>Ga0182012_10000567_pt1 | contig 40922 bp, 29 predicted proteins | sample 612S2SmetaG_FD_120486 | JGI IMG/M metagenome (GOLD analysis project Ga0182012, IMG submission 120486) | Permafrost microbial communities from Stordalen Mire, Sweden - 612S2S metaG | ecosystem: Environmental > Terrestrial > Soil > Wetlands > Permafrost | place: Sweden: Stordalen | collected... | reverse complement strand
TGCTTGTCGAGCTTGCGCGTGAGCGTCATGCCCGCGGTGGTGGCGGTCTGGTCGTACGCATCCAGGAATTGCTTGATGGCGCCCAGCGAGAATTGCAGCGACTGATCGCGGTGGCCGAAATCCGGCAGCAGATACTTGATGGTGGCGTCATAGCCGAGTCCGTTGGTGGAGCTTCCACCGGCATTCAGCAGCGATGTGGTCACCGTCAGCTGCTCGGCATTGCCGAACACGTTGCGGTCGCCCCAGGTGATGCCGCCGCTGCCGCCGAGATCGGTGGAGTACGCCGCGGTGACGTTGATCAAGTGACGCAGCCGCTCGCGCATCCTGAAGGTGATCGGCACGCCGCCCGTGTCGTCCGGCTGGGTACCCACCTCGACGCTGACGGCGGCGAATACACCGAGATGCAACAGATCGGCCCGCGCCCGTTCGATCAGGTTCGAGTCGTACTGCTCACCCGTATGAATCAGGAGCCTGTGGCGCACGAGCTTCTCGTTGACCCGTTTCAAGCCGCTGAAGCGGATCTCGCCGATGCGCACCTTCGCGCCCGCCTCGACGTGGAAGGTCACATCGAGCAGCGGATCCGTCTTATCTTCGTAGGCCACCGGCGCATCCACCTTCGCGAACGCGTAGCCCTGTTCCCCGAGCACCGAGGAGAGTTTCGATCCGGCCGCCAGCACGGTGGCGGCCACCGCGGGGTCGCCGCTCTTCAACGGCAGTGCATCCCGGGCTGATGCCGGCAAATCGCCGTCGATGGTGACGCGGCGCAGGTGATAAAGCGGCCCCAGAATGAACCTCACCTCAATCCTCGCATCCTGTTTCTTCGGCAACGCCATGAGCTGGTCCCCGAGGCCCGGCGTATTGAGCGCGGCACCGTCGACCTGAACGCCGACACTGGACTGGTAGTATCCGTAGCTCTCCAGGACGGTCTTCAGGCGGTCGACGTCGCTGCGTGCCCGCGCGAGAAGGCCGTAGGAACTCACCGGGGCGGAAGTCCGCAGGGATACGAGGTCCGAAGAGGCGCGCAGCGTCGAATCCATCGCCCCGTTGCCCGTGGAAACGAGCTCCACCTTATACGGTTGCGGGTCGGCCGCGCGCGCGCCCGGGACGAAACCGGCCGCCGCCAACACCACCGCCAAGATTCTGGGCAAAACCAAGCGCATTCGACTAAATTGAACCTCGGGACGGATGCGGTCCTACGCCATTAAGGCATGATGTCCGAACCCATTTATAGAGGCTCGAGTGTTAACTTTTCGATACCTCATGCCGGATGCGCCGTGTCAGTGATCGTGTGCCATGCCTGTGATCTCGCGCACAGGGAGGACGGAATCGTTCCGGCCGCCCGCGTACGCTGCGTCCGCTGCCGCGCCGAGCTATACCGCACGAGTGCGGCCGGTGTCGACACCGCGATCGCTCTCGCCCTTGCCGCCCTGGTGCTGTTCATCATTGCCAATGCCTATCCGCTGGTCGCTTTCAAGGTAAACGGCACCACGCGCATGGCGACTCTGACGGGCGCCGCGCTCGGCTTGTACGATCAGGGTTACGCCACCCTGGGGCTGCTCGTGACCTTCACCGCCGTGCTGGTGCCGTTGACCCAGATCTTAGCTTTTTTGTACGTGCTCGTCCCGGTGCGGCTGGGATTTCGTGCGCCGGGCCAGGAAAGGCTGCTGCGGGTGTTGACAGCCCTGCGGCCCTGGGGAATGAGCGAGGTATTCGTGCTCGGCGCGATCGTCGCGCTGGTCAAGCTCTCCTCGGAGGCGGAGGTCGCCCCGCGCATCGCACTCGTCGCCTACGGTCTTCTCATGTTGATGCTGGCCGCGATGGCCAGCGTCACACCCACCGAACAATTTTGGCGATGGATAAACCGGAGGCACCGGTGAGCTCACCGCCCGTGCGCGCCGCGGTCACCGGTCGCAGCCTGGGCCTTCGCGTCTGCACCCGCTGCCGGGCCACCTTGCGCGGCATTGCCGCTGCCGCGCAGCGCTGTCCTCGTTGCCGCTCCCCCGTGCACGTGCGCCGACCGCACAGTCTGGCCACCACGGCCTCCTTGGTGATCACCGCCGCGATATTGTACATTCCGGCCAATGTGTTGCCCGTCATGCGCACCCATACGTTCCTCAGCGACCAGGACGACACCATCATGAGCGGTGTCATATCGCTGGCGCATTCGGGCTCCTGGCCCGTTGCGCTGCTCGTGTTCTTTGCGAGTATCGTCGTGCCGCTCCTTAAGCTGATCGCGCTCGGTGAGATCGTGATTGCGGTGAGCCGCAGGTCCGTACGTCAACCCGAGCAGCGAAGCCGCTTGTTTCGAGTGGTGGAATACGTCGGACGCTGGTCGATGCTCGACGTGTTCGCGATGTCTCTGCTGGTCGCACTGGTGCAGGTTCAGTCGTTGGCGACGGTCGAAGTGCGGCCGGCTGCGCTGGCCTTCGCCGGGGTCGTCGTGCTCACCATGCTCGCCGCCCAGTCATTCGACGAGCGCTTGTTGTGGGATGGCGAATCCCGTGGCTGACCGCGCGCCGCCGCCCGAAGACGAGCTTCCCGCGGCGGTTCCCGACCCGCATCGGCGGGTACGCCTCCCTTACGTATGGATCCTTCCGATCATCGTGGTCATCGCGGGCGCGTTCGTCGCCGTGCGGGAGAAGCTCGCGGAGGGCACCAGCATCGAGATCACGTTCCACACCGCGGACGATCTGGAGCCGGACAAGACCAAGATCAGCTACAAGGCGGTGGAAATCGGCGAGGTCAAGGAGATCCATGTCGCCAAGGACCGCAAGGAAGTTGTGGTCGAGGCGCGAATTCACCGTAACGTCACCGACTACCTGGTTCAGGACACGCGCTTCTGGGTGGTGCGGCCGCGGGTGACCGGGGCAAACATCTCGGGCTTGGGAACGCTGGTCTCCGGCGCGTACATCGGCGTCGACGTCGGGCACTCAACCGTGCCCGAGCATCACTTTGTCGGTCTCGAGGTTCCGCCGATCGTGACCTCCGGACTCCCCGGGCGAGAGTACATCTTGCACGCTGCCGACATAGGGTCCCTCAACATCGGCTCCACGGTCTTCTACCGGCACATGCCGGCGGGACAAGTCGTTGCATACTCGCTCGACCCCGGGGGCGCGAGCGTCACCGTCAAGGTGTTCATCAATTCACCCTACGACAAATTCGTCACGCTGGACACGAAATTCTGGCAGGCGAGCGGCGTCGACATGTCGATCGACTCCGAGGGCGTGAAACTGCACACCGAGTCGATTGCCTCCATCCTGGAGGGCGGCGTCGCATTTCAATCCCCGCAGGAGTCCACCGCCACCGCCGAGGCGGTGGTCGATACCGAATTCAAGCTGTATTCGGACCGCGAGCGGGCGCTGCGCGAGGCCGACACCGTCGCGGAGACTTTCATCATGTATTTTCAAGGATCGTTGCGCGGACTGTCGGTGGGCGCTCCGGTCGACCTGCGCGGCATCAACATCGGCGAGGTGAAGCGCCTCTCCGTCGAGTACGATCGCGTGGCCGGCGAGTTGCGCTTCCCGGTGGAGGTCGACATCTTTCCGCAGCGAATTCGAGCTCGGGCGCGTGCTTCCAGTGCGAAAAACACCGATCTATCCGATGTCGGCGGACATACCATGATCGACAGCATGGTGGCGCACGGCATGCGGGCGGCGCTCAAGGACGGCAACCTTCTCACCGGCCAGAAGTACGTCGCCGTCGACGTGGTGAAGGGCGCTGCGCCGGAGACCGTAGCCTGGGATGCACACCCGCCCATTTTCCCGACCGCTTCGGGCGGCATCGACGAGATCACCGATTCCATCGGCAGCGTCGCCAAGAAACTCGACAAGGTGCCCTTCGACCAGATCTCGAGCCATCTGATCGCCACCCTGACAACGCTCGATCAAACGTTGAAGAGCACGGACAGTTTGATGCGCAACGTCGACTCGAGCATCGCGCCGCAGGTAACCGCCACATTGAAGGAGGCGCAGGAAGCCATGAAGAACGCCAAGGAGGCGCTGTCCGAGGGCGGCTCGCTGAACAACGGCCTGGGAGACACGCTGGTGCAACTGTCGCGGGCCGCCAAGTCTCTCGGCGCTCTGGCCGATTATCTCGAACGCCACCCCGAGGCGCTGATCCGGGGCAAACCGGCGGATCCGCAATGAACGACTGCCGGAAAAGCCCAATGCGGGGTTTGTTGCAGAGGGTCCTCGCCGCGCCCCGCGCGCGGTGCGCGCTCGCCATGATCGCGGCCCTGCTCACCTCCTGTGCGGGACAGCCCGACCGCTTTTATGGGTTGAGCACGATGCCCGAGTCCGTTTCTCCGCCGGCCGCCGGGTTCACCACTCACGTCGTTCTCGGCGTCTCGATTCCCTCGCTGGTGGATCGACGCCAGATGACCATCGACGTCGCGGGCGATCAGATCCTGGTCTTGGAGCACGAGCGCTGGGCGGCGCCGCTGTCCGATCTCGTTGCCCAGACGTTGGCGCGCGACATCGAGCAGCGCCGCACGGACGTGCTGGTTGCGGATCGTGGCTTCGACCAGGCCGGTATCGATCAGGTGCGCATCAAGGTGGCGATCGTGCGCATGTCCGCCCGTCGAGGAGGCCGGGCGACACTGGAGGCGCACTGGAGAGTCCAGAGTCGCGCGCTCCAAACCGATCTGCTCGGCGGCGAAAGCTTTTCATCGCCGATCGAGGGAGCGGATTACGCGGCGATCGCTCGTGCGTTCAGCGTATGCCTCGCCTCGCTCGCGGATCGATTGGTCGGGGAACTGCCGTCACGCTGATCCGGAAACAGGACACCCCCGCTTCCGATGAGAGGGATTGAACTTGTAGGCATCCACATCGTCGGTAGGAATACGTAGGTCGGGCCGACCGCTCAGGTCGGCAAGGTATTGAAGAGATCCCCGGGCGGACTGCGACAGCGCATCGACCCTCGCGAGGTAGGCCATGCAACACGATGATCGAAGTGCCCCTGTCGAGGGCGACCTGCCCCCCGATCGCGAGGAGCGCATCCAGGATTTCCTGGCGCGGCACGGCGGCGCGGGCCCAACTCCGATGCAGCAGAAAAAAACCCCCGCCGGGGACGCGGGCTGGTACGAAGTCCATGCCGCGGACGGCTACCGGCTGCACTGCGACTGGTCGCGCGTGGGCAGCCGCGAGGAGTTCCAATTCTCTGAACTCGCGCCGCGCGGGCGCGCGGGTGGGCCGGGTTAACGTGCTTCGGCCGGTATTCGCGAACTCCCGCGTTGCGGCGGCGAACGTCAGCGCGAAGCGGTGAGCTTGCAAAGTGCTTTCTGTCGGACCTGGCTGCTGCTTGTCTGTCTCGGCGCGGCGGTCGACGCTTCATCATCGCCGCCGCCGGGGGTGGCGTTCGGACCTGCGCCGCCGCCTGCCCCGCCGGGGGCGCAGGCAGCAGCCGCGCCGGGTCCCGCCCCGTCGAGCGCCGTGGCCGAATTCAAGGCCGCCATGCAACGCACCCGGACACCCCTGGGTGCGCCGGAACCGCCTGATTCGGCCGTCCTCAAGGCGTATCCGATCTACGACTACCTGATCGCTGCGCGGCTGCGCCGCGATTTGACCTTCGCCCCGAACGAGGACCTCGACACGGTGATCGACGCCTTTTTGCGGGTCCACGAGGGTCAACCCGTTGCCCGCCCGTTGCGCCGGCAGTGGCTCGCGAGCCTCGCAGAGCGCCGGCGTTGGGACTGGTTCCTGCCGCGCGCCGCGGACGTGACCGACCCGGTGCTGATCTGCGATCGACTCCAGGGACGCCTGGCCACCGGCGACACCGACAAACTTGCGGACGAAGCGCTGGCGCGCTGGAGTTTGGTTCAGCGGCCGCCCGCCGAATGCGCAACCGTGTTCGCCTGGCTGCACGCACAAGGTGCGGTGACCCCGGCGCTGCAGGAGGCGCGAGCGCGCGCCGCGCTCGCCGCCGACAACCCCTCGCTCGCGCGTGAATTCATCGCCGAGGTGCCGGCGGAAAGATCTGAACCGCTGCGTCAATGGCTGCAGTTATTGGATTCGCCCCGCCCTACGCTCAGCGCGTTGGCGCAAACACCCGCAGCCGCGGTCGAACCCGGGGCGCTGCTGGCCGGCTTTACACGGCTTGCAAACATCGATTTCGCGTCGGCGTCGGCCGTGCTCCCGGCCTTGCTGTTGCGCCCGGACATGACACCCCTGTTGCGTGACAAGCTGTGGCGGTCGTTCGCGCTCGGCGCGGCATACGCACGCCAGAGCGCCGCGATGACGGCATTCGACCGGCTCCCGGCCTATGCCGCGGATCCGCAAGTCGCGGAATGGAGGCTGCGAGCGGCGATCTGGGCCGGAAATTACGCCAAGGCGCTCGACTGGTTGAGCGCCATGCCCGAAAGCCTGGCGACTCAACCTCGCTGGCGTTATTGGCGGGCCCGCGCGACGGCGGCGGTCAAGGGAGCCGACAGCGCCGCGCCCCTGTTCGCCGAGATTGCCGGCATGCGCGACTACTATGGCTATCTGGCGGCGGACCATTTGCATCAGCGCTACAATCTCAACGTGCATCCCTCCTCCGATGATGCGGACGTGCAGGCGGCGCTGGCCGCGGAACCCGCTCTCATTCGGGCGCATGCGCTGTTCGACTGCGACATGGTGGACGAGGCCGGCGTGGAATGGGGCTCCTTGCTCGCGGCCGCCGCCAAGCCCGTCAAGGTGCAGGCCGCGCACCTCGCCTCGCGCTGGGGTTGGTACGCCGAGACCATCGCGATGCTTGCGCAGGCGGACGATTGGGACGATGTGGCGTTGCGCTATCCGCGGCCCTACGCGTCGATCATCGCGGATGCGAGCAAGCTGACGCAGGTTCCGCCGGATTGGATATGGGCGATCATTCGTCAGGAAAGCCTGTTTCGACAGGACGCGATCTCGCGCGCGGACGCGCGCGGACTCATGCAGATGCAGCCGGCCACCGCCGTCGCCGTGGCCAGGCGCTGGCACTTCGCCGTCCCCAGCCGCGACGCCCTGTTCGATCCCGTGATCGCGGTTCCGCTCGGTGCCGCCTATGTACGCGAGTTGCTCGATCGCTACGGCAATCAACTGGATCTTACCCTCGCAGCGTACAATGCGGGCCCTGTCTCGGTCGCTCGCTGGCTGCCGGCGCAGCCGGTGGATGCCGATGTCTGGATCGAGAACATCCCCTATACGGAGACCCGCGGCTATGTGCAGCATATCTTTGAGCACGTGGTCGCGTTCGCCTCGGTTCGCAACGCAGAGCCGCCGCGGCTCTCCTCCCTGATGGCCCCGGTGAGCACCCTTCAGGCGGAGCGCCGATCCGATGCTGATCAGTAGGGCGCGCCGGTTTTACGAACGCACCGCAACGTTGCGCGACAACCTGGCCGCGGGCGGCGCGTTCGCCATGGCGACCGTTGCGCTTGCACTGCTCGTACGGCTGCTGTTCCCCGGGGCGACCGGCGGTTTTCCATTCCTTGCGTTCATACCCGCCATCCTGGTGACGAGCTTCGTCTGCGGCTGGCGCGCCGGATTGATCGCAGCCGTGCTCGGTGCACTGGCGCGGTGGTATTTCTACTTGCCGGTGCCGGCGTCGGGCGCTGCGCCTCCCGGCGCAGCGGGCAATCCGTCGCTCTTCAGCGTCTGGTTATATGCGTTCGCCGTCATCGTCATACTGACGCTGGTCGGCGTCATGCATCTGGCCTTCCGCGATTTTGCGGTGAGCGAGCGGGCGCGCGAGATCTTGAATGCGAAACTCGAGCTGCGGGTGCACCAGCGTACCGAGGCACTCGAGGCGGCCAACCAGCGCCTGCGGGACGAAGCGGCATCGCGTGCGGCCGCGGAGGCGCAAATCCGGCAGATGCAGAAAATGGAGGCGGTCGGTCTCCTGACCGGCGGGATCGCCCACGACTTCAACAACATGCTGGCGATCGTCGTCGGCTCGCTCGATATCGCCAAACGCCACCTGATGAGCGACCGCGAGAAAGCGGAGCGTTTCATCACCAGCGCCATGGAGGGCGCCCAGCGTGGTGCCCAGCTCACGTCGCGCCTTTTGGCATTCTCCCGGCAACAGCCGCTCGACCCGCGTCCCCTGGACACCAACGCGCTGGTCCGCGACATGTCGGATCTGCTAACCCGCTCGATCGGTGAGAGCATCCGTCTGCAGACCGTGCTCGCCGCGGAGCTCTGGAGCACGTTCACGGACGCCTCCCAGCTGGAAAGTGCGGTGGTCAATCTGTGCGTCAACAGCCGTGATGCCATGCCCGAGGGTGGCTGGCTCACGCTCGAGACCGCCAACGCCACGCTCGATGAAGCGTATGCCGCGGCAAACATGGATGCAAAGCCGGGCGATTACGTCATGATCGCGGTCGCCGACTCGGGAACGGGAATGGCGCCCGAAGTCATTGCGCGCGCCTTCGATCCGTTCTTCACCACCAAGGGAACGGGCAAGGGGACTGGGTTGGGTCTTTCCCAGGTATACGGTTTCGTCAGGCAATCCGAAGGTCATGTGAGCATCGAGTCCCGGCTCGGCTTTGGAACCACGATCCGGATCTTCCTGCCGCGCTATCGGGGCGAGTTGCTGCCCGCCGCGGCCGCCGCGCGGGATGTTCCGGCGCCGCGCAACAACCAGGAACTGGTGCTGGTGGTCGAAGATGAGGAGGGCGTGCGTGGTATGAGCGTGGAGGCGCTGCGCAATCTCGGCTATACGGTGATCGCCGCAGACGGCCCGGAGCACGCCCTGGGCCTGGTCGAGAACGGTATTGCACCGCAATTGTTATTCACGGACGTGGTCATGCCGGGCATGAGCGGGCGTGTGCTTGCCGAACGCGTCAAGGAGAAACACCCGGAGATCAAGGTGTTGTTCACCACCGGCTACGCGCGCGGTGCCGCGCTGGTCGAGGGTGAGTGGGATCGGCGGGCGCCATTGCTCTCCAAGCCTTTCACCATCGAGCAATTGGCTGCCAAGATCCGCAACGCCCTCGATACGCCGGCTTGAGAGCCACGTCTCACATTAAACTGTTTTAACAAATCAACCACGCGCGGTTAACCGCCCCGGGCTCAGGGTGGCCGCCATGCAATGGCAATCGGGCTCCCGCGCTTGGTGCGGGCTCATCTGTGCGTCTCTCGCCGCCTGCAGCGTGGGCACCGCTTATCGGAGGCCTCCCATCCCCCTCCCGACGGAGTGGAATGCGCCGGTCGCGTACGCAGGGAATGGCGCGCCGGATGCGGTCTGGCCGGAGGCCGATTGGTGGCGTGGGTTCGGCTCCCCTCGGCTCGATGAGCTGATCGCCCAGGCGCAGCTGGGCAACGATGACCTCGCCGCCGCGATGGCACGGGTGCAGGAGGCCGATGCGCAGTTGCGTATCGCCGGCGCACCGCTCTTGCCCACGGTCGATCTGGGCGCGGACGCAACCCGCGAGCGCTCGAGCGTGCCGGGCGGAGGGCTCGGGGTATACAACGTCTTCAATCCCATGCTCACCGCGAGCTACGAATTGGACTTCTGGGGCAAGAACCGCGCGGCGCGCGATGCGGCCCGGGCAGCCGCCGTTGCCAGCCGCTACGACCGGCAGACCGTCGCCCTGACCGTGGTCTCGAGCGTAGCGACCGCGTACTTTCAAGCCTTGGAACTGCGCGATCGGCTGCAAGTCGCACGCCAGAACCTGGAGAACGGTGAAAAGATCTTGCGCGGGCTGACCTTCGAGCAGGAGGTGGGCACGGCGACAGGCCTGGATGTGGCGCAGCAGGCGACGGTGGTCGCGCTGCTCTATGCCGCGATACCGCCGCTCGAGCAGCAATTCAGGCAGACGGTCTACGCGCTCGCGGTTCTGATCGGCCGCACGCCCGAATCCATTGACGTGACCGACGGCACGTTGACCGCGCTCAAAAGGCCGCCGGTGGTGCCGGGACTGCCATCCACGCTTCTTTCCCGGCGCCCGGACGTTGCCGCAGCCGAACAGCAGCTGATCGCCGCGAATGCCGACATCACGGTGGCCCGCGCCGAGCTCTTTCCGACGATCGAGCTGACGGCGAGCGGCGGTTACGAGAGCAGCATGCTGTCCTCGCTGGTCAGCCCGGCGAATCGGGCGTACGCCCTCTCGGCCGGGCTGACGCAGCCGATCTTCCACGGCGGCGCGCTGCGCGGCGAGCTCGCCTACTCGAAGGCGCGTTACGCAGAGCTCGCCAGCACGTATCACAAGACGGTGCTGACCGCATTCAGCAATGTGGAGGGCGCGTTGGTGGCGGCGCGCCGGACGGCCGACCAAGAGAAACGTCAGGCGGAGGCGGTGGCAAAAGCCAAGCGCGCTTATGAGTTCGCCCAGATCCAGATGTCCGCGGGCACCGTCAACATACTGACGGTGCTCAACACGGAAAATGCTCTGTTCGGTGCGCAGGACGCCTTGGTCCAGGTGCAGTACTCGCGCTTGCAGGCATTGGTGGATTTGTTCACCGCCCTCGGCGGCGGATGGCATCAGGGGTAGGCCATGACTTTGCTTTCGAATTACGGCAGAGGCCGCGCCTGGGCAATGATCGCGATTCTAGCGGGGATCCTGCTCATCGTCGGCCGGGCAATGTGGCACAAGCCCGCCTCCGCCGCGACTCGTAGGTCCGTGCCGGCCGTCGCCGTCGACACCGCACAGGCGTCCCGGACCGACGTGCCCATCTACCTGCAGGGACTGGGTACAGTACAGGCTTTCTACACCGTTACAGTGACCGCGCGCGTCGACGGTGAGCTGCAGCGCGTTGCCTTCACCGAAGGTCAGACCGTTCACAAGGGCGACCTTCTGGCCCAGATCGATCCGCGGCCGAATCAAGCGGCCTTCGATCAGGCAGTCGCCACCAAGGTCAAGGACGAAGCTCAGCTCGGCAACGCGAAGCGCGACTTCGAGCGCTATGCGAAGTTGCAGCCGCAGGATCTCGCGAGCAAGCAGACGGTCGATACCCAGCGCGCCCTGGTCGATCAGCTGGCCGCACAGCTCAAGGTGGACCAGGCCATCATCGACAATGCGCGTACGCAGCTCGAGTACACGCGGATCGCCTCTCCGATCACGGGCCGCACCGGCATTCGCCTGGTCGACCCCGGCAACATCGTGCACGGTGCAAACTCCACCGGCATCGTCGTGGTGACCCAGGTTCAGCCCATCTCGGTGGTATTCACGCTGCCCGAGGAGGAACTCGGCGCAGTGGCTCAGGCGCTCGCCGCCGGCCGCGTGAGGGTCACGACCATCTCGCGCGATGGCGGAGCCACCCTCGATGAGGGCACGCTGATCCTGATCGACAATCAGATCGATCAGGCGACAGGGTCGGTTCGACTCAAGGCGACCTTCGACAACGCCCACAACAGCCTCTGGCCGGGACAGTACGTCGACGCCCGCGTTCTGGTCCGAACCGAACGCAATGCCTTGACCATTCCGAACGCGGCCGTGCAGCTCGGCCCGAACGGGCCCTTCACCTACGTCGTCAAAGCCGATTCCAGCGTGGAAGTGCGTCCTTTGCGAGTCGCGGAAGGCGGCGGCGGCTTGACTCTCATCAGGGAAGGCCTGGCGCCGGGCGAGCGCGTCGTCACCAGCAACCAATACCGCCTGCAGGCGGGTGTCCACGTGCGCACCACAGCTTTCCCGGAAACGTCGGCCGGCGGGCCGACTCCGGCCGCATCGGGTGCCCCCGCGGGCGCGACCAAAGCATTGTGACGGCGGGTATCGAATCGTGAACGTTTCCGCCCCGTTCATCCGCCGGCCGATCGCCACCTCGCTCCTGATGGGCGGAATCTTCCTCGTGGGGCTCGTGGTGTATCCGCTGCTCCCGGTCGCTCCGCTCCCGCAGGTGGACTTTCCCACCATCCAGGTCTCGGCCCAACTGCCCGGCGCGAGTCCGGAAACCATGGCGGCCACGGTCGCAACTCCCCTGGAATACCAGTTCGCGGAAATCTCCGGACTCACGCAGATGACCTCGACCAATCTGCTGGGCCAGAGCCTCATCACCCTGCAGTTCGACTTGAACCGCAACATCGACGCCGCCGCCCAGGATGTGCAGAGCGGCATCGATGCCGCGGGCGGGCAGCTTCCGAAAAATCTGCCGACGCCGCCCACCTACCGCAAGGTGAATCCCGCCGACTCCCCGATTCTCATCCTCGCGGTGCATTCCGACGTGCTGCCGGTCACCACCGTCGATGATTATGCGGAGAACATCCTCGCGCAGCAGATATCCCAGATTCCAGGCATCGCGCAGGTATCGATCGGCGGGCAGCAGAAGCCCGCGGTGCGGGTGCAGATCGACCCGGTCAAGCTCGCGGCACTCGGGCTTCAGCTGGAGGATGTGGCGAGCGTGATCAGCGCCGCCACCGTCGATGCTCCCAAGGGCTCCATCAACGGCCCGACGCGTGCGCTCACCATCTACGACAACGACCAGCTGCTGAAAGCTGCGCCGTGGAACGACGTGGTGGTCGCCTACAAGAACGGAGCGCCGGTTCGCATCCGCGACATAGGCATCGCGGTGGATGGACCGGAAAACACCTTGCTCACCGCATGGCAGAACGGCCGCAGCGGCATCCTGCTGCTGATCTACAAACAACCGGGCGCCAACGTGATCGAGGCGGAGCAACGGGTAGAGCAACTCCTGCCGCACGCGCTTGCCTCGGTGCCGCCCTCGATCAAGGTGGACACGGTCGCGAACCGCACCACCACCATCAAGGCCGCGGTACATGACGTGGAGTTCACGCTGGTCCTCACCATTGCGCTGGTGGTCATGGTGATTTTCCTGTTCCTGCGCACCGCCTGGGCCACCATCATTCCCGGCGTCACCGTCCCGCTCGCACTGCTCGGCACGGCCGCCATGATGTACCTGCTCCATTACAGCCTCGACAATCTCTCGCTCATGGCACTCACCATCGCGGTCGGCTTCGTGGTCGACGATGCCATCGTGATGCTGGAGAACATCTACCGGCGCATCGAACAGGGTCTGCCGCCGCTCGAGGCCGCACTCAAGGGCGCGGGGGAGATCGGCTTCACCATCATGTCCATCAGCGTATCGCTGGTCGCGGTTTTCATACCACTCCTGTTGATGGGCGGGATCATCGGGCGCCTGTTTCGCGAGTTCGCCATCACCATGACGATGGCCATAGCGGTATCGGCGTTCGTCGCCCTGACACTTTCCCCGACCATGTGCGCCCTGTTCCTCAAGGACGAGAAGCATGCCAGGCACGGCCGCTTCTACATGACGATCGAGCGCGCCTTTGATGCCATCCTCGCCGCCTACACGCGCGGCCTCGACTTCGTGCTCGCGCGACAGCGGGCGACGATGGCCGTGTTTCTGCTCACGGTGGCGACCACCGTCGCGCTGTACATCGTCATTCCGAAGGGGTTCTTTCCCCAGCAGGACACCGGCATCATCGTCGGGGTGTCCGACGCCCCGCAGGACATTTCCTTCCACGAGATGGTGCGCCGGCAGCACGCGCTCCTCGATGTCGTGGCGCGCGATCCGGACGTGGAAAGCTACGGCACGGGTCTCGGCGGCAGCCGCCCGGTCAACAACGGCTTCGTCATCATTGGGCTCAAGCCGCGCGATGAGCGCAAGGCCGATGCCGATCAGATCATCAACCGGCTGCGCCCGCAGCTTGCGCAGGTCGCGGGGGCGACGCTTTTCATGCAGGCTGCGCAGGATCTCAATATCGGCGGCCGCACCAGCCGTACACAGTACCAATACACGCTGACGGACTCGGACATCGACGAGCTCAACGCCTGGGCACCGCGGCTGCTCGGCAGGCTGCAGAAGCTCCCCGCTCTGCGCGACGTGGCATCCGACCAGCAGACGACCAGCGGCATGGTCGCGCTCACCATCGACCGGGAGCAGGCCGCCCGCTTCGGCATCCAGCCGGCGGCCATCGACCAGGCGCTCTACGACGCATTTGGCCAGCGCCAGGCCGCGCAGTTCTTCACCCAGGCCAACAGCTACCACGTGATCCTCGAGATCACACCGTCGCTGCAGACCGATCCCGCATCGCTGCAGAAGCTGTACCTCAAGTCGCCGCTGACCGGCCAGATGGTGCCGCTCTCGGCGATGACCCGCTACGACACCCAGCACGTGACCTACCTGTCGATCAACCATCAAGGGCAGTTTCCGGCGGTCACGCTGTCGTTCAACCTGGCGCCCGGCGCCGCGCTCGGCGATGCGGTGGATGCGATCACCCAAGTCTCGGCGCAAATGCACCTCCCGGCCACCATCGCGGGGACGTTCCAGGGAACCGCACAGGCTTTCCAGAGTTCCCTGAAGACCCAGCCCTATCTGATTTTGGCGGCGCTGGTGGCGGTCTATATCATTCTCGGCATGCTGTACGAGAGCTATATTCACCCCTTGACCATTCTCTCGACACTGCCCTCGGCCGGCGTGGGCGCGCTGCTGGTGCTGCTGCTCTTTCACATCGAGCTCTCCGTGATGGGCCTGATCGGCATCATTCTCCTGATCGGCATCGTCAAGAAGAACGGCATCATGATGGTGGATTTCGCGATCCAAGCCGAGCGCGAGCAGCATTTGTCGCCGCACGATGCGATTCGTCAGGCCTGCCTGCTGCGCTTCCGTCCCATCATGATGACCACCATGGCAGCGCTCCTGGGAGCGCTGCCGCTGGCGCTCGGTCAAGGAACCGGCTCGGAACTGCGCCGACCGCTGGGATACACCATGGTCGGCGGACTGATCGTGAGTCAGGCGCTGACGCTGTTCACCACGCCGGTGGTGTATCTCTATCTGGACGAATTCAGCCTGTGGTTGAAAGGCCGGCGCCGATCGGGTTCCGCAGCGCCCGCACACGCGGCTCCCTCTCCCGATCGGGCGGCGGCCGCGGGAGGGTCGACGTGAAGATATTGCTGGTCGAGGACAACGAGCGGGTCAGCCAATTCGTGGTCAAGGGACTGCAGGAGGCCGGACACACCACCGATCATGCCGTCAACGGCCGCGACGGGATGTTCCTGGCCGCGAGCGAGCCCTACGATGTGATCATCATGGACCGCATGTTGCCCGGCGAGATCGACGGTCTCGCCATCATCGAGGTGCTGCGCAAGGCGGGCAAACGCATGCCGATCCTCATCCTGAGCGCGCTGTCCGAGGTCGATGACCGCATCCGCGGCCTGCGAAGCGGCGGCGACGACTATCTGACCAAACCGTTTGCCTTCGGAGAGCTGCTCGCGCGGCTGGACGCGCTGCACCGCCGCTCCCAGGGAATCAACCGGGAAATTCCCCTGTCCGTCGGCGACTTGCATATGGATCCGATGACGCGCAAGGTGACGCGGGGCGATCGTCCGATTACGCTTCAGCCGCGCGAATTCAAGCTCCTCGAATACCTGATGCGCCATGCCGATCAAGTCGTCACGCGAACCATGCTTCTCGAGAACGTATGGGACTATCATTTCGATCCGCAGACCAACGTGGTCGACGTGCACATCAGCAAGCTGCGGCAGAAGATCGACGCGGAATTCGAGCGCCCGCTGCTGCGCACGGTGCGCAATGCTGGATATATGGTAACGGCCGGGGATTAGGCGCCGCGCCATGATGCGCTCCTCCGCACTCTCGCTCGCGCTCGGGTATGTGGCCCTCGGCATCGTTTCGCTGGTTCTGTTCGCGGCGCCGCTCTGGTATGCATGGCAAGTCACGATCCAGGACGGACGCAGCGAGATCCTGCAGGCGGATGCCCAGCGTCTGACCGACGTGTTTCGCCGCGACGGCGGCGAGGCGCTCAAGAATTTCATCGATGCGCGCGTCAACATGCAGATCGCGGGGGATCGCATCCTGCTGTTGACCGACTCCTCGCTGAAGCCGCTGTCGGGAAATCTGCGATCGTGGCCGGGCAACGTGCCGGCCGCCGCGGGAAACTACCGGATCAACATCGACTATGGCGACCGTGCGCGGCAGGACACCCTGGTGCACGTGGCGCACCTCGGCGATTACTATCTGCTGATCGGGCGCGACAACAAGCTGTTTGCGCCACTCGAACGGCGCTTCTGGTACGGGTTGACGGCCGCCATCGCGGTGCTGTCCATCGCCGGCCTGATGATCGGACTGATCACGCGCCGCGCCCTCATGTCGCGGGTTTACAGCATCGGTCAGACCGTCACCGCCATCATCCATGGCGACCTCAAGCACCGTCTGCCGACGAACCTGAGCGATGACGAACTCGACACGCTCGCGCGCACCATCAACGGCATGCTGGAGCAAATCGAGCAGCTCGTGCACGGCGTACGCAACGTCTCGAACTCCATCGCCCACGATTTGCGCACGCCTCTCGCGGAACTGCGCTCGCGGCTGGAAGAGCTCCTGTTGATGCGTCCGGCGCCCGATGCGACGTTCGCGGAGCTCGACGGCGCGGTCGCCGACGTCGACCGGGTCATCCGCATATTCGACGCGCTGTTGAGATTGGCGGAAATCGACGCGGGACTGCGCCGCTCAGGGTTCGTGAGCCTGGATCTGGCGGACCTGGCGGCGGCGGCGGTCGAGTTCTATGCTCCCGCGGCGGAACTCAAGAACATCCGCCTCACCCTGCACGCGCAAGGCCCGCTTGCCGTATCCGGGGACCCGGTGCTCATCGCCCAGGCGCTCGGCAACCTGATCGACAATGCGCTGAAATACGCGCCGCAGGACGGTCTCATCGATGTCACGATCCGCCGGCGAATCGACGGCCTCGCCGAGATCGCGGTAACCGACAACGGGCCCGGCATTCTGGATGCGGAAAAGACCAAGGTGGTCGAGCGCTTCTATCGGGGCGACGCCAGCCGCGGTACTCCGGGCGTCGGCCTGGGCTTGAGCCTGGTGCAGGCGGTGGCCAAGCTCCATGGCAGTGCGTTGGAACTCGCGGATCGCCACCCCGGACTGTGTGCGGTCTTCGCGGTCCCCTGCAGCGAGACGGGCCCTGCGGTCGGGGGAGCCCCGGCAAGCAGCGAAGCGACCGTCCCGGAGGGCGCGGCGGGCGCCCCGACTGCAACCGCGGCGTCGTAATCGGACATATTCAGGCTTTCCTGCACGAGTTTGCGAGCCAGTACCGGGCCCTGTTGCGTTGCGGCCTCTACGATCGGCGCTGCAATCCATCGATAAGCGGGTATTGGCTTGCCATGAACGCCTGCTCCACTTTCGCCGAACGCCTGTTTTTCGCGATCACCTGCGTGCTGGGCTGGGTGGTGTTCCCGATGTTCATCCTCGCCTCCTTCACCTTGCTGTTGGTGTACGCCTTGATCGCCGAGATCGTCGCGTCGATATCAGGCGCGGCCGCCCCGATCTACCGCAACGACCTCGCCGCCCGCAGGATGGCCGACCGGCTCTCCAGGTCGCTTCGCCCGTAAGACAATCCCTACGGCGCAACAGCGGGGTCGCCGGGTCCAATCTCGGCCGAAAAGTCATACCCTCAAGGCTGCGAGATGTCGTTCGGTATCTCACCGGTCACGAGGAGCAAGCCATGGGTGATGCAAGCGAAGATAAAGCACGGTCGGCAACGGCTGCCGAACGCAAGCTCCGCGGCAGTGCCCTGTCGGGGTCCGAACAAAAATCGTCGGCGGACCACACCACCTACGAAGAACGGCGCAATCCCGACACCGAGCTGCATCTCGACGGCGAGACCGACAGTCTCTATCACGACGGTTTGGACCTCGAGGATGACTCCGGGGAGACGCTCGCGGGCACCCGCGGCGACTCCGCAGGCATCAAGCCGTAGAGCGCGTAGCTGCCGTCAGGAGAATTGCAGGACCGCGCTGATGCAGCAGTAGTCCGTCGTGCCTCGGCGCAAGGATTCACCGAAAGCGGCGCGACGCGTTAAGATTCCTGTCATGACTCATCAAGCACGGCTGAGCGCGGCGGTTCTCGCCGCCATTTCCTTGGGGCTGCTGGGCTCGAAAGGCTTCGGGCAGACCCCCGAACAGGAAAAGAACTGGGCAGAGGATCGCGCTCGCGCCAACGCGGAGGCCAAAGCCGGCCAGGAGCGGCTGGCACAGGAGCGAGCCGCTCGCAAGGCCGATCCCATGGCCTGGGTGCGCACGCTCGACCCGATGGCGAGCGGAGGCTGGGAGTTTCGCAGTGTCGCCACGGACGGTTCCTGGGCCGTCTTCAGCAGTACCCATCAGTTCAAGCGCTCCGGACAGATCGTGACCGTGTGGATGCGGCACGAATATGCGGAAACCCAGACGGCGGATGGAGGCCCGTATCTGAGCGCGGTAGAAAAGACGCAGTTCGACTGCAAGAAGGATCAGTCCAGGAACCTGCTGGTGGTGTACTACTCCGCCAATAATATCCAGGGTAACGAGCAAACCGACGAAGCCGACGCCAAAAACACGCCGTGGAGTCCCATCGTCCCGGGAACCCGCGATGAATCGAACTTCCTATGGGCTTGCGGTCAAGATCGGGCAGGAGCCAGGTGAAGAGTCGCCGATAGAAGCCGTGAGCGGTCCGCGCAGGGGCCCACCAGAATCTCCACTTCCCCAGGCTCGAACACCGGCTCGAGATCCAAACCGAGAAAGCGCAGGTCCCTGGCGGCCAAATGCAGTGTGACGGCGCCCGAATTGCCGGCCTCCAGACGAATCTTGGCGAACCCCTTGAGCTCCAGTACCGGACGCGCCACGCTCGCCAGCTTGTCATGGGTGAACAGGAACACGGTCTCCTCGGCGGCTCGCGTCCCCTCGTTGCTCACGTCCACACGCACGTCGACGATTTCGCTTTCGGTCACGCTGTCGCGGCTCACCTTGAGATTGGACAACCGAAAGCGTCCGTAGGTGAGGCCAAAACCGAACGGGAACAGGGGGTCGTTGGAAACATCGAGGTATTTGCTCGTGTAGGGATCCTGGGGGTTGGCCGGGCGGCCGCCCGGCCGTGCGCCGAAGAAGATCGGGACTTGCCCGACGCTCCGGGCCCAACTCACGGGCGTTCGGCCGCCCGGGCTCATTCGGCCGATCATCACGTCGGCGAGCGCATTGCCGGCCTCGCTTCCGAGGAACCACGCGGCCAGAACCGCGTCGGCGCGCTCGATCAGCCATGGCACGATCAACGGGCGCCCGGAGAACAAGACCACCGTGACCGGTTTACGCAACCCTCGCGCACGCTCGAATACCGCTTCCGCGAATTGGCGCTGGCGCCCGGGCAGGTGGGGATGCGCGCGGCTCGCGGCTTCGCCGCTCATCGTCGCCGTTTCGCCGAGACATAGGACCACCACATCGGCCTGAGCGCAAAGATCCAGCGCGCGAGCCGTGCTCCCGGCAATGTCCGCCCCTTCGATGTCCACGCCGGCCTCATGGAAAACGCGCGCCTCGGACATCGCCGCCCTCAGCCCGCCGACCACCGTGACGTGGCCTTCCGGGGTGGCCGCGCCCCACCAGGGTCCGCGCATGTCCGCTGCCGCGTCAGCCAAAGGACCGACGACGGCAACCCGGATCGCGCTCGGAAACGGCAGCACATCGCGCTCGTTCTTCAACATCACGAGCGAGCGAGCTGCCACCGCGCGGGCAAACCGCCGCCGCGTTTGCACCGCTTCCACACTCTCCGCGACCGAGCCGCGGCGATAGGGATCGTCGAAAAGCCCGAGCTTCCATTTGAGCGTCAGCACGCGGCGCACCGATTCGTCGATGTCCGCGACGGCTACCCAGCCTCGATCCAAGGCAATCGGCAGCCCGTGACGGTAGGCGTTCGCCATCATGTCGATGTCCACGCCCGCCTTCAGTGCGAGCGCGGCGGCCTGCGCAAGATCGGCTGCGATGCCGTGATTGATGAGCTCGGCAACCGCATTATAGTCGCTCACGATGACGCCGTTGAATCCGAGCCGGCGCCTCAGCCAGCCCTTCAGCAAAGCGGCGTTCGCCGTCATCGGAATGCCGGCGAGATCCGTGAACGCCGGCATGACGGACGCCACGCCCGCCGCCACCGCGGTGCTGAACGGCGGGAGGTACACCTCGCGCAGTGTACGCTCGGAGATGTCGACCGATGCATAGTCGCGCCCGGCCGTGACGGCGCCATAGGCACAGTAGTGCTTTGCACAGGCCGCGAGCGCGCTGCCGTCCGACAGATCGCCACCCTGGAAACCACGCACCTTGGCTTCGGCGAGTCGCATGCCGACGTAAGGATCTTCGCCGGGCCCTTCGGCGCTGCGTCCCCAGCGTGGATCGCGCGCCACGTCCAACATCGGCGCGAAAGTCATCGCAACGCCGTCAGCGCCCGCCTCTTTGGCCGCCTCGCGGGCCGTCAGCGCCCAGAGGTCCGGATCGAACGTCGCGGCCTCGCCGAGCGGTATGGGAAACAGCGTACGGTATCCATGCACCACGTCGAATCCGATCAACAGCGGAATGCCGAGGCGGGACTCCTCGACCGCCAATCGCTGCATCTCGCGGACTTGAGCGGCGCCGGTCAGATTGAGCAGATTGCCGATGGTGCCCGCGCGGATGGCTTCGGTGGAGTCACCGGCGATGGTCGGACCCGTTACAGTGGAGCCGGCCGCGGTCATGGTGAGCTGACCCAGCTTTTCGGCCAGCGACATCTCACGAATCAGCCGGTCCACGTGGTTCACGGCGACCTGCGTCATACGCGCGCGCCGGTCACGGTTACAGGGCACCGCCCGCGGCATGCCGCTTGCCAAGGCCGTCGCCGAGCCTTTCGCCAAGGCAGTCGCACTTTCCAGGCGGCACGCCGCATCGGCGTGATCGATAATAGTGGATGAATTGTCCCGCTCCCCGAGTGGTAAACCCATGATCATAAATCGGACCAAGCCCGTAAGCACTCCCTCCGCCGAACTGGAGGAGCTCGCCCAAGCCGGCTTGTGGGCTCAATTGGACATGATGCGGCGTGCTCTTTGGACCTCGCCGGTGCGTAACCCCCTGCTGGGGCTGGCGGCGTGCATTTTCTGCATCGTCGCCGCCACGGCCTACGGTCAGATCCGACTCAATGGCTGGAACCAGCCCTTCTATGACGCCCTCTCCCACCGTAATCTGCACGAGTTCCTGATCCAGCTCGGGGTGTTCGGCATGATCGCGGGCGCGCTCCTGGTGCTGAACGTCGCGCAGCGTTGGTTCGGGGAGACCTTGAAATTGAAGTTGCGACAGGGATTGGTCCAGGACCTGGTCGAGAACTGGATGGCGCCGGGACGCGCGTTTCGCCTGGCGAGTGCCGGCGAGATCGGCGTCAATCCGGATCAACGCATGCACGAGGATGCGCGCCACCTCACGGAGCTCTCGGCGGATCTGGGCATCGGCTTGGTTCAGGATTCGCTGCTGCTCGCGACCTTCATCAAGGTGCTATGGTCGTTGTCGAGCTCCTTCGTGTTTCACGTCGCCGGGCGTGCCATCTCCATACCGGGCTATATGGTGTGGGCCGCGATCGTTTATTCGGGGTCGGCATCGCTGCTGAGTTACTGGGTGGGCAAAAGCCTGATCCACCGAAACGCTGACCGCTATGCCCGCGAGGCCGATCTGCGCTTCTCTTTGGTGCGCGTGAACGAGCACATAGACTCGATCACGCTCGCCGGCGGGGAACCGGACGAGGCGCGGCGCATCGAGCTCGATCTCAAAAACGTCCTGCAGGCAATGCGTCTTTTGGTCACCGGAACGACGAATCTGACCTGGGTGACGGCCGGCTACGGATGGTTCACTCTGGTCGCACCGATCCTCGTCGCCGCGCCGCTCTACTTCGCAGGCCAGCTGTCCTTCGGCGGCCTGATGATGGCATCCGGCGCGTTCATACAGGTTCAATCCTCGCTGCGCTGGTTCGTCGACAACTTCTCGACGCTCGCCGACTGGCGCGCCACGCTTTTGCGGGTGGCGAGCTTCCGCCGGGCTCTTCTCGCCTGCGACGACATGCACGAGGTTGCGAGCCGGATCGAGTACGTCGAGGGGGAGCCGGGAAAGATCGTGATCGATCGGCTCGAGGTTTCGTCACCGGCGGGCAACGCCCGGCTGGCCGAATCGCATGTCGAGGTGCAATCCGGCGAGCGGGTCCTCATCGTGGGCGCGAGCGGAAGAGGACGCACCCTGTTATTCCGGGCGCTCGCGGGGCTCTGGCCCTGGGGCGCGGGACGCATCGGGCGGCACGCCGCCGAGACCGCACTCTACCTGCCGCGGATGTCGTACCTTCCGCCCGGCACCCTGCGCGAAGTTCTCGCCTACCCGTTGGCCGTTGAGGTGTTCGCCACGGAAACCTGCATCAAGGCGCTCGAGCGGCTGGGTCTCGAGCGGCTCTCGCCCTTGCTGGACGAATCGCGCCGCTGGGAGGCCATACTGAGCGATGGTGACCGGCAAAGCCTGGCGTTCGCGCGTGCCTTGCTGCACGCACCCGCCTGGTTGATCATCATCGAGGCAATCGATGCGCTCGAGACCGACACGGTGCCCAGGGTCTTGGACCTGTTCACCCACGAGTTCAAACATACCGGAGTTCTTTACATCGGACGCGCCGGCGCGCACGATGGTTTCTTCGGGCGCACGCTGCATCTCATCGACGACGCGCATGCGAAGGAGCGCGAGTCCGCGCGACTTGCGCAGCGGGCCACCGCTTCCGCCACATGAGCTGCACGCATCGCGTGCAGCGGCGCATCGCCGCGCACCGTTTCGGCGCCGCGCAACAATGTTGCTTTGCGATTCGCGAGCCTTGACCTGCAAAACCACCCGATGAGCGCATGCTCGCCGCGTTGGAACCTGCGCGCCATGCAGCGGATTGCGCTTGCCGCGCATCGGACCCTGTCGCCGCTCGTTGCACGACGATGGACAGTCTCAATGAAACAACTTGAAGCTGTGACCGATCTAACATAAAACAATCACACAGAGTTGAAGGCGATCACGTTCCACTTGGACGAGTTGTCTTTTACTTAAGTCGAGCATCGATGCCGGCTTGTGCCCAGTCCAAATCCCGAGCGGAGGTTGACGATGGGAGTATCACAGCTAATGGAAGAGTCGAGTCCTTCGGACTTCCTGGATTCACTGAATAGATTCAGCAAGGAGCACCGCGCGCAGCGCTGGGAGGGAACTCTCGGCGACTTCCTCACGCACGTGCTGCCGGCGCGCCCGGCAGCCTTCACACGCACGAGTCACGAATACATCTGGGACATGCTTCTTTGGCACGGCCGCGACGCCGAGGGCGACGACGTGCAGAAGGCCCGCGAGCTTTTCAAGCGCGAGCTGTTCGGCGTGGATGAGCCGCTGCGGCGGGTGGTGGATTACTTCAAGGCCGCGGCCGCGGGATCCGACGTGGGAAGACGGCTCCTGTTGCTGCTCGGACCCCCTTCCGGCGGCAAATCCACGCTCGCCATTCTGCTCAAACGGGGCCTCGAGGAGTACAGCCGCACGGACGAGGGGGCGCTGTATGCCATCAAAGGCTCGCCGCTGCGCGAATCGCCGCTGAACGTCATCCCGACCAGCCTGCGCTCGGGGTTTCGCAACGCCTACGGGGTCAGCATCAGCGGAGAGATTTCTCCGTGGGCCCGCGATTACATCGACCGAGAATGCGAGGGCGACTATCTGCGCATTCCGGTGGAGAGAATCTTCCTGTCCGAGGCTGCGCGTTGCGGAATCGGCACCTACGCTCCGCATGATCCCTCCACCGCCGATATCGCGGACCTGGTCGGGTCGGTGGACCTGTCGAAAGTCGCCCACGTGGGCGACGAGGGGGACCCGCGCGCCTGGTCCTGGTCCGGGGCGGTCTATGCGGCAAGCCGCGGCGTTTTGGAAATGATCGAGATCCTGAAGGTCAAGCGGGAGTTTCTGTACCTGCTCCTGACGATGACCCAGGAAAAGAACGTCAAGGTGGCCAGATTTCCGCTCATCTACCTGGACGAGACCATCCTTGCGCACACCAACCTCGCGGAATTCAATCGCTTCCTTCAGGAGAAGGAGAACGAGGCGCTGCTCGACCGCATGGTCATCATCAAGGTGCCCTACGCGCTCTCCTACAAGGATGAGGCCCGCATCTACAAGAAGCTGGTCTATGGAGCGCCGGCGTTCCGCAACACCCATCTGGACCCCCACGTGCTGCATCTCGCCGCCGTGTTCGCCATTCTCACGCGGCAGTCGAAACCGGAGCGCGAAGGGCTCGACTTGCCCAAGAAAGTCAGGCTCTTCGCCGGTGAGGCAGTGGAAGGGTTCTCCGACACCGAAGCGGCACGGCTGCGCAACGAGTCACCGGACGAGGGGCTGGGGGGCATCAGCCCGCGCTTCGTGATCAATGCGCTGTCGACGGCGATCACGCGGGGCAATTCTCACAGCCTGACCAGCATGGAACTGCTGCTCGCGCTCAAGGACGCGATCGAGAGCGACGCGCGCATCGACGCCAAGCAGAAGAAGCTTTGGTTCGACCACCTGGTGACGGCCCGCAAGGAATTCTACAACCGCTGGGTCAAGGAAGACGTGCATCGGGCGCTGTTCGCCTCCTTCCAGGACGAGGCGCAGCAGCTCCTCGAGAAATACCTGGACGAGATCGAGGCTTCCCTGGACCAGCGCAAGGTCACCGACCCGATGACCGGCGAGAATCGCGCTCCGGATGAGCGATTCATGCGCTCGGTCGAGGAGAAGATCAAGGTCTCCGAATCCGGCAAGCAATCCTTCCGTCAGGAGGTGATCCGCAAAGCGATGGTCGCCTTCAAGGCCGGAGAGAAGTTCCGTCTGGCGAGCCATGCGCGGGTGCGCGAGGCCATCGAACAATACCTTTTCGAGGAGCGCCGCGACGTGCTTCGTCTCGTGACCTCCACCACGCGGCCGGACGAGGAGGCGCGCAAGAAGATATCCGTGGTGCAGGAGCGCCTCGTGGGAGAGTATGGGTACGACGAGCACAGTGCGCAAGAGGCGCTGAACTACGTGACCACTCTCTTGTCTCAGGAATAAGTGGTGGCTGCATGACCGGCAAGTTGCACAAGGGGACCCGATGAGCGCCGACTCGACAGGAGACGGGTCGCAGACACTTAACGGCTGGTATGAACTGTTCTCGCGCGGAGCGCGGGATTGGCTCCGGCATAACGAAAAGATACGGGAAGCGGTGCGGGCACACCTGCCGCAGATCGTGGCGGGCGCGGATGTGATCAACGACAGCGCACGCACGGTGCGGGTCCCGGTTCGCATGCTCGAGCACTACCGCTTCCGGCTGCTCTCGAACGGCGAAGCACAGGGAGTCGGACAGGGCAACGCCAAACCCGGCGACGTGCTCGGCCAGCAGAACCCCGGCAGCGGGTCCGGCCAGAAGGGGGCGGGAGGCAAGGATCGCGGCGGCATCGAGCTCATGCTCGAATTCAAGGTCGACGACATCGTGGATTGGCTGTGGGACGATCTGAAGCTCCCGAACCTCAAGCCGCGCGCGGGCGCCACGGAGGAAGCCGAGTGGAAGCGCGAGGGCTGGGACCGGCGCGGCGCCCGCTCCAGGCTCGACCGACGGCGCTCGCTCAAGGAATCGGTCAAGCGCCGCGCCCATGACTCCACGTCCCCTGCCTTCACCGACGAGGACTTGAGATACCGGCAATTGGCGCGGCGCCGCCAGCCGGCGCTGCGTGCGGCGGTCTTCTTCCTCCTCGATGTCTCGGGCAGCATGTCCGACCGCGACCGCCAGCTCGCAAAGACGTTTTTTTTCTGGGTGGCGGCCGGACTGAAGCGCGAATACAAGGCGCTCGACATCGTGTTCGTGGCGCATACGACCGAGGCGTGGGAATTCAACGAGGCGGACTTTTTCAAGGTCACCGGCACGGGCGGCACGGTCGCTTCGGTCGGGCTCGCGAAGGTCCACGAGATCATGCAGCAGCGCTTCGATCCGTCGAGCTGCAACGTGTACCTGTTTTATGCCTCCGACGGCGACAACGCCTCGGACGACCGCGGCGCGGCGGACACCGCGCTCGATGCGATCGCACAGGTCGCAAGATACGCCGGATACGTGGAGATTTCGACCGGCATACGCAACTCGCTGAGCGAGATCAGCTCGTTGTTCCAATCCGCAATCGACGAGGGGCTTCCCTGCAGCCGCTGCACCATCGCCGGTGCGGACGATGTCGCGCCGGCGGTGCGCCATTTCTTCAGCGCCGAAGCAGATGCGGGGGCAGGCGACCAGGCCATCGGGGGGGCGCCATGAAGACCGATTGGCGCGGACACGTTCCGAAAATCGAGGATCTTGCCCGACGGCTGGGGCTCGATTGGTCGCCGGTCATCTTCGAGGCGGTTCCGGACAGCTTCATGACGGAGATCGCCGTTTATGGATTGCCGGTGCGCATGCCGCACTGGTCCTTCGGAGCGCGCTACATCTATCAGCTGCTGCAGCGGCACATGGGCTACTCGCGGCTGTTCGAGGTGGTTTTTCCCGGCGATCCGGGTCACGCCTATCTCGCGGCGAGCAACGGCCTTGCGGACAATGTGCTGGTGACGGCGCACGTCCTGGGGCACGCCGATTTCTCCAGGAACAACATGCAGTTCAGACGCTGCCAGGATCAGGGCAACGCACAGATCATCGAGCATGCAGCGGCACATGCCCGCCAGATCGAGCGCGACATCGAAACCCACGGCTTCAACGCCGTGGAACAGGTGCTCGACGCCGCGCTCTCGCTCGAGCAATACGTCGATCTCGATCAGCCGTTGCGGCGCGAGCGCTATCCCGAGTACGGGCCTCCCGCGGCGGAGCGCCGCGACGATGCGTTCCGCTCGCGCTACGACACCTTGGAGAGCGCGGCCGCGGCCGCATCGCACTCGCGCAAGCCCCGCGCCCCGATCCCCCCTCATCCCGAACGCGACCTTTTGTGGTTCATCGCCACCTATGCACCCGACATGGAGAGCTGGGAGCGCGACATCTTTCTGGCCGTGCGCGAGGAATCGTTCTATTTCTATCCGGTGTTCGCGACGCAGATCATGAACGAAGGCTGGGCATCGTACTGGCACGCGCGGCTCCTGCGGGAGGCGGACTTCATTCCCGAGGAAGTCTATCTCGACGCCATCAAGTGCCATTCCGACGTGGTGCGGCCGGTAGCGACCGGCGAGCAGGTTTCGCTTTCCATCAACCCCTATCACCTGGGATTCACGCTCTGGGAGGAGATCATCGAGAAATCCGGCGTCGAGGCGGCGCGGCGCATCATGCGCGAGGACGATGATTTCAGCTTTCTGCGCAATCACCTGACTCGCGAGGTCGCCGCGGAAATGGGGTTGTTCCGTTACCAGCGCCGTCAAAACGGCCCCATAAAAGTGGTCGCCGCGGACATTGACGAGCTGCACGAAAGCCTGCTCCTCGATAAGTACAACTTTGGCGCGCCCAGAGTATCCGTGACGGAGGTGCGCAACGACGGCACGCTCGTCCTGCAACACGATGCGCAACTCGACGGACGCGGGCTCGATGCGGAGCGCTCCATCAAAGTGCTCGAATACATCAAGCGGGTATGGCGCCGGCCGGTGCTGCTCAACACGATCGATGCCGCCGCGAAAACGGTGGAGTTCTCATCGGAGTCGGCGGCGGCCTGAGGCGAGCCTGCGCAGAGTCCCTTAAAAGCCCTCACGCCGCAGCTCGCTCGTCACCTCGCCGATCGCCTCACGCAAGGTGTCGACCAGAATGTCGCATTCCCGCCGCGTCCAGATCAGCGGTGGCGACATGATGTCCAGGTGGCCGAGCGGGCGGACCAGAAGCCCTTTGGACTCGCAGCGCTGCGCGATTCGCCGGGAGATGTTCGCAGCCTCCGGAAACGGCTCGCGCGTTGTCTTGTCCGCCACGTATTCGACGCACATCATCAGCCGCCTGCCGCGCACATCGCCCACGATGGGCAGGTCCATGAGCTCCTTCAGCCGGGCCTCGAAGTAATCGCCGGTGGCGCGGGCGTGAGGCAGCAGAGCTTCGTCTTCGATGATCCTGATATTTTCGAGAGCGGCCGCGCAGCACACCGGGTGTCCGGAGTAGGTGAATCCATGCGTGAACCAGGCATCATTCCCCGGCGCGGAAATCGCCTCGTGCACCCGGTCCGAATACAGGGTCGCGCCCAGCGGCAGATAGCCGGAGGTGAGACCCTTGGCGCACACCAGGATGTCGGGCTCGATGCCGAATTCATCCTGCGATGCGAACCAGTGGCCGATCCGGCCGAATCCGGTGACCACCTCATCCGCGATGAACAGGATGCCATGCTTCGCCACGATCTCGCGCATGCGCGGCAGATACCCTTGCGGCGGCGGCACGACGCCGCCCGCGCCCTGGATGGGCTCCGCGATGAAGGCGGCTATGGAGGCCGCGCCGAGACGCTCGATGGCGGCCTCGAGTTCCGCGACCAGTCGATCCGTAAACTCCGCCTCGCTCATGCCGGCAGGACGGCGAAAGGCATAGGGCGCGGAGAGATGATGAACCAGCCCATCGATGTATCGGAAATGCGGGGACCGGTCGCCTTCGCGGTTGCCGAGCGTCATACCGAGATAGGTCGACCCGTGGTAGGAGTTGAAACGCGACAGGATCATGCGCCGTTCGGGCTCGCCGCGACGCGAATGGTAGTAATGGGCAAGACGCACGGCGGTATCGTTGGCGCAGGACCCGGACACCGAGTAGGCGACGTGGTTGAGCGCTCCCGGCGCGAGGCGCGCCAGCCTGGCCGCGAGCTCGGCCGCCGGCTCGTTGGTGCAATCGACGAAGGTGTTCGAATAACTCAGTTTGCGGATCTGGTCGGCGACGACCCGTGCCATGGATTCCCGGCCGTAGCCGATGTTCACACACCAGAGGCCGCCGATTCCGTCGAGGTAGCGTCGTCCCGATGCATCCGTGATGTAGGCGCCGTCGGCTTCGCGGATGACCAGCGAGCCCTCACGCTTGAAGGTGTCGAAATGGGTCCAGGGATGCAGGAAGTGATCCTTGTCCTTCTGCCAGAGCGCATTCGCATCGTCGGTCGTCCCCATCAGCCTATAATAGCGGGATTGCCTCGAAGAATCGAAAGGGGACCGCTTGAGCGACGTTGACGCGAAGAACATCGTGAACGAGGGCGGCGCGGTGGACGCGGGCGCCACGACGCAGCGCCGCGGCCGGATGCGCCGGACCGACAAAACCATGACCTCGGAGGAGATCGAGGCGTTCCTGGGTCGCAGCTTTTGCGGGCGCACCGCGACCATCGGCGCGGACGGGTTCCCCTACCTGGTCCCGAACCTGTTCGTCTGGCGTGCCGGTGAAGTGTATCTGCACACCGCCGTATCGGAAGGTCACTTCATCGCCAACGTGCGCCACGCCGACAAGATTTGCTTCGAGGCCGACGAGCCGGGCGAAATCTTCCCCTATGGACACGTCGAATGCGACACCTCGGTATCCTATCGTTCGGTGGTGCTGTTCGGACGCATCCGGATCATCGAGGATGAGTCCGAAAAGAGCGCCTTCTATCGGGCGTTGCTGGAAAAATATGCACCGCCGGAATCCTGGGGCCGGGAAAAGGACTCATTTCCACGCATCCGATCGACCGTCGTGTACGCGATCAGGCCCGAGACGATCACCGGAAAGGAGGGACGCCTCCCTCCCCTCGCCGACCGGTGGCCGCACAGCAACCGTCTGTCCGGTTCACCCGGTTGGAAATCGAAGAATGCACCGTCGGGCGGGGCCGGCAGCTGAGGCAGGCGTCCGGCGGTCGCGCGAGCCCACGCGCGCGGCCTATTCCAGGCAGACCACGAGTTTGGCCGAATGAGCGCGCCAGTTGATTGGAATCACGTAGGCCCGGGAATGCGGTGCAGCGACCTTGTCCGGATCGCGTGCGATGACGGTCGGCACCGAAATCACGAAGCTCTTGCCGAAATCGCGGCGTGCATTGCCTGAAATCGTATTGGCAACCTCGCCGACCAGATCCAGGATGGTCTCCTCGCTGCAGTCGGTCTCCTGCATCCGCATCAGCAGCACGGTGAGCATGCCGCGCGGCGCCGTAAAGTAGACGATCCCTTTGCGCGCACCGGAAATTCCGATCACGCCGGTGTATTCATACGTGCCGGGCCGTCCGTCAGTGACCAAATACGGCGAGCCCACCGTGGCCGCCTGCTGACCCGATGTTTCGAAATAATGCGTCGTTCCGTCGACGAACGTGCGAATTTCAGCTTCCTTGAGCATCAGGCCTCCCGCAACAGCTCTTCCAGCGCATCGTTGAGCTGTCGATCGGTGAACGGCTTGCACAAAAATCCATTTGCGCCTTTTTCGATGGCTTCGACTGCGGTGGCCTTGTCCGCGAGCGCCGAAACGACCAGGATCAGCACCCGGGGGTTGATCGCCACCAGCTGCTCCACGCATTCGATGCCGTCCATCAGCGGCATGGTCAGATCCATGGTGACCACGTCGGGCCGGGTGCGGCGGAACAGCTCAACGGCATCCCGGCCGTTGCCCGCGGAACCGACGACTTCGAGCCGGTCGATTTGCTGGGAGCGTTCGATCCGCCGTCGAATGATATTGGAATCATCGACGATCATGAGCTTCAGCGAGCCGCTTGCGGTGCTGGTGTCCATGTCAGGCGGCCACCGTATCGTCCTGCGGCTTCGGCGGCGCCGGCAGCGTCATGGTCACCCGCGTAAATTTGCCGGGCGCGGTCGCGACGCCGACACGCCCGCCGATCTGCCGCATGTGATCCGCCATGAGGTTCATCCCCACCCCGCGCCCGGCATCTTTGGTCGCATGCTCCAGGGTCGAGAAGCCGGGCTGGAACAGGAGTGCGAGCGTTTGCTTCGCATCCAGGCTTTCCATCTGATCCGCCGTGATGAATCCCTTCTGCACGGCAGCCTCTTTGATGCGTTCCGTTGCGAGGCCCTGACCGTCGTCCTCGACGCTCAATTTATAGCCGCCGTCGCCGGTACGCTTGAAATCCACCCGCACCGCGCCCTGCGCCGGCTTTCCGGCCGCGGCTCGATCGGGTGCCCGTTCGATGCCATGAACGACGGCGTTGCGCACGGCCTGTATCGCAATATCCTTGACGATACGGCGGTAATCCTCGGGTATCTGGTCCAATCCGCGGCACTGAACCTTCGCCTCTTTTTCGCAATCGGCCGCTACCCGCTCGCCGAGCTGCTGCAACACCGATCCGAGCCCGCCGTCGGAACCGAGCGGACCCGTCGCTTCCAAATCCGGCGCCGCACCGCCGGCACCGGCCGGCCGCTCGCGCCGCGCGCCGGGCTCAGCGCTCTGGGTGAGCGGCGCCTCGGCGCGCGGTATTTGAAATTTCGACAGCCGCGATACCAGATCGCTGACCGATTGCAGATGAGTCAGCAGGTCATCGAGCTTGATCACCAGCGGCAGGAAGTCGTTACCGGACAAATCGCTCTTTTCCTTGAGCCGCTTCAGATCGTCCTCGAACGAATGAGCGCGGCTCTCGATCGACGAAAGCCCGAGTGCCGCCGCCTCTCCCTTGACGGAGTGCGCCTGCCTGAAGAGCGTGTCGAGTTTCTTGCGGAAGGCGCTCTCTTCGCGCGCCGGCTCCTTGAGCACGGCATTGATCATCTTCATCGCTGCATTCGAGTCGCTCAGGAAGGAAGCGAGATGCGTGGGATCGATCTGCAGGATGCCGAGCAGCGTATCGACCTGGGCTTGCGCCTGCTGCTGAGAGCTCTGCAGTTCCCGGGCCAGCTCCACCCGCGAGCTCACGTCGGACACGGACACGAGAACGTGCGTGATCGTGCCGTCGACGCGTACGCGATGAAACTCGAAATCGAGATAGCGCGTGTCCAACTTCCCCTGCCCCGATGGCAGATGAATCTCCACTTCGCCCAGCGGGTTGATGGATTTGACCAATTTCTCGTTGGTGCGCTCGGCCCAGAGCACCTTGACGAACTTGAGCGCCGTGGCCAGCGTTTTCTCCGAGACGATGCCCTCGAGCAAAGCATCGAACCCGAGCCCCGCGAGATCTTTGCGCTGGAACAAGGTTTCCAGGGCGCCCGAGTAGGCGCTCCCGATGATCAGATTCTCATCGAGCAGGAACAGACCCTCCTTCACGGTGCGCAGAATGTCCGCGGTCTGCTGTCGCGCCTCGCGCAGCTTTGCGTCCTGTTGGCGGCGCGCATTGAGCAGCAGTATGACGAGCGCCACCAGTCCGGCGGCAATGAGCACGCCCAGGATCATGACGAACTGCAGCTGCTTCGCCGCCCGCCCGTTGCCCGCCTGCAGCTCGCTGCCCACTGCCGCCAACTGCGCATCGAGATCCGGCAACGAGTGGCGGCTGGTGCGGATCGCGGCCGTCAGATTGCGCTCCAGTTCCCGTCCCTGGGCGTTGAGCACGCTGCCCGACGATTCGCTGTCCGCGTAAGGAAGCCCCGAAAACGCGGTCACCGGATCGAGCGCCGCCTTCTCCTTGGCCCAGGCCTGCGCCAGCGGTCGGCCGTGAGGGCCGGCGGTCGACTGGCGTGCACCGCCCAGCAGCTGGGCCGCGGAGAACCAGCCTGCGGCGCGCGGCGCCGTCATCGACGCCATCGCCTCGTCGAGCTTATGCGTCGAGTCGTTCAGCTGATCGAGCGACTCTTGAATGTAACCGCGGTCGGCCAGGCGATCCCGCATCGTTTCCAGGGAGGCGCGGATGACGGTCGTATACCGCTGCTGCTCGCCGACCCACTTCAGGGCCGCCGAGGCGTCGACCAGCTCGCTCGCGAGCTTGAGGCCCGGCACCAGCACCACCGCAGCGAAACTCAAGCCGAGGACGACCACCAGCACCGCCAGTCGCTCCGGCGACAATTTCTGTACCAGCGGTCTCGGCAAACGCAGATTCATCAGACTACTCCAATCATTGGGCGAGCCGGAATTTCACCAGCATTTTGGTCGAAACGGCGACCGGCCGGCCGGCGTCGATGACGGGCTTGTAACGCAGTCTCGATACCGCATTGCTTGCCGCTTTGTCGAAAACGCCGGGAGGGGTCGCGCTGATGACCTCGAGGTCCGCCACCGCGCCCTTGGGCGTCACGGTATAGCCGACTTCGACCTGGCCTTCCGTTTGATTGTTGAGCGCGCTCGGCGGATAGTCGATTTGCAGCGGGCGCGTGCGCGTGAGCGAGGCCTCTGCGACCTGCTTGGGTCCGGTGATTGCGGCTGGAGCGCGCAGGCGGTCGCGAAGCGCGTCCGCCTCGGGCGACGGTCCCAGCGAGGCCGCAATCTGCAGGAGCGCTTCGGTCTGACCGGGAAGCGATGCATCGAGCGCTTCGCGCGCCTGCACCAGTATCTCGGTTTGGACCGACTTGGATAGGGGCGCAATCGAAGCGTTCTGTGGGTCGGCGGCCTTGAGCTGATTCAGGTAATGCAGCGCGCTGTCGCTCTGCGGCTCGATCACGCTGCCTTGCGCCAGGCGCATCCGGACGAGATCGGCAAAATGCGGCTGTTCCGGCGCCGCGACGGGGGGATGTTGCGCACGAGACACCCCGATATCGTGCTGTAGCCCCGCCACCTGCGAGAGAGGTGCGCCGATGTTGCGCAATTCGGTGGCATACCGGTCTGCGTCTTCGAGGTGCTGCTGGGCGATGGCGTTGCGCGCGGCCAGCATCAATCGCCGCGATAGTTCGCGAAATTGCGCCTGCAGCGCCGCCGACGTCATGCCGGCCTTGCGCGCCTGGCTCAGGTAGTAGACGGCACTGTCATTCGGCGGATCGGCCAATTGATCTTGCTGCATGCGCGCGTCAATCAAGGCGACGAGCCGGGTGTCGTCGGAGTCGGCGCGGTGCCTGCGCAGTTCCTCGCGCAGTTGAGTCAGCTTCGGCTCGCCCACGGACCTGGTCCGGGCCGCCTGATCGATGAGCTGAGCGGCGCGGTCGAAGTTCTGCGCGTTGATGGCCGCCAGGATCTCCGCCGGTCCGAGCTCGGCGCGCATTTTTGCGATTCGCTCGTCGAGCGCAGGCAGGCGTTTGTCGGAGGGATCGATGCTTCGGGCATTCTCGAGCGCCTGGAGCGCCGCATCGAATTGACGCTCATCCAGTGCCGATTGCACGCGGGCGAGCAGGACCTCCGCCAGGCGCTGCAGGCCCTGCTGTGCTTCCCCGCTCGAGGGTTCGAGCCCCAGAGCGCTTCTATACAGCGCCAGGGCGCTGCCTTGCGGCGGATCGATGAAGTGCCGATCGCGCATCGCTTGCTGCGCCTGCCCAATGAGCGCGTCGACCGTCTCCTCGGTGGGAGACGAGGGGCCGGCCGACGGGGACTCCGCGGCCGATTCAGGATGCGCCGATTGCAGCGCTCCCCCGGCCGCCGCCGGCGGACTGATTGCTGCGGGCTGGGACGTGCCTAAGTTTGCGTCTGCCGAGCGCTGATGCAACAGCAAGATCGCCGCCCCGATGCCGCCGATTCCCAGGGCCAACGCCGCGATGAACGTCCTCGGGATGCGCTTGCCGCCGCCTGCGCGAGCCGGAGCCGCCGTCTGTCCGCCCAACAGCGCGGTGCGCGCTTGGACCTCCTCGTAAGCGCCTCCCAAGGCCCCGACCAGGCGGCTCTGGTCGACGGGCACCGCCACGAACGCGACGATTTGTCCGTGTTGCACCGCGGACGTCCACGCCGAGTGATCGTCGTCCAGCACCAACATGGCGAAGCGCGCGGAATGGGCTTGTATCCTCGACAGCTCGGCGCTTTTTGCCGCGCAACCGCGCGCGTCCCAGAGCACCACCGCCGGCGTGTCCGCAGGCACGTCGTTCAATAATTCGACGACGGAATCGATTTGCCGGAAGCTGAGCTTGGCCGGGAGCTGCGCGCCCACCTGCGGCCACAGGTCCACATCGCCGCTGACCAGATAGGCTGCCAGCTTGGGCCTCTTGATTGCGATGCCCGTCGCCGATCCGGCCTGTCCGTTTCCCGTGTCCTGCCTCGCGGCTGCCTTACTCATTCCGAGCGCTCTACGCCGGTCTCGCGGGCGCAATGGTCTCGAGCGCCTCCAGGAAGCCTTGCGCGGTCGCATAGCGCTCCTGCGGATTCTTGGCGAGCAGGCGCTGGATCAGCGGCTCGAAGCGGGACCGGGCGGCCGGCAGCGGCGGCACGACCCCTTCGCGATGGCCATCGAAGATGTCGGAGAGCGTGTTGCCGGTGAAAGGCAGTCTGCCGGCGAGCATCTCGTAGAAAATGACCCCCAGGCTGTACAGATCGCCGCGTTGGTCCGGATCCTGACCGCTGATCTGCTCCGGACAAACGTAGTACGGTGTGCCCGTCATCAGATCGGACCTCGACAGATCCTGGCTCACGAGCTGGGCGCGGGCGGAACCGAAGTCGATCAGCACCACGCGATTGTCGTTCGTCAGCATGATGTTCGAGGGTTTCAGATCGCGGTGAATGATGCCGGCGCCGTGGACCACTTGCAGAGCACCGCCTATCTGCCTCGCGTAATTGAGTGCGTCGGACTCGCTCACGGGATTTTTCAAGCGCTCGCGCATGCTGCCGCAGGGAAAATATTCGAGCGCGAGATACAGGTAATCCGGGGTGATGCCGAAGTCGATCACATCGGCGATCGAGCGATGATTCAAGCTGGAGAGAATCTCGCATTCGCGCGCGAATCGCTGCTGGTCCTCGTCGGACACACTCGGCATGCCGCGGATGGTTTGCACCTTGAGCGCGACCATTTGCGCAAGATCGCTGTTGCGCGCCAGATAGACCGTGGCCGACGTGGAATGGGCGATTTTCTTGAGCAGCCGGTATCCGGGAACGTCGGGCAAGCCGGCCGACTCGGATGGAGTCGGCGAGGCGCTCGCGGGCGGCTTCGCCGGACTCTGCAGCTCGGACGACTCTCCGGTCCCGAGCAGGGTCTGGAGCGACGCGGCGAGCTCCGCCACATCGACCGAATGAATGGGCCAATAATCGGCTGCGCCCGCCTTCATCGCGCGTGCGGCGCAGCGCTCGTCGCCGTGGCGCGCGAACACCAGGACCGGCACGACGGGGGCCCGGGCATGCAGCGCCGACACGACCGCCACGGGATCCGAGCCGCTCTGCTTCATGAACTCGACGATCAAGAGCACCGCGCGATAGGAACGCAACTGCTCGACGGACAGATTGTCGAGTCCTGAGATCGATAATGAGTCGGCCTCGAGCGTGGGGACGGCGCGCCGCACCAGGCTCGCAAGGCGAAGCCGCAATTCGAGATCGTCGTGAACCACGAGACACAGCTGCGTGGCGCGGGCCGGCGCCGATTTCAGGTTCGAGGCTCGTTTGGCCGCAACGTTCGCGACCGCGATATTTGCCGCCGGGGTCATGGATCTCGCCCTTGAAATGCTGCCGTGCGGATTCACCGCAGGGACAGGATCCCTGGCGGCTTACCGCGACCTGCCTAAGGGTCGGGGATCAGCACCAAAACTGGGCGGTGATGAATCACAATTCTTGCAGTGCGCCGCCGCAAATGGGCGCGGCAGCGCGCCGCTTGGGTGGGATTTGTGAGCCAATTCGCAGGGCCGGCGCGGCGCGGCCGGGCATGGAATTTCAACTCTTCGGCACGGCCAGGTAGCGATCGAACCAGTCGAGATAGCGCCGGATGCGGTCCTTGATGTAGCTCGGCCGGGTGAGCAGATGATATTGGCCCGGATAGACGATCAGTTCGGCCGGCACGCCGAGCGTCCGCAGCGCTTGGTACATCTGTTCCCCTCCCGCCACCGGCACATTGAAGTCCTTGTCGCCGCCCAGGAACAGCGTCGGGGTCTTGATGCGCTCGGCGTGAAAGAACGGGTACGAGACTTTGAGCCATCGATCCGTGGACGCCCAGGGTGGGCCGAGTTCCGCGTTGTATTGCATGATGTATTCATCGCTGCCGTACATCGAGAGTTGGTTGCCGCTGCCCGCGCCGGCAATCGCGGCCTTGAAGCGGGTGTCGGAGGCGATGAGGTAATCGGTGAGAATGCCTCCGTAACTCCACCCACCCACGCCCAGTCGATGCGGGTCGGCGATCTTCTCGCTCACCGCGTAGTCGACGGCGCCGAGCAGATCCGCCACCTCTTTATGGCCCCAATCCGCAACGATGGCACTTGCGAATGCACCGCCTCGGCCGCTGCTTCCGCGATAATTGACCGCCAGCACCACGTATCCGTGAGCGGCGAACCACTGCCGCTCGAGCTCGAGCGGATAGGTGTCGACGGGCAATCCATGGGAGTCCTGCCCGTTGGGCCCTCCATGAATCCACAGGATGGTGGGGTACAGGCGGCCGGCATGGTAGTCGGCGGGCTTCACCATCATTCCGTGAATCGGGGTGCCGTCGCGGCTCGGAAAGGAGATATCCTCGACCGAACCCAGGGAGATCTGCGCCAGCAGCGCGTCATTGTGCGCGGTCAGTTTGCGCAGCCCGCCGTTCTCGAGTGCATAGACTTCGGGCACCGAGCGGTCGGTCGATGCAACCACGGCCACATGACCTCCCCCGGCGCATAGGCTGGTCGCGGACAGTTTGCCGCCTATCCCTCGTTCCATTTGTCCCGAATCGAGCCGAACCGTGATCGGAATCTCGGATCCGTCGTCCTCCAGAATGAGATGCACCGCCTCGCCCTTTGCCGACACCGCAGGAAAGGCCACCGCGCGATCCAATCGGCCGGTTATCGAGTGCGTCGTGCCGTCGGCGACGGTGATCACGTTCAGCCGATCTTGAATGTAGGCATAGAGCCGCGGCTCCAGACCCGACGTATAGACGATCCGCCCGCCGTCCGGCGTCCATGCGAGCGCCGGCTTGTTCGGGGCGAAGAACTCCGCGAGTTTGCGCGGACTACCCGGTGCCGCGAGATCGAGCAGATACAGCCCGAGTTTTCCGGTGCGGTCCGAATCCGAATCGCGGGTGCTGAAGAATGCCACGGTCTTGCCGTCCGGCGAATAGACCGGCAGCGTGTCATCGACGCGCCGGTCCGTCGTGAGTGGCGTGAGTTGCCGGGTCGTCACGTCCACGAGGTAGAGCTGCTTGCGTTCCGCGGCGGTCAGGTAGCCGGTTCGATCCTCCTTGAAGTGCAGGCGATCGATGACGATCGGCGGCGGCGTCTTCGCGCTGCCCTCCTCTCCCGACATGGAGATCACCAAAGCCCGGCCATCCGGCGACCAGTCATAGTCGGCGATTTCGCCGCCGACGCCGGTGGCGGCCGATGGTTCCCCGCCGCGCAGGTCGAGCAGATAGATCTGCGGTTTGGTTTCGCCCGAACGCGCGGCCAGGAACGACACGTATCGGCCGTCGGGACTGAATTTCGGGTTCGAGGCCGATTCCGCGGGCTCGGTCAGCCGACGGTCGTGCCCACCGTCGAAGTCGACCATCCAGACAGCGGTCTTGCGCTCATCCGAGTCCGCATCGGATTGCTCGACCGTGTAGGCGATCTCGCGGCCGTCGCGGGAGCACACCGCGCCATCGACCGCGGCCAGCCTGTCGAAATCCTCGGCTTCGAGCGAGCGTTGGGGCGCAGCCACGGCACCCGCCGCGAACGCAGAGAAGGCGGCGGTTGCGGCGATGACCCCAGCCAGTCCGCCAATACGAAGTCGCTGCATCGGGCTCTACTCGCGGTTATATTTTCTGCGCGGCAGGATATCACTCGAGCCGACAGCCCGCGATCCCACCCAGCGCCTTGGACAAACTCCCATGGGTGCCGGAAACTTGGGACTTGGGCGCAAGGTCCAGCGCCGGGGGACGATCATGTTCGATCAGTTATTGAGGCCCGTCGGCGGCGCTTTGATTGCGTCATTTCTGGTGGCGGCACTGCCCATTGCGACCGTGCTGGTCACGCTCGGCGTGCTGCGGCGGCCTGCCTGGCAGGCCTCGCTGGCCGGTCTCGCGGTGGGCCTCTCCATCGCAATCGGGATTTGGAAATTCCCGGTGAACCTCGCCCTGGACAGCATCGCCGCGGGCGCCGTGTTCGCGTTATGGCCGGTGATGTGGATAGTCTTCGCCGCGCTCCTGCTCTACAACATCGCGGTGATCTCGGGACGGTTCGATGCATTCCGCGACTGGCTGTTGGCGCATCTCCCGGACGACCGGCGTGTCGTGCTCGTGGTGATCGGTTTTTGCTTCGGCTGTCTGCTGGAGGGGATCTCCGGATTCGGAACACCGGTGGCGATCACCAGCGCTTTATTGATTCTCATCGGCATGCCGGCACTCGAGGCGCTGACATTTACCCTCATCTTCAACACCGCGCCGGTTGCCTTCGGCGCGTTGGGCACGCCGATCACCGTGCTGGGACAGGTGACCGATCTGCCGGCGGTGAAGTTGGGGGCAATGGTCGGCCGGCAGCTTCCCTTCATCGCCGCCATCCTGCCGTTCTACGTGATGGGCCTGTACGGGGGTCTGTCCTCGGTACGCGCAGTATGGCCGCTGCTGCTGGCGGCCGGCTTGAGCTTCGCCCTCGCGCAATTCGTCTCGTCGAACTATCTGGACTATTCCCTGACCGACGTGCTCGCAGCGCTCGTGTCGTTGATCGTGACGCTCGCATTTCTCAGAGTCTGGACGCCGGCGAAAGATCCCGCGTTCGCCGTCCACCGGCCGGCCGCGGCCGGCGCCTCGAGCTCGATCCCCGGCTGGCAGGGCTGGATCCCCTGGGTGGTCGTCTCGGCGGTGGTGATCGCATGGACCCACCTCAAGGTCGCCGCCATCGGACAGCAGACCCTACATTGGCCCGGGCTGCACAACGCGGTGTTCATCACTCTTTACAAAAAACCCTATGCGGCCAACTGGGTATTTCAGCCGCTCGGCACGGGAACGGCGATCCTGCTGGCGTGCGTGATCACGGCCGCCTGCGTGGGCGTGGGTCCCCGCCGCTTCCTCGGCGCCGTGGCGAGCACCTGGCGGCAGAGCCGATTGGCGATCCTGACCGTGGCACTGATCGTCGGTCTTGCCTACCTCATGAATTATTCGGGTATGAATTACACGCTCGGCCTCGGTGTCGCCTCGGCGGGCATCTTCTTCCCGATGCTGTCCGCGTTCCTCGGTTGGGTCGCGGTGTTCCTTTCCGGCAGCGACACGTCCGGCAACGCGCTGTTCGGCAAGCTCCAGGTGGTCGCGGCGGGACAGCTCGGCCTGAACCCGGTGCTTATCGCGGCGACCAATTCGTCGGGCGGCGTGATGGGCAAAATGATCTCACCGCAAAATATTGCCACGGGCGTCTCGGTCACGGGCCTGCAAGGCCACGAAGGCCGGGTCCTCGCACGGACCTTCATTCACAGCATCGTCCTGACGCTGCTGCTGGGCGTGATCGTGGTGCTGCAGCAGTACCTGGCGCAGTGGATGATCCCGTGACTCGGAAGGCCGATTTGTAGTTCAATAATGTATTATAATTCATATAGTTATAGATCATATCAAACTTTAATTCTAAGTTTTGTGGGCGCCCATGACGCGCGCGCCATGCGCGCTCAATTCGCTTGTCGAAACGCCTCGATCACCGCAGGGATGGCGTGCTCGTTGAGCGGCGCCATGACGTGGGCCCCGCTCACGCCGGGAATCTCCGCGTATTCCTTGAGCAGATCCACGCAGAGCGCGCGGCCCTCGGCGCGCGGATCGGAAGCCTTGTCGAGCCGCTCGATCATCCATTCCGGAATGATCGATCCGAACAGATGCTGCTTGATCCAGCGCGCCGACTTCGCCGAGGCGAGCGGCGCGACGCCGATGAGCAAGGGCAGGCGCCCGACGAGGCCGCTCTCGCGCAACCGCTCCAGGTAACGCCTCAGGATCTTGGCATCCATGCAGAACTGCGTCTGGGCGAACTCTGCGCCCGCCTCGACCTTCTTGATCAATCCGACCGGCGCCCAATCCGGCGCAGGATCCACGGGAGCGTCCGCCACGCCGACGAAGAAAGCGGCAGATCCACCCACTTTGCGGCCGTACGGAAGCTCGCCGCGGTCGCGGATGCAGACGGCGGTCGCGGCAAGCGCCGCCGTATCGAGATCGAACACCGGTTTGGCATCCGGCTGATCGCCCGCGCGGGGATCGTCGCCCTTCAGCATCAGCACATTGGTGATGCCGAGCGCCGCCGCGCCGAGCAGCTGGCTCTGCAGGGCAATCCGATTGCGGTCGCGGCAGGTCAGCTGCAGGATGGGCTCGATCCCCTCTTGCAACAGCGCGACCGAGGCCACGGTGGCATCGAGGTGCGCCCGCGCGCCCGCCCCGTCGGTGACATTGACCGCATCGGCCAG
>Ga0182012_10000566_pt1 | contig 40980 bp, 35 predicted proteins | sample 612S2SmetaG_FD_120486 | JGI IMG/M metagenome (GOLD analysis project Ga0182012, IMG submission 120486) | Permafrost microbial communities from Stordalen Mire, Sweden - 612S2S metaG | ecosystem: Environmental > Terrestrial > Soil > Wetlands > Permafrost | place: Sweden: Stordalen | collected... | reverse complement strand
TTTCATAACCGGGTTTTGAAAGGGCACGGCTTAAGCCGTGCCGCTGCGTATCAAGAGAATCGCGGGCTTTAGCCCCTGAGGGACGATCCCGCAGCGATCCAATCGGTTATGAAACAGCTTCTAGCCTAAGTCTACTGATAACCTCACGGCTGTTCATGGGGTCACTCTTCCATTCCAAGAATACACATTCCGTATACACTCATCAATCGTGACCAGAGGGCCGGCCAGAGCCGTCAAACTCTGCTTCCGAGCAAGATCCGCGCGTTAATCTTATTCCAGGGTGCAAACCCATGAACAGACGATCCATCGTAAATTTCTTCAGCGTTGCCTCGCTGCTGGCACTTCTCATGGCGGTGGCTTTGCTCTCTGCCATCCTCACCATGCACTTTGCCATTCACGGCGCTGAGGTGCAGGTGCCCGCGCTCAAGGGCATGACCGTTGCCGAAGCGCGCAGCGTGGCCGCCGGCCTGGGCCTCAACCTCGACGTGGACAATCGCTATTATTCAGGTGACGTCGCCGCCGGACATATCCTCAGCCAGTCTCCTGCTCCCGGTACGCTGGTGCGCCGCGAATGGCGCGTGCGCGTCGCAGAGAGTCTGGGACCGCAGCAGGTGGACGTGCCCGACATCGTCGGTAAAGACGACCGCGTAGCCGAGCTCGAACTCCGCCGCGCCGGCCTCGATACCGCGCAGGTCGTCCATTTACCCTTCGCAAAGGCCCGCGAAGGCATAGTTCTGGCGCAAGACCCGCCCGCACATTCGCTGGATATCGCCAAACCTAGCGTGAGCCTTTTGCTGGCCGCGCCGGACGATGAACCCGCCGACGGCTACCTGATGCCCGACCTCACAGGCTGGCCCGATACAAGCGCCATAGCCGCGATGGCCAAGGTGGGCATCCACTCTGCGCCGCCCATCGCGGTGGATGTGCCTGTTGCGCCCGTGGGCAGCGGCGCTGACACTCCAAAACTGCCCATTCTACCCGGCTCCGTACTTTCTCAGTCGCCATCAGCTGGGTCACACGTCGATCAGAACACAATCGTCCGATTGACCGTTGCCAGATAGTACGCAAGTTTCAAACTGCAGAAATGCAATCTGCTGGGAGGGTGATCCTATGGGACTGCAAGAAGACTTTGACCAGATCGGCGTCCAGGAGCGCGAACTCAAACTGCCGCGATTCGACGCCCAGGTTGCCTGGGAGCTGGGCATGAACCTGCGCAAAATGGCCGTCGAACGCAACGTCGCTATGGTCATCGACATTCGCCGCTTTGGCCAGCCGCTGTTTTACTCCGCGCTCGAAGGCACCTCGCCAGACAACGCAGAGTGGGTGCGCCGCAAGGGCAACGTCGTCGCCCGCTTCCACCGCAGCTCGCTTGGCCTCAAGCTCCGCATGGAGATACGCAAGTCCACCATCTACGAGCGCCAGGGCCTGCCGCTGGCCGACTACGCCTCCGATGGCGGTTCCTTTCCCATCACCGTCGAAGGCGCAGGCATCGTCGGCAGCGCAACAGTCTCCGGCCTCTCTGGCCGGCAAGATCACGAACTGGTCGTCGAAGCGTTGTGCGCTTTGCTGGCACGCAACTACGCGGAGTTGCGCCTGCCTGCAGAGTAGCTGTGCCGGATGCAGCCAGAACCCCAGGCACAAGAGCATTTTCGTGGCAATTGTCAACAAACCCCTGACCACCCGCAATGTAACGGATGCGGAGTACAGGTACCAAGCTCGAACTCCACCCCGGGAAGTCGTACTTACGCACTGCAGCATCTGCGAGACGATGTCCAGGGAACAGGGAAACCGGGCGAGTTGAGGATCGTGCTTTCCCACCCTTGTCACGATGTAGCCGCGACAAGGATGGGGCACCCGACACCCCCGACTTGATACGATTGCCGTGAGACCGGGGACACCTGCCTTCCCCACCCTTGTCGCCATGGGCTGGGATGGGGTGGGGCACCCGGTCACTAACTCAGCTACATTTTTGGTTTGGGGGATCTAGATGCGTTACAAGCGCTTCGTAATCCAAAACTATAGGGCGATCATTGGTCCGCTCGAGATTAAGCTCGAAAAGTCCGGACTTACTCCAATTGTCGGGGTCAATGAATCGGGGAAGACAACAGTCCTCAACGCGCTTTTTGCATTCGATTATCTGAATGATGAGCTTAACGACGGTGGGCGTCATCTTAAAGATGTGACGAGCTTAATTCATGTGTCACCGCCGCCAGCTTATGTAACAGCAGAGATTGAGCTTTCTAAAGCAGAGTTGAAAAGGGCCGCTTCAGCAGGCGATAAGCAAAACGATCGGCAGAGGAGTTATTTTCAAAGCCTCCAACGCAGAACGAAGCTTCCCGGCACAGTATATATTCATCCTAACCTGAGCACGCGGAAATACTCGATTTACCCCTATGAATTTGGTGACGCGGAGCAGATAAAGAACGCCGCGGAGGGTCCAACTCCTCTGCCAAAGCCGACACGTTGCGGCAGCCCTTCATCCGCGCCACCGCTAACCGCCGGAACTCCTCTGTGTAAAACCGCTTTTTCCTCATTTGCAGCCCCCCATTAGCTGCAAACTGTGACCTCCTCCACTGTCTCACTTTGGGGGCTCATTCCAACTAAGAATGGGTGCCCCATGTCTCGCGTTTGAGACATGGGAGACCTCAACTCTCACCCAGCCTTTTGAGAGTAGTGCCACGTGGCCCTGATCTCAGCACATCCCATCAAGTGGACGGTGCCAATCCCAAGCGAAGTCGAAGGATCCCTCGCCTTTGTGGACCGCTGAAGTGACACCGCCGGCCACGAAATCGCCCAAAAGGCTGCTTATTAGCCTACATTTCAAGCCTTCAACCCACCGCGCAAAAACTCGATTCCGCTCTGCCCTCATTCCCTGCATTGCAGATTATTCCCCTGATTCCAGCATACTTTTCCTATGCAGCAGACATCACAGAACGTACTCGTCGTAGGGCTTGCGACACCGTAAAATCCACTTACAGCTCCAAAAAAAAACCGCACTTTATCTCAGTATCCCAGTAAAACCCCATTTTTCGATTGACTCCAAACAACTTATCAAAATACAGTTATACAGTCGCCAAAAAGACCATCCTGTATTTCAGTATCCCAGTATGCCGCGTCATCCCCCGAACCATTACTCAGCTAGCAGAATCCCGCTGCACCTGGTGCATGACTAAAACAATCCCCATCGACATGAGAATGCTGATGAGCGCGCAGAGAAATATCCTCGGGTAACCGTACCAGCCGATGATGACGCCTGCCGTTGGTCCTACCAAAAAGAACGAGACATCGGAGAATGCGGTGTAGACGCCGAGAGCGGTGCCGCGGTTGAACTCCGGAACGCGCTTGACGGCTTCAACGCCAATAGCGGGGAAGATGAGCGAAAATCCCAGGCCGCTCAGTGCCGCGCCGGAGATAGCAGACAACGGCGAACTCGACCTCCAGAGCAGGAACATGCCGACAGCCTGAACAGCCAGGCAGACCAACGCCACCGGAAATCCGCCGAAGCGGTTGATGGTTTGGATAAACAGCAGCCTGCCGAGGATGAAGCAGAGGCCAAAAGCGGTAAGGCAGAAGACAGCGCCCGTCCAGTGGCGGCTGGCGTAATAAAGCGTGATAAACGTGGCCATTACGCTGTAGCTGACGCCGGCGAGTGCCAAGCCCATGCCGTGGGGAAAGACGCGGCCCAGCACATGGCTGAAGGGCAGATGATCGCCGTGAAGAACGGGCACGGCCGGCTTGCGCGCAGCCAAAATTAAACTGAATGCGCCGATGAGGATGGTGATGACTCCAAGCGAAGCCATGCCGAACTGCTTGTCGAGGAGCACGCCGAGAGGCGCGCCGATGGCCATTGCGCCGTAGGTGCTGATGCCGTTGTAACCGATGACGCGGGCCGTATCCTCGGGGCCTGCGCTGGCCATGCCCCACAAGGTGGAACCTGTTGCGCCGAGACTCTCGCCGACACCTAGAAGTAGGCGGCTGGCGATGAGCGTGAACAAGCTGAACAGGGGAGTGTTGGCGGCCAATGCGGCAATCAGCAGCAGCAGCCCGCTGAAGGTGCATGCGCCCAAGCCCCAGAGCACGGCAACCTTTGCTCCGGCGCGGTCTGAGATGCGGCCGGCCCAGGGGCGGCTAGCGAGAGTTGCAACGTACTGTATGCTGATGACCAAGCCGGCCAACACAACGCTGTAGCCCATGCGCAGGTGCACGTAAGGCGGCAGTACGGCCAGAGGAAGCCCGATGGAAAGATAACAGATGAACGTGAAGTAAACGAAGCTGAGTATATGACGCGTGCTGACGCGCGAAGCGCCGGGAGCCGAAGTTTCATTGTTGTAAGGAATGGCTTCTGGCATGGTGTGCGGAAGAATGCTGCGCAATCGGTGTTGTGAATGCGGCTTGGGTTGATTATATCGAAGAGCGATGCGGGTTTTTGGCACATCTTCAGCGAGTCAGCTTAGCATCGCGAAGTTGCTAGTCAACAAGTCTGCGGGTGAATGGGCCGGCTCAAATTTCGGGAGGGGAAATGCATACACTGGAAGAGATGTCTGGCTTCCACATAGAGAACTTCGGTTGTAGGGCGGCGCGCGCTGATGGCGAGGCGGTGGGGGCGCGGTTGCTTGCGTTAGGATTAGCTGCCGTGAACGAGCGCGGAGATGCGGACGTGGTTGTGGTCAATACGTGCAGCGTGACAGCGGAGGCGGACCGGGAGGCGCGGGCGTTTGTCCGCAGAACGCACAGACGGAATCCTGCGGCAAAGATAGTGGTAACTGGATGCTATGCGCAGCGCGCGCCGGAGGAACTGGCGGGGATGGCGGGCGTGGCCGCGGTGGTGGGCAACAGCCACAAGGCCCTTGTGCCGGAGATTATTTTGGGGCTGGCTGGCATCGGGGCCCAGACCGATTCGGCGAAGATTGTCACCGTGCAATCGCTGCTTGCGGGCGGCGCTCGGGTTTGGGTCGATGATAGGTTTGCGCATTCGTTTCTTGAAGAGGCCCAGGTTGTACCGGGGATGCAGACGCGGCCCAATCTCAAGATTCAGGAAGGCTGCGGAAATCGATGCACATTTTGCGTGATTCCTCAGACGCGCGGATCTTCGAGGAGTTTGCCTCAGGCATGGGTGATGCGGCAGGTTGAGGGATTTGTCGCAGCAGGGGGCAAGGAACTGGTGCTTTCCGGGATCAACTTGGGTCGCTGGGGGCGGGATCTGCCTGAACCTTCGACGTTCTCTACTCTCGTGCGCAAAATTGTAGAGCAGACAAACTTGCCGAGGTTGCGTCTGAGCTCGATTGAGCCGATGGACTGGGATGCGGAACTGATGGACTTGATGGCGGAGTTTGGCGGCAAGCGGTTGGCGCGTCATGCGCATCTGCCGCTGCAGTCGGGGTCAGATGCTGTGCTGCGGCGCATGCATAGGCGCTATCGGCCGTGGCACTACGCAGAAAAGGTTGCGGCACTGTTGAAGGCTGCCGGGCCAGAACTTACACTCGGTGCGGATGTGATGGTGGGTTTTCCCGGCGAGACGGACGCGGAGTTTCAGGAAACTATAGCAATGATTCGGACTCTGCCCTTCGGCTATCTGCACCTGTTCCCGTTTTCTCCTCGTCCAGGGACGCGCGGATGGGCACTGCATGCAGCGGACCCTGTGGCCACTCTGGTCGTGGAAGAACGCATGGAGGCCTTGCGCGCACTGGCGGCTGAGAAGAGTGAAGCGCACCGGAGAAAGTTTGTGGGGAGGGAACTGGATGCGATCACGCTGCACACGCCGGACGCGCTTCGCAGGCGCGGACGAACAACGGCACTGACAGAAAATTTTCTTCCGGTGGTGATCGCAGCAGAGATTGAGGCCAACCAGCTTATGCGGGTTCGAGCGACCGGGCTGAATGCAGAAAAAGTGTTGGAAGCACTTCCTCCGACAGGGCTGCTGAATCAATACGCAGCGACAGCAATGTCGGTCTGAGCAAAGCCGGTGCCTTTGAAGAGCAGTTCCTCGCCGGTTTCTTTCGATAGAGCATAGGCAATGCAATCGCCGAAGTTGAGTCCTGCCGGGTGGCGCCTTTTGCCGTATTTTGCAAATGCCTGACGGGCAATGAGCACTTGAAACTCGTTGCAGGGCACAATCTGAATTCGAAAGCGCGTTACCGCCAGATCGACGTCGGTTATGCCCGACGGTCCACGGCGCGAGTGTGAGGCCATCGACAAATTAAGAAGATTCGGCGCGGACATTCTCGGAGTAACGGAATCGAGCAAAGCGACGCTCAAACGGTTCGCGTCGCAGGACGGCTAGAATTGCCGATGATTCGACAATCAAGAGGGAATCCCGTTCTCGTCATAGCCAAGGATTTCATCGTAGGTTCGTTGATCCGGATCGGCAATGAAGAGTAATGGTCCGCGATTGCATGAATCTCAGCCAACACGGCTAGCTTGTTTTGCTGCTTTCGCTGCTCGCGTTCCAGCCGCTCGCGCATGGACACAATCACGGCAGCGGTCTTGGACTCACCGGTAAGTCGGGACAGTTGCTCAGCCAATCGGTCGGCTTTCGGTGCTTTGATGCTCAGCGCCATGGGTTTCTTTCTACCTAAAGTCCTACCTTTGTGGATTTTAGCTCAACTATCAAACTCTGGTGGTGAAGGTGCACTGCATATCCCGTCCAGCTCCTTCATCCCGATAAACCGAGCCAGTGCTATACTCAGTGTGCGCTTGTGCGCCCGTTGCGATTCGGGATCTGCCCGAATCATCCGCCCGGATTCAGGGCAGTGAGAAAACCTTTGGAGGAGTACCATCGCACTCGATAAACGTTCAGCAAAGTCCTTTATCCGTATCAATGACCGTATCCGCGCCCGTGAAATCCGCGTGATCGACGAAAACGGTGAACAGATCGGAATCCTCACACCGTTTGACGCTCTAAAACTCGCGCGCGAGCGTGGGTTGGACCTCGTCGAGGTTTCGCCCACCGCGGTTCCTCCGGTCTGCCGCATTCAGGACTACGGACGCTTCCTTTACGAGAAGGAAAAGAGCGAACGGGCGGCGCGCAAGAAGCAAAAAGTGATCGTCATCAAGGAAGTGAAATTCTCGGTGACGGTGGACGAGCACGACTACCAGACCAAGAAGAATCAGGCCGTGCGCTTTCTGAATGACGGCGACAAGGTAAAGGCCAGCCTGCGTTTCCGCGGCAGGCAGATGGCGCATCGCGAGTTGGGCTACAAGATTATCAATCGGCTCATCCAGGACATTGGCGAAGCGGGCGTGGTGGAGTTTATGCCGCGCATGGAAGGCACGATCCTGCACGCGATCATGGCCCCAGCCAAGAAGCAGGAAGCGCCCAAGCCCAAGCAGGCTGCGACAACTGAAGTTGCCGCGCCCGGCGCGCAGGCTTAGGGACTAAAACAGAATCCAAGTATAAAAAGTTCGATCAGACGGCTCACGGAGAAGTCGCCGGAGCGCAAAGAACTGCGTCCCACCGGTCGCTCGCACTTGGGGACCAGGGATTACACGCCATACTGGGATACTGAAATACAGGATGTCTGTTTTTGGCGACTGTAGAACTGTATTTTTATAAGTTGTTTGGAATCAATGGAAAAACGGGGTTTTACTGGGATACTGAAATAAAGTGCGGTTTTTAAATCTGTAAGTGGATTTTACGGTGTTGCAAGCCCTACGACGGGTTCTGTGATGTTCGCTGCATAGGATAAGTATGCGGGAATCAGAGGAAAAATCTGCAATCGAGGGAACAGGGGAGTTGACCCATCGCGACAGGCAGGTCGTGCTAATGGCGCACTCGGAGAAAAAGGCGATGGTGTTATACACTCGCCAACTCACAAAGAAGACATTCCGAAGCAGAAACATGAATTCAAAAAAAAATCAAAGGCAGAATTGCCCGCTTATTCCATCCGGGACAACAACCAACCGATAAAGAGCGTGGACTTCTTAAAAAGGGACCGGTTATGCTGTTCTGGTGGAGCCGGAATAAAAAAATCGGCATCGATCCTGGAACACGTTTGTATTCGATCTAACGTGGAATCGAGGTCCTTGACCCCTTAATCTAGTCCGGAATGCGAGTGCCCCAAAGCCTGCCCTTGATACAAAACCTGCACCAATTGCGGTTCGAACGAGTTTTTCACCAAGTCATGAAGTCGTGCCCTTTCAAAACTTGGCGATGAGAGAGTTTCTATAGCATCTTCGGCGCTTCCGTCGTCGCGGCTGCGGAAGGCTTGGCATCCGGCTTGCGGATGTCGATGCCGCCTTTGAAAAATGCGCCATCCTCGATGCTGATGCGGGCTGCGGTTACGTCGCCGTTCAGCGCACCCTCGGCGCGAATGTCTACGCGGTCGGTGGCCGAGACATTGCCGCGAACCTTGCCCAGAATCACCACCTCGCGCGCCACAATGCTTGCGGCCACCTGGCCGTTTTTGCCCACGGTTACGCGGTTGCCCGGCAGGTTGATGTTGCCTTCGATCTTGCCATCGATGAACAACGACTCAGTTCCGGAGATGTCACCCTTCACCAGCAATCCCTTGCCGATGGATGCCTGGTCGGGGCCTGGGCCCATGGCTGTGCGGCTTTGGCTCTCCACCGGTGCAGCAGGCGCCGGGGGCCGTGTTGACTCCGAGTTGGCGGATGGATTCATCGATACGGATTGACTTGGTTTCCACATTGCGCTCAAGTTAGTTCCTTTTCTGTCCCACGGGACACTGCGAACGGCCTTGTCAACGTCTTGCCATGGCGCTCGGCTTAAAACCTGATTTCGTCGCGGCCGTGATCCCGCAACGGCGATCCTGAAGTGGCGATCTTTGAACAGCTCTCTCATTTGCATTCGATGAAGTACCGTCCCGGCGCATACGATTTCCTTCTATTTTAAGCTGGGCGCTGGGCCTCTATCGAGAAAAACACTGTGAATCCTTCGTACCGTTGAACCTTTTTCGGCACTTCCTGGTTACCACCGCATAGATGCATACGGCCCGGCATGAGAAAAGGCTGCCCGTGGTCCGCTACCCTGATGGTATGGATGACCGAGATCTCAAGGCGCGCATTGGCCGCTCAGCCGGGGGCAAGGCAGGCTATAAGCAGCTTGTGCGAGAACTGGGCCTGGCCGGCGGCCGGGAGCGCCGACTGCTGCTGGAGCGGTTGGCCCGCATGACGGCGCGCGGTGAGTTGGTCAAAATCGATCGCGAACAGTGGGGCATTCCCCGGCCCGTTCAAGGGGCCGTTCCGAGCGCGGCCGGCACGCGCGACAACCTGGCTGCAGGCCGGCTTGATCTGCATCGCGACGGCTATGGCTTTGTCCGCCCCAGTGCGCGACAGGCAATTGGTAGCGACGACATTTTCATTCCGCCGAACGAGATCAACGGCGCCATGCAGGGTGACCAGGTGCTGGTGGAAGTGGAGCCGCCCAAAGCCGATGGCCGCACCCAGGGCCGCATTGTGCGCGTGCTTGAACGCAGCAATGCAACTGTGGTCGGCATCTTTCACTACGCGCGCTCAGACCGAGACCAGGGGCACCGAGTGATTCCCTTCGACGAGCGCATGAACCAGCACATTCTGATTCCTCCCGGCAAGGAACTGCCGCCGCAAGGGGAATCCTCCGCTGCTCATCGCGTACTCGGCAGCGAAGCCGCTAAATCCGCAGCATATGACGATCTTGAGGGCCTGGTTGTCGATGTCGAGATCACCAGTTGGCCCACGCCTACGCGTCCGCCGATTGGCCGCGTGATTGAGGTTCTCGGCGACCCGGACGACTTCGGCGTGGACGTGGAGATGATGATCCGCAAGCACCACTTGCCGCGCATCTTCCCCGATAAAGTTTTAGCCGAGGCCCGCGCCGTAGCTCATTTTGACGCGGAGGAAGCTGCTCGCAGAGCGGATCTTGGCCAGGATTTTCGCCCCTTGCCCATTGTCACCATCGACGGCGAAACAGCAAAGGATTTTGATGACGCCGTGTTTGTAAGCGAGCGCGCCGAGGGTGCAGGATACGAACTTCAGGTTCACATTGCCGATGTTGCCGAGTACGTCCGCGAGGGCACGGACCTCGATCTGGAAGCGCGTCTGCGCGGCACCAGTGTTTATTTTCCTGACCGCGCCATCCCCATGCTGCCCCAGGAACTATCGACAGGCATTTGCAGCCTGCGACCAAACGAAGATCGACTTGCATTAAGTTGCATCATGCAGCTCAGCCCTGAGGGCCGCATCGAGCGCTACGAGATCGTCGAAGGCGTCATCCGCTCCGCGGCTCGCATGACGTATACCGAAGTGTACGCGATCTTGGAAGGCGACTCCAACACTCGCGCGCGCTATGCCGAACTGGTTCCCAACTTCGAGCTGATGCACAAACTCGCCCTCAAGATGAACACGCGCCGCCAAGAGCGCGGGTCGATCGATTTCGATCTGCCCGAGCCGGTGATCGAGTTTGACGAGCAGGGCCAGATGCGCGGCGTAACCAAGTCCGAGCGCACCTGGGCCAACCGGCTCATTGAGGAGTTCATGCTCGCCGCCAACGAGTGCGTCGCCACGTGGCTGGAAGATCTCGGCGTGCCTTCGATCTATCGCATCCACGAGAAGCCGGAGCCGCGCCGTGTCGTCCAGTTTGAAGAGCTCGCCGCGGGCTTCGGCCACTCGCTCGGCCTTGGCGCGCTGCCCGTCAAGCGCATGCAAACCAAGGGCGAGCGCCGAGAGATGCATGGCCGCGGCCGCAATCCACGCCAGCATGAAGTGCCCGAAGACATTCCCGTCACGCCGCGCATGTATCAGAAGCTCGCCGCGCGCATCGAGGGCAAACCCGAGGAGCGGATTTTGAGTTATCTGATGCTGCGCTCACTGCGCCAGGCGCGCTACTCCGAGATCAATGAAGGCCACTTCGCCCTTGCCGCGCCCACTTACACCCATTTCACTTCGCCCATCCGCCGCTATCCGGATCTCATCGTTCACCGCATCACGAAAGCGCTCTTGCGCGAAGGCATGGTCGGCGAAGGCGCAATTGCCGAAGGTCGTCAAAGCTCCCCCTGGACGCATCCCAACGAGGGCGGAATTCCGAGCCAGGCAAAACAATGGGTGCCCCCGGTCCCTCGCACTTGGGGACCGGGGAAAGAGAGCCCCAGGGTGCCCCACCTTCGGCGCGGCTTTATCGCGCCGAAGGTGGGAGTCCACAAATCTCAACACACACCGCACGAAGAAATCACCCCGCCTATCCCAGAGCCCGAACTTGCCCAGATTGCCGAAGAAACCAGCCAGACCGAACGCCGCGCCGCCGAAGCCGAGCGCGAATTAGTAGAGTGGAAGAAGGTCCGCTTCATGCAGGACCGCGTTGGCGAAGAGTTTTCCGCCCTGGTGCTCAACCCCGCCAAGTACGGCCTCTTCGTCGAGTTGACCGACTTGTTTGTCGAAGGCCTAGTCCCCATTGACTCGCTGCGCGGCGACCGCTACACCTGGCGCGAGAACACGCATGAGATCATCGGCGACCGCTCGGGCCGCCGCTTCCGCGCCGGGGACCGCGTCCAGGTCATCCTCGACCGCATTCTGGTTCAGGAACGCAGGCTTCAATTTTCGATCGTTGAAGAAGGCATCGAACTGACTGGCAAGACGCCGCCCAAGCCGTCAGCCAAGGGCAAGAAGGCCAAGCGTCGCGATGTCAAGGCAAACTCAACTGCTGGACACTCTCGCAAGCCCGGCAAGCGATTTGGCAAGAAGGGCAAACGGCGATAGACTTTGGCCGCTTGACCGCATCCCACTGGCGAGACACCGCATCCAATACAATAAGACTTAGACAGCTATTGGGAGCCGCCATGCCGCACACCGTTTTTTGCGTTCGCAACAAGAAGGAGATGGAGGGCCTTGACGAGCCGCCCTTCGACTCCGAGTTTGGCCAGAAGATTTTCAAAAATGTCTCGAAAGCCGCGTGGGGCGAGTGGATCGAGCGGCAAAAGATGCTGCTCAACGAGTACCGCCTGCAGCCCTGGACCCCACAAGCGCAGCAATTCCTCGTCGAACAGATGGAGGAGTTCTTCTTCGGCACGGGCAGCGCATTGCCCTCGGAGTTCGTTCCCCCCGCGCAGTAATTTCCGCTCGCCCATCCGCGCCCCATTCGCATCGCCGACGCGGTGTAAACTAATGAAGACCCCAAAAGCCGGTCCGCCTTCAGTGGACCGGCTGCATTGTGTCGGGACGTGGCTCAGCCTGGTAGAGCACTCGCTTGGGGTGCGAGGGGTCGGCAGTTCGAATCTGCCCGTCCCGACCATTTATTCGCTTTGCCCCTTCGATGAGGATTATCGAAGGGATTTATGTCTTTAGGGCGAATCTGACGAAATCTGTTCTGACTTAATTACAAACCTCGACCAGGCGCGAAGAGCTGACGGCTGAGAGCTGAAAGCTGTTTCACCCCATGATGCCTTTATGCCCCAGCCAGCCGCGCAGATAGGACGCTTGGCCGATGTGGTAGGTCTCGTGAATGGCGAGGAAGCCGATAAGGCCGCTGATCTTGCCGTCGGCGCTGGGCGGGCCCTGCGTGGCGGGTTGTGACAAAACACCTTCAGACGCAGATTCAAGCGCGGCTGCGAGCAGTTTGGAGGATTCTGCCCAGGATTCAATCATGGCGGCGGGTGCGGGATAGCTTGAGTCTTCGGCTACCGGCGCGCCACGCTTGAACAGATCAAGCCAGGGCTGCGACCACACGGTCCCCAGCCGGGCAAGGATCGATTTGCGCGCCCAAATGCAGTGGCCGACGATCCATGCAGTGTGGTTGGGGTTTCCGTCAGGATGCTTGAACCACTCATCCGGCGCAAGGTCGGAGATCATCTTGGCGAGGGTATCGGAGTTGAAGCGGTAGTTTTCTGCGGCGGTGGCGATGACTGCGGGAACTGGCATTTCGTTTCCTTGGGCGGCACGTGCCGCGGTGATTCTGACCATCGAATATCGAATCGGATGGCAGCTAGTCAAGTGCAGTTGGGCAGTTGGGCGGCAGGGAATGAACAGCTGCGCCCGGCAAGGCATTGCTCTTTTCCTCCAAGCCCCCAAGAAGTTCAAATCATGCTGGATTGAAATTCTCTTCGAACGCTCTAAACAGCCGCATCCGATTATCTTCCGTCGACGGTTTCGTGCTACCATGCAGGAAATTTTCCCGATTGGCTGCAGCAATAGCCCTCATCGTCCCTGTCTCGGAGGCCAGAATGCCATTCAAAGAGTGGGTGTCTTCAACGAAGGATACTGTCTCAACCATTCGCGAGGTCGCGATCGTCATTTTGGTGATTGTCTTCTTGTTTAATCAGCACTTCATAGCGAATTACCTAGCCACTTATGCCAGCACACTGGCACAGGCGGGCAGCGCGCAGGGCGCGAAGACAGAGGTGGATACACCCTTGGCTAAGTATACCTTCGACCATAGCACTGACGCGCTTACGTCGTTGAACTCGGCGAAGAGCACGAGTGACGATTCTATAAAGCAGTTAGAAGCGCTCAAGAAATCAGTCAGCTCCTCACAGGTTGTGGACCAGATTGATGCGGTTGAGCAGAGTTTACGTTCCACCGGGCAGGCTGTGGACCAAAGTATTAAAACGACACAAGCTCTGCAGAGCCAAACCGTCGCCGAGATACCTAACGGTCCAACTTCGGCCGCGGCCGCACCTAGCCCTTTCGGCATTTCAGTGGCCGCCGACAGGGTGCGGGAGCACGCGGTGAATGAGGTTCAGTTGCTGAAGACAAACAACATCACAAATATCGCTGTCTATTTGCGGAATGGGCTATACATCACCGTGGCCCGATTTTCCGACCGCAATGCAGCCGATAGTCAGCTTACCGCGATTCGCGCATTTAGGCCAACGGCGTACCTGATTAACATTGGCAGCTTTTGCCACAATCCGTCAGTCTCCAGTGAAAAGATCGATACAGTAAATGTGACCAATTGCCAATAATCAGCTGGTTCCCGCCGTTTCACTCTGAAGTACCTGTTCGATCAAGAACATGGAGAAGTGACTAAGAGGCCGTGGCTCAGGAGCCTTCTTGATCGATCACGGCGGTTCAAACACTCATTTGCCTACGCCCTGCTCATGTACGCGCCTTCGCTGGTGTCCACGCGAATCTTTTCGCCTTCGTTGATGAAGGAGGGCACCTGAACCATGAGGCCGGTTTCCATCTTGGCCGGCTTGGTAACGCTCGAGGCTGTCGCGGACTTCAATCCCGGCTCGGTTTCCACAACGGTGAGCTCGACGAAGGTGGGCAGCTCGATGCCCACCGCGTGACCGTCGTGGTAGCTGACCTTGATCTGGAGATTGGGCGTGAGGTATTCGACGGCATCGCCCAATGTGTCGCCCTTGAGCACAGTCTGCTCGTAGTCGACCGGGTTCATGAAGTAGTAGTCGTCGCCGTCGGCGTAGAGAAACTCCATATCGACCTCGTCGACTATGACCTTCTCAATGGCATCGGCGGAGCGAAAGCGGTGCTCGAACATGGCGCCGGACTTCAAATTGCGCAGTTTGGCCTGGATGAAGGCGCGCAGGTTGCCGGGGGTGCGGTGCTCGACTTTGAAGACCAGGTGCAGATTTTCGTTGTGCTTGATGATCATGCCTGGACGTAGCTGAGTTGCGGGTATCGACAAGAGAGGTTGCTCCTTGCATGGATTGCACGCTGAGCGCGCATAGATTGTGGCGGAATTGTGTCCCAAATGGGATCAGGCGTAAAAACTCCGGCCCTCACTCGATTGTAGACCAGATCGAACGTTGGCCGCAGGCAGCGCACGGAAGTCACAGTTGAGCTAAAGCATGAGCCAATTGCAACGATGAACCATATAGAATGTTCTCAGCGAAATCGATCCTACCGGTACCTTGTGAAATGCGCATCCGAGTAGCTGGTTTATCGTAAATCGCATCGAAATACGTTTGAGGTTTCCCGCACGATACTGTAGGGTAAGCGGAAAAAGCAGAGGGTTATGTCGGAGTCAGTTTCCATTTGTGTAATCGGTTCGGGCTATGTGGGGCTCGTTGCCGCCGCTTGTTTTGGCGAGATGGGCCACCATGTCATTTGCGTGGATAACGATGAGGCGCGGGTGGAGATTCTCAAGAAGGGCGCGGTGCCTATCTATGAGGAGCACCTTCCGGAGCTGCTTGCCAAGCATCGCGGCAAGAGCGTTGAGTTCACCACCGATCTGACCGATGCCGTTGCCAGGAGCGAGGCAATTTTCATTGCGGTCGGCACGCCGCAAGGCGACACCGGCGCAGCGGATCTCTCGTATGTGGAAGCGGTGGTTTCAGAGATTGCGCGCGCTGTTACCGGTTACAAGGTGATCGTGGAGAAGAGCACGGTCCCCGTTTACACCAACGACTGGATACGCCGCGTTCTGCACCGCCATGGGATCGACGCGAGCCAGTTCGACGTAGTATCCAACCCCGAGTTTCTGCGCGAAGGCACCGCGATTATCGATTTCCTTCACCCCGACCGCATTGTCGTGGGGGCAACCAGCAGCCGCTCGGCAGAGGTGCTGCGGCGCATCTACGAGCCGCTCACCGGCGGCAGCTATTACACCCAGCCGAGTGCACTGGCCGGCATGTGCAGCAAAGAGAACCCGGCCAAGCTGCTGGTAACATCAGCGCAAAGCGCGGAGATCATCAAGCACGCCTCAAACGCATTTCTAGCCTTGAAGATTTCGTTCATTAATGCCGTCGCCAACCTGGCCGAGAGCGTAGATGCGGACATTGAAGACATTGCCGCGGGCATGGGACTCGACAGCCGCATCGGACCCAAGTTTCTGCGCGCGGGCCTCGGCTACGGCGGGTCGTGCTTTCCCAAAGATGTGGCGGCGTTTCACTGGGTAGCGCAGGAGCGCGGCGTGGACTTCCAGCTTCTGAACGAAGTGCGCAAGATCAACGAGACGCAGAAGGAAGTTTTTTACAACAAGATTCTGTCGGCGCTTTGGACGCTGCGCGGCAAAAAGCTCGCCGCGCTGGGCTTGGCCTTCAAGGGCGATACGGATGACATTCGAGAGTCGCCGGCCATCGACATTATCAAGAAGCTGCTGAAGGCGGGCGCAATGGTTACTGCTTACGATCCGGCGGCAATAGGCCGCGCCAAGGAGGCGTTGCCGCCGACCGATTCCCTGCAATACGCGAACGATCTTTATTCCGCCGCACAGGGCGCGGACGCGGTGCTGATTCTTACCGACTGGAAAGAGTTTGCAAATATCGATCTGGCGCGTTTGAAGAAGGCGGTCAAATTCCCAATCGTTATCGATGGGCGAAATCTGTATCATCCACAAAAGATGCTGGAGTCCGGATTTACGTACGTCAGCGTGGGCAGGCCTGCGAATTACCTGGCGCAGGAAGCCAAACTGCGCAAGGCAGTTGTATAGTCGGCTTGGTCCATTACCGCGTGGATTTGCATTTTGTGATTTTGTGGCATCCCACCCTTTCGCCAGGAAAAAGGCGAAAGGATGGGGCACGGTGCGTTATAGAAACCGTGGAAACGCCATCATTGCTGGAGTAAGAAGAGATTATGCACGTACTCGTTACCGGCGCTGCCGGCTTTCTGGGCTCTCACCTCACCGATCGCTTGCTGGCGGAGGGCCACACCGTTGTTGGCGTGGATAATTTTTCGACCGGCTCTCGCGACAACGTGGCGCATCTTTCCAACGAGCCTCGCTTCTCGCTTTTAGAGAAAGACATCTGCCAGCCGTTCGACGTTGGCGCGGTGGATTACGTATTCAATCTTGCCTCGCCGGCCAGCCCGCCGGAGTATCTTCGCTTGGCGATCGAAACCTTGCGCGTAGGCTCGGCTGGAGTCGAGAACGCGCTTGAGATTGCCGCGCGGCATGGCGCGGGATTTCTGCAGGCGTCAACTTCTGAATGTTACGGCGACCCGGCCGAGCATCCGCAGCGCGAGAGCTACTGGGGCAATGTGAACCCGGTCGGTCCGCGGTCTGTTTATGATGAGTCCAAACGCTACGCCGAGGCGCTGGTGATGGCCTATCACCGCTATCGCAGCGTGAATACGCACCTGGTTCGCATCTTCAATACCTACGGCCCTCGTCTTCATCCAGATGACGGGCGCGTGATTTCGAACTTCATCATGCAGGCTCTCCGCGGCGATCCGATTACGATTTATGGCGAGGGCAACCAGACCCGCAGCTTCTGCTACGTGGACGATCTGATTGAGGGGATTCTTCGCCTGTCTCGCTCCGACGAGCACATGCCGGTAAACATCGGCAATCCAGTCGAGTTCACGATTCTGGAGTGCGCGCAGGCGGTGCTTGAGGTGACAGGCTCGAAGAGCGAGCTGCGCTTTGAGCCGCTGCCGCAAGACGATCCCACGCGCCGGCAACCGGATATTACCAAGGCGCGCACGTTGCTGGGCTGGGAACCGAAGATCGCGCTCAAGGAAGGTCTGGCAAAGTCGCTCGAGTTCTTCCGCAAGGAAGCCGGCCTGGAAGTTGAGAAAGCACGATAGAGGCGATTTTCTCTTGAGCGCGATTCGTAAATGGTTTTGTAACCGGGCACGACTTCCGTTGTGCCGAGATCGGTCTTCAATCTGGGGGGTTTTAACTCCTGAGGGAAGCCCGCCGAATGAATGGGTGCGCCCGGTCTCGATTTTGAGACCAGGGAAAGCATGAACCCCAATGAGTAGCCGCTCGAGGTGCGCCTGACGCAGTTTCATCGCGGCATGGGCGCGAGAGCACCAACCTCAGACCGCTATTCGTTCCCTACCTCGCCGAGTACTCCGCATCCGTCACATGCTCCAGCCAGACCACATGGACGTTTTTCTCATCGGCTTCCTGGAGGGCCAGATGGACCATGGTGTTCTCGGGGCCTGCGCCGTGCCAGTGGCGCTCGTTGGGGGCGATCATCACTGTATCGCCGGGGTGAATCTCGCGGATTGGCTCACCGTCAAGTTGCACCAGGCCTGAGCCAGTCAGAACATGGAGCACCTGCCCTACCGGGTGCGTGTGCCATGCCGTCCGCGCACCGGGCTGAAAGCTCACGCGCGCCATTCGCACACGGGATGGCAGCTCCGCCATCACGATGTCATCGATCCAAACCGTTCCCGTGAAATACTCCGCCGGCCCCGGCTTGCTGGCCCGCGCCTTGCTCTCGACAATTTTCATTGCAACCTCCGCACACATCGATCTTATCCGGAAAGCCCATCGGGGTCCGGTAAGCCCATGGGACGCACGACACTGACCGGCCACTGCCGTTTCCCCTTGTGCCCGATACTGGAACGGGGGAGAATGCTGCTCAACCCACCCGGTCCTTTTCTTTTTCGCACGCTTGAGCGGATAATGGAAGAAGTCGAGGCACAACCATGACGATTCAGGTTGAACTGAGCCCGGAGGTCGAAGCTCGGTTGGCCGAGCACGCCGTTGTGCGCGGCATGGGGCTGGAGGAGTATGCCGGCAAGCTGCTAGCCGAAGCCGCAGCGCCTTACGCCAGTGGCACGGGTAAATTGACCCGCGAAGAGTTGCGCGCGATGAGGGAAGAACTCACCCATGACTCGGAGAAACTGGCCGTCCTTCCACCGAAAGCCACAGAACGCGCCAGTTTTTACGAGGACCGCTGGTAGATGGCCAGGGAGCCATATTTGATCGACAGCAATGTTTTGATTCGGTGGGTTCAAACAGCCGATCCAGGCTTCCAGGCAGCCGACGCTGCTCTTGATCGACTGATACTTTCGGACGCCGATCTCTGCTACACATCGCAAAATCTCGGCGAGTTCTGGAACGCCATGACCCGGCCTGCGAATCGAAACGGATACGGCTCTCTGCAGTGGAAGCGAATCGATGTGCCGTCTCCCTCGAATCTCGCCTTCGTCTGCTCGCCGACAGTCTGGCGATCCACAACGAATGGCGAAGACTCTTGGTGGAATATGGCGTCTCTGGCGTGCTGGTTCACGATGCGCGGTTGGTTGCCGCCATGCGCGTCCACCCCGTGAGACGCATCCTGACCTTTAATACAAAGGATATGTCTGAGTCATTCTTGTAAATCTTCCTGAAACATAGAGCACATATTCTTCCCATTCTTTGATAGACCCGCCTGACTCGAGAACGGGATAAATGAAAATCTGTCCTCGCAGTAAAGGCAGAATGCCGAGAACCGTCGACTCTAGGTTCTCGTGACTTGGTATTCCTGAGTAGATGACCGGGATCTCTTGCTCTATTCTCGAGATTATCGAGAAAAGTTCCTTCCACTCTGCCTTTTTCTGATCTCGGATCCACTGTTCATGTTCTGAGCGACGGTTCGCACGGAAAGACCGCACCGCTATCGCAACGCCTGAACCGATGGACAGCAGACTCACAATTGTTTGTACGATTGTTGGCAGAAGCCATTTGAACCAAGGATCGGACTCAAGTTGTGGAATCTGCACGACCAAGGGCCCTTGCGCCGCTTGATCCACGAGGACCGCCGTCATCAAGGCAAAATGAATCATTATCGATCCCGCCTAGTATCCTAGATAAGTTGCTCCACAGGTTATCACCATATGAGTCAAACCCTGAAAGCCGTGCGCGGCACCCGCGATCTCTTGCCGCCGGAAACGGCACTTTGGAACCGCATTGAAGCTACTGCACGAGCCGTCTTTGCCCGCTACAACTTCGGCGAGATTCGGACGCCCATCTTCGAAGATACCTCCCTCTTCGCCCGCGGCGTGGGCGAGGAGACCGATATTGTCTCGAAAGAAATGTATACCTGGGAGGATCGGGCGCGGGCGCAGAGTGAGAAGGCGCAGTCGCTCACCCTCCGGCCTGAAAATACCGCCGGCGTCGTTCGCGCCTATATCGAACACAAACTCGGCGAAACCGGCCAGTTGCAGAAGCTCTATTACATCGGCCCGCAGTTCCGGCGGGAGCGGCCGCAGAAGGGTCGGTACCGGCAATTCTGGCAGATTGGCGCGGAGGTGATTGGGCCTCCGTCGGCGGGCAGCGAGGGCCCGGTGCGTGATGCGGAAGTGCTTGAAATGCTGGCGACTCTATTGGACGAGATGGGCATTACCGGATGGACGCTCGAGTTGAACTCCGTCGGTTCAGCCGCGGATCGAGCGCGTTATAACGACGCCCTTCGCGCGGCTCTCGCTCCTTTAGCTCCCACGATGTGCGCGGACTGCCAGCGCCGCGCTGTCACCAACCCGTTGCGGGTGCTCGATTGCAAAGTCCCCGAAGACCAGCCGATCATTGCCACGCTGCCGGTGATTGCCGATTCTCTCGACGAAGAATCACAGACACACTTTGCGGCGGTGAAATCGGCGCTCGATGTGGCTGGAGTTCCCTACCACCTCAATCCGCGTCTCGTCCGCGGCCTTGACTACTACACGCGCACGACATTTGAGTTCACGCACGGCGGTCTCGGCGCGCAGAACGCGCTGCTCGGCGGCGGACGCTATGACGGGCTGAGCGAGATGATTGGCGGGCCGAAAGCGCCGGGCATCGGCTTTGCCATGGGGCTGGACCGGCTGGTGCTTACTTTACAGGCCCAGGAAGCAGCGCAGTCCGCCGGAGTGGTTGCGCCAAAAGTCGATGCGTATATTGCCCCGCTGGGTGAAGGGGTGAATGCAGCCGCGCTCGCCCTGGCTCGCGAACTGCGCCGCGCCGGCCTTGCCGCGGAACTGGGCGACGGCAGCTTTAGGCTGAAAAAATCCTTTGAAGCAGCCGATAAGACTGCCAGGCGCATCGTCATTCTCGGCGAAGATGAGCTTCAATCCGGTATCCTGACTGTGAAGGATTTCTCCACAGGCGTGCAGTCGAAGGTGCCGCGCGCCGAGCTGGTTGAGACACTGCGGGGTTAGGGTTGCCGCAGGGATGTTGCGGTTTTTCCCATTCCGCCAGGGTGCTGCTAACACCGAGCGCTGGGCGGAAGAAATTCCCGCAGGGGCTCAAGCCCACATTCCATTTGCAGCTTGTGTGGCACGACTGAAGTCGTGCCCTGACACAAAGCTGAACCCGTGAGAAGGGGTAGTTTTTGTGCTTGATTTTTTAGGGAATTTGGAACGAACACATCTCTGCGGCGATTTGCGCGCAGCAAACGCAGGCCAGCAAGTGGTGCTCATGGGCTGGGTCAATCGGCGCCGCGACCACGGCAACCTGATCTTTCTCGATCTGCGCGACCGCTCCGGAATCAGCCAAATTGTGCTCGATAAAGAGCTCACCCCCGACGGCCACGCGAAGGGCGAGCAGGTGCGTCCTGAGTATGTTGTCGCGGTCGTCGGCAAGGTTCGCCTACGGGATAAAGACGCCATCAATCCCAAAATGGAAACCGGCGAGATTGAAATTGAAGCCACCGAACTGCGCGTCCTCAATGACTCGCGCCTGGCCCCCTTTTCGCCTGCCGAGGAAGCAATCCAGAACGAAGAAGTCCGCCTCAAGTATCGCTACATTGACTTGCGCCGACCTGAGATGCAGCGCAATTTCAGATTGCGCCATGAAATCACGTTGGCCATTCGCGAGAGCCTCAGCAGCCAGGGATTTCTCGAAGTTGAAACTCCGATCCTCACCAAGTCCACCCCTGAAGGCGCGCGCGATTTTCTCGTTCCCAGCCGCATTCATGCCGGCGAGTTCTACGCCCTCCCGCAGTCGCCGCAGATCTTCAAACAGATTCTGATGATCTCGGGTTGCGACCGCTATTTCCAGATCGCCCGCTGTTTTCGCGATGAAGATCTGCGCGCCGACCGCCAGCTAGAGTTTACCCAGGTCGATCTCGAGATGAGCTTCCCGCGCCGCGAACATGTCTTTGAAGTAGTGGAGAAATTCCTGTCGGCAGGATTCGCCGCGGCCGGGGTGCATCTTCCCTCGCCATTCCCGCGCATCACGTATGACGAAGCCATGAAGCAATACGGCACCGACAAGCCCGACCTCCGCCTGCCCGGCCTCACCGACGTGCGTTCCGCATTCACAGACGCGGATCTGGCCACGCTCCAGATCGATCCTGCGCTGCCCGTGGTTGCGCTGCGCATTCCCAACGTCGGCGAGCTCAGCCGCAAGGAGCGCGAAGACAACCATCCGCAATTTGATCTGAAGAAGGGCGCGAAGTTCATTGACGACTTCAAGCGCCTGGCAAAAGGCTTCCCAGACGCTGCCGTAAAAGTTCGTGAACTCGCAGGCGCCAGCGACGCCGACTTTGTCATCATCGTGGCCGGCGATCCGGCGCATCACATCAAGGCCAGTGACACGAAGTTTGCAGGCCGCCTGAGCGAGCGCGAGATCAATGTTTACGCAGCCGCAGGCAACTTCCGCACAGAGCTGGCTAAGAAGTATGCGGACCGGCATCAAGCTTTTGATATTACCGAAGCAGTGATCCACAAAGATCGGCCGATCAGTGGAGAAGTTATGGTGGGAGTGTTTCCTTTCAATCCCATCTGGATCGTCGACTTCCCCATGTTTGAGTACGACCTTGCGGCGGGCAAATGGATGCCGGCCCACCACCCGTTCACCGCTCCGTATGAGGCCGACATGGCCAACCTGGTCAGCGACCCGGCCAGCGTCCGCGCCGATTGCTACGACCTCGCCATGAACGGCCTCGAGCTAGGTTCAGGCTCCATCCGCATTCACCGCAAAGACATACAGCAGCAGATCTTCGCCTCGCTCGGCATAAGCGATGAAGAGGCTCGCAATCGCTTCGGCTTCTTTCTTGACGCGCTCGAGTACGGCACTCCTCCGCACGGCGGGATCGCCCTCGGCCTTGATCGCATCGTGATGCTGCTGGCCGGCGCATCCAGCCTGCGCGAAGTCATCGCTTTCCCCAAGAGCGCTAAGGCAATCGACCTTATGGCCGACGCGCCGACGACGGTGAGCGATCAGCAACTCAAAGAGCTGCACATTCGGGTGGCTTTGAAGAGCTAGTCAGCTCAACCTTTGCGGCGATAGAGTATCTGAAACTCGTATCCGGCATTGGGCGGAAAGAGCGCGGCGATATGGCGCAGGCGCTCAGCCAGTGCGGGCGCGGCCAGCAGCGGGTACTCACGCTCGCGCAGGTCGTGGTAGTCGAAATCCACGGCCAGCGAGAGCATGTAAATAGCCAGCGCGTCGGAAAATGCGGACTCGAAGTAGCTGTTCCGCGCGCGCTCGTCGATATGTGTCGGCCCTGTTTGCCCTAGCCGAACTTCCAGCGCCCGACGCCGCGTCTCCCAGGCATCCTGGCTCGTTTCCCCGCGCACCTGGGCCTCGGCCTGCGACCATGCCAGCGCGGAAAAACTCTCCGGCACGCCGGCAGACTCGACAAAGTTGTGGCCCACATTGATGAAGAACTCAAAGGCCAGGCCAAAACGGTCCTCAACCAAACGCGTTGACAAGAAGACAGCTTCAATGCCCGATATCTCTGCATTGCGATGGCATACTGCACGATCGCCGAGATCGACCGTATAAGCAGGAGCGATCTGAGTTTCGCCAGTGTCTGCGATGGCCAGCGGAACGAAGTAGTAGGCGCGATTTTCGAGCGCGGGAGCTAGAGTAGCGGGCACGCATCCGATCATTCGCCCCAGATCGGTTTCCGAAATCCGCGTCTCGCCCCACGAGGCGTACTTGATACCGTTCGGATCCTGGCAGACAGAAACCTGGGAGGCGACCCGGTCTACAGGCCAAAGCTCGATTTGGGCGGGGGTTGCCATCACTTCATTATCCTACTCGAAGACCGGTTAGTCCGAAGACCGGTTAAACTGTAGAGAGAGTGAGCAGCCGCACGGCGCTAAGATGCGTATTGAGGAAGTTGGGTTGAGCAGATGGTGAATTCGATCGAGAATGATCGCATGGGTAAAACGGTCCTGGGTTTCCCACTCAAGGGATTCGGCCTGTTCACAAGCCTGCTACTTTCGCTGGCGACGGGGTTCTTCACCTTTTTTGCGACGACGTTTCTCGCCATCATGTCGCTGCTTGTGTGGAACCAGATCGGCGGCCATACCGTAAATTACGCAGATACCTACCTCTATGTCGGATTCCCGGCAGGCGTTGCGGCGCTGTTTGTCGCTCTGATTGTTTTCCTCACGCTGTGGGTGCGAGCCAAGATCACGGACTGATCGGCTGCCGCGGCGCGGGGCTCGACTTATTGCCCCGCCGGCTTCGGATCGGTCGAATCAAATTTCGCAACTTGAATCTTCTTCGCCAGCCCAATCTTCGACAAAATCCAGATGCCCCAGAAGTTGGGGTCGATCTCATACCAGGTGAGCCCGTGACGGGCGGAGACTGGGTGCGCGTGGTGGTTGTTGTGCCAGCCCTCGCCGCCGGTGAGCAGCGCCACCCACCAGTTGTTGCGCGAGTCGTCGCGGGTCTTGAAGCGGCGGCTGCCCCACATATGCGTTGCCGAGTTTACCAGCCACGTAGCGTGCAGGCCAATCGTGACCCGCAGCAGTCCACCCCACAGCACCATGCCGATGCCGTTCAAGATGCCGCCCCAGTACCAACCGCCGGCAAACAACAGCACTCCGCTAATCGAAATCGGAAGCCAGTGATACTTGCTCAGCCAAACGTGAAAGCGGTCGCGCGCCAGGTCCGGTGAGTAGCGCGCCATGGCTTCGCCCTGCGAGTGGAGCGACTCGCCAATCAGCAGCCAGCCAATATGCGCCCACCAGCCGCCCTCGCGCGGCGTATGCGGGTCGCCGTCCTGATCGCTCAATTGGTGATGTACGCGATGCGTCGACACCCAGAAGATCGGTCCACCTTCCATCGAAAGAGTGGCGCAGACGGACATGGCGTATTCCAGCCACTTGGGACAGGTGTAGCCGCGATGCGTCAGCAGCCGGTGATAGCACATGCCGATGCCGACGTTAATGGCCAGCACGTAGAGAATAGCCATGACCGCAAGCCGTTGCCACGTAAAGAAGAATAGAGCGGCCAATGCACCCAGGTGAAAGAGCGCGATGAATGAGAATGTGACCCAGTTGAGCCCCTCGTCCCCTGTGGCCGCGCGGCCCAGACGCAGTTGGCGCGGCGCGGGCGCGGCTTGCGTGGATGCAACGTTCTTCGTAAATTCGGTGGAGCTTTCAGCCGGCGGTGCGGTGATTGTAGATGCCATGCAGTCGTTAGTCCTTGGTTTTGGTTGGAACTGTCCCTATATCTAGATTGTATAGGAGGGCCGGTTTTGGGTGAAATCGCCGGTCACACGATTCGAGGCGCAATAAAATTGGGGCACCCCGAAGGATGCCCCGTTACTTTTGGCTGGTTAGAAAGTCAAGCGCAATGCACCTTGCACGATGCGAGGAGCATTCTGCGTGGCAGAGACTACGCCAAAGCTTGCATTATCGGCTGCGGTATTTGGCGGGGCAAACTGCACGCGGTTGAAGATGTTGAAGAAGTCGACCGAGAGCTTGAGAGCAATCTGCTCGTGGATGGTCGTGTTTTTGGCGGCTGTCATATCAAAGTTGTCGATTCCCGAGGCCCTTAAACCGCCATCGACGCGCGGTTCGTTTCCGAACCCGAACGATGAGCTTGACGGTGCGTTGACCGTATCTCCGGGGGTGCCCGGAAGGGTAAAGCAGGCTGTGTTGAACCACTTTGCCGACGCTGGGGAGCCGTTCACCGCCAGAGAGCGGCTGAAGCCCGACCCGCCATTTGTCTTGGTGCACCCGGCTGTGTAGTTGGGCCGGATGGTGCCCGCGCCAAACACGGAGCTCAGCTTGTTGCCGGAAGTTGTCAGATGCAGCGGCGCGCCGGATTGCAAGGTGGTAACCCCGCTCAACGACCATCCCGAGATGGCCCTGCTGATGACAGGATTTGCATTGCCGGCAAATCGCTGTCCCGGACCGAAGGGAAGATTCAGGATGTAGTTGATGACCAGTCGGTTGGGAATGTTCGTGCTGTACAGTGCGCGTTCGCCCCTCGGATTGGTGTAATCCTGATACACGCCCTCGCCGCCCGAATCCTGGCTGGAGAGGAAGCTGTCCGTGTCCGTAATCATCTTCGACCACGTGTAAGCGCCGCCAATCTGGCCGGCAGCATGGAACCGCTTCTGCACCTTCACTTCCAACGCGTTGTAGGAAGAGGTGCCGTGGTAATCGGCAGAGTTGGAGAAGTTCTTGTAATACGGATAGGGCCGTTGTGCCTGTCCGTAGACTTGAATCGAACTTGGCAGAGTAACCGATCCAAGCGTGGTGTTGACGGAAAGTTTGCTGGCTGTGGGAAGATTGGTGCCGAATTGCGTGTTATTGCAGAGGGTCGATGTCGTATACCCGGCACCGCCGCAGATGTCGTACTGATCGGGCAGTTGATCCAGTCCCTCGCTGATGCGCGGCAGGTGGATCCCGCCCATATGCGCAAATCCGACATCGATCAGCGTGTCGCCCTTCAGTTGCTGACCGACACTGACGTTGTACTCCTGCGCGTACGGAGCCGGTTCGTTCGGGTACGGGCCGCTGATGGCAGTGCCGCCGGCAAGGTTCAGGTACATAAAGTACGAAGTCGTAAGCGGCTGGTTTCTCCCCAGCGCTACAGCCATTCCCTGTGGGTTGGTTGTGTTATTGCAGGGGAATACGAAGGGGTTTACCGCGACCGTGTACGAAGGCTTAGCGCCTGGAGTTGCGCTGTTGGTGCAACCGCTGGAGGTCGAGTTGATCGACATGCCGTTGGCGAACTCGCCGGTCTGCGTATCCCTGGGAAGGTAGGAAAGCGTATAGCCGCCGCGGAAGACCGTGTTGCTGGTCAACCGATAGGCAAATCCGGCTCTCGGTCCCCATTGCGTGCCCACTTCACCGAGCGTGTACTTGGGGACATACAGGCTTGAATTCACCAGCCCGAGCGTACCCACAACGTTCGTAATGGGGTCGGTTGTAGTGGGCAGCAGCGCGTAGGCATTGTTCTTGCCTTCCGCATAAGCGCCCGGCGTCTCCACGCGCAGGCCAAGGCTCATCGTCAGCTTGCGGGTTGCTTGCCAGGTGTCACCGGCGTAGTAGCCGGTATACCAGTTGTAGGTCGTCGTCGCCTTGGCGCTGGAGACGGAAGACGAATCGAACTCTCCCATCAGGAATGCAGCCCACTCGTCGCCCAGATTCGCGGTTGCAGTGTCAATATCGGCGTTGAAGGTGAATGCGCCGGAGTTGGCATTGCCCAGATCCTCTCTGTTCATGAGCCGGGCTTCCGCGCCCATCTTGAATGAGTGCTTGCCGGCGATTTTTGTAAGACTGCCGCTGAGGTGATAGTTGTTGTACAACATCTTGTTCACGCCGCTGTAGCTCCAGTTGCCAAAGTTGCTGCCGGAACCGAAGAGGTTGTGAACCTGGCTGCCGCCAAAGCTGAAGCCGGGGATGGCATGGTAGTTCTCAAGCGGGGCGATCGTCGCAAACGGCGTTCCAAATGCCGCCTCATTCACGCCGCCTGCAGCCGGCGCAACGCTATCGCCGTACTGCCGCAGATAGTCGGCCCGAATATCGAGCACCGTCGTCGGATTGATTGTGATCGTATCTCCGGTGACGATGTTGTTCGTATGGTTGTGGCTGCCTGCGCCGATGGTGTTGTAGGTCTTGTTGACGATGCCCATGATATTCGGGGACTCGTCATTCAGCGGCCATACGGTGAAGCGGGCAAAGTACCTCTGGTTGTGAGTAATGTCGTAATCGAAGCGGCCGCTCATCTGATACCCGTCGTCGCCCTGGGAATACGGCGTGTTCCAGTTTGTGTTCGCCGTAGCATTCCTCGGCGTAGTCGGATAAAAGGTTGCGAAAATCTTTGTTGTCGGGTCGCCGCAGGCACCCGTGTAGAGATTGGCGATGGTGAAAAAACCAGGCGCGGCGGCCGTTCCCGGAGTGTGGGTAATGTTGCAGTTTCCCAGGGGGTCGGCCAAATTCGCGTTTTTCAATGCACCGCCGCTCCACACTTCGGGAATATTGGTGCCGTTTACCATGCCCGCCGTCGGAATATTTGTAGAGGACGTCGCCACAGCGCGGATGTCGATCCGTTCATAAGCGAAGAAGAAGAACGACTTGTCCTTCCAGATGGGGCCGCCTACCGTTCCTCCATATTGATTCTGCGTGTTTTCCTGCGTGGGCAGTCCGGCCTTCTTGGTGAAAAAGGCGTTTGCGTTAAGAATTCTATTGCGAATGTATTCGTATGCCGTGCCGTGAAATCCGTTCGTGCCGCTCTTGGTGGTCATGCTCACTACGCCACCGCCGAACCGGCCAAACTCAGGGCTCACGCCGCTGGTCTGTACCTGGAACTCCTGAATCGTATCCGCGGTTGGCACCAAGGCAGCGGAGTTCTTCTGCATGATCATCGTCGGGCTGCCGTCGACAAAGATCGAAGACTGCGTCGGCATGCCGCCGCCGATCTGATAGTTGCCCCACGCCACGCTGCCGGTACCGGTTCCCTGATTCATGGCCACACCGGACTGGGTATTTCCCTGGGGTATGACGCCGGGAGCAAGTTCCATCAAGTTGAGGGTGTTGCGGCCATTCAGCGGAATATCCTCCACCTGCTTGGTGCCGATCTCATCCCCCAGCGATCCGGACTCGGTCTGCAGCAACGGAGCATCCGTGCTTACCGTCACCGTTTCGGTGGCCGCGCCCACTTGCAGCTTGGCGTCCACGCGGGTTGCGGTATTGACCTGCACCTCAACCGGGTTGCGAACAAAACGTTTGAAGCTCGACACTTGCACGTCGACCTTGTAGGTAGAGGGAACCAGGTTCACAAAGCTATAGTCGCCTGCAGCGCCCGTCTGTTCGGACTTCGTTTCGCTGGTTCCAAGGTTGGTAATGGTGACGGCAGCGCCGGGCACCACCGCGCCCGTGTTATCGGTCACCGTTCCAACGATCGAGCCATAAAATGTTTGTGCACGCAGGGGGCTGGATATTCCAGCGGAAACGAGCATGACGATCGCGGCCAGGAAGGCCACAATTTGTGTTACATTTATTTTTTTCACTTTTACTGCCTCCAAATTTACGAATACAAATAGCTAATCCTCTAGGAATCTTCAGATGTATGAAGGACACCTTTTTTGGACCGCAAGCAGTGTAATTGACTGTGGATATCGCCGTCCAGTGCTAAATGATCGTTTATCTAGCTTGTGGCGGAAATCCCTATAAGTCGTTTTAATTCAGCGCAAGTACCGAATTTGGCTACTTGGATATTTGTCCAATCCGGGCAAAACTCAGATTAGTCGGCCACCCGGAGATTTGTTCGGAAAGCGGCGGGGTGAAGGTGTAGGGAACTGATTGTCGAAATTGACTCGCGATGTTGAACCCTATTCGCCGTTCGCGCTGCCAAAGTAGTTGCTTGCCGTGGTGAAGAGCTTCTCTGCCGATCCCCTCAGAATGCGGTAGAGGGCAAACTGGCGCTGGGTCGCTCCTCGCAGCTCAAACAGCAGCTCGCCCCGGTTGTCGGCCATGGCATCCACGGCATCGATGAGGCGCATTCTCGGATTGTCGTCCAGATGCGCGGCGTCTGTCACATTTTTCAGCAGCACAACGGCGCTGCCGTACAGGTTGGGCTGCGCGATCAGTGTGACGAACTTTTGTTGCGCTCCAGCGCCGTCCGTATGCGCGGAGAGAACGATCGTTGCGCCCGATCCGTAGGCAAGTTCAAAGACGCGAAATTGCTCGTCGAGCAAAGGGGCGGGTGCAGGCGGCGGAGTGGGCTTTGCGGTCGATGATCGTGTGCCGGGCCTGGCTGTTGTTTTTTTCGGCGCTGCGGCTGGCGGCGGCGCAGATGGATGATCGAGGCCCAGCGCGGTGCGAGCCGCGGCCTCAAGATCCGACTTCATCTTGGCCTCGTCGTCCGGATTGGCCCAGGTAAAATTCCATGGGTGGTCTGGCGTGGTCTTCGAGTCGGACACGGCGACCTGCTGTTCCAACTCCGGCGGAAGGCCCATGACGGTAGGTGCGACTGCAAGGCCATCGTCGGTTGGCTTGCCGCGGATGAGGCGGGGACGGTTGGGATCGCTGACCTCGGGCAGCGACTCGACACTTCCCTCATCGCTTGCAGGCTTGTTCGACGCTTGATCAGAATTTTGCTGCGGCTTTTTCTGCAGATGCGGGCGATCCGGATCATCGGGAGCGTTGTTGCCGCCGGCCGAATCATCTGCGGACGGGCTGCGGTGCAGTACCGGGCCGCCGGAGCCTGAAGACGCGTTGGGGTGCGACCCGGAGCCAGTGCCGCTTCCTGAGCCCGAACCGGAATCGGTGCCGGCTTCAGCGCCAGATTCTGCGTCTGGGCTGCGCTTCAGAGTCGGACGGTCAGGATCGGGCGGAGGCCCGGAAGGTCCATTATTTCCGGTCCCTTCATCCTCATGGGACTTGCGATGCAGCACCGGCCCGTTGCTCACATCCTCGTCTTCATCAATTTTGATCTTCACATTGGCCCGAGCCAGTTGCGATGCGCTTCTGGCGGAGACGAGCGGCTTCCAGATTCCTTCCCCTAACCATGAATCCTGCTGGCGGCTGACGCCCTTCACGTCAAAATAGCCAACGGCACGGCCGTCAAGCTGGATCTGGTATTCCACGCCACCCTGAAGTGCCAGCGGATAGGGGCGGGCAAGATAGATGCCGGCATCCTGGAGCTGCTGACCGTCGTAGAGACTGATCGGAATCAGGCGGCTGGCCTTCGGGTGCCCAGCCTCGCCGGTGTATTCAAGCACCGCAACGGCGCGCATCTCGGGCGCTTCTTTGCTGTCGGGCTTTTTTACCTGTCCGGGATATTGAGCGTGGATCGTCTGAGCGCTGAGCAGGAGCGTAGCGGAGAAAGCAAGCAAGAGCAGCCGCCGGGCATGGCTTCCGAAAGAAACTGGGGCTTTCACTGGCACCTTCCACACTCCGAGTAGAATAATCTTTCCAGGCCGCCACAGCGGCATCCACACACCAAGCCACCTACTGTGCGAGGATAATCCCCATGGAAATCAACAAAAAAGTTGCCGACTTTACCCTGCAGACCGACGAAGACAAAACCGTGAGCCTGTCCGATTATGCCGGAAAGCCAGTAGTTTTGTTTTTCTATCCCCGCGCCGACACCCCCGGCTGCACTATCGAGGCCTGCGGATTCCGGGACACATTCAAAAAGATACAGGCTGCGGGCGCCGTTGTGCTCGGTATCTCCCGCGACACGCCCAAAGCCCAGGCCAAGTTTCGCGCCAAATATAACCTGCCCTACACACTCCTTGCTGATGTAGACGAGAAAGTCTGCAATCAGTTTGGCGTAATGAAGGAAAAGAACATGTATGGGAAGAAAGTCTGGGGGATAGCGCGAACCACGTTCCTCATCGGCCCGGACCGCACGCTGCTGCATATTTTTCCGGACGTAAAGCCCGAAGGCCACGCCGAAGAGGTGCTGGCCCTGATCAAGGAATGGAATAAGAAGCAGAAATGAGGCAGGTATTCCCGGTTGTCTCCCATGTCTCGCTTTTGAGCAAGAGACCCGCTTTGGCCGCTGGAGATGAGGAGGAAAACGGCTCTTGTTCTTCGAAAAATCGGGGACTAATATGCCTCTCGTAACGTTGTTGATTGCACGGGGTCACAGAAGGTGCCCCGAAGGAGACATGGGAGGACACGATGTTTATTCGTTGTCCGGTCGGGTGTAGGGCTTGGTCAAGTAGAGGCGGGCTTCGTTGATGCCGCCCTGCGTATTGTCGTTTGTCTGCACGGCCAGGCGGTACTCGTTGACGGCGCGGTCGCGCTGGCCGGTGAGGTCGAAGATCTTGCCGATGGCAATGTGCGACCAGACTTCGGTCCAGGAGGGTTCGCCGTCGCCGCGCAGGGCATCGCGATAGGCGTTGACGCTGGCCTGGTAGTTCTTCTGCGTAAACAGAATCTCGCCTATGCGGTAGCTGGCCAGTGAGCTTTGCGGGTTGACTTCGAGGGCCTTCTGGTACTCGGCAAGCGCGCCGACTGAGTCGCCCTGGGCGGCCAGTTGCTGGCCCTTGAGAATGTCGATGCGGACCTGCAGATCGGGCGTGGACTTGAGCACCCAGTTGCCGGGGTCGATGGTGATGCGCCGCGGGCGGCCGAAGGTGTCGACGACATATTGAGAATTGGTCCCGACCACGTCGATCTTCTTGGTGACCGTTTTGCCGTCCGTCTCGACCTGCAGCTCGACTGGCATATTGAAGAGGTCGAGATCCTGGTCGACTTCGCCAATCGTCCGAAAGCCCTTGTTGTTGCCCAGCCGGTAGACGGCGAACTTGTTGGTAAATGTGGGCGCGCCGGTGCCGTCGATCCACTGGGCAAAGAAGGGTGTGAGCTGGTTCTGGGTGTTGGCTTCGAGAACTTTTTCGAAGTCCGCAGTGCTCATGGACTTGTCCGTGTACTGGCTGAGCGCGCCTTTGAGAGCGGCAAGAAATTCCTTGTCTCCGACAATGCCGTTCATCATGTGGAAGACCATGGCGCCCTTTTCGAGGGTCATGGACTGGAACTGCGGCGAGAAGGGATCCTGCCGGCCGACGCTCGAAAGCGGGATCGTGTCGTAGGCCAGCGCACCGGCGGCGATGTCTTCCATAGCCGACTTCATGGCGGTTTTGCCGCTCTCTTCGCCCACGTACATTAGCTCAGCGTAGCGAGACATGCCATTGGTGATCCACGCGTCGTTAAGCGTACGCGGACTGACCTCGGAGCCCCACCACTGGTGAGCCATGGTGTTGGCCAAGAGGCGCACGCCGGATTTATCTCCAACGCGGTTTCCGGGGATGGCGGCGAGTTCTGGAGCCCAGACGGAAGGCAGCGTATCATCAGGCAGCTCGACGATGTTGATATGCGAGGTTTCAAGACTGCCGAAACTGTCGGTAAAGTAGTCGTACTCCTTGGCTGCGGTCTGGGCGAGGGCGTTGCCGGAGGATTGGTGGCCGACAGTGAGGTAGACCTTTACGTTGCCGGGGCCGGCGGTCGCGGCGTCCGTGTAACGGCCAGCGAGCACCGTTCCGGGGAAGCCGGGCTTGGTCCACTTGAAGTCGTACTGGTCGCCGGGCTTGCCTGTTGCAAGAACCGCCGGATGCGCGCCACCGACAGCGCCGCTGGCAAACACGCGCATCCCCTGCGGAACGCGGATGTGCATCTCGGCGGTGAAGCGGTCGGTCATGTAGCCGGTCATGGGGAACCAGCGCGAGGCGTAGAGCAGGAAGCTGATGGGCTCCTGAATGGCAGCCAGCTTGAGGCCTTCCACCGGTCCGTCGTCGACGCCTGTGATGGCTCCGCCATAAACGAACGTCCAGGTGTCGGATTTTCCGGCGGCGAAGGGCGCGCCTGCGGTTACACGGATTGTTCCGTCGGCGGTGCGCTCGCCGTCCAGCTTGGCGCCTGTCTCGTCGGTGATTGTGGTGACTTTGAGTGCGGGATGGAAGCCGAAGTTGACCACCTGCTGGTTGGCGGGGGCAGTAAATGTAACCTGGGCCTTGGCGGTGAGGTTATGGCTGGCGGGGTCAAGCTCGGCGTCGATAACGTAGCCGGTAACGTTAAGAACGGCGCGCTGCGTGGCCTGTGCGTGAAGGGCCAAAGTCGTGAAATGCCCCGCGAAGATAGGCAGGAGCGCAAGCGCGCGGAGACGGTTCCTTGTGAGCGGAGAGTAGCGAGTCAGAGGTTTTCTAAAGTGTCTACGCATCGCGATCATCGTTCCAAGCCGCCATTAGCACTGTGGATTCTAGTAGGAAGAATTCAATTCCCCTGTCAGGAGTTTAGAGTACCGGATTGCCGGGCTGCGTCAAGTTCGGCAAGGGTAATGGCGGCCACCCGCTCGATTGCGGTATGTCCGTCCGGCCCCACGCCTGCCGACCGCGCTCTCAAGGCACTTCCAACCGTCTCCAGCTCCTGCATCATGGACTGCCTTTCCGGCCCATCGGGTAGCAACCGTTCAAGATGTTGGACGATATTTTGCGCTGTAAAGTCATGCTGAATCAGTTCCGGAACCACGCGCTTGCCAGCGATGAGGTTGGCCATGGCAACATGCGGGACGCGAACAAACCGCTTGGCCACGGCATAGGTGATGGGCGAGACGCGGTAGACGACGACAAAGGGATTGCCGATTAGAGCGGCTTCCACAGTGGCTGTGCCGCTGGCGACGACGGAGGCGCAGGCATGGTGGAGGGTGGCGCGGGCATCTTCAACGATGCGAATGTATAGTCCATCATCTTGTTCGCTGACGATCTTACGTACATCTTCCCTCTGAGCTGGGCTCAGTGTGGGTGCGAGTGGTACGACGAATGCGTAGCGCTCATTGTCTTTTCTTGGCGGGACGGCCCACACAGAATTCGGCCGCGATCCTACGAAATCAGACCGCTCCGGAGCTTTACCAGGAAGGCCCGCCAGCACCCGTGCTGCCTCAAGCAAATCCGGTAAGTGGTCCGCGATCTCTTTGGGCCTGCTGCCGGGCAGGAGCCCAATCCAGGTCTTGCTGGGATCCAACCAATTCCCCGCGGCGAATTGCTCGCGACTGATGGTGGGCAACGGCAAATCAGCCAGAGGATGGCCGACAAAATCCGCCTGGATACCGCGCTCACGGTAAAAAGGCTCCTCGAAGGGGAAGATAACCAGCATCCGACGTACGTATTTCCGCACCAGCTCGATGCGGTGCTTCTTCCACGCCCAGAGCTGTGGACTCACGAAAAAGATGACAGGAATGCCGAGGCTGTGGAACTCCTCGGCGAGCTTGAAGTGGATATCAGGGAAGTCGATCAGGATGGCGATGTCGGGCTTGCGGTCGCGAATTGATTGGCGGAGCTTGCGGAATTCACCGTAAATGCGCGGCAGCTGGCGAACAATCTCCGTAACACCCATCACGGCCACATTTTCAGACCGGGTCACAAGTTCAAGACCGGCCAGCTCCATGCGCGAGCTGCCCATGCCGAAAAACTGCGCTGTCTGGCCGCGGGCGGCGAGCTGTGTTTTGAGAGCCTCGATCAGCAGCGCGCCGTAATGCTCGCCGCTGGCCTCGCCTGCCGAGATAAAGATCGTGGGGGACATTTACGGATCGGGCCGCCTTGAAAAACGCGGGAATTAGCCTTATATTTCCAGAATGACGGGCATGATCATCGGCCGGCGACCGGTGGACTTCTGAATCAGGCGCTTCAGTTCCACGCGCACTTTTTCATTCACCATGCCGTAGTCCGACTTTTCTTCGAGACTCAGCCCTTCGAGAGTTTTCAGCACCAGATCGCGCGCCTGGTCGGTCACGTCCGCGCCGCCAAAACCGCGCATGATCACTTCCGGCGCACGCTCCACCTTGCCGGTCTTCTTGTTGATGGCGATCACGGCCAGCACCACGCCGTCCTCCGACAAGATGCGCCGGTCGCGGATCACCAGATCTTCAACCACATCAATGGAAGACCCGGAGTCGATGAGCACGCGGCCCGTTGTCACCTTGTCCCGCTTGCGCGCATCGTCCTTGTCGAGTTCGAGCACGTCGCCGTCTTCAAGCAGAATGGCATGCTCCACCGCGCCGGTTTCCATAGCTAGCTTGGCATGGAGCCGCAGGTGGCGGTAGTCGCCATGTATGGGGATGAAAAACTTGGGCCGGACGAGATTGATGAGCAGCCGCATCTCTTCCTGGCAGCCGTGACCGCTTACGTGGATGGCCCCCTGCGTGCCGTCGTCATAAATCACGTTCGCATCGCGGCGGCTAAGGTGATCGATGACTCGAAAAATCCCCTTCTCGTTTCCGGGAATGATCTTCGAGCTGAGCAGCACCGTATCGCCCGGATCGATCTTCGCGTGCTTATGGTTGTCCACCGCCGCGCGGCTCAACGCGCTCATCGGCTCGCCCTGAGTGCCGCTGATTAGCAGTAATAGCTGTTCTGGCGGATAGTCGCGCAACTGGCCGGGGTTGATGATCAGGCCCGGCGGCACGTCGATGTAGCCCAGGTCCTGCGCAATCTCTGTGCTCTCCATCATGGAGCGCCCAAGGATGGCAACCTTCCTGCCATGCTTGCGCGCCAACTCCATTGCAATCCGTATGCGATAGATCGAAGACGAGAAGCAACTGAAGAAGAGCTTTTTCTTCGTCTGGGAAAAGACTTCATCCAGCCGCGGAATCACCGTACGCTCACTGGGCGTGTAGCCGGAGCGGTCGGCGTTCGTCGAATCCTGTAACAGCGCCAGCACCCCGCGCTTGCCGTACTCGGCAAAGGTGTGCAGGTCAAAGGCCTTGTCGTCCAGCGGCGCAAGATCGATCTTGAAGTCGCCGGTGTGAATGACCACGCCCACCGGCGTTTCCACGGCCAGGGCCACGCAGTCAACTAAAGAGTGGGTTACTCTGATCGGCTCGATCGTAAACGGCCCAAGAGTGAACTTCTCTTTGGGAGAGATTTCGACCAGCTCAATCTCGTCCAGCAACCGGTGCTCTTCGAGCTTGCCCTCCACATAGGCCAGCGTGAACTCAGTGGCATACACGGGAACCTTGAGTTCGCTCAAAATCCACGGCAGCCCGCCGATGTGATCCTCATGCCCGTGCGTGAGGATGATGGCCCGCACGCACTGCTTGTTCTCGATCAAGTAGCTGATGTCGGGCACCACAATATCCACGCCCAGCAGCTCGGACTCCGGGAACATCAACCCGGCGTCAATCACAATAATGTCGTCTTCCCAGCGAATCGCCAGGCAGTTCATTCCGAACTCGCCCAGCCCGCCGAGGGGTATGATTTGTAACTTTTTTGTTTGCATCGCTCACTATCGATGCTAACACTCGAAGGCTTTCAAACTTGCGGGTGCCCCTGGTCTCGAATCTGAGACCAGGGAAAGCGCGAATTCCAGCGGTCACGGTATTAGCTGAGTTTGCTGGCCGTAGCCGTGATTGATACCATGGCGCACATAAGCGAGGTCCTCATGAAAAATGAATCTACCGCCCACGCCCTCACCCGCCGCGACTTCTCCGCACTGCTTCCCGCCCTGCTCGCAGCCGCGCCGCTAACAGCCGCTGCGCAATCTGCTCCAGCACCGCTCACGCCGCTCGCTCCCGGCAAGTACACCCAGGGTGAGGCCTACGGCGACCAGCGCCCCGCGCGCACCTCACACCGCTTCCTAATCGGCGGCCTTCCCGACAACATTCGCCTCGAATCGCATCTCACCGTTCTCGCTCCCGGATGCCCGCCCGAGCCTATCGAGCACCACAAGCACACCGAGATGTGGCTCGTGCATGAAGGCGAAATCTCTCTCATGACCGCCGGTGTAACTCGCACGCTCAAAGCCGGCGACATGGGCCTCGCCCCAGCCGGCACCGATCACTCCGTCTACAACGCCAGCAAAACTGCACCCGCGTCGTATTTTGTGATCGCTGTCGGCCCGCCGGAGTAGCCCTTTCAGGGAGTACTTTCGGATGGAATAGGAACACTCTGTGGCAATACCGCCGGGACTACAATAGATGTAGTGTAGAAGTGCGAACATGGAAAAGACGATTCGCAAATTCGCGAGCCCTGCGGAACAGAAGGCTGAGGTCTATCGCTACTGGCGCAGTCGCCCGCCCGCCGAGCGGTTCCTTGCTGTCTGGGATGCTACGGTCTCGGCGCTAGCTTTCTCCAACGGAGTCAAGGGACTGCCGCAATATGATCCTACCCGAAGATCTACGCCAACTCTTACTCGCGTTGAACGCGCAAGGGGTTGAATACCTGGTTGTCGGCGGATGGGCGGTAGGCTATTACGCCGAACCGCGATTTACGAAAGACATCGACCTCTTCATTCGCTCCAACGTGCAGAACAGTGAAGCAGTCTTCCGCGCCCTGGCCGACTTCGGCGCGCCGCTGGCAGGCATCTCGCCTGCGGATTTTCGCGATAACCCGAACGCGGTCTTTCAGCTTGGGCATTCTCCAGCGCGCGCCGATCTCCTGCAATCCATCGATGGCGTTGATTTCGAGGAAGCATGGAAGAACAGAGTTGAGTTCACACTGGAAGGCGTCTCCGTCTATGTCATCTCTTCCGAGCATCTAATTCAGAACAAGCTGAAGTCGGGCAGGCTAAGCGATCTGGCCGATGTGGAGGCGATTCGGGAGGCAGATAAGGCAAACAAGGAAAAGGGCAAGCCATGACAGTAAATGAATCCATGTTCCCTTACGGTTATGTGCCGGACCACCTGAAGGAAAAGGTTAAGAACTGTGAGAATCTTTCCTTCGGTGAGCGGTTCAACCTGATCGCCGAGTTGAGCGAGGCGGCGTGGGCGAAGATAGGTGTTGTCCGCGATCCGAACAAGCCGATGGACAAGACGATTCGGCGGATTGAGTGCAAGCGGGATTGACTGCAAGAGATCCCTGGAAATCCGGAAGCTCAAGAAAAAGCCGTTTGGCCTTCAAAAATCACCAAACGATGACGGAGGCACAAAGAAATGAGCGCCCCACCCCGGTCCCCCGCGAACCTGAATTGGCAAGAGCTATTTTCCCCGGACGAAGTCAGAAGATGGACTTTGGACAAGAAGCTGCCTGAGTGCTTGCAACTTGGGAAACTAACCTTCTCTGGTGTCTATCGATTTGTCTTCCCGAAGGAATTGGACGGAACCGACCGCCAAACCCCTCATTGCTACATTGGCGAGGCTGGAGGTTTAGGTGAACGACTTTCCGCCTATTTTGTGAATCGCGGTGTTCGAATGAAAAGGCACACAGACGGTAAGCTGAAGAACTACGGAGGGGCCCAGGTAAGGGGGGAGATTCTGAATTCTCGGGGGGAGTTTTCCGTACAGAGTTTGACTATTGAGGGGTGCATTCACGTGCATGGCGCGAAGCTCAATGCCACCTGCCTCGATGATCCTTTTGCTCGTCGATTTCTAGAAAATTGGGCTATTCTTCATTCTAGACAGGTCGAAAAGTACTATGTTATGAACTACGGTATCGATCAAGGAACCAAGGAGTTTCAACGCATGGGCCGTGCTGCCAGTCGGAAGGCTCTTGCTGTCCAAGAAAGCAGCGAAAAGGAAATTATAGGCTAGCCGTGAAGAAGAAACCCAAAGGGATTGGTTCCTAGCCACAACGTCCCGAATATAATTGCGCGGAGCGGCAAAATCGGAGTGCCGGGCGCGATTGATCTGGCCATGCGAGGAAAAAATGAAACTCATCCGGATCATGGTGGTTATCTCATTGATATCGGGCGTTTGCTTCGCTCAATCTGCTCGCGATATTGCACACGTTGCATTCAAATCCGTGGTGCTTTTGGAAATGAATGACTCGAACGGTCAGCCGCTTAGCCTTGGTAGCGGCTTCTTCATCTCAAATGGCATCATCGCGACAAATGCGCATGTTATAGAGGGTGCCTCCAGCGGCACAGCAAAGCTCATAGGGGATACTCACACCTTGCAGATATTGGGAACGGTTGCGGTCGATAGTCATGCAGATTTGGCCCTTTTGAAAGTTGACAGCTCGGCCCCACCGCTTATACTCGGGTCGGCAATAGACCCTACGGTGGGCGACAACGTTTATGTTGTCGGGAATCCGCTTGGGCTTGAAGGGACATTTTCAGAGGGAATCATTAGCGGTGTAAGGCACGTAGACATAGATACAATCCTCCAGATGACAGCTCCAATTTCCCCAGGAAGCAGCGGAGGACCGGTCATGGACGGTTCAGGGGCGGTGATTGGCATTTCGGTGGCAACATACAAAGACGGGCAGAATTTGAATCTCGCCGTGCCGGTAAGTTACCTCTCTAAGCTCCTGGCATCGCCTTCAAAAGGCATCACCTCGCTGAGCGTTGGGAAAAAGGTTGGCAAATCTACAAAATCCATGCTTGATGGTGTAGGCACGAGAACCGAAGACGGCTTGAAAATCAGCGACTATCAATTGACCGTAAACCCGGAATACCCCTACATACAGGGCACATACGAGTTCAGGGTAGCTAACAGGTTGCCGGTAGGTGTTTCCGGGATCGAGCTCCTGATCCTTTATTACGATTCATCTGCTTCTCTCATGGATTACGAGGATCTTTCCCTCTCTACTCTGCTAATCCCAGCAGGGCTGACCAAGACCATCCACGCAGTACCCAGCGATGAATCGCGCCATGCTGCTGCCTACTACGAGGACAAAAGAATCTCCTCAAACGTTGAGATCCGAGTAATCGGATTCAATCAGGAAAGCCCCGAATAAGTGGCCGGTTGCCCCAGGTCTCGTTCTTGAGACCCCGGGAAACGACGTCAAGCCGTCAGCCTCAACAACTGATCGCTGATCCCTGACCGCTGTCGTTACTGCAGCAGCGTCCCCTGCTCATCTTCCTTCAGCTCTTCCGGCGGAATGATGACTGCCGCGGCGACTTTATCTTCCGGTTCCAGATTGAGCAGCCGAACTCCCTGCGTAGCCCGGCCGGCGTTGCGGATGGTCTTGGTGTCGACGCGGATGATCTTGCCGAACTGGCTGATGACCATTAGCTCGCTGGTGTCGTCGACAAGCTGGATGGAGCTCACGCGGCCGATGCGGTCGGTGACGGCCATGTTCTTGACGCCCTTGCCGCCGCGCGTTTGAAGGCGGTATTCCTCTACATCAGTCCGCTTGCCAAAGCCGTGTTCGCTTACCGAGAGAATGCGGTACTCGCCCTCTTTGTGTTCCTTGGGCGTGATGGCCACGCCGACTACATAATCGTTCTTGGCAAGCGTGACGCCGCGAACGCCGTAGGCGGGGCGGCCCATGGAGCGGACGTCGCTCTCTTCAAAACGGATGGCCATGCCCAGATGCGTGGCCAGGAAGACGAGTTGAGATCCATCTGTGATGCGGGCGGCTACGAGCTCGTCGTCCGTGTCAATGCCGATGGCGATAATGCCGCGCGCCATGACGTTGGAGAAGTCCTTGAGCGGCGTCTTCTTTACCGTGCCGTTGCGCGTGGCGAAGAAGATGTACTTGCCCTCCTCTTCAAGATCGCGCACGGGCAGAATGGCGCAGACGTTTTCGCCCGCTTGCAGGTCAAGCAGGCTCTGCATGGATTTGCCCTTGCCCGCCGCGCCCACGTCGGGAATCTCGTAAACCTTGAGCCAGTAGACGCGGCCGGAGTTGGTGAAGCACAGCAGATAAGCGTGCGTCGAGTTCACGATGAGTTGCGAGACGAAATCCTCCTCGCGCGTCTTCATGCCCGTGCGGCCCGTGCCGCCGCGGCGCTGCTGGCGATAGATCGAGATTGGCGTCCGCTTCAGGTAGCCCTGATGGCTCACCGTGACGGCAACCTGCTCGTCGGCGATCAGGTCTTCCA
>Ga0182012_10000565_pt1 | contig 41064 bp, 30 predicted proteins | sample 612S2SmetaG_FD_120486 | JGI IMG/M metagenome (GOLD analysis project Ga0182012, IMG submission 120486) | Permafrost microbial communities from Stordalen Mire, Sweden - 612S2S metaG | ecosystem: Environmental > Terrestrial > Soil > Wetlands > Permafrost | place: Sweden: Stordalen | collected... | reverse complement strand
TTCGCGTGGCTGGAAAAATGCCGCCGGCTCTGGAAGAACTGCGAACGCAAACTGAATACAAGCCTGCAGATGATCCACCTCGCATTCCTCAGGTTACTACTCAGAAGATCGTAAACAGGCTCTGAGACCGTGCAGTAGGACAAGCCATTTTGGAATTCAGCTACCCCCGCGAAGGCTCGTTTTCACGATCCCGCTTGTGCCCATTTTGGGAACATGCTATGGTGTCTATGTGCGCATCATCTCTCGGAGCACGATTAAGCGGTTTGTCGAGATGTTGAAGGGGCACAAGGACCAGCGTGCCGTGAAAGCCGCACTCGATTCATGGTTTCAAGAGGCCACGCAGGCGATTTGGAAAGACTCGTCCGACATTAAAGCCAGCTATGCTCATGCCAGCATCGTGGGAGCGGGCCGAGTAGTTTTCAATATCAAGGGGAATGCCTATCGCTTGGTAGTCGCGGTGGATTATCGGCGCGCCGCCGTCTTCATCAAGTGGTTCGGAACGCACAAAGAATACGATTCAATCGACGTGAGGACGGTCCAAAATGAAACTAAAACCCATCAAGACTGAAGCGGACCACGAAGCTGCCTTACTGGAAATCGAGCGGCTCTGGAACGCCGAGGAGGACACTGCAGAGGGAGATCGCTTGGATATTCTCATCACTCTCGTTGAGGCCTACGAGGAGGCGCACTTCCCGATGGATATGCCGGACCCGATCGAGGCAATCAAGTTCAGGCTGGAGCAACAGGGCGAAGATAAAAAGGCGCTAATCGGGATCATCGGCAGCCGTACCCGCGTTCATGAAGTTCTTCGAAGAGATCGGGCACTATCGCTGAACATGATCCGGCAACTGAATGAGAAGCTGAAAATCCCAGCGGAAATCCTGATTCGCCCCGTTCGCGTGCGGAAAAGGAAGCAAGCGGCATAAGCGATTGTTGCTGGCAGTCCTCCACAGGCTTTGCAAACCCAGGGAAGCCTCAGACCGCGCTGACCAATGCTCCCGCTGACTCGCTAACTCGCTATTGCCCGCAAAGCGGGCGCTAACTTGCTGAACTCATAAAAACTACCGTTGAACCTCGCAGGATTTCCTCCTCTCGTCTCCAACCGTACCCGGGATTTGCTTCTTCCTGGATCTCAGGGCTGGTCACTCTCTCACCTCCTCACCCTTTCCTGATGGCTCCCTTATACGCCATGTGTTAAAAGCTATAGAACAGGGTTTAGCGGAACGACCAGGGGAACCGGGCAGAAATGGGTGGCGCGACTGACCGGGAATCCGTACCAAGCCTCTGCGGAAACTCTGAATCTGTGCCAAGGAAAGTCGCAGTCCCATGAGCGCCAGTCAACCAGTGGAGATGGATTCGCTGTTCGGAGACTATCCGCTCGATCATGCGTTCGACGAGATGCGCGAACCCAACGGGGACGTGCGCCCACATTACCAGGCATTGGCTGAGACGCTGGCCCGCCTGCCGCAGGACGAGTTGCAGCGCCGCAAGCAGTCCGCGGAAATGTCCTTCCTCACCCAGGGCATCACCTTTACCGTCTACGGCCGCGACGAGGGCACCGAGCGCATCTTTCCCTACGACCTGCTGCCCCGGCTTGTTACCGCGGCCGAATGGGACCGGATTGAGCGCGGCCTCACCCAGCGCATCACCGCGCTCAACGAGTTCCTCCGCGACGTCTACTCCGACGCCAAGATTCTGAACGATCGCGTAGTCCCGCGCGAGCTGGTTTATAGCTGCAAACACTACCGGCGCCAGATGCGGGGCCTTCAGGTTCCGCGCAACGTGTACATCGCGGTGGTCGGTTCTGACCTGCTGCGCCTCAACACAGGCGAGTTTGTCGTACTCGAAGATAACCTGCGCGTGCCCTCCGGCGTCAGTTACATGCTCACCAACCGGCGCGTCATGAAGCGGACCTTCCCCCAGCTATTTCACAGCTACGGTGTCCGCCCCATTGAGCACTATCCGCAACTGCTGCTGTCCACGCTGCGGTCCCTTGCACCCGAGGGAAGGCCCGAGCCCAATATCGTGCTCCTCACGCCCGGCGTCTTCAACTCCGCTTACTTCGAGCACACATATCTCGCCCGCCAAATGGGCATTGACCTGGTAGAAGGCCGCGACCTTGTCACGCACGACAATATTGTCTACATGCGTACTACCGACGGGCTGAAGCGCGTCGACGTGATCTACCGTCGCGTCGACGACGACTTCAGCGATCCGCTCATCTTCCGTGGCGACTCATCGCTCGGCTGCTCCGGCCTGTTCAACGCCTATCGCGCCGGCAATGTCACCGTGACCAACGCCTTCGGCACCGGGCTTGCCGACGACAAGGCGGTCTACGCGTATGTGCCGGATATGATCCGCTATTACCTCAACGAAGATGCAATCCTGCCCAATGTAAAGACCTATCTGTTAAGCGAACCAAAGTCGCGCCAGCATGTCCTGGCCAATCTCGACAAGCTGGTGGTCAAGGCGGTCGGCGAGAGCGGCGGCTATGGCATGCTGATCGGCACTCAATCGACGGCCCGTCAGCGCGAGGAATTTGCCCGCCAGATCGAAGCCAATCCACGCAACTATATTGCCCAGCCCACGCTGGATTTTTCCCGCGCTCCCTGTCTCGTCGGCAATCTCCTGGAGCCGCGCCACGTGGATCTGCGGCCCTACGTTCTTTTTGGCGACAAGGTCAACATCGTACCGGGGGGACTGACGCGCGTGGCTCTGGAAAAGGGCTCGCTCGTGGTGAACTCCTCGCAAGGCGGGGGCAGTAAAGACACATGGGTTCTCGAATAGAAATCGGAGCAATTTTGAGAGATAAAGCCTTCTCAAGCTAATACCGTGACCCGGTGAATTCGTAATCTCGCCTACGAATTTGGGTGCCTCAGGTCTCGCTTTTGAGACCTGGGAGACCGCAAATCTACACGGTCTTGGTACTAGTCAGGTTTTTTGAGGGTTTTGTAACAGGGCACGACTTCAGTCGTGCCGCAATGACAACAAAATAGAGCCGGCTTTAGATGAGGGATGTTTCTAACTTTGAATGATATGCAAGCATTTGTACCTATAAGCAGACACGGAGTTCGGGAGAGTACGACGATGCTATCGCGCGTTGCCGACAGTCTCTACTGGATGAGCCGCTACCTGGAACGGGCGGAGAACACCGTGCGTCAGCTCGATGTAACCATGGGCCTCATGCTCGACACCAGCTCCTCCAGCGCCGAGATGCACTGGCAGCGCACGATGACCTCCCTTGGCAAGGTGGAGGGCATGGAGTGGAACGGCGACCTCGACGCCATGGCCCGCAAGCTCGTATTCGACAGCGTCAATCCTGCTTCCGTTACATTTTGCGTGAACGGTGCGCGCGAAAATGCCCGCCAGGTGCGCGAAGAAATCTCCAGCGAGCAGTGGCAGCGCCTCAACCGCCTCTATCACCAGATGCACTCGCCCCACGCGCAAGCCCAATTCCGCTCCAGCATCAATGACTCACTCGCATCCGTCATCGACGGCATTCACCTCTTCAAAGGCGTCAGCGACACCACCATGCTCCACGGACAGGGTTGGCAGTTCATTCGTCTCGGCCGCTATCTGGAACGCGCTTATGCAACCGCGACATTACTCGAGGTCTATCAGCCGGAGCTGTTTCACGAGCAGGAAAAGGAACACTCCGGACACCAGTACCTGGAACTGGTTGGCCTCTTGCGTTGTTGTACTTCTTTCGAAGCGTACTGCCAGGTCTACACTGCCGATCTTTCCCCCGACCGTATCCTCGAATTCCTGCTCCTCAACCGCGATTTTCCTCACGCCATCCGCTACTGCGTCGACGGCATCCGCCACGCTGTCGAGTCCATCCAGCGCACCGGCGGTCGCCGCCCACCAGACGAGTTGACCGCCGTAATCGGCCGCCTTCACGCCATGCTCGGCTACACAACCATCGGTGAAATTCTCGCCGGAGACACTGGAACCTTTCTCCACAGCATTCGCGAGCAATGCATGCGCATTCACGAACTCATCTACCGCTACTACGTCCACTACTCCATTCAGTCCGCACTGGCCACTTAATAAAGGCGAGCATGAATTTTTATTCCATCCGTCACCTGACGCGCTTCCGCTACTCGCACCCCATCAGCGAGAGCATCATGGAAACGCGCATGCATCCGCGCTCCGACACCAACCAGCATTGCCTCACGTTCTCTCTTTCAGTCAGCCCGCGGTGCCGCGTCTTCACCTATCGCGACCACCAGGGCAACAACGTGCAGCATTTCGACATTCCCGGCGACCACAACCAGCTCGTGATCGTCGCCGAATCAGTGGTTGAACAGCAGGTCCTGCCGGATGTCCCCGCATTTCTCTCGCCCGACGCCTGGGATGCTCTCGACGATCTCATCGAAGCTGGCGATTACTGGGAGATGCTGCTGCCCAGCGAGTTCGCCGTAGAAACACCGGCCCTCACGCTGCTCGCTACGCAAATGGGCGTCACCCGTCGCGACGACCCTCTCATGCTGGTGCAGGAATTGAATCAGCGCCTCTACGACTACTTCGACTACGAGCCCCGATCCACGCGCGTCGACTCGCCCATCGACGAAGCCATCGTCAGCGGCAAGGGCGTCTGTCAGGACTTCGCCCACACCATGATCGCCCTTCTGCGCCACGTCGGCATTCCCGCCCGCTATGTTTCCGGCTATCTCTATCGCAGCCGCGAAGACCACGACCGCTCCACCCCCGACGCCACCCACGCCTGGGTCGATGCGCTGATGCCGCATCTCGGCTGGGTAGGCTTCGACCCCACCAACAACCTGGTCACGCACCATCGTCATATCCGCACCGCCGTCGGCCGCGATTACGCCGATGTGCCGCCCACGCACGGCATTTTCCGCGGTAGCACAGAGAGCGAGTTATACGTAGCCGTTCACGTAGAGGCCGGCGACGAGCCACCGGCTCTCGACCGCCAGTTGCCCATACCGGAGGACTGGAGCGTGCTCGTCGAGCGCGCCCAGCAGCCTCCCAAGGTCACCGTCCCCTCCATGGATTTGCAGCAGATGCAACAGCAGCAGTAGGGTCGAGAGCATAACGATTGTCTTGAAGTTAATTTCTAACCTTGTTGTGAAAGGGCACGACTTCAGTCGTGCCACATGAGTTCGCAAAATGCGTGCGGGCTTTGGCCCCTGAGGGAACGCCTTTTATCGCATAAAGCCGGTGATGAAACATACGATTGTCTTCGAATTGTCAAAAGGAGGAAAGATTTTTGTTGAACACTTGATCAATATCAGACAAGATGGTAATCACTTGAAGATGGTGCTTCCCCCCGATGCGCCATCTCTGAAGCTCGATTCCGCAGGGCGATTCAGAAGGTCTGCGGCCGCAAGTTCCCGAATAGAAGTGGCCCTTCAAGATGCAAGCTCCATCTTCGAGAGGCCTTGACGAATTCCAGGACAGCTAAAAAACCTAGACACTGTGGCGCACACGCCGCAGGCGCGTTTCAGCATTTTTTCAGGAGGAGTAGCCGTGAAAACATCCCTATCGGGATGGATGCTGTGTTGCATCCTTTCCATCGCCACCCTGGCTTCCGCCCAGACCACAAACACTTCACTCCGCGGCGTCGTCAAAGACACCAGCGGCGCCATGGTTCCAGGTGCAGCCGTCGTCCTCACAAATAGCGCCAATGGCCAGGTCTATCGTGCCGTCTCCACTGCCGCCGGCGAATACATTTTTCCCGTGGTCACTCCCGCCCGCTACGCAATCACCGTCACGTCGAATGGCTTTGCGGTACAAAACCGCACGGCTGAACTGCTGGTTGACCAACCCGCGACAATTGACTTCACGCTGAGCGTGCAGGGAAGCGCCGTAACGGTAGACGTCTCCGCCGGCGCCCAAACGCTGAACACCACAGATGCGTCTCTCGGCAACTCCGCGAATAACGAATTGATCCAGGCGCTGCCCAGCGAGACCCGCAATGTGCCTGACCTTCTCTCGCTTCAGCCCGGTGTGCTCTATCTGCCCGGCCCGAAACAGGCCAACACTGACAGCCGCAGCGGCTCAGTAAATGGCGTGCGATCCGATCAGGGCAACCTGACCACCGATGGCATTGATGACAACGACCAGGTGAATGGCTACGCTTTCACCGGCGTTCTCCGCGAAACCCAGGATTCGGTGGAAGAGTTTCGTGTGACCACCGGCAATGCAAATGCGGATTCTGGCCGTTCCGCCGGTGCCCAGGTCAGCATGATAACCAAGTCCGGAACCAACAAGTTCCATGGAGGCGTATACGAATACAACCGCCCAACCATCACGGTAGCCAACGACTGGTTCAATAAGCAGGCGGAATTCGACAGCAAACTCCCCAACCGTCCCGGCAAACTCATTCGCAATATATTCGGCGCCTCTTTGGGCGGCCCGATCTTTAAGGACAAGCTCTTTTTCTTCGGCAACTACGAAGGGACTCGTGAGGCGGAGAGTTTTCAGGTCACGCAGACGGTTCCAACCGCCGCCTATCAAGCCGGAAACCTCTCCTACCAGGGCGACGATGCCTCTGGGAACATAGTGAACGTGACGTTGACCCCCGCACAGGTGGCTCAACTGGATGCCGGATGCCAGGTCTGCAACACCGCAACGTACGCACCCGGCCCTGGCGGCAATCCGAATGCTGTTGCTTACTTCAATCTGATGCCCGCGGCCAACGGACTGAATGAGGGAGACGCACTGAATACCGGATCCTACTCATTCGCCTCCCCAAACCCGCAAACACAGAACACCAGCATTGCCCGAATCGACTTTACGCCGAATGATCGGCACAAGATTTTCGCTCGCGGCAATCTGCAGAAAGACACCACGGGGGGAACTGAGCAGTTTCCCGGCCAGGGCCCGTCTTATATCTTGGAGGACAATACCAAGGGTTTCATTCTCGGCGATACATGGGCCATCTCGCCTAGCCTGGTGAACGATGTTCGTTACGGATATATCCGCCAGGGCAACAGCAATCATGGCGCTGGCGTGGGCGATTATGTAGATTTTCGCTTCATAGCCACTGCCACGGCGGAAACCAGGACCACCATCAATTGGGTCCCCGTCAATAACATTGTCGATAATCTTAGCTGGACAAAGGGCAAGCATTCGTTTGAATTTGGAGGAAACTGGCGTCTGATTCATCAGAACCGCACCTCGGATGCCAACTCGTATAACAATGCCACCTCCAATCCCTATTGGTTAGGTGGCAATCCGCCCGATCCGTCGACCATCGGCGCGCTGCCAGTGGATGGCGGCTTCACCAACTCCTATCTCGAAGCCTATGCCAACCTTGTGGGCACCATTCCTTCCGTCACCAACATCTACAACTACAAGATCACCAGTGCAACCCAAGGCACTCTACTTGCGGATGGTGCGCCAATCGGCCGTCACTTCTCGGCCAACGAGTTCGAGTACTATTTGCAGGACTCTTGGCGTCCGATTCCGACTCTGACCTTGACCTTCGGCATTCGCCACAGCATCCTCCAAACCCCCCATGAGACCAGCGGGCAGCAGGTGGCTCCCACTATCGATACCCATACCTTTTTCCTGCAACGCGAGCAGCAGGCTCAGCAAGGTCAAATCTATGAGCCAACGCTCACATTCGCGCCAACTGGCCCCTACTACAATCAGCCCGGCTTCTACCCGAAGTCGAAAGATAACATCGCTCCTAGGTTCGCCGTAGCTTACTCACCAAACCCCAAAACGTCGATTCGCGTCGGGGCGGGCATCTACTACGACCATTTTGGTGAGGCGCTGGTCAATGTCTTCGATCAAAAGGGTTCCTTCGGCGTAAGCAGCGCGATCACCAATCCGGCCGGAACCTATGGCTATGAGACCTCTCCGCGATACGTGGGCCGCAATACATTGCCATTCAGCAATGGCACTGCGCCGGCTACTTCTACCTTCCCATATACACCTCCAACAGGCCTCTCTGGGTTTGCCATTACCTGGGGCCTCGACAGCAAGATAAAGACCCCCTATTCAGAAGCGATGGACTTTTCCGTACAGCGCGAAATTGGGAAGGGCTTTACCGTTGAGGCGAACTACGTCGGCACGCTTGGAAGGCATCTCATACAGAGCCGGGATCTCACCGAGCCTGTTGACTACGTAGACCCGCAGGGCGGCGGAGATTACTACGCGGCTGGCACCGCGCTCTCTAAAGCGGTGGACGCGAATAATGGAGTCTACGGAAACTCTAATGGAGGGGGCACCGGCACACCCGGAACCCCTGCTATTGCCGCGATTCCGTACTTCGAGGATGTATTTTCGTTCATGCAGAATCTCGAATACCCTGGAGAGAGTGCGACCCAGGCTATTTATGACAATGAATGGGCTCCGTATCGCTCGAACCTGGGCGCAACCTCCGCTCTGGCCGATCTCGATTTCTACGGTCCCCTCTTCGGGTTCTACCCCGCACCGTCGAATTGGCAGCAGCATTTCTGGCAGAACCAGTTCTCCTCGCTCTATGCCTTGTCCAGCATCGGAATGAGCTACTACCAGGCGGGACAGATCATCGTGAGACATCCCACCAGCCACGGTCTCCAAATGGATGTCAGCTACACGTACTCGCATTCCATCGACATGGGATCGGATGCTGAGCGCAACACCGAGTTCACCGGTAATCCGACCACCGGCGGCGGCGCCTCCTTCAGCGAAATCCTCAATACCTGGAAACCCGGTCTCAATCGGGGCTCATCGGATTTCGACACGCGTCATCTTCTAATCGTCGAGGGGGTATATCAGCTTCCCTTTGGCCGTGGGAAGGCTGTTCTGGGCGGCGCCAACAGGCTAACTGACGCGATTGTCGGCGGCTGGCAGTTGTCCGGAATCAACCGGTCAACCAGCGGTCTGCCATGGTCGCTCTTCGAACCCGGCTGGACCACGGACTGGCAAATTGAAAGCTACGCCGTCAAAACCGGTAGTTTGCCGACGCACCGCCACTATGACGTAAATGGAAACCCGCAGTACTTCGCCAATCCAAACAATATCAATGCTGATGTGAGTTCGGGTGGCAATGCGCTTCCGGGCCAAACAGGGTCGGCGGGCAATGTTCGCTTGCCCTATCCAGGAGAGGCCGGCGAACGGAACAATCTCCGTGGCGATGGGTACTTCGACATCGATTCCGGTCTGGCAAAAACCTGGTCGCTGCCGGAGAACGCAAGGATGAAGTTTGCCTGGGAGGTCTACAACGTGACGAACACGATTCGCTTCGATCCCGCCTCGATTGGCGGCGGACTTACGGGAGGGAATCTAGGCGTCGCAAGTAACTCGCTATCTACCTCTCGCCGCATGCAGTTCAGCCTGCGTATCGACTTCTAAAAGCATCACAACGCACCAACACAACGAGGGCCGGAGCACGCACCGGCCCTCGTTTCTACATAGGAACTGGGTGCCCCAGATCTCGATTCTGAGATCTGGGAAACCTCAACCCTCAATCGCCCTTCCGCACCTGAGCCGCAATCCTTCTTAACTCCGGCAACACGCGTCCCAAAGCCACTGGTTCCGCATCGCGCAGCCCAAGTGCGAAATACACATCGCGATAAAGCCGGTAAAGCTGCTCATAAACAGCGGCAGCCTTCGGATCGGGCTCAACCGTACGCAATGGCAAACACACCGCCGCCTGCGCCTCTTCAATCGTCTTGTAAGCCCCTGCCGCCATCAGCGCAAAAATCCCCGAGCCCAGGCTAGTCGGAATCCCCGCCGGCACCAGCACCGGCTTATTCAGTACGTTCGCATACACGCGATTGAGCACCTCGCTCTTCTGCGGGATGCCCCCAGCGTTGATCACGCGATCGATGCGCACTCCATGTTCCGCCATGCGCTCCAGAATGATCCGCGTATGAAATGCCGTCCCTTCAATCGCCGCGAACAACTCGTCCTGCGCCGTGTGAACCAAATTCCAACCCAGCGTCACCCCGCCCAATTCTGGATTGACCAGCACAGTCCGGTCGCCATTATCCCAGCTCAGCCGCAGCAGTCCCGTCTGCCCCGCCTTGTACGCATCGAGGCCCTCGGAAAGCTCCGCGACCGTTTTCCCCGCTCGCCGCGCCACCGCGTCAAAAATGTCTCCCGTCGCCGATAGCCCCGCCTCAATCCCCGTGTACCCCGGATGCACACTGCCCGGCACCACGCCACACACGCCCGGAACCAGTTGCGGCTCGCGCGCCATCGCGATGATGCAAGTCGAAGTCCCCACCACGTTCACCGCATCTCCTTCGCGGATATTCGATCCAACCGCATCCCAATGCGCGTCGAATGCGCCAACAGGGATCGGTATCCCCGCCCGCAGTCCCAGCGCCTCAGCCCACTTAGCCGAAAGATGCCCCGCGATGTGATCGCTCGTCAGGTATTCCCCGCCCAGTTTCGCGCGCACACCGGCAAGCAGGGGATCAACGGCGACCAAGAACTCCTCCGGAGGCAGCCCTCCCCATTTCGGATTCCACATCCATTTGTGTCCCATCGCGCATACGCTGCGTTTGAGCTTACTGACATCGGTGATGCCGCTCAACGTAGCCGCCGCCATATCGCAATGTTCAAGCGCGGTAACAAATTTCGCGCGCTTCTCAGGATTGTGCCGCAGCCAATGCAGCAGCTTCGAAAACCCCCACTCGTGCGAGTAAACGCCGCCGCACCACTCGATCCCTTCAAAGCCCAGCGCATGCGCCTTGGCGGTGATCTCTTCAGCTTCGGCGAAGCCGCGATGGTCGCACCAGAGATAGTATTCGTCCAGAGGCTCCAGTCCCGCGCCCACGGGAATCACGCTTGAGCCCGTAGTGTCGAGAGCGATCGCAGCAACCGTGTCTCCATCCACACCGGTGCTTCGCAGTGCCTCGCGCGTAGCGGCTGCTAATGCCGTCATCTGATCGCTGTGAGACTGTGTAGCAAAATTTGGATCTTCGCGGCGGCGATGGAGTGGATAGGATGCCGATGCAGTGCCAATCGGTCCCTTCTCGCTGTCGACGAGAGTAACGCGAACGCTGAGTGTGCCGAAGTCAACGCCGGCAACAATGGTCATGGGAAGAGCAACCTCGCAGTAAACGCTTTCTTGTTCGCAGACAAGAGTACACCATCCCCATCCCCCGCGTCTGAAATCTTCCCGCTTGCTGCATGACCTCAGCTTCCATGAGTCCTATTTCTTAGCCCCCGGCATCATGCTCTTGAGTCTATCCATCAAGCTTGGCTTGGCCGCCGGCGCGCCTGCCGAGGGCTTGGCCGCAGCGGGGGCCGGAGTCACAGGTTTCGGAGCAGCCACAGGTTGAGCCGACTCTTTGGCGGGAGGTGTCGCAGCCGCTGTCGCAGCCTGCGGTTTCACCTCGCCCACCGCTGCTTTTGGCTTAGCGGCTGCGGCTCCCGGCAGCGGCGTCGATCCGTTTACAACTCCCTCCGCCGTCAGAGTTGGTACCGGGTCGTTGTCGTTCTTCACCAGGATCGAAATCCTGCGATTGGAGGGGTCGGTGGGATTGCTCTTGACGCGCAGCATCTGATCTGCGTATCCGCGCACCTGCGTAACCTGGTTGGTGCGCACTCCGTCTTGCTGCAACAACCGCCTCGCAGAGTTGGCACGGTCAGCCGAAAGATCCCAGTTGCTGTAGCCGTTGTCGTCGGAATAAGGAGTGGAATCGGTATGACCTTCAATCAGCAGCGAATTGGGCAAGGTCTTCAACTCCGTTCCCAACAGCGACAGCAACTCCTGGCCGCTAGCGCTGAGTTTTGCGCTGCCAATCTCATAGAATGTCCCGTCCTTGCCTTCCAGCAGCTCAATTCGCAATCCCTCCGGCGTGATCGTGATCTCAATCTGCTTGGAAAGCTTCTCCAGATCTTTCCTCGCCTTGATCTCCTGCTCGAGCTTGTCTTTCAATTTCTGCAATTCGTCAGTGCTGGTCTCTTGAATGGTCACGCCGGTACCCGTCAAGGTGGTGCCCAGCAGGCTGCCGGTTCCTTTGGGGTCGTTGAAGTAGCCCGCCACCGCCTTCTTCACCTTCTCGCTCGATCCCATCAGCCACAACACAATGAACAGCGACATCATCGCGGTCACAAAATCGGCATACGCAACCTTCCATGCGCCTCCGTGGTGGCCGCCGTGCCCACCCTTCTTCTTGATCACGATGATAGGTTGTGTCTTCGCTGCCATGATGCCGAGTCTCTTTCAGGATGTTGTTTCAACGCCTATGCGGCTGCCGCTTCAGCGCCCCCGCCCTTGCAGCCCTTTTCCATCTCGTCGAAGCTGGGCCTTACATGCGCGGGAATCGCGCGGCGACCCAGTTCGATCGCAATCATCGGTGCGGCGCCTTTCAGAAACGAAAGCATCAGCACCCGCAAAACATGCAGATACTCGTTGTGCTCGTCGGCAGTCTTGGTCATGTTCGCGGCAAGAGGCCCAGCCACGCCGTAGCAAAGCAGGATGCCCAGAAACGTGCCCACCAGCGCCGCGGCGACCTTCTCGCCAATCTCCTCCGGAGGTCCTCCCAGCGAACCCATCGTGATCACCACGCCCAGCACAGCAGCCACAATGCCCAGGCCGGGCAGTGCGTCCGCCACTGTGCTCAGTGCGGCTACCGGCTGCATTTCCCCGTGGTGATGCACCTCCATATCCAGTTCCATCATCTGGTCCATATCGAACGGCTCCACGCCGCCGGTAATCGCCGTGCGCAGCGTATCGCACACAAAGTCACGCGCATGGTGGTCGCCTAGAAATTCTGGATAGTTCTTGAAGATGGAACTCTCCTTCGGCTTCTCAACATCCATCTCCACGCTGAGCAAGCCCTCTTTCCTCACCTTGTTCAGAAACTGGTACATCATCTTCAGCGCGTTCAGGTAGCGCTTCTTGTCGAACTTCGAGCCCTTGAGCACTCCCATCAACCCCGCAGCCACGCCCTTGATGATGTGCAGCGGATTGGCCACCAGCAGAGTCCCGACGGCTGCCCCCACCAGGATCAGCAACTCCGCCGGCTGCACCAGGACAGCGATGTGTCCCTTTTCCATGAGGAATCCGCCGATGACTGCTCCGAAAACGATAACGATGCCTATGATGGCGAACATGAATGCCCCTCCGGCGCAGCTGTTATGTGATTGCCGCCCAAATGAAAACTCGAGAACATGGCGGCCTTCGCTCTCTCGAGCAGATCGATCAGTGAGTAGGCACTCTCGGCCTGTGCCGCACCGATGCTCACGGTGAGCGAAACGCGATCGCCCCACCAGCGGAAGTCCGCCGTTCTGGCCAACCCCGCCAGCATCTGCGCATGAACCGCCAACATTGCCGTCGTGCGCTCATGGGAAATAACAAGAAATTCGTCTTCGCCCCAGCGCCCCAGGTGCTCCCCAGGCCGAAGCCCTTGCGCCAGTGCGCGCTCAACTTTCAAGAACATCGCATCGCACGCGCCAACGCCGTGAGTCCTGCGCAAATCGTGTGCCTGGTCAACCGTGATCCACAGAACGCCGAAGCTCGATCCGCCGTGCGTATAATCGTCGAACATCGATCCCAGCCGCTCCGTGAGGTCGGTCTGGCTCGCCTCCACCTCATCGTCTTCTCCGGTAACGCCGTGCGGCAGCGCGTCCAGGCATTCCGCTGGATGAAAAAGAACCGCGGTTCCGATCCGCATGCCAAGCGCATCCCTCAGCACGCGAAGCCGCACCATCGTCGCCACCTCGTGGCCCAGCTTATGCCGTGCGCGCACCAGGAATCCCCGCCCTGTTTCGGAGCCCACACCATGGTTGGCGCCCGCTTCCCCGTTCCCATGCACAACGCACCACTCCAGCAAAGGCCTCAAGGATTCAGGCGTCGGGCGTCCCACCATTTCCAGTGCCGCGTATCCGGTGATTGCCTGCGCTGCCTGGTTCCAGAACGCCAAACGACAGTCCTCCCCCAGCAGGGCTACGCCCTCCGGCAGACCATCCAGGGTCGCTTCCAGAAGCTCAGCTCGATCCGCCATCCACGCGCCTCTATATGCTCAATCGGCAGAGCGCGCATCAACATGATGAAAATGAGCTGTGGGAAATGCGGATGGGAATTTGCTGATTACCTGTAGAGTAACTAATCTAGAGCCTTGTAACAGTCATCCACCGGCCCCGCGATCCGCGGAGCCATGAAACCTGCGGTCAGCTATGCTCCCGCTGACTTGCTATCCCCGCGAAGCGGGGGCTAACTTGCTGACTTTCTAAAAACTCCGGCTTCCTTCCCATTCGGAATGACCGATCGCCAGCGCGACTGCAAACTTGTTTCTTCCTAACTTCAAAAACCTCGACAAACCCGGCGCGCCACACACTGCTCAACGCCCCGGCAAAACGCAAGTCCCGCAATCCGTCGGCACCTCCACAGGCAACCGCACAATGAACCGCGTCTGTCCCGGCTCCGACTGCACTTCAATCGCCCCGCCAAACTTCTGCGTAACAATCCGATGCACAATCTCCAGTCCAAGCCCCGTCCCCGATCCCTGCGGCTTGGTCGTAAAGAACGCCTCGAAGATGTGAGGAAGCGCCTCTGAAGGAATTCCCTGACCATGATCTTCGATACTCACGGCTAACCGGTCCGCTGCGCTCGCATCGCCATTCGCCGACTCTATCCATGTCGCAATTTTGATCTTCGCATTCGACGGCGACGCGTCCAAAGCGTTGTCAATCAGATTCGTCCACACTTGGCTCAGCGAAGAGCCCCGTGTATGAATGAGCGCCGGGTTGGCGGCGAACTCCTTCTCCACCTGAATCCCCTTGATGCGCAGCTTGTGCCCCAGAATGGTGAGCGTGCTCTGCAGGCTGTCGTGTACATCGATTTCCTTGGCCGGCGACTTTTCGTCGTACGCAAATTTCTTCACCGCCATTACCAGGTCGGAAATGCGTGTGATGCTCTCTTCAATTGTGGAAACCAGGCTCACGCTCGAAACCAGTGCCTCAAGCCAGTTCAGCGCGTCGGAGAAACTCGCCGCCTTGAACGCGTCCTTCGCGCAGACCAGTTCCTCCTGTTTGAGCCCAATGCCCACCAGCGCCGGCGCAATGGTGTAAGCGTTGTCAACGCCTGCCGATGCCAGCCACTCCGCCATCGCCTCTTCCGCGTCCGACTGCTCGATGCTGCTCATTGCAGGCGCGTGGCAACCATGCACAGTATGTTCCAGCAGGCTCCTCATGCATTCCAATTGAATGGGCGTCTTAGGCTCATCGCTGAACCGCAGGCTCAGCTGTTGCAGCCGAAGAAGATTCAGGCGCAGTTGCGACGATGCGCGCTTTGCCGCCGACCCAGGGTTATGCAACTCGTGCATCAGGCCGGCAGCGAGCGTCCCCAGCGAGATCAGCTTTTCCCGGTGCAGAGCCTCCACCTGGTAGGTCTGCAGCCGCTGCGCCATGTTGCTCGATATCACTTTGCGCGCCGAAGGACAGCATGCCATCAGCGACCAGAAGCCGTCTTCGCCGAACCTCACTAACACGGAATCCTCGACCGCACGAACCGCGAACGACATGTGGGTCTTCCCGCTCAGCAGCGGCGTCTCGCCAAACCCCTCTCCGGTGCGCGCCAGAGCCGCCACAGTCACCGACCCGTCCGGCTCCGGCCGCTCGGCGCGAATCTCGCCCTCCAGCACCACCCAGTAGGCTCGCTTTGCTTCCCCTGTCTCCACAAGCACCGCGCCCGCCTTCGCGGTCACCCGCTCCACCGGGCCCACATTGCCCAGATCCTCAAACTTGGTTCCGGTGAAGGGAAGCGTCCCGCGCAGTTCCTCAGCAACCTCCAGCAACGGAACCTCTTCGACCACGATGTTTTGTTCGCCCTCGCTCATCTCCGCTTTCTCTTAGAACCCCGCCAAAAATCGAATGTCGCGGCCTTGAACCCGCCCCAACCGCTCCGTGCCCCATCCTTTCGCGTCTTTTGCGAAAGGGTGGGAAACCTCAAGCCTCAACCCGCCTTCATCCCAACCCACCACAGCCTCTGGGTGCCCCATCCTTCCGCGTTTTTTGCGAAAGGGTGGGAAAGCACGAACCTCAACCCGCCTTCATCCAAATCACTCTTCAGAGAAGTCCTCAGAACCCCGCTAAATACTGGTGCGCAAACTGCACAGCAATCGATCCCTCTCCCACCGCCGAAGCAACCCGCTTGATCGATCCGTGCCGTACATCCCCAGCCACGAAAACCCCCGGCACGCTCGATTCCAGCAGAAACGGCTCACGCGGCTCTTTCCACCCATCCGGATGCTTGCCATCAAATCGTAAATCCGGTCCCGCCAGTAGAAACCCATTTTCATCGCGCAAAATACTTGCCGGTAGCCACTTGGTACCCGGCGCAGCGCCAATAAACACAAACAGCGATGAAGCCGCCACCCGCCGCTCACCCTCCGGCCCCTTCAACGTCACCGCTTCCAGCCGCTCTTCGCCAAACACCTCGGTCACGTGCGTGTACGCCTCCAACACAATATTGGATGTGCGTGCGATCTCATCGATCAAGTATTTCGACATGGTGGCCGCGAGGCCGGGCCCACGCACCAACATGGTCACCTTGCTTGCATACCGGGCAAAGTGCAGCGCGGCCTGACCGGCGGAGTTGGCGCCCCCCACCACAAACACCTCTTCGTCCTTGCAACTGACCGCTTCAACCAGCGCCGCTCCGTAGTAAATTCCGCGCCCCGTCAGCCGGTCGGCCCCTGGAATGTCCAGCTTGCGGTAGTTCACCCCCAGAGCCAGCAGCACCACATGGCTTGAAACCTCGCGCCCATCCGCCAGTTGAATAAACCGGTATTGCCCATCGATCCGCAGACCGGTTGCCTTCTGGGTCACGAACTCAGCGCCAAACCGCGTCGCCTGAATGTGCGCCCGCCGTCCAAGATCCGCCCCCGTTACGCCGGCCGGGAACCCAAGATAATTCTCGATCTTCGAACTCGACCCGGCCTGCCCGCCCGGAGCCTGCGGCTCAATCACCAGAGTCCGCAGACCTTCACTCGCTCCATAAACAGCCGCGGCCAGACCGGCCGGCCCTGCGCCGACCACCACAATGTCATAGAAATCCTGTGTAGCCTGAATGCTCAGGCCCACCCGCTTTGCCAGTTCATCCGGCGCCGGATCAATTAGTGCACTGCCGTCCGGGAACAGCACCACCGGCAGCAGGTTAGGATCCAGATCCCGCTCCTTCAGCAGGTCGAGCGCTCCGTCGGCAGCGGCCACATCCATCCAGCGATAGGGAACATGGTTGCTCGATAAGAATGTGCGTACCTTGTGGTCTTTGAGCGACCAGCGATGCCCGATCACGCGCAGCCCCTCAAACGGCGGCTGGTAGCCCGCGTTCCAGTCTTCCAGCAGGTCGCTCAGCACCGGATAGAGCTTTTCCTCCGGCGGATCCCACGGTTTATTCAGGTAATAGTGGATGCGGGCCGTATTGATAGCCTGAATGGCCGCCTCTGTGTCAGCGTAGGCAGTCAGCAGCACCCGGCGCGAATCGGGATAAATCTCCCGCGACCGCTCCAGAAACTCAACCCCGGTAATCCCCGGCATCCGCTGGTCGCTGCAAATGAGCGCAACCGGCTCCTGGCGGGTCTTGAGCTGCGTCAGGGTATCCAGCGCCGCCTGGCCGCTGGCTGCCCGCATGATCCGGTACGTCGCCCCGTACTGCCGACGCAGGTCCTGGACCACCGCTTCCAGCACGTTTACGTCGTCGTCAACCGCCAGCAGAATCGGCCTAGCCATATATCCTCAGTGTAGAGCAGGACCCGGCGGGTACCCCGAAATGGGGATTGACCGGCAGTGGAAGCCCACCTAGGGTGGTCATGATTAATGGTACAAGCGGGTTGCCGTAGGCATTCAAGAGGACTTGCCACCGCAAAGTTGTTCTTAACGGCAATCTCGCTATCAGGAACGGAGCAATTCCCAGTGTTCCGAATGGGGTCAATTGCAAGATTCTGCGTTTCTTGCCGATAGTGCGAATGTAGGCAAGAAAAACTGCCTGCTCTCAAGCTGCCCGGTTCCCGGGGACAGGACTGAGTTGCATCAAAATCGTTCGTTCCGGGACACGACGCAGATGAGGCAAACATCATGAACAAGATCATCCTGGCCGATTCGCAGGCTATCTTCCGCGCTGGCACCGCCAAAGTGCTCGCCACGGACGAGGACATGCGGATTATTGCGCAATGCTCGGACCTCGACCGTATGCACCACGCCATCACGACTTTTCCAGGGTCCATCGTCTTATTTGCCGCTTCTCTGCGGCCTGACCTGACCCGCCTGCGCATGCTGCTCGAAACAACCGGAGGCCGCGGAATCGTCATTGCCGAGAATAGCGACTCAGCCGGCACTTATCTCCAGCAGGGCTTTCGCGGCGTCGTGTTTCGCAGCGTCAACGGGCCAGCGCTGGTAGAGTGCGTCCGCCGCGTTGCCGCCGGGGACACCTGGGTTCCTCCCCAACTCATTCAGCCCGAGTCGCCCGAGGAAGATCTCGTCGGAACCCGCGTCCGCGACCGCCTCACACCCAAGGAGATGCGCATCGTCGCACTCATCGTTCAAGGTTGCAAGAACCGCGAGATCGCCATTCGCCTCAAGACCACCGAGCAGGTGATCAAAAACTATCTGCGCTCCATCTACGACAAGACCGGCGTAAGCGATCGCCTCGAACTGGCCCTGTTCACCATTCACCACCGCGTGCTGGCCGCTGCCGCCGCCGAAGTCGGCAGCAAGCTCGAAATCGAGGAGCGCACCGCTCCCTCGGCCGTGGCCTAAAATTCTTCCAGCCGCGATTTAACTCGATCACAAAAAGGGGACGGATTTCACCCGTCCCTTTTTTGTGAGTCTGCGTTCCAGCCGATCGCCACTACGGAACAGTGATTACAACCTTGCCGATCTGCTGGTTCGATTCGAGATATTGATAAGCCGCCACAACGTCATCGAACGCAAACGTTCGCGCAATCTTTGGCACAAAGCGTCCATCGGCCAGCCGGTCGAACACATATTTCTTCGCGGGCTCTAGAATCGCGGGATTCTGCGAAAACTCCAACAAGGTGTACCCGCGAACACTCAATGCGCGACCGAGCGCCTGAAACAGTGGAAATGGTGTAGGCTGCGATGACAGCGCGCCATACTCGAAGATAATCCCGTCACGCGCGGCCCCGCTGGCCAGTGTCTCAAGGAATGGCCCCGCCACCGGGTCGAACGTGAGGCGCGCACCGACACCCCCGCTGATCTCCATTACGCGCTTCACATAGTCCTCTTCTTCGCTGGCGATCACATGATGCGCCCCGAGCGCCAGCAATTCCGCGCGTTTTGCCGAGGTGCGCGTGACGGCAATTGTCGTTGCCCCCGCGTCGCGGGCTATCTCGATCGCGGCGAGCCCCACACTCGACGATGCGGCAGTGATCGAGACGAAATCGCCCGCCTTCACTCCGCCGAGCGGCACCAGCGCTCCATACGCTGTGAGGTATTGCATCCAGATCGCGGAAGCCTGGGCTGGCGAAAGATTCGCCGGATACTCGCCCAGCGCCGCGGCAGGCACCACCGCCTCTTCACCCAGAGTGGTGTATTGGTTCATTGAAAAACTGGGAACGACAGCAGCCTTCTTCCCGATCCAGCTAGCGTCGACGCCGTCCCCTACCGCCTCGACAACGCCGGCGGCCTCGTAACCCAGGCGCCCCGGCAGCTTCGGCTCTTCAAGGTATTGGCCGTGGTAGAACATTGACTCGGCGCGATTCAGCCCCACCGCCTGCACCTTCAAACGAACTTCGCCTTTACTAGGCTGCTGTTGCGCCTCTTCTTCGATGCGGAGATTCTCTGGACCGCCTAACTGGTGAAACCGAACGACTCTGGGCATGAAGTGCTCCTCCACGCCTTGGATGACGACAAGGAGGCAGAAGTTGCGGATCTCCGATTTGCGGATTATTGGTTCTGGTAAACAGTCTTGCGGTCGGTCTTGAAGCTGAACGCGTCCTTGGGGACCGACTGATTGATCTGGAAGTTGGAATACTTGCAGACCCAGGTGCTGGTCGCGCTTAGCGTGAAAACCTGCTTGATGCTTACGGCGCGTTCCGTGTCGACCCAGATATTGACCTTGGAAAATGTCTTGCGGACAGCCGGGTCTTTGGCTACAAGTTCGAGCTGGGCAGTCTTCACACTACTTTTGCCATCGGAAAGCATCTCTGAGCCCACGTATTTGATATCCCACTTGGCCTCCAGGTCCTTGCCGCTGGCGCCAAAGCCAAGCACAACGTAGCTCTCGTATTTACCCGCCCCGCTATGTGTCGTCACCTGGTTCATCTCAGGTTCGAACAGCTTGAAGGCTCCGCCAACGTAGGTGTAGGCCTTGCCCGAGTCCCTTCCGTTGTGCGTCTTGAAGTGCACTCCCACGCTGGCGGCGTTGTTCTTGCGTTCGAAGTAGAAGACGCCCGTCTGCTTGTCGGTGTCCTCGATCGGAGCCGTCACTATGCTGTCGTATTCGACCTCTGCCGTAGCGGAGTGAAAACTTGCGGACGTCACGTTCAGACGATCGAGAACACTCTTAAGATCGTCCTGCGGCGCAGCCAACGCGGCACTTGCGCGGAAAAATGCGAGCGCAAGAGTTGCAATATAAACATACTTGAATCTCAAATGCATGACTTTCCTTTAGTGTCCTCAGTCCGAGGTTCATATCAAAAACAGTCCTGTCATCCTGAGCAGCATGACTCGCGGCGGCAAGATACGGCGAGCGCGATGACCGCTGTGCCGGACCGCCGCAAAAGCCCCGTGCCCCGTCGGGGTACCCTCTGGGTCGGATTTTTTCCTATCGCAAGGGCGGGAAACCTCATACCCTAAGCCAGCCTCGTTCATGAGGAGCAACCAGACTCGCCATGCGAGTTACATCTGCGATGAACAGTTCCAAGACTTGGATCGCCATCCAAACCTGCTAACTCGCTAACTTGCTATCTCCGCGGAGCGGAGGCTAACTCGCTGAATCAATCCTAAGCAAAGCCCTACGGCTCCTTGTTCATAGGGAGCAAAGTCGAAGGACCTGCTTTTTGGGAAGCTCCTCATGCGACCATCCGCACCGGGCAAACGCGAAGAACTTCGGTCACACCACGCTAGCCGTTCGACGCTCCACTGCGCCGAAAGAATCAACCAATCTCAGTTACCTGTGCGCCCAGACCTTCCAAACCGCATTTCCCTGTGCATCGACCGCAGTTTCCCAATGCTGAATAAAGACGTCGTCGCCGGTTACCGGCTCAATCGCCTTGCGCAGCGCCTTCTTCACCACCCGGAGCGGTTCGGCGGTGTGCAGGTCCAGGCTCACGTCCGATGCCCGCACCATCACAATCACGCCCTGTCCGTCGTTCCCGATCACCTGGATAGGATGCGGTGGCCCGCCCAAAGGGGACGGCTTGTCGCCGTAATTCCATCCCCGAATCTGCGGCGTCAGAAAAATGAACAACAAAATAGCCGTTACCATCACGTCATAGTGGAAACTGCCGCGCGAATAGGTCCAATAAAAATAGCTCAGCAAAATCTGCTTCAACGTGCGGCGTGCCTGCGTGTTCGCTACAACCGGTATTTCAGACGGCATCAGGATTCCTTCACTCCCCGCGTTTCCGCCACAATTTTTTCCAGACCGCCCATGTAGGGCCGCAGGGCTTCTGGGATTACTACGGACCCATCGGCTTGCTGGTAGTTTTCGAGGATGGCCAGCCATGTACGACCCACGGCCAGTCCACTGCCGTTGATCGTGTGCACAAACTCCGGCTTGGCTTTTGCGCCTTGCGTTGCGGGCCGGTAGCGGATGTTAGCTCGCCGCGCCTGGAACCCCTCGAAATTCGAGCAGGACGAAATCTCACGGTAAAGCTGCTGGCCCGGCAGCCAGACCTCCAGGTCGAATGTCTTTGCTGAAGAAAATCCCGTGTCGCCCGTACACAAAAGCACACGCCGATAAGGCAGCCCCAGCGCTTCCAGAATCTCTTCCGCGTCGCGCGTCAGCTTTTCGTGCTCGCTATCGGAATCCTCAGGCCGCACAAACTTCACCAGCTCCACCTTCTGGAACTGGTGCTGGCGTATGATGCCCCGAGTGTCTTTACCGGCAGCTCCGGCCTCAGCGCGGAAGCACGGCGTGTAAGCCGTAAACGCAATCGGCAGTTGGGCCTCGTCGAGAATCTCGTCGCGATAAAGATTCGTGACGGGAACTTCAGCCGTCGGAATCAGCCAGTGGTCGTTAAACCGCGCCAGTTGCTTGATGTCCTTCGGAAAGTCCGCTTCGAGCAAGTTTCTTATCGGGTCGCCTTCCCAAAGTGCCTCTGCACAGCGGAAGAGGTCGTCAGCGAACTTCGGAAGCTGCCCCGTGCCAAAAAGGGATTTGCCGTTGACCATGAATGGTGGGAGGACCTCGGTGTAGCCGTGCTTCGTTGTATGGAGGTCGAGCATGAAGTTAATTAGCGCACGTTCCAGCCGCGCTCCAGCCCCGATATAGACGGCGAACCGCGCCCCAGAGAGCTTGGCAGCACGTTCCAGATCAAGGATGCCGAGCGCTTCCCCGATTTCCCAATGCGGCTTTGGTGTGAAGTCCCATGTGCGCTGCGCAGAGTCGGCGAGGTGTGTCTTGACGACTACGTTGTCTGTCTCGGACTTGCCAGGAGGCACTTCGTCGCGCGTAAGGTTCGGAATATTCGCCAAGACCGCACGCATTTGTTCGTTATAGATCTCAGGGTCATTTTTTTTGACGACTTCGAGGGCCTCTTTGGCTGCAACAATCTGCACCATAAGGTCCGATACGTCCTGTTTCGTTCTCTTCCGTTCGCCGACCTCTTGGCTCAATTGGTTCAGTAGAGCTTTGCCTTGTTCAGCAATCGTGATCACCGCGCGGCGCTTTTCGTCAAGCGCGCGAAAATCCCCCAGCAGCGCAGCCGGGTCAGCCCCCCGCGCGCGCAGTTTCTCTTCCACTAGTTCAAGGTTGGCACGGACAAATCCCAAGTCGAGCATCGCTCTACTAGTTTAACCGACGAGACGCCGCGCCCGCGTTCGGTTTTACTTGATCGCCCGCATATAGTCGAAGTTCACCTTGGCCGCTTCCAGCGCCGTCATGCCGACAATCGGTGGCTCCTGCTCGGAGAAGAAATACTCCACACCGGCAGCGCCAGCAGCCGCGAAGATTGGCGCATAGTCGATGTGCCCTCGCCCAAGCTCCGTTCCGGTGGGCCGCTCGGGTCCGGTCAGATTTGTAGTGGGTTTGGAGCCCGCCACAAAGTCTTTCACGTGAATCATGCGATAGCGATTGGGATATTTGCTGAAATATTGGACCGGGTCGTGGCCGGCAGCCACCATCCACCCGCAATCGAGCTCGAATTTGACCAGGTCGGGATCTGTCTGGCTGAGCAGCACATCGTAGCCGACCTGGCCGTTCCCCTGGTCTTTGAATTCAAAATTGTGGTTGTGGTAGGCGTACTGCAATCCGGCGGCCTTGGCCTTGACGCCGATGCGGTTGGCCAGCTCGGCGGTGCGCTTGAAATCGTCGAGGGTGAGGTTGGAGAGGTTCTTGACGAAGCCCTGCGCCGCTTCTTTTTGCCCAACGCCGGGTTGCGGCGCTTGTTCAGAGGTCGCAACCAGGACGGAACTGACGGCGTAGTGCGCGCCCAGTGCATGTGCCTCGTCAAACAGGGGGCCGGGATCGTCGGCCGTGAGACGAAGGTGGGCGCTGGGGCAGCGAAGACCGGCGTCGTCGATGGCCTTGCGAAAATCGGCGGCGGAGAGATTGGCGAAGCCAGCGGACTCGACGTTCATATAGCCGATGTTGCTGAGGGCCTTGAGTGTTCCGGGGACATCCTTGGCCAGATCGGCAGCAACTGTATAAAGCTGGATGCCGAGCGCTCGCCCCGGAGCCTCAGCGCAGAGAAGACTGGGACGGGTGCTCTCGATCGCAAGCGCAGCAGCCGCCGCGGTGCCCGTAATGAGGAAGTGACGCCGCGGAAACTGGCTCATGGGGAAATTCCTTTCAAAACAAGAACCGTGCCATGTTGTCCTGCGCTACTTTGCCTTGTCAAGTGGGTCCGCGGGACCGGCATCGAGCTGATCCTGCCACCCCGGCAGCCTCTGATCACCCGTAATGAGCCGCGCTCCCCGCGTGAAGGTGAAATAGGTCCAGATCCACGCCGCGAAAACCGAGATGCGGTTCCGAAATCCGATGAGGAAGAAAATGTGCACCACCAGCCACGTAACCCACGCCGGAAACCCGCTCATATGCGCCTTGAAAGGCCACTCCACTTTGGCCACAGCGGACATCCGCCCAATCGTCGCCATGTCGCCCTTATCGAAGTAGTGAAACGCCGGCCGCGCCTTACCCTTCAGGTCCGCCGCAATCATTTTGGCCACGTGGTCGCCCATCTGCATAGCGGGCTGGGCCACGCCCGGAATCTGGTGTCCATCCTGCTCAAAATGCGCCAGGTCGCCGAGCACAAACACATTGGGCAGCCCGGCCGGATTGAGGTGCTCGTTCACCATGACGCATCCACGCTTGTCAAGCTCGACGCCCGGGCTCGAGGCCAGCAGCTTCCCCAGCGGGGAAGCCTGCACGCCCGCCGCCCACAGCGTCACAACGGACTCAATCCGCTGGCCCCCGGCCTCCACCCAGCCCGGCCCAACGCCCGTGACCTGGGTATGTGTACGCACCTCGACGCCAAGCTTTTCAAGCGCCTTTTCAGCCTTGGCAGAGAGGTCCGCGGGATAGGTACCCAGCACCCTGGACGAGCCATCCAGCAACAACACCCGCGACTTACGAGGGTCGATATGCCGGAAGTCCCGCCGCATGTAAAGCTGCGCAATGTCGCTGATTGCGCCCGCCAGTTCCACTCCCGTAGGCCCGCCGCCAATCACTACAAAATTCAGCGGTGGATGCCAGCCCTGCTCCAGCATCTGCCGCTCCGCCAGCTCAAAAGCCAGCAGCACACGCCGCCGGATCTCGATGGCGTCTTCAATGGTCTTGAGGCCAGGAGCCAGCGGCGCCCACTCGTCTTTTCCGAAATACGAATGGGTTGCGCCAGTCGCCAGCACCAGGTAATCCCAGCGAACCTGCGCGCCGGATTTGAGGGTGATTGTCTTCGTCGAGACGTCGATGCCAGTGACCTCGTCCATCAGGACTTCGGTATTTGGCTGGTGGCGCACAATGGTGCGAATTGCCTGTGCAATGTCCGCCGGGGAAAGCACGGCGAGGGCCACCTGGTAGAGCAGCGGCTGAAAGGTGTGGTGATTCCTGCGGTCGATCACAGTGACGTCAACCGCCATGTGTTTCAGGCTTGTAGCCGCGTGAATACCGCCAAACCCGCCTCCGACAATGACGACGCGAGGCCGGGAATGTGGTTTTTGCAGTGATTCGGTCGGATGATCCAAGTTTCTGTTGCCTCGATATCTTGATGCGGAATCGAGGCGCGAGGACACAGAAGTCTGCTGCGGAGGCTGTTAATCCCTCACAAGCGCAATTTGTTTCTGCTGGCGTATTTCGGAGCCGTTGCGGTTCGGCAGGTGACTGCCGTTCTGCGTCTCCGGATCGAAAACAGGGTCCTCCGTACCGATTGGCACCGGCTTGTACGGGAGGAACACGCGGAAGCTCGTGCCGCGCACAGGATTGCGCTCCGCCCAGATTCGCCCGGAATGCTGGTGCACGATGGTGCGGCAAATAGCCAGGCCCAGCCCAGTCCCGCCCTTCTGCCGCGCGTCCGACGCATCCACCTGCTGGAACCGCCCAAAGACCGTCTCAAGCTTGTCCGCAGGAATGCCTCGCCCAGGATCAACAACAGAAAGAGTCACGCCGTTGGGGTCGGGGCGCATCAGCACGGAAACGGTGGAGTTCTTCGGGGAGAACTTGATCGCATTCGAAAGCAGGTTTGTCAGAACCTGGAGCAGCCGGTCGGGGTCGGCGGCAATCTCCGCCTGGGTTGCATCGTGAATCAGCTGTACCCCGGCAGCATCGGCCACCGGCACCATGCAGTCGATGGACTGTCGAACGATCTGGGCCAACTGCACCTTGCGAAACACAAGGCGATCCCGGCCGCTCTGCATCCGCTCCAGGTCCAGAATGTCGTTGATCAGCCGCAGCAGACGCTCGGAGTTAGCCAGCGCAATCCGCAGCAGGTTGGCTGACTTGTCGTTCAGCGTCACCAGGCTGCCGTGCGACAGCAGGCCCAGCGCGCCGCGAATGGCCGTAAGCGGTGTGCGCAGTTCGTGGCTGACGGTGGAGATGAATTCGTCCTTCAGCCGGTCCAGGGCATAGCGCGAACTGATGTCGCGGAAACTAAGCACGGAGCCGGTAAGTCGCCCATGATCCAGAATGGGAGTCAGCGCATAGTCCACGCGGAACGGGGTTCCGTCGGTGCGGTAAATCGTGTCTTCGCCCGACGTCGCCATCAGCTGCAAACGCCCAGTGGCTCGCAAGAGGGCGCAATCGTCGCCGCACTCGCTCCCCGGAGGAGCGTAACCGTGCAGCAGGTCGTGCACCGGCAAGCCGTTCAGGCCTGTGGCGGCCGCGCCCAGCATGCTCACGGCCGCGGGATTGGCAAAACTGACCAGCCCGTTGCAATCCAGTCCGCAGATCCCGTCGGCCACTGAATTGAGCAGGATCTCCTGCTGGCGATAGAGCTTTTCAGCCCAGCCCCGTTCCTGCGATCGCGCCAGCATCTGTCCCAGCGAGGCGGCCACGGTCTCAACCGCCGCCATCGTCTCGCGGTTTTCCCGCAGGCAGAAATGACAATAGAACTCCAAAACGGCCAGCACCCGGTTGCCCACGCGCACCGGGACCGCGCACCCTGAGACCATTCCGCGCTTCTGGGCGGATTTGGTGTGAGGGTTATCAGGTTCCGCGGCCAGATCGGCAATCCAGATCGCGCGGCTGTCCTGCCATGCCCTTCCGGGAAGTCCCGCGCCGGGTGACATCGTCAATCCCATGCTGTCTTGGATCAGGGTTTCGGTCTTGCGTCCAGGAGCGTTCCAGCCTGAGCAAAACTCCAGCCGGTTCTCTTCGGCATTGACTTCCCACTTGAGCGCCACATCCCAGCCCTGGGAAACGCAGAGCGCCTCAAGAATACGCATCGCCGCGACTTCCGGGGAGATGTTTTCCCCGACAATCTCGCTTACCACCCGTTGCAGCGCCACCCGCCGTTCACGCTGAACAAGCAGGCGCAGCACCAGGACCGCCGCCGCGGCTCCCCCCAGGAAGATCAGTATCTGGTTGAACCGGGGGTCGATGGTCAGGTTGTGCGTAAAAAGACCGATCACGACGGCCAGCGCCAGCCCTGCAAGTATAGGAGAAATGAAGGAGAACCCACGCTTCATCATCATCGCGTGCCGTTCTGTTTCGGTAGTTCTGATCCCGTAGGACGCGTCCGCCATTGCTCCCCCCAAAAATAGGCCAGTCGGTTCGCACTGCCTTCCCGGCTGCCAGCCATGTCTATGGGCCGCCAGTAGATGGGATTCCAACTCTCTGCAGCAAACAGCGGGCCATTTCGTCAAAAGTTCGGATGCTTTGTTTTCAACCAGTTCCGGAATTTGTCGTTCACCGGGCTGTGAACTGCTGTATACAGTTCAATCCAGACGATTACAGGTCACACCAACCCTACGGATGCTGCTCAACCGCGATGCTTACTGTGGAAGTGTTGCCCGATGCGGCCAGCGCCAGAAGGTTTGTGGCAACCCCGGGCAGGGACGCCGGCGTAAATGACACAGTGCCATCCAGCGCGGAAGTGGCCGTTGCGGTAGCAGTGGTCAGCAGAATCGAAGGTGGGCAAACGCCGTGCGGCCCGCAAGGCGGTGCCCAGGCGTAGAGGGCCTGATAAAGAGACACGGTTCCCGCAGCCATCGGATTGCCGTCCATGTCGAGCAGCCGTAGCGTAATTTGAGCGGGGGTTCCGGCGATTGAAAGGCTCTGCGTTGTACCGGAGACGGCCTCAAGCAACGCGTATTCAGGCCGGGCGCCGATAGCTGCGAACGCGACGCACTGGCTGGTGCCGTTGAGGCAGGCGTTCATGGTGGCAAGTTGCCCCTCGGCCAAAGGTCCCACTGTCAGCGTCTGCGTGGCCATGCCTGTTGAGGTGGTGATGGAAGCGGTTGAGCCCAGGGCCGAGATGCCGCTCCCTGTGGCCTCCCATGCGACCGCCTGCCCAGGCGCAGCCAAGCCATTGGAGAGAACCAGGGCCTGCACGACCCAGGAAACCGTTGCGCCGGCCGCAAGGGAGAGCCGCGGCGTGAGGGCTGCCAGTACCGGAGGCGTTCCGCCAACGAACTGCGCCTGAAGACTGGAGCCGTTGATAAGCGAGGCGGTCACAATAGACCAGGTCCCGTTTGCCGCGGTGACGTTTATTGAGGCTCGTCCGTCTCCCGTTGCGGTGACCGAACAGGCGGGCAGGCCGCATGACAGCTTAGCCGTGCCGCTGGTGACGGTGTAAATCACGGTCACGCCTCCCGCGGGACTCAGATCGGGTCCCAGAGCGGTTACGGTGAAAGGGATCGGCACGCCGATGGGGACTGTGTTCATGGGGGCTGTGAGCAACGTCAGCGCATCTCCGTTTCCTGAGTCGTAACTGACCCCTCCGGAGACGATGGCCGCGGCGTAGAAAGCCGGCAGGTCGTCGATTTCGACGTCGACTGAGCCGGTGATTCCGCTCGCCGCAGCCGGCGCAATCGCTGCAATTTCGTTTGGCGAAATGCTCGTGACCAGGGCGGTTTGCCCCCCAACCAGCACCGTGTCCGCAAGGCGAAAGCCCATGCCGTGGATGACAATTGGCCCGCCGGAAGCGGGAAGGCGCTGCGGCTCTATTGTGTCCGCGTAGAGCACCCAGCCGTTATATGCGTAATCGGGCCGGCCGTCCCCGCGCTGATCCGCAACCCCAACACGGACCAGGTCATCGCCGGCTGTTGCGACACGGAGCCAGGTTTCGCCCGTTGCCAGGCCATTCATGCCCGGAGCCGCACCGATGGCCGTCGCGCCGACAGGGTCAAACGCGTCCCATATGCCGATGGAAGGCATGGCTTTCAGTTCGGTTGGCGTCCCCGTTTCGTTCAGTGCCTGGGTGACAACCGTGAACGTCCGGTTGCCGCGCACCGGGAACGCGAACCAGTCCGTCTGCCCCACCTGGCTGATGCGTCCGGCCCACATTCCGCTCACCGGCATCATGCGCGGTGAGGCCTCGGTTCCAATCGCGTCCTCATATCCCCCAATTGCCGAGTCAGGGATATTCACGGTGAGAGTCTGCGTATTTCCCGCAGATAATGCTGTTACGGAAATGGGCTGCAACGTGCCCGAAGGCGCCACCTGCCCATCAAAATATGGCCCAACAGAATCGGTAAGGATGTAGAGCGGATTGATCGCTTCAAAAGTCACCTGGTAGCGAGCGGTGGTCATGCCCGGTGGCAGCGGCATATCGCTCAGGTCGAAGTACCCCTGAAGCGCGGGATCGTTCGAGCCCCACATCGTGAGCAGGTCTCCATTACCATCTTTGAAGCCGGTAATGGAATTACCGTGGTTTCCGCCGAAGTAGCCGCCGGAGACGAAAGAGACCGCGTATTGGTAGAGCGGGTTGCCATTCGCATCCAGTGGCCGCGCCTCCACATTCACACCCTGCATTCCCATGCCGGTGCGGAAGCTGATGGTCCCCTGAATGGAGACGGTATTGGCTGCGGTCAGCTGCTTTCCGGGGAAGCTGGCGAGGTTTTGCGCGGAAACGGGGTAAATGCGATTAAGCGCGGCAATGTCGTCGTAGCGCAGGACAGTGAAGTTGGGAATGCACTCTCCGCCGGTCTGGGAGCAGACGCCGCTCAATGGCTGCATCACCGGCCAGCCATTCAGGCCGCCGGGAAGTTCATCGATGAGGCCGGTCGGGTTGACCTGCGCGTAATCGAGACCGAGGACGCGGCCAAAGGCGCGCTCCAGTTCGTAATTCATCATTTCGATCAAGCCGGGGTTGGTGGCGCAAAGGCCGTTCAGCAGGATAATCCCATGAGCAACAGTCGTGTCGGGGTTGATGTTATCCAGCCAGGTCCACACGCCGTTGTTCTGGCAGCTTGTCGGATCGCTCGCACCCGTCCCGAAGATCGCATCGGTCACAGAACCGTCGGCGTCGTAGATGACTCCCAGCGGATAAGTTGTAGCCAGCGAAGTTACATCGGCGGGCGCAGTAATCTGCCCGTTAACGGCGGCAATGTTGGCCCCGTTGACATCCTCGTTCAGCGGCCCCATATCGGTGAGGTTGACGGCAGCCGTGGGAACCGCGGACCAGAGTGCCGCAGCGGCGTCCACCATTGCGGTAGCTTGCTGGTTCGTGACCGAGGCATTGAGCGGCCCCTGGTCGACGTAGTAATTCAACTGGCCTGCGGGCCAGTGAATCGGCTGCCCGAGCACCGCGGGATTGAAGAAGCTGCTGCCCGCGACATATTTCGGTCCCCCCGCCAGCGCAAAAGCAGGCGCGAGCAACAGGACAAGGCCGGGCAATCCGAGTACCACACGCCGCAAGTTTGAAAGCTCAAAAAGGAACACGCGAGGAACTCCGGACAGACAGTCGTGCGCTTCCGCACGCCGTCCAGGAGCATTTCCATCGCCCTTCCGGCAAAGATTATCTAAGTCGATTTATCTGAATGAATTAGCACATCTATCGAAGTAATTCCAGCTTGGTTGATTAGAGAAACCCAATGAGAATCCGCTCAAATGGTGACCGGCCGCCCTCAGAGAGCAATCCGTCCGCGGCCCGAAGGTTCCGTCCTCAGATCTCCGGGTAGAAATCGAAAAAGGCGTCCAGGCTCCGTTTGAGCTGGGCCTCGATCTCTTCGCGCGACCCCTCGATCATGTGCATAGTGACGTGCGCCTTGTGGCCGTTAGCCAGCTGTAGCGTTGCGTCCTGGATTTCAGTAACTTCGCCTTCAGGAAGGAGCCGGAGTCCGTAAACAAGGGTCAGGTTGGCCATAACAGACATCATAAAGACAAAAGCGATACCCTTGCTGAAGCGAATTTGAAAAGGGAGCGTGCAATGGGCGAGATAACCCGGCGAGGCTGGTTGAAAGGCGCCACAGCAGCATTGGCCATCGCCCAAACCGGCTGGGGTTCAACCCCGGCGTTTGCGGTTGACTTGCCGCACGCACGCCCCGCCAAAGCGGATCGTCACTTCACCAGCACCGCCGTAGAAGCATTGATCCCTCGCGTGCAGCGCAACATCGGAGACTCGGCCCTCGGCGTCCTATTCGAGAACTGCCTTCCCAACACGCTCGACACCACAGTCTTCTCAGGCGCCTTCGAAGGCAAACCAGACACTTACATCGTCACCGGCGACATAGACGCCATGTGGCTTCGCGACTCCTCAGCGCAGGTGTGGCCATATCTTCCGCTGGCCAGGGAGGACGCAAAACTTCGCGAGCTTCTCGAAGGCGTAATCCGCCGCCAGGCGCGTATGATTCTCCTCGATCCATATGCAAATGCCTTCATGCGCGACCCCACAGCCGCGCCTCTCAGCTGGGCCGTCAACGACATCACCGACCACCATCCCGGCGTAGGTGAACGCAAATGGGAGATCGATTCGCTCTGTTATCCCTTGCGCCTTGCCTGCGGTTACTGGCGCGCGACAGGCGACATCCGCCCCTTTGACGCCACGTTCAAGCAAGCCGCATGGGCCATTGTCCGCACCTTTCGTGAGCAACAGCGCAAGCAGTCCCCAGGTTCCTACTCATTCCAGCGCTCCTCGCCTGGCCCCAGCGATTCCGTACCTCTCGGCGGTTTCGGAAATCCCGCGCTACCGGTCGGCATGATCTTCTCCATGTTCCGCCCTTCCGACGATGCCTGCATCTACCCCCTATTCGTCCCTGCAAACATGTTTGCCGTAGTCTGCCTGCGCAAGCTCGCCGAACTGGCCAGCCATGTGCTCGACGACCCCAAGCTTGCCGCAGAGTCAGAAGCTCTTGCCGCCGAAGTCGATCGCGCCGTTCAGCAGTACGGCAAAACCCACCACGCTCAATTCGGCGAAATCTGGGCCTACGAAGTGGATGGCTACGGCAACGCACTCATGATCGACGACGCCGACGCACCAGGCCTGGTCACGCTGTCCTATCTCGAGTCCTGCGCTGCGGAAGACGCGCTCTACCAGCGCACGCGCCGGTTTGCCCTCAGCGACAGCAATCCCTACTTCAGCCACGGGAAAGCTGCTGAGGGCGTAGGCAGCCCGCACGAAGGAATCAACACGATCTGGCCGATGTCCATCACCTACCGCGCTCTCACCGCAACAGGAGAACACGAGATCCGCCAATGCCTGCGCTGGCTTCGGGATACAACGGCGGGCACCGGCTTCATGCATGAGTCGTTCAAGAAAGACGATGCGGCCAGCTTCACGCGCCCATGGTTTGCATGGGCCAACACACTGTTTGGTGAGCTCATAGTAAAGCTCGCATCGGATCGGGCATCACTTCTCGCATCGCCGCTGGGCTGAATTGCCCCGGCAACCTTGGATTAGGATGCCACGATCCCGACCACTGCTTTCGGCTCAACCCTGGCGATTCCTTCAAGCCGGACTTTCGTCCAATTGGAAAAGGGTTTCTCCACGAGTTTGTAGAAACACGCGCCGGCGAAAAGAGCGGCCGCGGCCGTAACCACGAGAAACACCGCGGTTATACCGAATGGATGAAGAAATCTCCAGGCATAGCGATAAGCGGCATGTATTACCAGGACATGTACGAGATAGATTGAATAGGACATATCTCCGCACCGAATAAGCCATTGAGGCGGATGGAACGAAACCGATTCCCGTTCCCAAGCCACTAAGCCGTAGACAATCAAAGCCGCCGGCGGCAAGAAAAACGGAACCAAGTCGTTTGCGCCACCGAAATAGCTGTTCATAAGGCCGAACTGCGCCAGCACTCCTTCCGCTGCGAAGAGGACAAGACCCGCAATCACACACGCCTTTCCCCCGACGAATCTGATTTTTTGCGCCGCCAAGCCGATATAGCAGCCGACGATGAACTCCAATGGAAGAGGGCTGAAGAGACGTCCCGCGGAAGCTGGATGCGACGCCATGAAAGCTTGAGAGACCCCAGTCCAATTCAACAGGCTGCCTGCCAGGACTATAGCTGCCCATATAGCCAGCGCGTGAGCGAACCAGCGCTTATTCACGAACAGAATGATACCCAGGAACACGAGGTAAAACATCATCTCGAACTTGAGAGTCCAGGCGACCGGCAGAAGCGGCAGCTTTGTCGAGGGCCACAGCGTATACGAACTAAACAAATCGACGCCCCCGTGCTTGGCATTGACTGCATTTGGCTTAAAAAGCCAGAAAACTGTAAGAAGCGCCGTCAAGGTGAGGTACGGGGGATAGATGCGGCTAACCCGATGAATCAGAAACCGCCGCCCTGTTCCTGGCTGGTCCATTTTCCGGTAAGTCGTTGCGACCATTACAAACCCGCTGATCACAAAAAATATATCGACACCGCAGCGGGAAATCTCCGTCCACGGCTGATAAAAGCATCCATTTTGGTATTCGACGCTAAGTTTCACCAGGTGATAGAAGACGACGCCCAGCGCCGCAATAGCGCGACCAACCTGCAGGCTTTGCAACCTTCCCATGTTCCCTCCGTGCTCAAACTCTGCAGCTTGTGCGCTTTGGACGATCTTGCGGGTAAATGCTTTTATCCAAAAGTCACTATGAAAGTATCTAGATAATGTGTTTGTATCACAAGATGTAGACTATTCTTCATTCTTCAAGACTTATCCGGCTAGTGTACGGAATTGCCCTGAATGAGCGGCCCCATGTCATCCACCAATCGATCAAAAAGGCACCGCAGCCGATTCGCGTGCACCTGGGCTATTGGCAGCGCCGCTGGGCTGAATCGGCTCAGTGCAGGGAATCATCTAAAATGCAGTTGGAAACCTTTATGACGGAAATTCGCGACACAGTAATTCTAGGCTCGGGATGCGCCGGGCTTACGGCGGCCATCTACACCGCACGCGCTGGATTGAAACCGCTCGTACTCGAAGGCCACGAGCCTGGAGGGCAGCTCTCCATCACTACGCTGGTGGAGAACTTTCCCGGCTGGCCTGACGGCATTCAGGGCCCTGAGCTGATTGAGAACATGAAAAAGCAGGCCGAGCGTTTCGGCGCGACATTTCAGCTTGCGCATTTGAGCCGTGTCGAACTCGGCTCCCATCCCATCAAACTGCATACGTCCGCGGGCGAAATTCATACCCGGACGCTGATCGTTGCGTCAGGAGCCAGCGCGCGCTGGCTGGGCCTTCCGAGCGAGCAGGCGCTTATCGGACACGGCGTCTCGAGCTGCGCTACATGCGACGGTTTTTTCTTTCGCGGCAAGGACATTGCAGTTGTGGGCGGCGGCGACTCAGCCATGGAAGAAGCGCTGTTCCTCACTCGCTTTGCCACCAAGGTAACGCTGCTGCATCGCAGAGACGCGTTCCGTGCCTCCAAGATCATGCTCGACCGCGCCATCGCGCATCCCAATATCGAGCTCCGCACCAACACCACGGTTGAAGAGGTGTTGGGCGTCGGTGAAAAGGACGTGAAGGGCCTGCGCCTCAAAGATGTAAAGACCGGCGTTGAGGAAGAACTCGCCGTCAGCGGCCTCTTTCTCGGCATCGGCCACGAGCCCAACGCAAAGATGTTCGCCGGCCAGATGGATCTCGATGACGACGGCTACATCAAGACCACGGGCAACGTTCTCACGACCTTCGGTGGCACTCTGATTCCTGGCGTATTTGCCTGCGGCGATGTGCAAGACCGCCGCTATCGCCAGGCCATCACCGCAGCCGGCTCGGGCTGCATGGCCGCGCTGGAAGCGGAGAAATACCTCGAAGAGCGCGGCCACTGAGCCCATGCCCCACGCGCCAACGAGAGTTCCGTGCCCCATCCTTTCACCTTCTTTCTGGCGAAAGGGTGGGAAACCTCAACTCTCAACGAGCGAATCTTCACCCGCCGAACCAGATGGGTGCCCCATCCTTTTCACAGCATCATCGTGAAAAGGGTGGGAGACCACAAACTTTTACCGGCATGTTCCCCGCAGGCCTGCGGATTTAACCGGGTTGCTGAAAACTGATTTGCCGGATATCGTGACCCAATGACAGCACTCAAAGAGAATCTTGAACAACTCGAAGTCGCAATTGCTTCTGCGTGCCGGAAGGCTGGCCGTCCGCGCGGCGAAGTCGAGCTGATGGCCGTGTCAAAGACCTACCCCGCGACCACCATTGCTGAGGCTGCCTCTCTTGGCCTAACTCTTTTTGGCGAGAATCGCGTGCAAGAGTTCGCAAACAAGGCAGTGGATGCGGCAGCGCTTCGATCGACATGCGGGAAAGAAGATCTTCGCATTCACCTGATCGGTCATCTGCAATCCAATAAAGCAACGCGCGCGGCAGAGCTATTTGACGCGATTGATTCGGTAGACTCCGTGCGCCTCGCCGAGCGTTTGAATGAAGCGGCAGCCAAACTCGGCAAGCGCCTTCCGATCCTCCTCGAAGTCAAGCTGAGTCCCGAGGAGACCAAGGCCGGCCTCGAGCCCGAATCCACCGAAGCCGCACAACTGCTTGAACGCCTGCCCGATCTCACCAATTTGGAAGCGCAAGGGCTAATGACCATTGCTCCCTGGGGCGTAGCGGAGGAAGTCACGCGTGCTTGCTTCCGCAGCCTGCGCAAGTGGCGCGACAAGTGGGTGGTAGCGCATCCGCGCCTGTCGCTCGAAGTCCTCTCCATGGGCATGAGCGGCGATTTCCCTCTAGCGATCGAAGAAGGCGCAACCCGCATCCGCGTCGGCACAGCTCTCTTCGGCAAGCGCCAGCCTTACACGGGGCCGCAGTAATGCTGCGCGCCACGCCCGCCGGAGTCACGCTGGCTGTTCGTGCCCAGCCCGGCGCAAGAAAGACGGCGATCCTCGGAGTCTACGGCGAAGGCCCAGCCGCCCAGCTAAAGATCGCGGTTCAAGCGCCACCGGTGGAAGGCAAGGCTAACGAGGCGTTAATCGCCTTTCTTGCAGATACCTTTGGATTATCCAAAAATAAAGTAGAGATAGTAAGTGGTGAGTTATCGCGGAGCAAGGTTTTTCTACTACGCGGAGTTAGGCTCGAAGAAGCTCAAGCAATGATTCACTCTCAAACTCAATGACTATAGTTATCCTAAACTGCATCTCATCTGAGTAGCCAAAACCGGCGCTTGAAAGCTGCGACTTCGGGATGAATCGGACGCGGAGTCGATTAACCCGTCTTTGAGCGTGAGAGCCTCAATGCGCATTTTCCCTCACCGCTCTGTTTCCAGTTATTCTTAATCCTGCATGTTGTACGCCCTTCTAGCCTTGGCCGTCGTCGGCCTCATCACCTCTACCGGATTCGCCGCCATAGTTCTCTGGGCCGTTCCGGGCTACCTCCGCGAGCGGCGCGAGGCCCTGGCCCAGCTTCGCGCTCGCCCTGGTTTTACCCCGCCGCTGACGCTTCTCAAGCCATTGCACGGAGCGGAGCCCGGCCTTGAAGCCGAATTGGAATCCTTCTTCCGTCAGGATTATCCGGCATACGAAATCCTCTTCTGCACCCGCGCTCCTGACGACCTCGGACTCGAAATAGCGCGCCGAGTAGCGGCCCGTCACCCCGATGTCCCAGCAAAGTTCCTCTCCACCCAGGGTGAGCCCGACTACATCAACGCCAAAGTAGCCTCCATGGAAATCATGGAAGCCGCCGCCGCACATGACATCCTCGTCATCAGCGACAGCGACGTTCGCGTCACCCCCGACTACCTTCGCGCCGTAGCCCTCCCTTTCGCCGACCCGAACGTCGGTGGCATGACCTGTCCCTACCGCGGGGTCGCAGTGGAAGGGGGACTATGGGCGCGCCTTGAAGCCGTAGGCATGTCCGTAGAAATGACCAGCGGCGTTCTCGCTGCCCGAGCCATGGAAGGCATGCAATTCGTGTTGGGGCCAACGATGGCATTTCGCCGTGCGACGGTCCGAAAAATGGGCGGGTTCAAGGTCACAGCCGACTATTGCGCCGACGATTTCGTCCTCGGCAACGAGACATTCAAACTCGGCGAAACGGTAGTCCTGAGCCACCACGCGATCGATCACATGGTCATCAACTCCAACTTCGTCGACTCCATGAAGCACCAGGTCCGTTGGATGAAGTCGACGCGTTTTTCGCGCCCCGCCGGCCATTTCGTCACATCGCTCAGCTTTAGCTTGCCGTTCGGCATTTTGGCGCTCGCTACGGCCGTGGCTCTCGGCCACACTCCTTGGGGAATTGCTCTTTTCGCCTGGAGTGTAGCCACGCGGCTTGCGTTATCTCTTGCCGTAGGCCGCGCCGTCGTAGCCGACCCAAGCTGGTTCGGCCTGCTAGTCCTCTATCCCATCCGTGACCTGATGGGATTCGGCTTTTGGGTAGCCGGTTACTGGGGCAATCGCATCCTCTGGCGCGGTCGCATATTCGAACTCCTGCCCGGCGGAAAAATGCGAGCCGCAAAATAATCGCCAACATAAAAAGGCCGATGCCCATGCAGAGTTCCGGCCTTTTGTCCTTCATGAACGCAGCAGCGACTACGGCAGCGGCCGATCCGTCCACAGCTCCTTGTCAGCCAGCGCCTGAACGGGATACAGCCTTCCATTCAGCAGGCTCTCCGCCTTCTGCTGATTCAGATCCTGCGCAAACAGCCACTTCCGCTCGCCTGTGCCCCACTCCTTCGAGAGCTTGTCCTCCGAAAGAAAAATATCCGGCGCATCCGGATAGCACGAGCCCCACAGCAGCGGCGTGCCTTCTCCATGCTGCCCGCACCGCGGCAGCACCAGGTCGGCCGGCTTGCCTTTGAAGAAGCTATGGCTGTAATACACCACCGACGACGCATCCGACTGCTCCCCATAAATGATGAAGGTGTCCGCCGGCGTGCCTTTCGCGATGATCGTGTCGGCGAACGGTTTCGAGCTAAGGATTGGCGCGAATCGCGCGAACGCAATGTGCGCAGCCACCAGGAAAACCGCCGCGGTGATCCCTATGCTGACAGTAGCAGCAACGTGCCTGCCCTTTATCCGCAGAATCCAACCCAGCGCGGGACCAATCAGCAGCGTGATCGCAGCCATCGCGGCAGGCAGCCGCAGAGCAGCAAACGACGGCCCGGTGAGATCGAAGAAGTGCGACATCGAGAGCGTATAGTCTCCAACTGCCCGGTGCGCCAGCAGCGTGCCGATATCCGACACGAAGGGGAGGTTGCGGGAATCCCACAGACCCCAGCCCAGGGCAATCGCAGCCAGCACGCCGATTACCGCGAACACGGCCTGCGCGCCCGTGAGCCATGCCGTCGAGAGCAGCGGGCTTCGGCTGTCGGGTCCGCTTTCGGCGCCGCCGTCAAGGCCGCGCTTCTCTTCAATGCCGGCAACCACCGCGGCAATCAGTATGAACAGCGGCGGCCAAACCGGAAACGTGTAGTACTCCTGGTTCGACGAGATTGAAAAGAAGAGCAGCGTCCACGCGGAGAAGAGCGAGAGCAGCCACACCGTGCGCACGCGGAACTTGAGGTGCAACACATAGGTGGCCACGTCTTCGCGGACGGCGTGATCCAGATAGAAGTCCACCGTCTGCCCCGCATCGTGGCGCAGGTGTTGCAGCCAGTGATGGCGCGTCTTCCAAGCCACAGCCAGCAATGCCGGCACAAACAGGCTCCACGGAAACAGCCAGACAAAGTGCAGCAGCCAATACCACACACCCGGCAGCTTGTTGTAATCGTGCGGATAGCGCAGCGAGAAGAACCGCAAGAGGTGCTCATTCACAAAGTAGAAGTAAAAGAACCCGTGAACATTTCCGAGCGTAGGATGGTTGCCAACAGCGTGTCCCTGGTCAGGATTGGCAAGGCCGCAGAGAATGTGCCACGGCGCCGCAATCGCAAAGAAGACCAGAAACCCAGTGAACAACCGCAGCTTGCGCCACCTGCGCCACTGGCCGGTAAGAATCAGGTAAGGCACAGCCGCGCCGATAAAGAAGACAGGGGCGATCAGTCCCTTGGTCAACGTAGCCAGAGCCACGCAGGCATACGCCCAATAAAAGCGGTTCGATTCGCCTCGTTCGAGGCCAGTGATGAGAGCATAAAGAGCAATCAGCAGAAATAAAGCGAGAATCGATTCCGGAATAATGAAGCGCGTAAACAAAAACGGACCCAAAGAAGTTAGTACGCCAAGTCCCGCATAGAGCCCCGCGCGCGGACCCCATGCGCGCGAAGCCCAGAGCCACGAGAGCCAGCAAAGTCCGAGCATCGCCAGCGAATTCGGCAGGTGCGTAGCAAACGTGTTCTCGCCGAATACCTTGTAACTGATCGCCACCAGCCAGTAGGGCAGCGGCGGTTTCTCAATGTAGCGAATGCCGTTGATCTGGCAAGTAATCCAGTTGCCACTGTCGAGAATATGCTGCGCGGCTTGCGCGTGCGATGCGTCCACGTCGTCTAACAGCGGCGGTGAAAACAGCGAGCCAATCTGGACGGCAGCAAAGATGGCGGCAAACAACAGCCAGGTAGCCAGCACGGAGGGAGTTGGCGCAGGCCGCTGGTAAGTAGCTTCGGGGCGATATGAAGATAAAAAAGCCATTGAAGCAAGGATAACAGCAGCGGGATTGTTGCGTTTCAGGTCGTGGAGAAGCGGTTCCGTGAAACTTGGCCGAATGATTGGCTGGTTTACGGCGCATGAACGACATGAGTGTCCCGCGTTTAAAGTCCGAACCACAACAGATCTGTCATCCTGAGCGACGCGTACTTCAGCGGAGTCGAAGGACCTGCTTTTCGCGACCTTTGACCCGAGCATCCACGTCGAATAAATACGAATGGCTTCAGGGACAGGACACTTAAATCCTCGCCCTCATCCGACGATACCGCCGCCACACCAGCAACGCCGGCACCCCGAGAATCAACAGCCAAATCAGCACCACCGGCCCTGCTTCTTCGATAAACAAGACCATCCCCAGCAGCATCGAAGCAGCGTTACGCAAGCCTGTGACAAATGCATTGCCGATCCGCGTGGAAGCCGGAGTGGAGGGCGTGCCGAACTGCTCTTTGTACTCTTCGTTGAGATATAGATCCACCGATGCGAAATCGACGCGATGTTCGAGCGTCTTCTGGTCCGACTCCATCCCTTCAATCTCACCGCGGACGCGCGCAATCTCCTCTTCCACCTGAAGCACGTCTTCGATCTTTCCCGTGCGTTGCGCCAGTATGTCCCGCAGCCGTTGCTCCGTCTCGCGGGAGTTCTGCAAGCGTGCGGCCAGATCCGCGTGCCGTTGCGTCACCTCTTCCCCGCTTTGAGATTCGCCGACCACCCGACCGAGCGACTTTATCTCAGAAACAGCGGAAGCCACTTCAGTAGAAGGAATGCGCAGCGAGTCCTGAAGAATTCGTGGAGCATTGTCTGTGGTGGTAGCGCTGAGATGCGCAGAGTAGCCGTGGTGACGAAGCACGATTGCGTCGAGCGCGGTGCGAGCGGCAGGGAAGTCCCTCACCATAATGTTGAGATCGACAGTGCGCGCAATCATGGGCGCGGTCGGGGTCGTGGAAGAGTCGAGACTTGTCAAGCGATCCGACCGGCCGTTAACTGCGCGGCCGATCGTTCCGGCTTTCAGCGCGACGGCTTCATCAGGAACGGATTGTTCATGAACGCTGTGAAACAAGCCGTTTGAATCTCCGGCGACGCCCGGCGCGCGTGTGGCCGCCGCAAAGCCGCCGGATGCGAGTTGATCCAACTTCAAGGGGGGCTGCTGAGCGACCGGCTGGCTGGCCGTATAGGGCTGAGAAGCCGGTTGCACCATGAGCATCTGAGGGCGCTTATGGCTCACAAATAAAGACGGCAAGACAAGCAGAAGCAAGCCGGCAGCGACAGCGCCCCCAACAGCCCAAAGCTTCCAGTTGGAAACACGAAAGATGGGTGCGCGGCCGGCCTTGACTGGCGTAGCGGCTTGAGCGATCACATTGGCTTCGATGGCGGGCGGAACCTCAGGAACAACCCAACCGGCCAGCGACCGAGACACACCCCGAAACTGCCCGGCAAGTTCCGCGCACTCCGCGCAGTGTTCAAGATGCGCGGAAACTGCAAGAGCCTCATCACTCGGCAATTCCCCGTCAAGCAAGGCCATCAGCTGTTCAGCAGCAACTGGATGAGCGGCAGTAATCATAGTGCCTCCTTGACGTTCGCCGC
>Ga0182012_10000564_pt1 | contig 41074 bp, 30 predicted proteins | sample 612S2SmetaG_FD_120486 | JGI IMG/M metagenome (GOLD analysis project Ga0182012, IMG submission 120486) | Permafrost microbial communities from Stordalen Mire, Sweden - 612S2S metaG | ecosystem: Environmental > Terrestrial > Soil > Wetlands > Permafrost | place: Sweden: Stordalen | collected... | reverse complement strand
CCGGGCGAGTCGCCGGTGGAGACCCTGAGCATCGTGCCGTTGCTATAGCTCACGCCGCACTCCAACAACGCCGCCCCGGACAATGCAATCTGTCCGGGGCAGCGTGTTTTGAGAGACCGCAAATCAGTTCCAACTGCGGCAATCGGCGTCCTCGTCTCATGACCCGCTGCTGCCAGGTTAGACGCCTCTCGTCGAAATTACTTTAGCGAATTAATGACTCAGCACAGTAGCATATTCCTTCAAAATTCACTGCCAGCCGATGCCATCTTCGGAAGTGGCTTGTCCTGCGTTCTGAACACGTGCGACAGCAGGTGAGCACGATTTTGGGCTCATTTTAGAAAGCCCCTCTCCCGATAAAACTTCGCTGCCCCTGGATGGAGCGGCAGCACGGATTTCGTAACCAGTTCGGGTTCGTAATAAAAGGGGGTCAACTGCTGACGGAACAGGTCGCGATGCTCGTAAAGTGCCTTGGCCATCGTGTAGGCAAAATCGTCCGGTGCATCATCCCGTATGTAGATGATGTAAGTCGCTCCTGAACGGGACACAGTGCGAATAGGCTTCTCGACTCCGCGAAATGTCGCCAGCGGCATGACAGTGCGTTCATATTCGCCAGTTGCAACGAGTTGGTTCAGCAGTTCCTCGTCCAGTTGGAGAAAGACCAGATCGTTCAGTTGCGTGATCTCTCCCCACATCCGATTTTCCCAGGTGCCAGTGAGAGATGCCAGATCGCCAATCCAGACGTCCGCGGATGCGCGCCGTTCGCGGTCCGAGCCGTTGATGAAGCCGCCTCCATTCTTTTGCAGAAGCTCCCGAGTGAGGCCGTAATACTTCAAAATCGGGCTGCCCGACCCGCCGTAAATCCAGGTGTCTCGCCGATCCCTGAGCTGCGCCAGACTGGTGATTCCCAGGCTTCGCCTCACCGCTACAACGTAGTAAGTGGGGGTGTAGATGGCGGCAATGAGCCGGAGATTGTGTTTGAGCGGTGGCGAGGCCTGGTCCCCCGGACTCTCGCCCACCCCGCTCATCAAGCGCGCCATGAGCACGTCGCCTCCCGTGGCGATGTCCGGCACGGTAGGCGGCGTGTTCTCAATCAATAGGCGAAATGGACTGTATGGATCGGGTTCTTCCTGCTGCTTGGTTTCTTTAAGCGACATATCCCTGGCTGCCAACGACGTGGCGCAGGTAGTGCAGACATGAACATCGTATCCGTAATACGACATCGCTTCCTTGGTCACGAACCCCAGTTCCCCAAACGGACACGCTTTGCAACCGCCTGCGTACACCGGCTTTTTGGCGGCGATACCAAGCGGGCCGGTCCAGTCCTGCTGCGGCTTTGGAATCGGAATCGGGCCTGATGGACTCTGCCCGGCAGAGAATTGCGGGATCATTCCGCCGAGAAGCAGCAACGCGATCGCCAACAGGATGGCCGCGCGAAATGAATTAGTCCCGAAGACAGGAATGATTCGCGCTATGCAGGCGGTGACGCCGGTCCCATGGGTTGCGATATCGGCTTTTGCCAACGATTGTGCCGGGTTGGAACCTGCTTGCTCCCGCGCGGCAAGACCACTTGGCATAGCTGCTCTGGCGTGCAAAGTGGAACCAAAGATTGAAAGTGTCGATCGCTGAGTGCCTAACGTGGATTTCGATTCTTTGCTGTGCATCGATATCCTCCATTCTTGAAATTTGCGGACTGATTTCACTGGAAGCCACAAGCGATGCCTGCGAACAAGCCCGCGCCACGCGGGCTTGAGGAAAAATTGCAATTACGCATCGTGTCGATTGAAACTCCTGTCCACGAAATAAATCGATGTTCATCCGACGCAGATGAAGCTAAATCAAACTTACTACTTCTGTCCAATTCGCCAGCGGTCCCCGTCGACAGCGGCATTTTGTTGCATGCGCTTAAATACTGAGGTCTGCCTTACCAGCTCCAACTCGACCTCGGAACGCCGCATCTCCAGCCAAGGGCCATGAAAATCGAGCAAAAACGCAACAGCGTCGCCAAAAGGACTTGACAATCGATAAATTTGGTCGGTAGGGTTATCGGCATTGCATACAAATGCATGCACGGGCATACGTAAATCCAGAAAATCCTTGAGGAGGTTGGAAATGCTGATAAGTGCGGTGAAAAAAGTTATGGTGGTTGCGGCGTGCATGGGCATTTTTTGCCTGCAACTTCCGGCTCAGTCCTCCTACGGCTCCATCGTGGGCACCGTGACGGATCAAAGCGGCGCGATCATTCGGGATGCCAAAGTAACACTCACCAATTCGGCGACCTCCGAACGTATCGTTGAGGTGTCGAACGCCAGCGGAAATTATCAGTTCTCCAATCTGCAGCCCGGCATCTATCAGATTGACGTTGTGGTCACCGGCTTCAAGGAATTGACCCGCGACCAGGTTCAGGTGGCGGTTCAAGTTGCATCGCGCGTCGATGCCGTCATGCAGGTGGGCGACGTAGGCCAGAGGGTGGAAGTTACCGGCTCAGCTCCGCTCTTGAACACGGAGGACGCGACGGTCGGCCAGGTTGTGGAAGGGCGCACGGTTACGGATATGCCGCTCAATGGGCGCAACATCATGAACATGACGGAGCTGGCTCCAGGAGTGATTGCGCACGGCCAGTCCCAGGGACAAACCACTCGAAGCGGATACTCCAACTACCAAATCTCAGGCGGCATCGCGCAGGTAGGCAAGACCGAACTCGACGGAACACCCCTGAACACCGGCTTGTTTAACGGCCAGGGCATGGTGCCGATTCAAGACACCGTGCAGGAATTCCAGGTGATGGCCAACGACATTCCGGCGCAATTCGGCGCAACCCTGGACGGCGTTATCAACATGGCCTCCAAGCCTGGGACCGACGAATACCACGCCGAGGCCTACGAGTTCATCCGCAACAAGGTCTTGAACGCAAACACCTTCTTCAACAACCGGAACGGAATCGCAAGAGCGCCGTTTACCCAGAATCAGTTTGGCCTGAACGGGGGCGGCCCAATCAAGCGCGGCAAGACTTTCATCTTTCTGGCATGGGAGGAGTTCCGGCTGCGCACAGCTACGACGGCGTCCGACTCGGTGCCCACGCTTGCGGAGCGAACGGGCGATTTCTCGAACTTGCGCACCGCCGCGGGCGTTCTGATTCCGATCTATGACCCGGCAACGACCTGCGGGCAGATCAATTACCTTACGCAAACTGCAAATCCTGCATGTGTTGCCGGACAGCCAACACGCACGCAGTTTGCGAACAATATGATTCCCAAGATACGCTTCGATGGAACAGCGGCCATCATGTTGCAATATTGGCCGATGCCAAACCAGCCCGGAGCCGCCAACACATTTGCCAACAACTACGTTGTGAGCGTCAGTGCGCCGGATAACCGGGACTGGGCACACTTACGCGTCGACCAGGTTCTCGGCAGCAAGCAGCGCATGTTTGCCACCTTCGATCGGTTTACCGACATAACTCCGGAAAACGATCCCTACGCGCTCGGCTCCCAGTTCAACTACAACCAGGATGCCGGCGACCTGCGAGGCGTGCTGGCAGATACCTATACTCTGAATAACAGCACCGTGATCGACGCGCACCTGGCGTATTCGCGCGTCATTTTCACCCGCATCCCCAACACGCTGGGCATCAATCTAACAAGCTTCGGCTGGCCGGCCTCGTATAACTCAGATTTCCTGAAGACGCAGTTCCCGACCATGTCCCCGACGGGTCTGACCTCCAGCGAATCGTCGCAGAGCGCCATTATTTCTCAATATTCGGGCAACGGGTACTTGACCGGCAGCCTTCTGAAGATTGTGGGACGCCACACCGTAAAGGTTGGAGGCGAGTACTCGTGGCTGCCCACCGCCTACGCGCAGGGCCAAACCTGGAGCTTCGCCTTCAATGCCAACTTCACGGCTGCCAACCCGCTGTCACCGGGCAACACAGGGTATAGCTTCGCTTCCTACCTGCTAGGGCTCGGAAACAGCGGTACCGTATCGAACACGCTATCTCCCTATAGCACAATGCACATCGGCGGATTGTACGCGAGCGACCAATATCAGCCCGTCAAACGGCTGACCTTGACCTTGGGAACTCGCTGGGATGATCCAGGCTTCTGGATCGAGCGCCATGGAGATCAGTCCGTATTCATAGGCAATGCCACAAACCCCGTCCTCAGCGCAGCAGGTTTGAATTATCCCGGCGATGTTGTTTTGGTCAGTTCGCCCAGATATTCCAACAACACAAACCAGAACCCCCATTGGGACCTGTTCGCCCCTCGCGTAGGCGCCGCATTTCGACTGAACGATAAGAGTGTGGTGCGCGGCGGCTTCGGCATTACCTATGCGCCGGGTGCGTTCGCGGAGTATCAACTCCCGTACGAGGAGTCCATCAACAACGCCAATACGGCCTGGGTGCCAACTCAGAACAGCGGTACGACTCCGGTCAACACCTTGAGCAACCCTTTCCCCGGCGGTGTCAATCCTGCTCCTGGCCGGAATGCCTCGTATGAGAGCTCCCTGCTTGGATCGGCGGTCATCACCGGCACGCCGCAGAACGCGTGGCCTTCCATACAAAACTGGAATATCGGTTTTGCGCGGCAACTGGGCAGTTCCAGCGTGATCGACCTGGCCTACGTAGGCACGCACGCTCTGCATCTGCCGCTGGAGACGGACCCAAATGGGGGGCGGAACATCAACCAGATACCGGATCAATATGATTCGATGGGCTCCGCACTGTTGACCGCGGTGACCAATCCGTTCAGTGGAATCGTCCAAACGGGCACGCTGTCGAAAGCAACGATCCCAGCTGGGCAACTTCTGCTGCCTTACCCGCAGTACACCACCATCGCGACCCCGACGGCGACCTTCCTGCAGGAACACTACAATGCGTTTCAGGCGAAATTCCAAAGGCATTTCCAGGACGGCGGCACTCTTCTCGTTGCCTACACCTACAGCAAGAACTACGGAAATGGAGACTCGCTCTACGGTCACACCGAGCCGTTTGTGCCAGGAACGATTCAGGACTTCTACAACCCGAGCGCAGACAACTCAATCCTGAGCTACGATGTTCGCAACTATCTAACAGTCGCGTACGTGCTGAACCTGCCCTTCGGCAAAGGCGAACCTTTGCTGGCTTCCGCCAACGGCGTTGCCGGCGCGCTCGTCTCCGGCTGGGGTTTTGACGGCGTCACCACGCTGGAGTCCGGTTTTCCCGTGCCTTTGACCGCCCCTGCAACCTCGCTGAGCACCAACTTCGGCACCGGCACGCCTCGGCCCAACGTAACTGCAGGCTGCAATACCACGAACTCCGGGGCAGAGGCATCCCGTCTGCAGACGTGGTTCAACGCTTCGTGTTTCGCCGCGCCCTCCACGTTCGGCTTCGGAAACGAGCCCCGCGTGGATCCGAACATCCGCAACTCCGGCGTCGCCAACTCCGATCTCGCGCTGTTCCGGAATGCATCGCTGGGTGAAAAGTTCAGCTTGCAGTTCCGCGCGGAAGCATTCAATCTGTTCAACCGCGTGCAGTTTGGATCTCCCGGCAACCAGGTCGGAACATCCACCTTTGGTGTGGTCAGTTCGCAGACCAACAATGCGAGGCTCCTGCAGTTCGCATTGAAGATAAGACGCTGATAGAAATTGTGAAGCGAGCAAGCCCGTGTTTGAGAATGAAAATCAACTCGGGCTTGTGCTTCCCTCGCCTGCGCAGGTAAAAAGAACTTCGAGTAAATGCAGACCGGTTCGAGCGATTCCTGGAAGTTCAGGTTTCTGTTTTGGAATCGGATTTGGGAGACGAGTGCTATGAAATTGTTGAATGCCAATTTGTCGATTGTGCTGCTGAGCTCGGTTGCTGTCGTGGCGTCGGCTAAGGCTGCCGGTCCCGCTCAGGTTGCCGGTCCCGTCGTGCAAGTGAGTGGGGGGCAAGTCCAGGGGCGCTTGATTTCCGGAGGAGGGGCCACATTCAAAGGCGTGCCTTTTGCCGAGCCTCCGTTGGGCGATTTGCGTTGGCGCGATCCGGCGCCGGTGATGCCATGGACTGGTGTTCGCGATGCGAGCGCCTTTGGCCATGCGTGCACCCAGCGGATTTCAGGATTCAATCAGGAGGAAGGACAGAACAGCCAGGAAGACTGCCTGTACCTCAACGTGTGGACACCGGCGTGGCCGGCCAAGACGAGATTGCCTGTAATGGTATGGCTCTATGGCGGCGGCAATACGGCGGGTGCGGCATCGGTCGGCTACATGGATGGAACGCTGCTGAGCCGCCGCGGCGTCGTCATGGTCACCATCAATTACCGGCTCGGCGTGTTCGGATTCTTCGCCCATCCGGGCCTGTCTGCCGAATCGCCCCATCATACCTCCGGCAACTATGGCTTGCTTGACCAGATTGCAGCGCTTAAGTGGGTGCATGACAACATTTCCAAATTCGGCGGCGATCCGCAGCGCGTGACGCTGTTCGGACAATCGGCAGGAGCAATCGACACGTCTATTCTGGTTGCATCGCCACTCTCAAAAGGCCTTATTCAGCGCTCGATTCAGGAGAGCGGTCCGCCTATTCGACCAACCGATACCCTTGCCCAAGCTGAGCAGGCAGGCGTCAAGTTTGCCGAAGTAGTTCATGCGTCTGCCAACTCCGCCGATGCAATAAAGTACCTGCGCTCCCTGTCGGGCCCCGATCTGCAGAAAGCCAGCATCGACAAATTGGCGACCGATGGTACGTTGGAGAGGCCGATCATCGATGGATATCTCACGCCAAGGTATCCTGCCCTGACCTATGAGCAACGCCTGGAACTGAACATCCCCATGATCGTAGGCGGCAATGCCCGCGAAGAAGCCCGCGGCTACACCCGCGAGGCGATGGTCAGAGTCATTAACGATAACTTTGGAAAGCTTGCACCCAAGGCCATGGCGTATTACGGACTCGATAAGAGTGCACTTGGGAACGAAGACCCACTCACAGGAACGGCCAGCACCCAGATTACAGCCGACACACGGCACCGCTGCGGCGCTGAGGTTGAGTCCGTCTGGCGCAGTTCGCACGGTCGCACGACGTATCAATTCCAGTGGGATCCGCCGGTTGCGGGCGAAGTCGGCACTCGGCATCAGGCCGAAATTCCGTTTGTCTTCGGCACCCTGCCACACAGCGGATTCCTCAGCGGACCGTACACCAACGCCGACAAGAAACTCTCGGATCAGATTCAAACTTATTGGGTCAACTTCGCCACCACCGGAAATCCGAATCTGCCAAATCTCAACGGTCTGCCTGAGTGGCCGAAGGCCAACCCTACAACGCGCCCGTATATGGAATTCACGACCGACGGACCGCAAGCGCGCGAAAATCTGCGCCGCGAAGTTTGTGACTTATATATCGGTGCGCTGAAAGAAACCATCCCGGCGAATACGGCGGCGGAAAAGTAATGCACTCGCGAGCCGTCAGCGCAGCGGCACATCGCTTAAGGAGAAACTCGTGAAACCATTCCCTGCCAATCTCAACCGGCGCGCCTTTCTGGTGCGTGCCTCCACGCTTATCGCCACTCCCGCATGGTTCAACATCGGCCGCCGCGTCGCATGGGGCGATGCGGTTGAAACCGGCAAGGCGGCCGTCGTCAAAACTACCTATGGTCAACTGCGCGGGGTGGGCGAAAATGGCGTTTACGTATTCAAGGGCATACCTTACACTGGCCCGTCCGAAGGGACCAACCGCTTCCAGCCGCCCACAAAGCTGTTGCCCTGGACCGGCATTCGCGAAGCGGTCGAGTACGGCCCGCAAGCGTACCAGCAGAAGAATCCCAATGGTGGGAACAATGTTGCCTCCAGCGAAAATTGCCAATTTGTAAATATCTGGACCCCTTCGGTCGATGGCGCTGAAAAGAAGCCCGTCATGTACTATCTCCATGGCTCGGGCTTCATTGGCGGCTCGGGCGGCTCGGGCAAAAATCTCCTCCATGATGGCGGCGCTCTGTCTCGCAACAATGACGTTGTCGTTGTTACCAGCAATCACCGGCTTGGGGTGCTCGGCTACCTCTGCCTGGGCGATCTTTCAAAAAAATACCCGGCCTCCGGCATTGCCGGAATGCTGGATATCGCGGCTTCCCTTCAATGGATCCACGACAACATCGCATCCTTTGGAGGCGATCCGAACAATGTGTTCGTCTTTGGAGAGTCGGGCGGCGGCCAAAAGGTGGAAACCCTGATGGGCTTGCCCGCGGCTCACGGCCTGTTTCACAAAGCCAGCATTGAGAGCGCTCCCAGCCTGCACTTGAACTATCGCGAGATCGCTACCAAGACCGCGATCGATGTGATGAAAGAACTCGGTTTGAAGCCATCGCAGGTGGACGATTTGGTCAATATTCCCCCGGAGCGACTCATGGAGGCGCAGGGTGTGGTGCGCGCAAGGTCGGAAGATATGGAGGGGACGCTGGGCTACTTCGGCCCCGTAGTGGACGGACATTACCTGCCTGCCCACCCGTACGATCCGGTGGGCCCCGCCATGTCGAAAAATGTCACCTTGATGGTCGGCAGCAACAAGCAGGAAGGCCTTCTGCGGATGGTGGAAGAGCCGGAGACATTCAAGATCGATGAAGCCGGGCTCAAGTCGCACATCGTGGCTCGACTGGGAGAGAAAGATGGCGATGCGATGTACCGGCTCTATCGCAAGAACCGGACAAATGTCGCACCCTTCGATGTATATGTAGACTTCCTCACTCACCAATGGATGTGGGTTGACACCACGCGGCGCTGCGAACGCCAGTTGGCGCTTCACGGAGCGCCGGTCTACACGTACATCTTCGACTACGAGTCGGAAGTGCCACTCTCAAAAGAGATTTCCTATCCGCGCAAGGCGATTCACGGCAGCGAAGTAGCCTTCAAGTTTGGCCATCCGGAAAACGACCCCACGACCGGAACAAAGCCGGAACGGATTACTGCCGGCAAAAATATGAGCCGCGCGTGGGCAGCGTTCGCCCGCAACGGCGACCCCAGCCACGACGGAATTCCAAAGTGGCCGGCCTACACGCTGGACAAGCGTGCAACCATGATTCTGGATGCAACCTGCACGGTGGTCGACGACCCGATGCGCGAAGAGCGCCTGGCCTGGCTCAAGATTCCCGAAAAGATCGGACCCAAGCCTCATCACCAGGGCGTAGGGGCTTCGCAGTAGGGGTGAAATCGCATGTCCGTGTGGGCTAGTTGAAATCATGATTTGCATCGCGCGCAACGAGGCGCTGAACAGAGCCATCGAAGGCACCGCGGACGGCAACATGGATTGTCTCCCGTGACCTGAAACAACGGAATAGGAGACAACGTGCCGATGAATTTCTATCGTCGAAGGCTTCTCAAGCAGAGCATCGCGCTGGCGGCTGTCGCCCAGTCCGATTTTCTGCTGCGCAAGGCGTGGGCCGCGGACCCCGACTATGTGATCGCGGAGACAACGTCAGGCAAAGTTCGCGGCGTCCACATCGATGGCGTCAATGTTTTCAAAGGCATTCCCTATGGCGATACAACGACAGGCAAGAATCGCTTCATGCCTCCAAAGCCACCGGTAAAGTGGACGGGCGTGCGCGACGCTCTTGAGTTCGGACACACGGCGCCGCAGACCGATGTCCGGCGTCCGGGAACTCCGGAGCATGGCGAAGATTGCCTGGTATTGAACGTCTGGACGCCGCAGTTGGCCGCAGGCAAGCGACCCGTGATGGTCTATTTTCACGGCGGCGGGTTCATACACGGCTCGCCTTCGACGCAGGCCTATGACGGGCAGAATCTGGCCCACGTTCACGACGTTGTGCTCGTGACCACCAATCATCGGTTGAATCTATTCGCCTCAACTTACCTCGCCGAGGCAGCAGGACCGGAGTTTGCCGATTCGGGTGCTGTAGGAATGATGGATATCGTCGCATCGCTGCGCTGGGTAAAGGAGAACATCGAGCGCTTTGGCGGCGATCCCAATCTGGTGACAATTTTCGGGCACTCCGGCGGCGGGCGCAAAGTGGCAACCGCCATGGCCATGCCCTCTGCAAAGGGGCTGTACCAGCGTGCAATTGTCGAGAGCGGCGCGCTCCTGCGGCTCACAACCAAGGAAGATGCAATCGATCAGACCAATGCGCTGCTGAAGGAGCTGGGCATCGAGCGAAGCAAGGCACGCGAATTGCAGAATGTTTCCGTCGAGCAACTGCTGGCCGCCAACGATGCGGTCAACAAGAATATCAAGCTTGGCGAAGCCGGAGAGTCGCTGAATTCGCCGGTGGTGGATGGGCATGTGATCCCGAGGCACCCGTGGGATCCGGTTGGTCCGGAGTATTCCGCCAATATCCCGCTCATGATTGGTTCGGCCCGCACTGAAGAAACCTTGTTCGACCGGCCGACGGCAGAGAAGATGGCGATGGACGAGGCGGGTCTGCGCGAGCGAGTGAGGGCGCGGTTGGGCGTCGATCCCGACCCGGTGATCTCTGCATTCAAGGAGTCCTATCCCAATAATTCCCCGTGGGATACCTATATTCTTATCGCCAGCAATGATCCGCGCGGGGTTTACACCGAAGAGCTGGGCAAGCGTAAAGTGCGGCAGGGCGCGGCTCCAGCGTGGTTGTATCGCGTCGACTGGGAGACGCCGGAGGGCGGGGGGCATATGCGCTCGCCGCACGGAGTTGAACTCCCGTTCGTGTTCAACAACGTCAAAACATCGGGACCGCTGATTTCAAAGATGCCCGAAGCCTACGTGATGGAAGGTAGAATGAGCACCACATGGGTCACGTTTGCGCGAACAGGCAGTCCGAACAACTCCAAGATTCCTGCGTGGCCGGTGTATTCCGTGCCAAAGCGGGAGACCATGCTTTTCAACAATGAATGCGGCGTGGTCAACGATCCGCAGCATGCCGCCCGTCTTGCGATGGAGAAGGTGCTAAAACTGTCTTGACACAGTCAATCGAGGGGTTTGGGAAAGAAATGACGAAGCAGACCAGCACGCAATCTCCCGGCGCACGGCTGCGAGCGTTGTTAGCTCAGCCAGGCATCCTGGTTACGCCCGGTGTCTATGACGGATTCAGCCTGCGGCTTGTCGAGCAGGCAGGATTCAAGAGTGCCAACATCAGCGGCGCCGGGGTCAGCGAGAGCAATCTCGGCTGGGCCGACGTCGGCATCATGGGATACACAGAGAACTTGCGCGCATCTGCCGCGCTCGCGGCCATCAGCTCGATTCCGCTAGCGGCTGACGGCGACACCGGATACGGCAGCGCGCTGAACGTCTATTTCACCGTACAGGGCTTCGAGCGCGCCGGGTTGGCATGCCTGATGATCGAGGATCAGGTATGGCCCAAGCGGTGTGGCCATATGGAAGGCAAGTCGGTCATCTCGGCCGAAGAGGGCGCGGAGAAAATCCGTGCTGCCTCCCAGGCGCGCCGCGATCCGGATTTCGTCATCAAGGCGAGGACCGATGCGACCGCGATCCATGGTCTCAGCGAAGCGATCCGGCGGCTCAACCTTTACGCGGAAGCGGGCGCAGATCTGTTATTCGCCGACGCGCTGCTCACCGCGGAAGACATTGGCACAGTGGCGGGAAATGTCATTCGGCCTCTTTCCGTCAACATGGGCTTCGGCATCCGTCAGCGTCCAACCACGCCATTACTCTCGGCGCGACAGCTTGAAGACATGGGCGTCAAGGCGGTTTCCTATCCCCGCATGCTCACCGCGGCTGCGGTCCAGGGCATGAAGAACGCACTCGAGGTGTTTGGCCAATCGATTAGCGAGAACCGCGTCATCGATCGCCCGGACTTGCTGGTGTCATTTGGCGAACTCAACGACCTGATGGGGCTCAAGCACCTGCAGCAGCTACAGGAATCCTTTGTCGATCCATCCGAGGGCAAATGAGCACGGCCGATACGCACGATTCATTTGCAATCCTCCGTTCCCTCAGCGAGGGCCTATGGTTTTACAGCCTTGCCTCGCTCCAGGATGCGCTGGGGGTGAATCTAGATCGCATGCCGGTTTCGTTGAAGGTGCTGTTGGAGAATCTTGCGCGACATGAAGATGGCGTGACGGTGACGAAAGACGATGTTGCAGCCCTGGCGCGCTGGCCCGATGCTGGGTCCTTGGATCGAGAGGTAGCGTTTCATCCCCGGCGCGTGCTCATGCCCGATTCCTCCGGCGTCCCTCTGCTTATCGACCTGGCAGCCATGCGCGATGCCGTGGCCGAACATGGCCTCGACCCGCGCCGCGTCAACCCGCTGGTGCCGACCGAATTCGTGATCGACCACTCCGTGCGCGCCGATTACGCCGGTACATCGGATGCCTTTGCCCTCAACTTGAGCGGGGAACTTGAGCGCAACCGCGAGCGTTACGGCGTGGTCAAATGGGCGATGGGCCAGTTTGATCATTTGCGGGTTATCCCGCCAGGCAACGGCATCGTCCATCAAGTCAATATCGAATACTTTTCCCAGGTGGTTGCGTGCAGCGTGCAAAACGGCCGCACCGTGGCCTACCCGGATACGCTGGTAGGAATGGATAGCCACACTCCGATGGGGAACGCGCTGGGCGTATTTGGATGGGGAGTTGGCGGCATCGAGGCCGCCACCGCGATGTTCGGTCAGCCGGTAGGGTTGCCCACGCCTCGCGTCGTAGGCTGCCGGCTTATTGGAGCGCCGCGCCCCGGCATTATGTGCACAGACATTGTTCTGGCGCTTACCCAGTTCCTGCGCGCCGCTGGTGTGCTGGCCGCCATTGTGGAGTTCTGCGGTCCAGCTTTGGATCACCTTACCCTTCCCGATCGAGCCACCATTGCAAATATGGCCGCGGAATTCGGGGCCACTATGGGGTTTTTCCCCATTGATGCGGAAACGATCCGCTATTTACGGCAGACCGGCCGAACCGATGTTCAGATTGAATTGGTCGAACGTTATGCAAAAGCGCAGCGAATGTGGCGCGGTGAAGACCCCGCGTTCCAAACCCTACTGGAGTTTGATATCGGCAGCGTTGAGCCGTCTCTCGCTGGACCGTCCCGGCCAGAGAGCCTGGTTTCTCTTTCCCAGTCGCCGCAAAGATTTCGCGACGCATACGCTACTCTCGGAACAGCTGAAGCAAAAGAGCCTTCGGTTCTCGACGGCGCACGGCAACTCGAGCACGGCGACATCGTGATCGCCTCGATTGCATCCTGCACCAACACGGCGAATCCATATCAGGTCATCGCGGCTGGGTTGCTGGCGCGCAATGCGCTGGCCAAGGGCCTTCGCGCCAAGCGCTGGGTCAAGACCTCCTTTTCACCCGGATCGCGCGTCGTCCCGGCGATGCTTACAAAGGCCGGACTTACCAGCGCTCTGGACGCGCTCGGATTTCAAGTCGTTGGCTTCGGATGCATGGCCTGCGGGAGCGGCTCCGGACCTCTCAACGAAGGCGTCGCCGAGGAAATTGCCAGCCGCAAGCTGGTCGCTGCCGGCATTATCTCCACCAACCGGAATTTCGACGGGCGGCTGAATGCCTCCGTGCGCGGTACGTTCCTCGGGTCTCCGCCGCTGGTTGTGGCCTATGCCATTGCAGGCTCGATCCTTCACGATCTGACCCGAGATCGACTAGGCGTAGACCCGCAAGGGAAGCCTGTTTTTCTCGCCGATATTTGGCCCAGCGACTCCGAAATTCGCGCTCACGTTGACCGCGCGCTTACGGAAGATATGTTTCGGGATGCGTATCGGGCGCCTGCGGATATTGGATCGGGTTGGAATGACATCCGATTTAGCACCGGAACCCGGTACGATTGGAATCCCAGCAGTATGTTCGTGCGCCGACCGCCGTTTCTCGACAATAATGAGCGCGCCGACATGCCAATTCTTGGGGCTCGTATCCTGCTGATGCTCGGCGACGACGTTACCACGGATCATATATCGCCGGGAAGCGCCATACCAGCCGATACCGAAGCCGGAATTTATTTGGCGGAGCATGGCGTGGTGCCATTTCGATTCGGTACCTATATTGGTAGGCGAGCAAATCATGAAGTGATGATCCGCGGGACATTCGCGAATGTTCGTCTCCGCAATGAGCTGCTTCCGGGCCAGGAAGGCGGGTTCACGCGCCACCTGCCAAATGGCGAGATCATGACCATATTCCGCGCGGCGGAGCGCTACCGTGATGAAGGTCATCCGGTGATCGTCGTCGCCGGCCGCAATTACGGTTGCGGCTCCTCGCGCGACTGGGCCGCCAAAGGTACGCGCATGCTGGGCGTGCGCGCCGTGATCGCCGAGAGCTTCGAGCGCATTCATCGTTCGAATCTGGTAGGCATGGGAGTACTTCCGCTTGAGTTTGCGCCGGGAATGTCGCGCCATACCCTGGCTCTCACCGGTGAGGAAACATTCGATATTGCGGATTTCTCCGCCGCGCTGACGCCCGGTTCAAAGGTTCCCGTTCGGCTCCATCGGGCAAACGGGCAATCCGAAACGATCGCTCTGATCTCGCGCGTCGACACGCGGCGCGAGGCGGAGTGGGTAAAGAGCGGCGGCGTTTTGTCTTATGTCTTGAAGGAGGTGATGGCATGAGTCTATTGCAATCGGAAATCACTGCCAGTGTGTGTGAACGAATTGTTGAGTGCGGCTCGCAGCCGTTGCCGGAGCTCATGCTCCCGGCATTGCGGCAGCTATTTCTCGACGGCATCGCGGTAGCGATCGCCGGCTCACAACTGGAACCGGCGTCACGTCTGCTCGTCGAGCATTTCGAAGACCCTCTTACCGGATCGGGGCCGGGATCGGCGGCCTCGCTGCTCGGCTTGAACGGGCGTCTCGGAACCGTGCAGGCCGCGCTGGTCAATGGCGCCTCCATGCACGTTCTCGACTTCGAGCCCATGTGGCTTCCCGCCACTCATGCCCTCTCGCCGGCACTCGCCCCCGCGCTCGCGCTGGGCGAGACCCTGGGCGCCAGCGGAGCGAAAATCCTGACCGCGATGGTGCTGGGCATTGAGATGCAAGGGCGCCTGCGGGCCGCTGCCATGGACCTTGAATCCGACGAACTCAATTTTCACCCCCCAGGCTTTGTCGGGCCCATCGGAGCGGCCATCGCGGCCGGCTACCTACTCGACTTCGACGCAGCGCAGTTTGCCAACGCAATCGGCATCGCCGGTTCGCGGTGCGGCGGCCTGTTCGTCAACCTCGGCACTATGACCAAGGCCTCGCATTGCGGCTATGCCGCCGCCCTTGGACTTGAGGCTGCGTTGCTCACCCGAAGAGGCTTTACCGGCATCACGACGCTCTTCGATCCCAGCAGCCAGAGCTATGCCGAGGCATTCTTCCCTCATGGATTCTCGGCCGAAAGCCTGCTCGACTTCGGAAGTCCATACCGCATTGAAGACCCCGGATACGCAATTAAAATTTTTCCCGCGAAGTATTCGACCCATTATGCAATCACCGCAGCTCTGATGGCGCGGCCGCGCGTCTCCGACATGGATGCAATCCGAGAGATAAGAATCCTGGCGCCCGATATACCGTCAAGCGACCGCCCCTTCCCACGCTCCGGATTGGATGGAAAGTTCAGCCTGCAATATACGACGGCGGTGGCCCTGCTGGATGGCAAACTCGACTTCGGCAGTTTCACTGACGAACGGCTCGCGCGGCCCGACGTGCAGGCGCTTCTGGGCAAGATCGAAACTCAGCTCTCACGCGATATCTCCAGTATTTACACAGCAGGGCGCTATCTCGATCTCGAGATCGAGATGAAAAGCGGCGAGATCGTCAGCGAAAGATGCGAGCGGCCGCGCGGCGCATGGGGAGCCGCGAAGATTACAGTCGAAGAGCATCTTCACAAGGTTCGTTATTGCCTTGCAACGTTTATGGATAACAATGCAACTGAATCCTTCATTCATTTGTGCGGGCAGATTGACAGTCTGGATGGGCTGGCCGTGCGCAAGTTGCTGCATTTTGCGAGTACCGGCAAGGACGAGGCATGATCTTGGTTGACAACGATGTAGTGGCGTCGGTGTTGTCGATGAAAGACTGCATCGAAGTGCAGGAGCGAGCCTTTGCGGGCCTGCTGACCGGCGCCTCGATCTCCCGCCCCCGCATCGACACTTTGGTTCCCTGCGCCTCAGAGGACGCGTACTTTCGCTTCGGCTCCATCGAAGGCGCCACGGATGGCGTGCATGCTGTGAGATTGAAATCCGACATCATGACCTGGCCGAAGCACGAGGACGGTAGCTGGACAAGGGAAAAGTATTGCGTGCAGCCAGGCTGCCATTGCGGGCTGGTGCTTCTGTTCAGCACCGAGAATGGGGAGCCGCTTGCCATTCTTAGCGATGGATTCTTGCAGCACATGCGCGTCGGCGCGGCGGCTGGCATCGGCGCGCGGTTGCTCTCTCGTGTTGAGTCGCGCAGCGTTGGGTTGATCGGGACAGGCGGCATGGCTCGCACCATGCTCGAGGCTCTGGTGACGGTGCGGCCCATTGAAGAGGTCCGCGTCTTCAGCCGCAGTCCGGTCAACCGCGCGGATTTTGCAAGAGAAATGTCGAAAAAACTTGGCATTGCGATTATCCCCGTCGATTCGGCACGAGAAGCGGTGTGCGGCGCCGACATTCTAGCTACGGCAACAGATAGCATGCTGCCGGTAGTCGAAGCCGATTGGCTCGAACCCGGCATGCATGTTGTAGCGCTTGGGCCCCAGGATCTTGCGCCCGAATGCGAAGCTCGACTCGATGTGGTTGTGCGGCAAGGAGAGGAGACGCTCGACCTGCCGGAGACGGACCATTTCAAGCGCAATCTCGGTCACAGCCGAAATGCTTTTGTTGCCGGCAGCAAGGAGCAACAGAGCCATTTGCCGAAAGTGCCACGAAATTGGAAATCCACACATTCTTGGCCTCTCTATATAGATGTAATCGCCGGACGGTCTCCGGGGCGCTCCAATTCAACGCAAATTACGCAATACCGCCCGGTAGGAAATTGGGGCTTGCAATTCGCGGCATGCGGCGCGCTCGTTTACAGGGCCGTCAAGGCGCGCAACCTCGGCCGGGAGTTGCCCACCGAATGGTTTCTGCAGAGCATAAGGAATTGAAGAATGTCTAACCCGCCTTCTATTCACAAGATCGCCGATCGAACGTTCGCCGTCGATACGCCGAACATCCTCTTCGCGACCGCCCTCGCCGGTTGGGTCGCCTGGTACTGCTGGGATGCCTGGCATGCCAACGCCGCGGTCGAAAACATGATTCTCATCTTGCCCGTTTCTCTGGCGGGAGTCGCGCTTTATTGCTTCGTTGTCGCCGGCTGCATCAAGCGTGTATCTCAGGCAGAAGAACCGTGCTTGCCGTCGAACGAGCCCATGGGGCGCGGACTAGCGATCAAAATAATTGGTTCGATGGCCATGCTCGCGGCCCTGGTTCTCGCCGGCCCCCTGATCGGGTTCGATATTGCCACCTTTGCCTACATGCTGGGTATGATGATCTTCCTTGGCGAGCGGCGCATCCTCGTATTGCTGCTTTTCCCGCTCGTGTTTTCCGCAGCCGTGATCTATTGTTTCGGCACCTTGCTCGCCACTCCGTTGCCCGTACTTCTCTTTCGAGGTCAAAACTGATGCTGGATCTGCACGCCCTTATTGCTGCTCTTCATTTGCTCGGAGGCTCCTGGCAACCATGGGCTGTAGTCATCCCCGGTATTCTGATTGGGCTACTGATCCACTCCGTTCCCGGCCTCACCACATCCATGGCGCTGGCAATATGCTTGCCTTTGATCCCCTACATGACTTTCCTGCAGGCCCTCATCTTTATGACGGCGATGTATGCGGGTTCGGTCTTCGGCGTCGCCATCCCCGCTATTCTGCTCAACGTTCCCGGTTCCGCGGCGGCTGTCGGCACAACGTTTGACGGTTTCCCCATGGCTCGTGCAGGAAAGCACAACGAAGCTCTGGGATTGGCGCTGGTCGCTTCCTGCTTCGGGCAGTTGGTAGTCTATCTACTCCTGCTTGGCCTTGCTGGCCCCATCGGCGCGTTTGCACTCAAGCTCGGCCCGCCGGAGATGCTCGTGCTCTCCTTATGGGGCGTCACACTGATCGGCACGCTCAGCGGCCATCACCTTCCGCGCGGGCTCCTGGCAGGCGCGTTCGGCCTGCTTCTTGGGACCGTTGGCGTTAGCGCCCGTGGAGTTCCGCGAGGCACGTTCGGCATCTCCCTGCTTCTGGATGGCATTCCTCTCGTTCCCGCAATTGTCGGCCTCTTCGCCGCCGCAGAGCTCTTCAACCTGGTAGGGCGCGAATACATTGTCGATAATCTCGAGCAAAGGCAGGTTCACGCCAGTCGAATTCTGGCCGGGATGCGCGAGGCATTTCGCCATCGCACCGTCATGTTGCGCGGCGCGCTTCTCGGCTCCTGCATCGGCATTATTCCCGGCGGCCACGCCATCGCAAACCTGCTCTCCTACTCGGAGGCGCGCCGGGCGGCCAAGGATCCTGAGAAATTCGGCACCGGCGACCCCCGCGGCATCCTCGCCGCAGAAACAGCAAATGCAAGTTCAGAGGGCGGTTCCATGGCCACCCTGCTGGCGCTTGGAATCCCCACAGGTGGTGCCACCGCAGTGATGCTCGTGGCATTCAGCATGCAAAACATTACCGGCGGCCCTTCCTTTATGCGCGACCATGCCGACCTGGTCTATGCGGTGATCCTCTCAAATCTTGCCCAGGTGGCCGTGCTCGCACTGGTGGGCTTTGCCTTCATCTTCGTTGCGGGATTTGTCGTCAAGGTGCGCCTGCGCATGCTGGTCCCAACCATTCTGACGCTCGCCGTGATTGGCAGCTACGCGCTCTCCCATGACATAGCCGGGCCCATTACTCTGGCTGCCTTCGCCATCATTGGCTGGATCATGCACAAACTCGATTACCCGGTTCAGGCCGCGGTCGTCGGCCTGCTGCTGGGCCGTGGCACAGAGGGTAATTTGTTGCGCGCCTACCAGATGAGCGGCGGCAACTTCAGCTTTTTGCTCACCCGGCCAATTGCAATCGTGATGATGATCTTGCTTGTGGCTTCGATTACATTTCCCCACCTCAGGTCGATGCGCGCCGCAGCGCAGAAAGGAAAATTGAAATGGACCGTAGAAAATTCCTAGCCTCGGGCTCGGCAGCCGTCGGCACATCCTTGATTGGAACGGCCTCGGGCTGTTCCCGCTTCCGCGCCGTGGCGGGCAACGGCGGCGATCAGTCCTGGCCGCGGCGACCGCTTACCATCCTTGTGCCCTTCGATGTGGGCGGCAGCGCCGACCGTCTCTCTCGAGGCTTCGCGCAATATATGCCGAAATATCTGGGGCAACCCATGACCGTCGTAGACCGCGCCGGCGCCAGCGGAATGATCGGCGCCAACTGGCTTCTCCAGCAGCCCGCAGACGGTTACACCGTGATGATGACTCCCGCCACGCCCTATATTCCGATCAACATCATCATCACCAACGCGCATTTCACGTTGGATGACTTCACCTTCGTGAACGCGCAATGGACCGACTACAGCGCATTGATTGTAGCCAAAGACCGGCCCTGGCGCACCGCCGGGGAACTCATCGATGCCATCCGCGCGAATCCCGGAAAGATCAGCACCGGAGTCGACTTTGGATCCGTCGGTCATATTGAAACCTTGGCCATGTTGGAGTCCCTGAACCTGAAGCCCAATGCGGTGCGCTTTGTGACCTTCGACGGTTCGGGCGCCATGCACGCGGCCCTCGCCGGCGGCCAGCTCGACTTCTATATCGGTCAATCCGAATCGAACCTCGTGATCCGCGATTACGTCCGCACGCTTGCGGTATTTTTGGATCATCGCGCGCCCGATTTCCCAGACGCTCCGCCGATCAACGATGTGCTCAAACCCTACAACGCGTCGGTGCCGCTCATCGCTGGGTCCGTTCGCACTTTCGTATTTCCCTCGGCTTTCAAGGTCAAGCATCCGGTTGCGTTTGCGAAGTTCGTCTCCGCCTATCGCGCTACGCTCGATGCGCCGGAGTTCAAAAAATTCCTTCACGACAATCAAATGGCCGGAGACTGGGTCGGGGAAGAGCGCACCACGCAGACAATCCGCGACCAGTTCGAAGTGTTGAGCAAGTATAAGGGACTGCTGAAAAAGTCCTAGCACGTCCGATCACAAATGCCGCACCGCGTATCTCAGATTTCAAGAGGATTCGACAGGAATGGCCAGGAAACTCAAAGTGGCTGTAGTTGGAGCCAGTATTAGCAACAGTCCGGACGGGCGGGAGCGATTTGCAATACGCGCCCATTTGCCTGCGCTGAAAAAACTCGACGATCTTTACGAAGTGGCAGCGGTATGCACAACCCGTATGGAGACGGCTAACGAGACCGCGCGCAAATTCGAGGTTCCCCATGCATTTGACAGCGTCGAGAGAATGCTGACGCAACTTCCGGAGATCGATGTTGTTTGCGTCGCCGTGCGCCCTGTCGTTCATCATCAGGTTGTTATGGCGGCTTTGCGCGCTGGAAAGCATGTCTACTGCGAGCAACCCCTGGGAGTCACCACGGCGCAGGCCCAGGAGATGTACGAGCTGGCGCGCAGCAAGGGGGTTCGGACCGTCGTCGGCCACCAGCATCACTACGATCCGGCCGTGCTGCAAATGGCCGACCTGGTCGCCAAGGGTCATATTGGCGAGCCGCTCTCTTTTAGCAGCAGCAATTTTGGCAGCAATCATATTGCACCGCGGCCCTCGCACCGTGTGTGGCTCTTTCAGCAGGAGGCGTGCGGCCATCCTGGATTCCGCAGCATGCACAGTCTGGAAAGGGTGATAAGCGTACTCGGTGACGTCAACGAAGTATGCGCCGACATGAGAGTGCTGGTACCCGAACGGCCCAATCTGGATGGCGGCCCACCGTTGCGCACCACCCAGGTCAACAATCTCAACTTCCTGCTTCGAATGGGCCAAGACGTGATGGGCACGCTCCAAGTCTCGCTCACGGCATGGTTCGGAACCGGTTGGATCTTCCAGGTGTACGGCACGGAAGGCATGTTGATGGTAAGAGTCGAGGACGATGCCGGCAGTGCAAAAAACTCCGTGAAAGGGGATCCGAATTCAGGCGACCTGAAGCTCTACGGCGCGCGCATTGATCTCGAGAACTATATGGCGAATCCTATCGCCCCGGAGTTATTGCAGCGGGAATTCAAACAAATCCCCCTGGAAGAGAAGCATTTTTACGTCACCGGCATAGAGCGCGGCCGCGCGACCTTCCCGGTAGCCCAGATGTGGCATGCCTTTGCAACCGCAATCAACTCAAATGCGGAGTGCAGTCCAAGCTTTCGCGATGAGTTGAAGATGCACTTTGTCATGGACGCAACGGAGATTTCCATGCGCGACCGCCGCTGGGTCAAGGTCGACTACAGTGGGCTCTCGCAACGCGCCCCTGGCACGCCCGGGTAGACGCTCATTGCCGTGCGATAGCATGGAAACGTCGCCAATTGGATGCGCAGGGGTAGTGCGGCCAATCGCACGCACTTGCACCAGGAATTGTGACTATGGACACGCTGCGAAATGGGCATCACGCAGGACTCATTTCTTTCTTCTTGCTCCACTAATCTCATCCTGAATCCCAAACATGAGGGCGAGTCGTGCTTTGCCTGCATCCCGAACGTGAGTCCGCGCCAGTTCCTCTGCGTCCTTTGAATCCTGCCGTTCTATGGCGGCGACTATCCTTTGATGCTGCTCGATGGTCAGCTTGATCCGTTGCGGGTTATACGCTAAAGAGGTTCGAACAAGAGCCATCGATTCGTATAGGGCCTTCAGAGTCTTCAGAAGGTATCGATTGTGCGCACTCCGATAAAGTGCATCGTGAAAAATCCGGTTGTTGCTTGCCAGCCGCTTGGGATCCTGGCTTAAACCCCGGTCCCGATCGGCTATCTGCTTCAGGGCTATGATTTCGCCTTCCGATGCGTGTCGAGCTGCAAGGGCGGCGGCAGTGCCTTCGAGTGTTTCGCGGACTGCGTAAAGCTCGGCAATCATGCTTGCGTCAAACTCAACGACAACCATGCCGCGAGAGGGGTCTTTCCTGGCCAAACCGTCGCTTTCCAGTCGCGCCAGCGCTTCGTGCACAGGTGTGCGGCTGAAGCCCAGCATACGTCCAAGCTTTTCCTCGATCAGCCGGTCCCCAGGCTTCAAATCGCCCGCGTGAATTGCATCTCTTAACCTCGAGTAAGCCTGCTCTGCGCGCGAGAGTGCGCTCTGATTCGAGTTGCCGGATTGACCCGAGAATTCTGCGAACTTGAGCACTGGTAACTACCTCACCTGCATGCATTTGCATGTTGTCCCATACAACTGCGCAACAATATCAAATTATATCGTGATTTGTTCCATTGAAAGCCGCTCAAGGAGCATGCGGGAACTATAGATTGAGTGCGTGATCGTTCAGTGCGCGGCAGGGATTTTGTCTGAGGTGACTTAACGGATAGAAAAGACCACGTCACCCGCCGATGCGGTGGGACGTGGTTTTTCCACTTTATGGCCAATATACTTGCTCCGGACAGCGCTCGTGCTCTGAGTTTGGAGAGCCTATATGGCTCTCTTTGTGCCGGTACCAGCTCGGCTCAGCAGGTTCATGATGCTGCGCTACTTGCCATTGTGGCTCCCTGGCAAGACCCTCGCCCGATTCATCACTGCCAACCTTGGCATCCCGGAGAAGGAGCAGCGCGTGATCGTCGAGCGCATCAGCGATGCCGTCGCCGACACCGCCCCGGCAGTCCGCGAGAAGATGGACAGCTTGGCTGGATTTAGGGACACGGGCAGGCGGATGCTGGCGGCGTGGAGCGAGGGTGTGAACTCAGTGCGGGATTCCCGGATGTATAGCCTGAGCCAGTGGATCTCGAACCCGGCCTTCGATGGCATTTCCGATCCGCCCAAGCTGGAGACCCCAAGAGCGGTCGTCGGCAGGTCGGAACTCCTCGCTAAACTTGGGCAAAAGAAGACTAAATGAAGCAGGATATTTGATCGTCAGTATCATCCTCCGCGACGTCCCCGAAACGATCATTGGGCAGAGGTCTACAGGACAGAGGTCGTGGGTTCGTTAAGGGTGCAATAAGCGTTGCCAACCGTTCCTCAGGGCGCTGAAAGGAGCCATCCGTGCCCCTGATTTCAATAAGTTACCTGTTTTTGGTTTGCTGTTACGGCAGAGGTCGCGGGTTCGAGCTCCGTCGTCCCCGCCCCACATTCCAAGGGACTTAGGAACGCATGGAACCTCAAGTGACAACCCACAATCCAGCCCAAATCTTATTGCGCCATCCCTGAACCCATTCCCATTGCGCTTAGAAATGATCCTTGCGGGGCGCGCGGCGCCGCAAAGGTGAGCGCCAGCGTGCGGTGAAGCGGTTAGGGGAGGGACTTCAGAATCGCCACGGTCTGAGCCGGGGTGATGAGGATGGCCCGGTAAGTGGACTTCGAACGCGTCTCGACTTGCAGCACTGGATTCTTCGCGACGTGTTCGTGCGGGATGCCGATTTTGTAAGGTACTGTAAACTCATATTTCCGCGGTTGGCTGACGTATTGCCGGCGAAACGCAAGCCCCAAACAAGCGGCAAGGGGGCGTTGTTGGAATCTCTTCCTTATCTTGCGTGTTACTTGCGCCCACTTGACAGTTTCAATCTTGAAGGGGATGATCTCGGAATGCAAACGTGTGCATTTAATTTCAAATCTGGATGCCACCCCTTTTCGCGGCCGGCGGCCAGGCCCACTCTCAAGTTCTACCAGGCTTTGAGTTGCCCTAAGGAAAAGTCATGAGCAGCTTGTTAGTCCGCCCGGAGGTTTTTCGGGATAGGATTGAAGATTTCGGCTTCGAGTATCTATCCTTTGCTTCCCGCAAACTGGCCAAGGGCCGGCAATACAGCGAAGAGACGGGTGCTCGTGAGTTGGCCATCGTTGTGCTGGGCGGCATCTGCTCGGTCAGCAGTTCCCGTGGCGAGTGGTTCGGCTTCGGTGGCCGGGCAAATGTCTTCGACGGCTATCCTTATACCCTCTATCTGCCCATCGGAACGAGCTTTACCGTAACTGCCGACACCGATTGCGATCTGGCATTTTGCTATAGTAAGGCCGAGAAAGAGTTTCCCGCTCACTTGGTCACTCCCGAGGAAGTGACCCTCGAAATTCGCGGCGGCGGCAACGCGACGCGGCAGATCCACGGCATGTTGACTCCGGATTTTCCATCGCATCGGCTGGTTGTGGTTGAAGTCTTTACGCCGGCCGGCAACTGGTCCAGCTTTCCGCCGCACAAGCATGACGTGCACAACCCGCCCGGCGAGGTCGATCTGGAAGAGATCTATTACTACCGCATGGACCGTCCCGAAGGCTTTGCCGTGCAAAGGGTCTACACCCAAGACCGCCGCATCGACGAGACCATCACGGTTCGAGACGGCGAATTGGTGCTGGTGCCGGAGGGTTATCATCCGGTAGCGGCAGCGCATGGTTACAACGTCTATTACCTGAACGCGCTCGCGGGCTCGGCTCACTCGTTGGCCGCATCCGACGATCCTGACTATGCATGGGTCAGGAGCACATGGAGTGAAAAAGATCCGAGAGTTCCGCTGGTGAAGAAGTAAACGAAGAGGACGTTGCGATCCAACGCCAGCGATAAAGCGTGCGCGCAAAGCTTTTGTTGAATGGCTGTTTTGATTGAGGGGCACTTTGATGAACACGCGTCGCAGGACGATGGCCCAGGCGCTGGTTGAGTTTTTGAAGAACCAGTATGTCGAGCGGGATGGAAAGCAACATGCTTTCTTCGCCGGTATGCTCGGCATTTTCGGTCATGGAAACGTTGCGGGCATCGGGCAGGCGCTGCAGCAGAATCCGGATTTTCCTTACTTTCTAGTGCGCAATGAGCAGTCGGGCGTGCACCTGGCTGCGGGATTTGCCAAGGCCGCGAACCGGCTGCGTGCTTTTGCCTGCACTTCGTCCGCGGGTCCGGGCGCGACAAATATGATCACTGGCGCGGCACTGGCTACGATCAATCGTCTGCCGGTGCTGCTGCTTCCCGGCGATATCTTTGCTCGACGCAATGTTGCGCCTGTGCTGCAGCAGCTCGAGTCGCCCAGTACGCAAGACATCAGCGTCAACGACTGTTTCAAGCCGGTGTCGCGTTATTGGGATCGCATTTACAGGCCTGAGCAAATCATCACGGCGCTGCCGGAGGTGATGCGTGTGCTCACCTCGCCGTCAGATTGCGGTGCGGTAACGCTGGCACTGCCGCAGGATGTGCAAGCCGAAGCCTACGACTATCCGGAAGAGTTGTTTCGCAAACGGGTGTGGTTGATTCGCCGCTGCCAGCCTGACGAGATATCTATTGCGCGCGCGGTCGAAGCAATCCGCGCCAGCACGCGGCCGCTGATTGTAGCCGGCGGTGGCGTGTTGATGAGCGAAGCGTCGGAAGCGCTGGACAACTTTGTTGCAGCCAGCGGAATTCCAGTGGCGGAGACGCAGGCCGGAAAAGGTTCGCTGGCCTGGGATCATCCGCAAGCGGTGGGCGGCATCGGCGCAACGGGCACGCTTGCCTCCAACCGCCTGGCAAACGGTGCGGATCTGATCATCGGCATCGGCACGCGCTACTCCGATTTCACCACGGCCTCCATGACTGCGTTTCAGAATCCCGCCGTGCGATTTATCAACATCAACACAGCGGAGTTCGACGCGTACAAGGTGGGAGCGATTCCTGTGGTTGCCGATGCGCGGGTCGCGCTCGAGATGTTCGCCGCAGCATTATCCGACAAGCGCGTAAGCGCCGAGTATGCCGCCGAGGTGGCTCCCCTCAAAGTCCAATGGGAAGCGGAAGTCGACCGCCTCTTCCATCTCGACACCCCTGGCAAGCCGGCGCAGAGCGAAGTGATCGGCGCAATCTGGGAGGCATCGGGTCCGCGCGACGTGCTGCTTTCGGCCGCCGGCAGCCATCCCGGCGATCTGCATAAATTGTGGCGCGCGCGCGCGCCCAACAGCTATCACATGGAGTACGGCTACTCCTGCATGGGCTATGAGATTCCCGGCGCAATCGGCGCAAAGATGGCCGATCCGACGCGCGAGGTCTATGTCTTTCTGGGCGACGCCACTTATCTGATGATGCCCACCGAGATTGCCACGTCGCTGCAGGAGGGCATCAAGATCATCATCGTGCTGGTCGACAATCACGGCTTCGCCAGCATCGGCGGCCTGAGCCACTCGCTCGGTTCGGGCGGCTTCGGAACCAGTTATCGCATGCGCAACAAGTCCACCGGCCAGTTGGATGGCGAGACTCGTACCGTAGACTACGCGGCCAACGCGCAGAGCCTCGGCGCACACGCAATCAAGGCCAATACGCTGGACGAACTCAAGCAGGCTCTCACGAAAGCTAAGACGCTCGACCGTACAACAGTCATTGTCGTAGAAACCGATCCATCGCTTCGTGTGCCCGGCTACGAATCCTGGTGGGATGTGGCCGTTGCTGAAGTCTCTGAGATGGAAAGCGTGCGCGAGGCACGCGCCCGCTATGACCAAGCGCGCAAGCGCGAACGGCATCATCTTTGAAACACAAAAAGCGGATCAAAACAAATCGGCATGGAGTCGGAAAGAAATATCGATGAGAAAATTACTGGTTGGCAATGCGCCATGCTCCTGGGGAGCGCTGGAATTCGAGTCGGTCAAGGGCGAGACAATTCCGTTCCACCGCATGTTGGACGAGTTGGCGGAGACCGGCTACACGGGAACGGAGTTGGGCGATTGGGGCTTCATGCCTACCGATGCCTCCGCATTGGCGGCTGAACTCACACGTCGCAGCCTGGTGATGCTGGGCGCATTCGTGCCCGTCGCGATGAAGAACGCTTCGTCGCACGCAGCCGGCGTTGCCACCGCGGTGAAGACGGCGCGCCTGCTGGCAGCGGTGGCCACAACCCCTTCGCCATACTTGGTACTTGCCGATGACAACGGCACGGAGCCGGAACGAACCCGCATGGCCGGACGCATTCAGGCAGGAGTCGGCCTGAGCGTTGCGGAGTGGAAAGTCTTCGCCGCCGGCGCGGACCAGATCGCGCGCGCCGTCTTTGAAGAGACCGGCCTGCGAACGGTCTTTCACCATCACTGCGCGGGATATGTTGAGACTCCGGAGGAGATGGCTACGTTGCTCGATCTCACCGTCTCGGAACTGCTGGGGATGGTCTTCGACACCGGCCATTCCTGTTACGGGGCGGGGCGAGAGAGTTGCGATGTGGTCGCGACGCTGGAACGATTCAAGGAGCGCATCTGGTACATCCATTTGAAAGATTGCCAGCCACAGGTGGCGCAACGCGCGCGCGCAGAGGGGTGGGATTACTTCACGGCCCTGCGCCATGGCGTGTTTTGCGAACTCGGCAAAGGCTGCGTGGATTTTCCCGCGCTGCTGCGCTGGCTCGGCAAGCAAGATTACCAGGGTTATGTCACGGTGGAGCAGGATATTCTGCCGGGCATGGGTACGCCCAAACAGAGCGCGCGGCGCAATCGCGAATACCTGCAATCGATCGAAGATCATTTCGCAACAGAAGCGCCCAATCTTTCTGCCATTTCTAATTGAGGCACTATGGACACGCAAAAGCTGAATATAGGAATCATCGGCGCAGGTCGCATCGGCAGTGTGCATGCGGAGACGCTTGCGTTTCGCCTGCCTGCGGCCCGAATTGCCGCGATCACGGACGTCAATCGCGAAGCTGCGCAGGCACTCGCTGCACGATGCGACATTCCCAAGGTCGCTGAATCGACTGCGGAGATTCTCGCCGATTCTCAAATCGATGCCGTACTCATCTGCTCCTCCACCGATACCCACGCCGATCTCATCGTCGCGGCTGCCAAGGACGGCAAGCATATCTTCTGCGAGAAGCCCATCGCCTTTACCCTCGCGAACATCGATCGCGCGCTTGCTGCCGTGAAAGCTGCCGGTGTGCAGTTGCAGATTGGATTCAATCGCCGCTTCGATGCCAACTTCGCGCGCGTCCGTCAAGCAGTCGTCAGTGGTGAAATCGGCGAGCCGAGCCTGCTGCACATCATCAGCCGCGATCCGGCTCCTCCGCCGATCGGCTACGTTCGCTCCTCCGGCGGCATCTTCCTCGACATGACCATACACGACTTCGATATGGCGCGCTTTCTTATCGGCGACGAGGTGGAAGAAATTTACACAACAGCCGGCGTCATGGTCGATCCGGAGATCGGCGCGGCAGGCGATTTGGATACCGCGCTCATCGTGCTCCGCTTTCGCAACGGCGTCATCGGAACCATCGACAACTGCCGTAAAGCCGTCTACGGGTACGACCAGCGCGTGGAGATTCTGGGCAGCGATGGCAAGATCGAAACCCAGAACCGCTATCCGAACCAGGCCGTCGTGAGCGGCGGAATATCCGTCCACACCGACCTTCCGCTCAATTTCTTCATCGAGCGCTACACGGAGAGTTTTGTCGCGGAGATGCGGTCTTTTGTGACAGCAGTTCTTGGAAGGCGGCCCACGGAAGTCACCGGCATCGATGGACGCATTCCCGTTGTGATGGCGCTGGCGGCGCGCAAGTCTTACGATGAGCATCGCCCAGTGCGCATCGAAGAAGTGAATGTGAGCTGAGTGTCAGCAGCATCAGGTCACTCTCACGCCTCGCCATTTTCCCCTTAGACGAGTCATGCGCCATCTCGCTACGAACAGGCCATCCAAGAGTTGCTTCGCTCTACTTCTTCACTTTTGCCGTCGACTCGCGCACAATCAGTTCCGCCGCCACCTTGATCCTGACATTCGACGTTTCTCCCGACATAAGCCGGATTAGATTTTCCATCGCCAACTGGCCCATGCGCCGCATCGGCTGTCGTACCGTAGTCAGCGGAGGATCGGTATACGCAGCCAGGAACAGGTCGTCGAATCCTGTAACGGAAATATCCCTGGGCACACGCATGCCGTGCTTCCGAATCGATCGCATCACGCCCAGTGCCGTCATATCGTTATAGCAGCAGACAGCAGTCGGAGGCTTGGCGAGCGCCAGCAGCGTGTCCATTGCGCGCACGCCAGCCTCCGGTTTTCCGTCTCCGTGAACCACCAGTTGCGGTACGAACCGGATCTTGGCTGCGTCCAGTGCCTCCCGGTAACCCGCAAGCCGCTCCGCATCCGACTGGTACCCGAACTGGTCACCGACGTATGCGATTCTTCGATGCCCCAGCTTGACCAGATGGCTTGCCGCCGCGCGACTTCCCTCAAGATTGCAAACCATCACCGAGTGCACAAACGCGCCGGGATGCTGATTGTTCACAAGAATAATGGGAACCATCATCTCCGACAGCAGCGGAAGATACAAAGCGCCCACGCGCGATGAGGTCACAATGATCCCATCCACGCGCCGCTCGGCAAACGCCTGCACCACGCGCTGCTCGCGACCTGGATCGGCATTCGAGTCGGCCAGAAAAACGCTGTACCCATGGTCGTTGGCCGTCTGCTCAATGCCGCTGACCACCTCACTGGTAAAGGGATCGGCAACCGTGGTCACCGCAAGGCCGATGGTCTGCGTCCGCCGGGTGACCAGGCCGCGCGCAACGGCACTGGCGCGGTAGCCCGCATCGTTTGCTATTTTGCGAATCTTCTCCGCGGTTCGGGGATTGACCAGCGGGCTGTTTTGCAGCGCGCGTGAGACCGTGGGGTGCGATACTTTCGCGAGCTTGGCGATGTCCTTGATCGATGGCTGGCGAGCAATTCGCTTTCTTCCGTCGGCGCGCGCGGCTTTGGCTTTACTCTTCGTCATCGCATCTAGTAGCTACCATCTCATAGATGGGCTTTCTATATCACGCTCGGGAAGAATTCGTTATCAGAGCGCGAGGTAATCGATCTGCGCCATATCCTGCTGGCGGATGGAGCCGCTCATAGCACCCGCAACCACTTCCTGCGCGCGCAGCCCATCGTGATGAGTGATGGGGAACGATTTACCGCTGCGGCAACACTCCAGATAACACCTCAACTCTTCCTTGTAGGCCGCGCCGTAGCGATCGATGAACTCCGGCAATGGCTGCTCGTAACGGCGCATGGAAAAGGTCTTGCAGGCGATCGGCTCCGTAGCTTCTCGAGTTCCGTACACTTCGACGATCACCTCAAGGAGTTTTTGGTTGAAGCGCCCAACGTGAATCTGCCCTCGCTCGCCGTAGATCACCGTCTCGCCGCGATAACCGGACACATGATTGCGCGTGACCTGAATCTGGCCAATCAACTCCTCGCCAAAATCGAGCAGCATCAGCGCGTCGTCGAAATCCTCCACGCAGGTCGTGAGTCGATGGCTGAATACGCGTGAGCCAATCGACAGAGCAGATTTTGGCATCTTCCCCGTGAACCACAATAGCTCATCGACATTGTGAACGGCCATGTCGGACAGAATGCCGGGGCTGTTGAATCCATCCGGCGCAGGACCCGAGTCTTCAAGCGCCGAATAAATCTTGAAGACGCGGCCGATGACGCCTTCATCGATCAACTGCTTCGCATAGAGAGTGGGGCCGTCGAACCGCCGCTGAAAACCCAGCATCAGGGCATGTGGATGCTCCCGCTCCAGCAGCGACCCAAACTGCCGATCGCCTTCCAGCGTGCCGGTGAGCGGCTTCTCGAGAAAGATGCGCAGCCCGGCCTTGATCATCAGCAGCGCGTGCTCGCGATGCAGCGCCGTATTGGTTGCGATAATCGCGGCATCGCACAGGCCCGATTCGGCCAGCTTCTCGATGTCGTCCAATACCGGCGTCGCAGTGCCGCTGAGGGCCAGAAATCTGTCGGCAGCCTGACTGTCTTTGGTGGCGACCGAAGAAAGCAGGCACAGGTCGGACTCTTGCGCCAGCTCGTGAATGTGCAGCGCATGGATCATTCCCATGCGGCCAAGACCAACAACACCCACGCGTAATGGTTCACTGGAAGATGGCAATGACGAACCTCTCGACTCTGCCGACAAGTGGATAAGCGGCTTACCTTTAAAGAGTAGCAGTTAGACTATGCGTATCGCCCCTCATTCAGCCCCAAGCGGTCTGGATTCCAGGATCATTCCGCTGATTGAGATTTCGGATCTTCTTAAGGCGCGATTAAGATTCGGTCGCTAATATTTACTTCAAGAATTCCTTATCTTTCAGGAGTCAAGAGATTGCCATTCGCTGGATTTCAATACTTCACTTTTCGGATAGGACTGCGCGTACTTTCATTTGCGCTTCCCGCGGTCGTTGCAATCACAGCTTCCGCACAGGGCGGACCGCCATTGATCACCGATGATCCCGGAACCCCCGGCAATCATAACTGGAAGATCAACTTTGGCTGGATTGCGGATCACAATCCCGGCAACACGAGTTACCAGTTGCCCGACATCGATATAAACTACGGCTGGGGCGACCGCATCCAGCTGACGTACGAGATTCCCCTGGCCGCGGCCACAGACCAGAACAACACAACGCGCGCGGGTCTTGACGAATCGCTACTTGGCGTCAAGTGGCGTCCTTGCGAGCATCACACCGCCGGTGAACCGAAGTCCGACGAGAACATGAATTTCTCTTTAGCCGCCTATCCCCAGGCGTCCATCAACAATCCCACCAGCGCCGTGCGCCGGTGAGTTGTCGAGAACGGCCCGCAGTACTACCTGCCGCCGGACTTTACCGCCAAGGTCGGCCCCATCGATTTCAATGGCGAGGTAGGCCACTGGTTCGGCAATCACGCGGTACCGAGCCGCTGGGGCCGGGGCCGGATCGCTGGCCACGAGTGCAACGACCGCCTCGAACTCTACACCGAGTTATACGATCTGCAGGACGCCAATCAGATCGGTGGCGCGCCCAAGCATCGCGAATTTACACTGGATGTCGGCGGACGCCAGACCCTCGATCATGGGGGCCACCTGCGCCTGCTCTTCATGGGAGGCCGCGCGATTCAAGCCGTGACGCGCCTGAACAGCGAACCGAATTGGATCGCATACATCGGTTTTTAGGTTCTTCTTGGTTCGCAGTAGGTACATCCTTTCTGCAAGGAGGTGATTTCCCGTGAGTGATCTGGAGCCTGCCCTCCTCGACCCCGAACTACCACCGGACCCCGGCCAGTTTGCAATCCCGCTACTCCATCGTTATTGGCAGCACGCCGCCGCACCGTGCGCAGACCGCCTTCCATGGGATCTGCAAAACACCCTTCTCTCCGGCCTTGGCCTCAATCTCCTTGAGACCTCGCGCTTCCTGCACGGAGTGGTGAAGCCCGGCTTCAGAGACTTCGAGCAGTGGATTCTCAAAACTAACGGCGGTGCTATCGCTCCCGAGCGCCTCAACCGCCTGCGCGACGCCTTAGAAGGCAAGCCGGTGGACTCGCCCGCCGGCTCCCTCGATGGCGTCTCCGGCCTCACGTCTGAAGAATTGGCATTCTGGGAGCAGCATGGCTACGTCGTCCTGCATGACGCCGTCGAACCCGGACCTCGCGACGCCGCGGCGGCTGCCATCTTTGCATTTCTCGATGCCGATCCCAGAGACCCTGATACCTGGTACGCCAACAAGCACGGCAAAACCATCTGGGTGCCCCTGCTGCACCATCCAGCCATTTGCGCCAACCGAAACGCACCGCGCTTGGTGAAGGCATTTTCCCAACTGTGGGGCGCTGTAGACCTGTGGCCCCCCATCGACCAGGGCGGCTTCAATCCGCCCGAGCGCCCTGGCTGGACATTTCCCGGTCCCCACCTCCACTGGGACATGACCCTCGCCACCCCGCATTGCTTTGGCGTGCAGGGAATCCTCTACCTTACTGACACCCCTGCCGACCAAGGTGCCTTTTGCTGTATCCCCGGCTTTCACCGCAGCCTGGAGTCCTGGCTCGCCAGCCTGCCGCCCTCGGCCAATCCACGCCAGGCAATCCTCAGCCATCCCGGCCTCATCCCCATCGCCGGCAATGCTGGTGATCTGGTCCTGTGGCATCAGGCGCTGCCCCATGCCAGCAGCCCCAACCGCGGCACCCATCCCCGCGTGGTCCAGTACATCTATCACCGCCCCACCCGCTGGCCCTACACCGCGGAGTGGATGTAGGCCGAGTCGGCATCCTTTATTGCGCGAAGCTCCTCTGGGCGGAGATTCGAGTGTGAACAAGCGAAGGTCGCTGTGCCCTCAAGAGACGCATCGCAGAATTCAAGCAAGGACCGGCGCGAAAGACAACCTTGTGCCTCATAATGAAGCGCCTGAATCTGAAACACCCTGCCGAGCCCATGCGAGCCAACTGCTGAGGTCGAACAAGGATAAAATTGACGATGTGAGCCCCGAGGAAAGCCAGCGCGAGTTGCAACCCCGAGAACATCCATTCTCTCTCGGACAACGAATCATCCTCGCCATCGTCCCTCGCCTCGTTTGGATGCTGCTCTGGATCGTCGGTTGCACCTGGCGCTTTGAACTGATCGCCGAAGAAGGCGCCACTCCCCTCCCCTACGGCATAGGCGCTGCCGCCGAGATCTACTGCTTCTGGCATCAATGCGTTCTGCCCTGCGCCATCTATTTTCGACGCACCCACGCCACCATCCTCATCAGCCGCAGCTTCGACGGCGAACTCATCACTCGCATCCTGGGCCTCTTCGGCTTCCGCGCCGTACGCGGCTCCAGCTCGCGCAGCGCACGCGAGGGGCTTCTCGGCCTCAAAGATGTCCTCGACTCCGGCCGCCCCGCCATCTTCACCGCCGACGGACCCCGCGGCCCCATCTACCAAACGAAAATGGGGCCCATCAAACTGGCGCAACTCACTGGCGCACCCATCGCCGCGTTCCACCTTGAGCCCCAGCACGGCTGGGTCATTCACTCCTGGGACCGCTTTCTCATCCCAAAACCCTTCACCCGCATCGTCGTCAGTTGGGCGCGACAAACGCACGTCAGCGCCGACTTGCCTGCCGACGAATTCGAATCGAAAAGACAAGAACTCAACGCATCCATCGAGCGCGCCCGCCTGCGCGCCTACGCACACTTTGGAAAGGCGCAAGCATGACCGAAGCTCTTTTTTCGTTTTATTGCGGGCGAACGGTTGCTTTGAAACGGCAAGACGATAGTCGTGCCGATTCACCGCGGGAAAATGATGGGGCTTTAGCCCCCGAGGGGCGCATGGCGGTTGCGGCATGACCGATCTCCGCGTCGCCGACTTCGACTTCCATCTGCCCCCTGAGCTCATCGCCCAGCAGCCGCCGGCCGTCCGCGGCCAAAGCCGCATGTTGGTCATGGACCGCGAAAACGGCGCTCGGCACGACGATTCTTTCGCCAATTTCCATCGCCACTTGCGCCCCGGCGATCTACTGGTCATCAACGACAGCCGCGTCATCCCCGCCCGCCTCTATGCCCGCCGCACCCTTCGCCGCGAACGGGAAACGCCAACAGGCCGCATCGAAGTCATGCTCACCGAGCCGGCACCGCCGCAATCCGGAGACGATTCATCCAACCCACAAACCGTGGGTGCCCCATCCTCGCGCCCCCACTTGGAGGCTGGAGTGGGACAGCCCCCGGCTTCACCACCTCAATTAAAGACAACAAACCGCTGGCACGCCCTCGTCCGCCCTGGCCGCAAAGTTGCCAACGGAGAAATCCTCGTCTTCCCCGACGCAACAGGCGAAATCCAACTCCAGGCCGAGGTTGTAGAACGCGGCGAATTCGGCGGGCGCACCCTCGAATTCGTTCCAGTTGCAAACTTTTACCAGGTCCTGGATCGCATTGGCCACATGCCCCTCCCGCCCTACATCCACCGCGACGACGCTGTCGAAGATCGCGCCCGCTACCAGACCGTTTTCGCTGGGCAGCCGGGCTCCGTCGCCGCTCCCACGGCGGGTCTCCACTTCACGACTGAGGTTCTTGAACAACTCTCATCGAAAGGGATTGAAATCGCCCGCGTCACCCTCCACGTCGGACTCGGAACCTTCTCTCCATTGCATGTAGAAAGGCTCTCCGACGTTCGCCTTCATAAAGAGAGATACTCACTCAGCGCCTCAGCAGCCGACGCCCTCAACCGCGCCTTCAACCAACGCCGCCGCATCCTGGCCGTAGGCACCACCACGGTCCGCACCCTCGAATCCGCGGCCGCCATCTATCCCCCCGGCCAACTCCTGCCCCACTCGGGCGAAACCGGCATCTTTATCTCCCCTGGCTTCACCTTCCGCCTCGTCAATGCGCTCCTTACCAACTTCCACCTTCCGCAATCGAGCCTTCTGATGCTGGTCAGCGCCTTCGCCGGCCGCGAGCGGATTCTTTCCGCTTACCAGCACGCAGTCGAGAATAAGTACCGCTTCTTCAGCTACGGCGACTGTATGTTGATTGCATGACATCGATGCACGAAAGCTGAACCGACCAGGAAAATACGTGCCCACGGTCCCTCGCGTTTCGGGACCGGGGAGGCCAGTACCCTGTCTAGAAGCTGTTCCATAACCGGGTTTTGAAAGGGCACGGCTTCATCCCTGCCGCTACGGATCAAGAAAATCGCGGGCTTTAGCCCCTGAGGGATGGTCCCGCGGCGATCCAATCGGTTATCAAACAGCTTCGAACACCCCAATTGGGAATTACATACTTAACTCCCAATGAGTCGATAGTGGGGCTGACTTGCTGACTTGCTATCGCGCATAGCGCGGCTGACTCGCTAAATCAGATCAAGCAGATGCTCCAATCTATTCGAGGACAGGGGGGCAGGGCAAGCGCACTGTGGGGGAGTGATGTATATAGTTCCCCCCCAATTCCCCTACTCCTTCAACATCTTCCGAATCGCCGCATTCTTCTCCGCCACAGTCCGCAGCGGAACACCCAGCAACTCTGCCCAGTACCGTCGCTCCAACAGCGTCTCGATCGTTTCCCCCTCGCAAGGCACAATCCCGTAAATCACCCTGCACCCCATCGCCCTTGACACTCGGGATATCGATTCCAGGGTGATCGTCCCCTCCAGCTCCCGTGCCTCCAGCGCAAAGAGGCTTGATTGGTTGATGCCAAGCTCCTTCACAAGCTCCGCAACCGGAATATCCAACGCATGCCGAATTGCACGCAATAGCCCATGGGTAGGATTCTTATACTTGGCCGCCTGCCGATAAGGCCGCATCTCCAAATCCAGCCGCTTCCGCATTCGCTTCCGTTCCTTCTCCCGCATCGTTTCCCCCCAAGCTCCTTTGTTGATCGCAGTTCACTGATCCGTTATCCCTGAAACCGGATCCCTGTCCCCACCCTACTCAAAACAAGCCATTTAATACGCAAAAAAACTAACTCGAAATTTCCGATTTTGTCTTTTTCCCAAAATCCATTCCGGTTCCAGGCCTACAAGACGCACAAAACCCTCCGTCTAAAACCCATCCCATGCGCATGGGAACTCGACCAACCGAAATCCGTCAGCTTATACCCGTAGGAAAAAATCGCCTTCCTCTGGATGCAAGCCTGGTGAAATCCGACGATTCGAATGTCTGCTCTTGTTCCCTATTCCCGATTCCCTAGTCCCTTAGTCCCTTAGCCCCTTAGTCCCTTAGTCCCTTAGCCCCTTAGTCCCTTAGCCCCTTAGACCGTGGTCCCTCATTCCAGCCTTCCTGCACTAAACTGAATCTCGGAAGGTCCCAGATGAAAACACCACTTCTCGCAGCAACGCTGCTCCTCTCGATTGCCCCCGCTCTGCCTGCCCAGCGCCTTCAGCTCTCGCCGCCCTCGCCTGCGCAACCCGCTGCGCCCGTATCTTTAGAAGACCGCCGCAAAGCGCTCAACGCCGTCTTTCACGATGATTGGGAAGACCAGCTCAAGACCCAGCCCGAGTTCGCCTCCTCAATCGGCGACAAGCGCTACAACGACCAGATACAGGACTACTCCGTCAAGGCTTACAACGAAGAGCTGGCCCGTGAGCAGGGCTTTCTCAACCGGCTTGCGGCCATTGACCCCACCGGCTTCACCAGCCAGGAAAAGATCTCGCAAGACCTGCTCACGCTGAATATCACCACGGACCTTGAGTCCGCCGAGTTCAAAGAGTGGGAGATGCCGCTCACGCAGATGGACGGCATTTACGCCACCTATACGCGGCTGGCCCCGCAGTTGAGTTTCGACAGCGTGAAGGACTACGACGACTGGATCGCTCGCCTGCACGCCATTCCCAGAGCCTTCACGCAAACCATCACCAACATGTCGATTGGTGTTGAAGATGGCCGCGTGCCGCCGAAGTATCTGCTCCAGCTTGCGCTGGAACAAGTGAATCAACTGGCGCATGAAAAGCCGGAAGAATCGCCGCTGGCGCTGCCAATCAAGAAGTTCCCGGCGTCGATCCCGGCCCCGGAGCAGGAGCGCATCAAGACGGAAACTCTTGACGCAATCTCGAAGGAAGTTCTTCCCGCATATATCCGTCTCGCGCGTTATATGCAGGTAAGTTACATCCCGGCAGGCCGCAACGATGCCGGCATCTGGTCTCTGCCCGATGGAGACAAGTACTACAAGTTCCTCATCAAGCGCTCGATCACAACCGATCTCACCGCGGAGCAGATTCACCAGATCGGCCTCGATGAAGTGAAGCGAAACGAAGCCGATATGCTCGCTCTGGCCCAGAAGCTTGGATACAAGGACGTGGCCTCGGCGCGCGCCGGGTTAAAGGCCGATCCCAGGTCGAAGGGCGCTACCGCCGATCAACTGCTGGCCGCCTATCGCGGCTATCTGACACCCATGCAGGCCAAGCTGCCGGAGATCTTCGGCCGCCTGCCCAAGGCGCCGTTTGAAGTGGTCAAAGTGCCCGACTATCTGGAGAAGACTTCCGCTCCGGCCTACTACGAGCCGGGCTCGCCCGACGGCAAGCGCCCCGGACGGTTGTTCATCGACACCTACAACGCCGCCGACCGCAACCTCTACGGAGTCGAGTCCGTCGCTTACCACGAAGGCATTCCCGGCCACCACCTGCAAATCTCCATCGCGCAGGAGCTGGAGAACACCCCCGAGTTCCGCAAGTTCAACTACTACACGGCATACACCGAGGGCTGGGCCCTCTACGCCGAGCGCCTGGGCAAGGATTTGGGCTTCTACAAAGATCCCGCATCCGATTTCGGACGCTTGGAAGCGGATAACTGGCGGGCAATACGGCTAGTGGTAGACACCGGCGTCCATAACAAGCACTGGACCCGAGAGCAGATGGTGCAGTTTTTTCACGATCATTCAGCGATCGATGAGACCAGCATTCAGGCCGAGACAGACCGTTACGTGGCGTGGCCGGCGCAGGCGCTGGCCTACAAGATCGGCCAGCTGAAGATACTCGAATTGCGAGACCGCGCGCACAAGGCGTTAGGCGCGAAGTTTGATTTGCGCGCATTTCACGACCAGGTGATCGATGCCGGCGCGCTGCCGCTGGATGTGCTGGAGTCGCAAATCGATGGTTGGATTGCGAGCCAGAAGGCGGGAACAACAAATTAGATACAGGACGAAATTGATTCGCGACGGAGCAGATTCGGAACTGGTATTCTTTCGAGTTGCATTGAATAAATTGGGCGAGCGGGGCGTCAGTATTTTGCGCGGCGCAAGTCAGGAAAAGTTGGAGATGATTCTTATGAAACGGTATTTTGAATTGGCTATGCTTCTTGTGGCGGCGACCTGCGGATTGCATGCGCAGGTGATCGATACAACCGTATGCGACGTGTTGAAGAGCCCGCAATCGTTCGACAACAAGATCGTTCGCATCAAGGGGACCGTGGTCGCGGGTTTTGACCAGTTCGTGATCCGCGATGAGAACTGCGCGCAGGATGTGAACGGCATTTGGCTCGCGTATCCGCAAGGGACCAAGGGCAAGGCCGGGCCGATGGCCATGCTGGAATTGAAACCTGCAAAGAATTTTGCGGGCACGGCTGCCGCTCCGACTGCGCGTGCGGCCGTGGTTCTCGACAAGAGCAAGGACTTCAAGGAATTCGACAACAAGCTCGCCGAACTGCACAGCAAGGGAACGGCGCTCTGCATGGGCTGCGTGCAGAACACAGTGATGGCGACGGTAGTCGGGCGGCTGGATGGCGTGGCAAGCGCTACATTCAAGCGCGATGCCTCTGGCAAGATTACAACCCTGGGCGGATTTGGCAGCGCCAATACCTACCCGGCGCGGCTGGTGATTCAATCGGTTTCCGATGTCGTAGCTAAACCGGTGGATTTTGCGAAGGTGGATGCCATCACCGCAGCCGACAACAATAACCAGGGTCCGGGTCAGCAGCAATCGGGGTCGAACCCCCTGGCCGATGCGCAGAAGTTTGCTGCAGCAATGAACGGCAAGCCGATGGGCGATCAGTTTGCCAAGGCCGTCGGCGTCTTTGCAAAGCCCGGCGAGCAAAACGGCGTTGTGATTGGATACGGAGCAATGAATGAGGCTGCGCAAGCCGATGCGCCTTCCACGCAGGATTCGCCGGACGGACTCGAATACCATGTGACTTTCAATAAAGACAAAATCAAGCCGGAAGCGATGGAGTTTGCGTTGCTGCACATGGGGCAGCATATTGCAGACATCCGCACACCGGTCAAGGGCAACGAAAGTGCGCCGCCGCGGGTTTCGGAAAGCAACGCGTGGGTGGTATCGAGCGAGGCTGCCATCTGGTCCGGGCAGAGGTATGTGATTCTGCCCGGCGCCTACATGATGTGGAACGGCAAGTGGCCGCAGCCGGAGCAGGTCCAGAACATGCAAGATGCGCTGAAGCAGTTCTTGGACAAAGAAGTCATGATGAATATGTAGCCGGTACGCAATAAGCCGGTTGCGAGTATTCTTGTATCTGCGACAAAATCTCTTCTTTAAGACAGGGAAAACAATGGCAGAGCTAGCCGTTGAGGCCAACGAAACCCCCGCGCAGTTTCCAAAGGTGCGAGTAGCAGTGCTAGGCGCCGGAAAGATGGGCGGCATTCTGCTGCAAGCATTTTTGAAGCAGAATTTATTTGCGCCGGATCAGATTCACGCGACGGTGGGCCACGCCGAGCGGGCGCTTGCGCTGAGCACGCAGTGGGGCGTGGACGTTAGCACGAATAATCTGGAAGCCGTGAAACAGGCAGACTTGATTTTAATTGGCGTCAAGCCCTTCCAGGTGCCGGACCTGATTGCCGAGATCAAGCCCGGGCTGACAACCGCGAAGACGCTGATCTCGTTTGCGGCATCGGTGAAGACGCGGGCCATTGAAGAGGCGGCGGGGATGGACATTCCCGTGATCCGCGCGATGCCGAATACACCTTCCGCGCTGGGAGCCGGAGCCGCGGCGCTATGCCGCGGACAGTTTGTTTCCAACGCGCAGATGGAGCTGGCCGAGAGAATTTTTGAAACCGTGGGCCGCACAGTGACCGTGGACGAGAAGCATATGGATGCGGTGACGGGGTTGTCGGGCTCGGGGCCGGCTTACATCTACATCATCATCGAGGCGCTGGCGGAGGCTGGCGTGAAGGTGGGACTGCCGCGCGATACGGCGACGCAGCTTGCGGCGCAGACGGCGTTTGGCGCGGCGAAGATGGTGCTTGAGACGGGCTATCATCCGGCGCTATTGAAGGATGCTGTGACTACGCCGGCGGGATGCACGATAGACGGCATTCTGGAGCTAGAAGAGGGCGGACTGCGCGTGACGCTGATCAAGGCCGTGATGCGGGCCACGGAGCGGGCGCGGCAACTGGCGGCTGGGTGAAGAGACAGTTGTCAGTGAACAGCGGACAGTGATCAGTTTTTTCCGTGTTGGGCCGAGGTTAGCGGTTTACTCGGTCTCAAAGTCGAGACCGGGGAATCCGGCTATTGTGTGGATGGGCGTTCAGGGAATGCGAGAGGTAATTGGCGCGAATGAGCAAGTTGAAAATCACAAATTGTGATCTCAAAGGCTGCGATTCCAGTCGAGCGCGTGGAGCGTCGCATTCTGTCGATTCGCGGACTGAACGTGATGATCAGCACCGACCTTGCCGAACTCTATGAGGTGGCTCCGAAGGTCCTGATGCAGGCTGCCAAGCGCAACCTGAATCGCTTCCCAGAGGATTTCATGTTCCAACTGACCGCAGCGGAGTATGCAGACTTGAAGTCACAATTTGTGACTTCAAGTTGGGGAGGAGCGCGACGTGCTGCGCCATATGCCTTCACCGAGCAGGGCGTTGCCATGTTATCGAGCGTCCTGCGCAGTCAGCGCGCCGTGCTGGTAAACATCGCCATCATGCGCGCCTTTGTCAAGCTAAGAGAGATAGTTGTCACAAATCGCGATCTTGGCCGACGCCTGAATGAGATGGAAAAGAAGTACGAT
>Ga0182012_10000563_pt1 | contig 41118 bp, 44 predicted proteins | sample 612S2SmetaG_FD_120486 | JGI IMG/M metagenome (GOLD analysis project Ga0182012, IMG submission 120486) | Permafrost microbial communities from Stordalen Mire, Sweden - 612S2S metaG | ecosystem: Environmental > Terrestrial > Soil > Wetlands > Permafrost | place: Sweden: Stordalen | collected... | reverse complement strand
TTATCCTCTGCTCCGGTCAACACAACTCTAAACAATCCGTGTTAATTTGCAAAGGTTGTAGTTGTCGTCAGTCGGTAAGAATAGTTGTCGCTGATGGGTAAAAGTAGTTGTCGCCAGACAGAGGCATTGTCGACGCCGAAGAACTCCAAGAAGCCGCCATCGATCTCGATCCTGAGTCCTACCGCCAGGAGTTTCTCGCCGAATTTCTCAACGCCGGCCACGAGTGCGTCTATTACGGCTTCGACCGCGAAAAGCATTGCAAGCACCTGACCTTCGAAAACCTTCACCCGCTCATCTGGACTATCGATTTCAATGTCAATCCTATGTGCATGCTTCTCATCCAGCGTATGGGCGACATCGTCCACGTCCTCGACGAAATCATTCTTCGCAACACCAACACCGAAGCAGCCTGTGTATCCTTCTTAGACCGGCTCACCGACTTACACAAACTCATCCCCGCGTACCAACGACCCCTGCCTCTGCACATCTATGGCGACGCCAGCGGTAACCAACATCGGACTTCGGCCTCGTCCACCGACTGGAATATCATTCGCCAATTCTTCGCTCGATACAAAGGGCAAATTGAGCACTCCGTGCACACCAATAAGGTCAATCCAGCCGTCCGCGACCGTGTAAATTGTGTCAATTCGCGGCTCTTAAATGCCGACGGCGACATCCGTCTCTTCATCGACCCCCGCTGTCACGAGCTCATCCGCGACCTCGAAAAGGTCACCTGGAAGCTCGATCCCAACGGCCAAATTGGCGCCGAAATCAACAAATCCGACCCCAATCGCACCCACGCCTCCGATGCCCTGGGCTACTATATCGCCCAAGCCTTCCCTCTCAAACCCTTAATCGGCCACCAATCCACCGGCCGCCTTTACTGGTAGCGCTTATAGGCGGTAATAATCCCAGTAATAGTTACTTGTATACAACGACATACAACTATATAATTGCTTCCAATCCAGCTCGAAAGTTATTCTAGGATATGGAAAATGCCCGCAGCCTACCCCTTGGCTCGCTGTTTATTACCCCGCCCGTCAGCAAGCATCTTTAGTAGTATCAGTAGTGCCCGGAGGACACCCCGGTTGAGTAGTAATTTAGGAGGAAATATGAAGTCGTTCCGAAACTTGAAGTTTTGCTCGTTTGCAATTCTGCTGACCTTTGTCTGCGCCCCATTACACGCGGCCACCGTTACTTTATCTCAAATCTACGTTTCCATCGGCCCCGACGCCAACACCTCGCCAAACTATGGCGCCTACACAACAAACGCGCAAGCTGGTGTCATAGCTGGTGGCGTAAACGAAGGGGGAAGCATTGCGACCACTCCCTCGGCCTATAACGTCGTCGGCACTGGCAACACTGCCTCTGTCAACGGCGCCCAGATCACAAACAGTCCATTCCCGTCCTGGTTAGGAGTGGCTGATCCCACAGGTGCTTTGGCTGCCGAAAAAGGCAACATGATTTATTGGAGCATCGTTTTCCAAGGCACCAACATCAGCCTCAGCAACATCAACCTCACCCAAAACAGCACCGATCCTCTCGATTATTTTGGCGATAGCACCCAGCCCGGCGGACTGGCCACCACGTCCTTCGCAGGCATCGATTATGCCCCGGATCTCGTTGGAATCACGTCCACAAATCAGTTGATTACGAGCGGCGTTGGCACACAGTTGGTCAACGAAATCGTGATCACGGGTTTCGGCGAAGCCCAGGATGGCTACGGCTTCCCTGCTGTCGGTACCGACGCCCAACAATTGGCGGCCATTGACCAGGCGTTTGCTCAGGGTTTAGGCAACTACTCGATCAATACCTGCTACTACTATGGCCCTGTCGCCCAAGGCAGCCCCAGTTCCTGCGACAGCACAAGTGTAGCCAATGCCCTAACGCCGGAACCGACCGCATTTTCTACGGTCGCTATCGCGCTTTTCCTGTCCTCAGCCGTCTGGATGTACCGCCGGCAAGGCCGAAATTCGCTTGGGTAATAATTGAGGGTTTTTTGATCAGGTCGTGATCTGAGGTTCGAAAAGCTGGTGCGCCCGGAGTGATTCGAACACACGACCTTCTGGTTCGTAGCCAGACGCTCTATCCAGCTGAGCTACGGGCGCACTGTAACTCCACTATACACCACGGGTTACCGCTAAGTCGACTTCATTTCAGAATCGCCGATATCCAGGCAAACCACGCAATTTCTCCCGCCCGCCTTCGCCTTATATAGCGCTTCATCCGCCACCCGAATGAAAACAGCCGGGCTTCGATCTGATAAATCCGAAATCGTCACTCCAAAACTCGCCGTGACTGGAATTTCAATCCCAGCATCGGCCAAAATCTTAGAATCCTGCAGTTTTTGGCGCATCCGGTCGGCTTGCGTCCTCGCTTGTTCCATGTCGCAGTTCGGCAACACGACTAGAAACTCTTCGCCGCCATAGCGGCCCACTTGGTCGTAAGCGCGCATACTGCTCTTCAACCGGGCAGCCGTTTCGCGAAGCACCGCATCGCCGGCGAAATGCCCGTAGGTATCGTTCACCTTCTTAAAATGATCGATATCCAGAAGAGCAATCCCGACGGTCCGCTGGTCGCGGTGGGAACGGGCAATTTCCTGTTCCAAAATCGCCATGATCGCCGCGCGATTCGGCAGCATCGTGAGCAAATCCTTATTTGCCTTTTCACGAAGTTCCTCGCGGGCCTCCATCAGACTCAGCTGAAGATCGATAATCCGCTTGCCCGCCCGCAGCCGAACTGACAGTTCCTGCTGGTCGAACGGCTTCACAATATAGTCGTCTGCGCCCGCTTCCAAGCCCTCAATTGTCTCATCTTTGCTATTTTTTGACGTCAGCAGAAGTATGTAAGTGTACGGTTCTCGCCGAGTCTCCCGAACCTTCTTACAGACGTCGGGCCCGGTGAGATGTGGCATCACCCAGTCCAGAATGGCCATGGGCGGCGCATCTGGCTTCTCTAGGATGTCCCAGGCTTCCGCCCCGTCCTCCGCCATCACTACTTCGTAGCCCCAGCGGGCTAGGGACTTGCGCAACATCGCGCGCGAAGTAGCACTGTCATCAGCGATCAAAACCTTCATACGCTCGTTCAAGTGTTATGCCCTGCTAGGTTTCTTCGTCAGAAAGGGGATCAAGGATTAGAGCCGGGGGCATGATACGGCGAGTCACTGAATACATTTTTTGCGCTGCTAGTCTTGCCGGAAGAAAGAACCTGCCCCTTCAGGATAAACCCAATCCCGGCAAAGCGGTACCAGTAAGACGAATTCCTATCCTTTTCCGTTTACCAGTAGAGACAAAACCAGCGGTCTATTCACGATCCTATATCATGGGTGTATCGCCCAGACTATTCTCGAATCATGGAGCGCTTGCTGTATTTAAGGAGTTTTGGATGAACAATTCCGTACTCGTGCCGATGGTGGTTGAACAAACATCGCGGGGGGAGCGGGCCTACGACATTTACTCGCGCCTGCTGAAAGAAAACATCATCTTTCTTGGCACGCCGATAGATGACAATGTCGCTAACTTAGTGATCGCCCAGATGCTGTTTCTGGCTGCTGAAGATCCCGAGCGTGACATTTCGCTGTACCTGAATTCGCCAGGCGGTTCGATTACCGCCGGTTTGGCGATCCTGGATACGATGCGCCTGGTGGAACCAGACATCGTGACTTATTGCCTGGGACAATGTGCGTCCATGGCAGCCGTGCTCTTGGCGTGCGGCACGAAAGGCAAGCGGTTCAGTTTGCCGAATGCGCGCATTTTGATCCACCAGCCTTCCATGAGCGGGTTGGGTGGACAGGCGGCCGACATCGATATTTACGCTCGCGAGATCCTGCGCATGCGACAGTCCCTCAATGAAATTTTGGCGGATGCTACGGGCCAGCCAATCGATAAAATCGCACGCGATGTTGACCGTGATTACATTCTCGAGCCAGCGGCGGCGCTGGAGTACGGGATGATTGACCGCGTCATTTCCAGTCGGCAGCCGCAACCAGTACCAACCCGGTAATCCCTAAAATTCCAAATTCAGTAGAGAATTTGGACGCCAGCCAGCCACCAGGGTATCTGTGCAAGTCGTTGATAAAGACTGATCAGGTACCCTCGGTGGTGAGACAAGTATTTCATTTCTAACGATTTCCAAATAAAAACTATCGTTCGCCACCATCTCTGCCGATTTGAAAATGAGAGCGGAAAGAGTTCAGCACTGGCGGGATAGCCCGAATATTATTTTTGGAAGAATGAGCCGGTGATCAGTCCTCGACCGTGGCTTAGGAGCCCAGTTAGATTCTTGGTTCCGTTGGAATTGAGCTAAACTATAAAAGACGCTTATCGCATGATGAAAAGATCGCGCCCTAAGATAGCCCAGTTTGCTTTGCTTTTGATTTTGCCTGTTGGAGTTTCCCAGGCAGCTCAAAAGACTCCGACCTCAGCAGGTTTTTCTCTGATGGCGGAAGCTGCGGGTAAAACTGCAGCGCCGGAAAACGGCAATCGGGAAGTAGCTGAAGCAAATGCCGCTCCCAACGCCGTGCCGGTTACGAGCAACGAAGGTACCGCAGCAGACGGCAGTGTCCGGACAGCCCAGGCAGATGAATCCCTGCGCCTTTCCGACAGCCATTTTAACGCAGGGAGACAGCTTTATTTTGAAGGCGATTTAGCCGGCGCCCGCCGCGAATTCGACCAAGCCGTGGACGCGCTCCTGAAAGCACCAGATTCACTGCCGGATCATGGCCGTATTGAACGGCGATTGGACGAGATCTGTAATCTGATTTACCGTTTCGATGTGGAGAAACTAGGTGCCGGGCAGAAAGCCGATGAAGAAAAGGTCGCTTTCGACGAAGCCCCGATCGATGCCATCAGCCAAATGACCTTTGCTGTGGATGAAAAGCTCGCTCCGAAGCTCCAGAGCGAATTGACCCAAGTGGCCTCGGGCATTCCGCTCGAACTAGCTGGGCCGGTCCCAGGCTTGATTCACTTTTTCACCGCGACCGACTCTGGCCGTCGCACGCTCTTGGCGGGTTTTCGGAGATCCGGCCGCTACCGCGCTCTGATCCAGCGGATTTTGGCCGAAGAAGGCGTTCCCCAGGAATTGATTTACTTGGCGCAAGCCGAATCCGGCTTTTTGCCGCGTGCCGTTTCTAACAAGAAGGCCGTGGGCATGTGGCAGTTCATTTCAGATACCGGTGCCACCTACCAGTTGAAGCGCTCGGGCTCTTTTGATGAGCGGCTCGATCCGGAAAAGGCCACCCGCGCCGCTGCGCGGTTCCTGAAGGCTCTCCATGATAGGTATGGCGACTGGTATTTAGCCATGGCTGCCTATAATTGTGGCGCTGGCGCCGTTGACCGCGCGGTGGAACGTACCGGCTATGCCGATTACTGGGAACTGCTGCGGCGTCACGCTCTACCCCAAGAAACCGCCAACTACGTCCCCATCATTCTGGCCATGACCATCATCGCCAAGAATCCGCAAGACTATGGGCTAGATAGCATCGGCATGGATTCGGCGCTCGAATATGACTCCATCAGTCTCACTGCAGCAACACATGTAGATCTGATTGCCGATGCCACCCTGCAGCCGGTATCCGTGATTCGTGATTTAAATCCCTCCTTATTAGGCCGCGTCGCACCAGCGGGCTACCAAGTGCATGTGCCTAAAGGAACTGCCACTGCCACGCAAGAAGCTCTTGAAACCGTCCCCGCCAGTAGTCGTCACGCTTGGCGGCTCCATCACGTATCGTCTGGCGATACTCTGGCGGCGATTGCCAAGGTCTATCACTTGACCCCCGAACGAATTGTGGCTGTCAATGGCAGCGGCGATTCGATTGAAGCAGGTGACACCCTACTTATTCCCGCGCTTGACCCCGCTCTGCCTCCGGCACACACCGCCAAAGCTCAACGCTTCGCCAAAGGCCGCTACCGGCTGGTTAGAGTGCAGTCAAGCCGTTCCACTCTCGCACAGCGCGCCGGACATATGGCTGCTTCGCCGCGTGTGTCGGCGCAGGCTTTGCACCGCAAAGCTGCCGTTCGCACCGCTGGTTTGCACAGATAGCGCACAAACTCACATACAAACTCAGACGAACGTAGTAACTTAAAGCTTGATCCACAAGATCAAGCTTTTTTGTTTGAGAAGTTGCGAAGAGGCTGCTGTATGTGAAATCATTTTGCTTCTCGCATCATCTCGGTGCATAGTAGGATGTGCGAAAGGAGAGAACGCTTTGCCTTTGAACTACTGGCTCACGCCAGACGATGACGATGACGATTTCGACTACGAAGATGAACATGTCGAGATGGAGTCCGACAAGGACGAATACGAGGAGGACGATTTGGAAGACGAACTGCCCGTGAAAACCGGCACTGAGACCAGCAAGCATGAGCCTGCTGCGGTTCACTCCACGCACGGTGAAGAGTCACACGAGCATGGGCACGAACATGGCCATGAACATGGACATGAGCACCACGCTCATGAGACGCCAGAGGAACCCGAAGGGCAAGCCGAGCTCTCGTTTGCGGAGCCTGTGCACGCGAAGCCTGCGGTCAAAAAGCCCCGAGCCAAGAAACCTGCCGCAGCGCCGCCATCGGTAGCCGCATCGCCTGTGGCTAAGCCCACCCCTGCTCCTGTCAAGAAAGCCGCTGCTCCGGCGAAAAAGAAGGTGGTGGCGAAGAAGGCTCCTCCAGCTAAGAAAAAGGCGGCGACGGTGAAGAAAAAGGTCACGCCTGCGAAAAAGAAGGCAGTTGCTCCGGCCAAAAAGAAAGCCCCCGCAAAAAAGGCGGTAAAGAAGGCGATCAAAAAGGCCGCCAAGAAAGCGCCAGCCAAGAAAGCCGTGAAAAAGGTCCCGGCGAAAAAGGCGACCACGAAAAAAGCTATAAAGAAAGCGTCCGCAAAAAAGAAGCGCTAAACAAAAACGGAAGGCCCGCCGTTCTTCAGGCGGGCCTTCCGTTCGTTAAAAGGCGACTGGCGTTATTTCGGGCCTTTGCGAACTGCCGTGCGGCACCGGTCAAACAGTTCAAGCAAAGCCTCGGCGTATTCTTCTGCCGAACGTCCGCCTTTTTCCTTCCCGCCAAAGCCAGCGGACGGGATACCCTTGCCGTATCCGGTGGTCACGGCTATGAACTTCATCAGCTCGAGCGCTACTTCGTCCGGGTTGCTCTTTGCGGCGGAGGACTCTGAATTCTCTTCAGCCATTCTGGTTATTGCTCCTTAGTTTCCTTACAAACCTGCCCGGCGCATTGGAGCGACGGGACTAGATTGATTCTCCCAGCTTACCTTCAATGCCTATCAGCGCCCGTAACCTGGTACGAAAAATGCGCGGTGGAGCGCAATCGCATCTCATCGCAGGCGAGGACGGCGAAAACTATGTGGTCAAGTTCACTAACAACCCGCAGCACCGCCGGATTCTGATAAACGAGTGGCTGGCAAACGCGTTTCTCCGCTACTTACAGATCCACGTTCCGCAAACCGCCCTCGTACAGGTCACAGAATCGTTCCTGTCCCAGAACCCCGACGTCTACTTCACCCTTGGCTCCCGCCGCGAGCGCCCCGTGCCCGGCCTCCACTTCGGCTCCAAAATGTCCGTCAACCCCGACAAAGTAGCCGTCTTCGATTTCTTGCCGGAAAAACTCCTCGACAAAGTGGAAAACCGCGTCGACTTTCTCGGCACGCTCGTTTTCGACAAATGGGTCGGCAACGCCGATTCGCGCCAAGCCGTCTTCTTCCGTGCCAAGGCCAAGACCTGGACCCCCCTCAAAGGCGACACCCCCGCCCGCGTCGGCTTCTTCGCCCAGATGATCGACCACGGCTTCGCCTTCAACGGCCCGCATTGGGAATACAACGACACGCCCCTCAACGGCCTCTACTTCCGCACTTCGGTGTATGAACAGGTGACGTCCCTCGATTCCTTCCAGCCCTGGCTCGATATGGTGGCCAACTTCCCCACTAACGTCATCGACGACGCCTGGAAAGAAATCCCCCGCGAATGGCTCGACCAGGATGAGGACGCCTTAGAGAAGCTGCTAGAAGGCCTCCTCAAACGCCGCGCCAAAGTCACCCAACTCATCGAAGACGTCCGCCGCAAACGCGCCAGCGCCTTCCCCAACTGGCGCTAACACTTCTTTTACGATCTGCATTCATCGCCACGAGCAAAGGGGCCGGACTTCTGCGTCCCCCACCACAAACGCCGCAAACTCCAACTCCACTTCTCTGTGGACGCAGCTGTCCGTCACCTTTGCGGTCTTCCAGTAACGGCAGAACCTCTGGCGATGACAATAATGACTGTGGACGGAATCGCTTTCGAGATTACGCAGGATGCCGACGGAGGCTTCTCAGCCGAGTGCCTCACAGAGAGCATCTTCACTCAGGGAGCTAACTGGGCTGAGTTGCGCGCCAATGTCAAAGAAGCGGTCGACGGATTCTACTTTGACAAGTCAAAGCCCAAAAGTGTGCGGCTGCACCTCGTCCGCGACGAAATTCTAGAAATAGCGTAGCCCGTCTAACTACCGAACGCCCACATCCAAGCTGATCTCAGCCGCCACCCGATCCGCCGTCACCGGCGCCAGCAGAATCCCGTTCCGGTAATGCCCATAAGCCAGATAAACATTCCCAGATTCCCATCGCCCCAAATGCAACCCATCACTACCCGGCCGGAACCCCACCCACATCTCCGTCGGCGTGGTTTCCAATAAATGCGGCATCACAAAACCCGCCGCCTCGCTTAATTGCGAAGCCACCCCCGCATCCACCCGCCGATCAAACCCCACATGCTCCACCGATGCCCCCACAATCAGCAACCCACTGTTCCGTTGCATCAAGTAAGTGTGCCCATGCCGCACAATCGTATTACAAGTCTGGCTCGGCTGCTGATACCCCACCAAGTGCCCCTTCACCGGAGCTGACGCCGGAATCCCCACCGGGCTCACTACAATCGAGCCACTCCAAGCACCCGCCGCAATCATCACGCATCGCGCCGTCTCTGTCCCGTGCGCTGTAACAAGCTTTACCGAACCGCCACTATCCGCAACACTCCGCACCCCACAGTTCTGCACCAAACGCACACCAAGCTTCTTACAAACCGCGCACAGCGCCACCACTACCTCGCGAGGATTCACTAATCCATCACCCGGATAAAACCGCCCCCCCACCAGCCCTTCCGTCCGCACCCTCGGCCAAAAAACCGCCACCCGCTTCGGGTCAACCGCCTTCGATTCAATCCCAATCCCCGCCTGCCGCGCCGCCCGATCCTCTAACGTACTCATTTCTTCCGCCGAATACGCCAGATCCACCGCACCCATTTCTTGGAAATCAATCGATAGGCCCGAACTCGCAACGAGCTCGCGCACATAAGCCGGATAAAGCCGCCGTGATTCAATCGCCAGCGTCGTCAGCTCGGACGCCTCATCCATCTCGCCGCCCGGCGCCAACATCCCCGCACCCGCCCAGCTCGCCTCGCCGCCCATTGTGCTCTGCTCGAACACGGTCACAGCGAAACCCCGCTGCGCCAAACGCCAAGCTGTCGAAAGCCCTATAATGCCGCCGCCGACAATCGCAATGGAAGCCCCCGCACTCAAGCCGTTTCCCGAACAGCCTCGGGCTCGGTGCTCGCCTGCTTCACCACATCCAGGAACGCCTTCGCCGCATGGCTCAACGCGCGCCGCGCCGGATACACCAGCCGTATCTTGCGCTCCACATTCAGCTCGTTCACCTTAATCTCGCGCAGCAGGTCTTGCTTCAGCTCTTGCTCCACGCACATCCGCGGCAAAAACGCCACGCCCTCGTTATCCTGCACCAGCCGCCGAATAGTTTCCACCGTCGGCATCTCCACGTCCATGTTCAAGGGCACCTTATGACGCTGAAATTCGCGGATCACCGTCTCGCGGTAGGGCGAAATCACGTTATGCGCAATAAACGTTTCCATGTCCAGCTCAGCAATCGAAACATCCGTGCGCTTAGCAAACCGGTGCTGTGGCGAAACAATCAGCGTCAGCCGATCCGTATAGATGATCTGCGTCAGCAAATGCTCATCGCCCGGATCATAGCTGATCACCCCCAGCTCCAACTCCCCATCCAGCAGTTGTGACGGAATCTTGCTCGATTCCGACCGCCGCACCTGCACTTTGATCTTCGGGAACATCCGCCGGTACTGCTCAATATGCTGGATCAAATACAGAGTCGTCGACTCATTCGCCCCAATCGCCAGCCGTCCCGCATAATTATCTTTTAGCTCGCGTAACGAGTTTTCTAGATCCGCTTCCAGATTTTGAAACCGCTTGGCATATTCCAATACGACACGTCCCGCATCCGTAAGCAAAAGCTCGCGGCCCGACCTGTCAATCAGCTTCTCTTTGAGGTCGCTCTCTAAACGCTGGATTGCAATGGAGATAGCCGGCTGCGTGCGCAAAAGTTTTTCGCCGGCTCGAGAAAAACTTCGCTCCGTCGCAACTGTTAGAAAGACTTTTAAGGGATAGAGTTCCATAACGCCCACCACTTTGAGCGTTTATGTCATGATTATATCTAATGCTAAGTCACAATACTATAAATTTGCATAATCTTTGCGAGTGACACTAGGATAGAGGAGCAGGAGACGATTGCCTTGAGCCGAGTTTACATTTTCGACACCACGTTGCGCGATGGAGAGCAGTCACCGGGTTGCAGTATGACCATGCCCGAGAAGCTGAGGATGGCGGAAGCCCTCGTTGATCTCGGCGTAGATATTTTGGAAGCCGGTTTCCCCATCGCTTCCGATGGTGATTTCGACGCAGTCGACGCCGTCAGCCGCAAATATCCCTGGGTGCAAGTCGCCGCCTTGGCTCGCGCTTGCACCACCGATGTCGAACGCGCAGCCAAAGCTCTGCAATACGCTAAACGCCCGCGCATTCACACCTTCATCGCCACGAGCGACATTCACCTCACGCACAAACTGCGCAAGACTCGCCAGCAGGTGATCGACGAAGCTACCGCCGCAGTGGCCCTCGCGCGTAACTACACCGATGATGTCGAGTTCTCCGCCGAAGACGCCACGCGTACCGATCCTGATTATTTGGAGCAAGTCTGCCGCGCCGTCGTCGAAGCCGGTGCGCGCACAGTAAATCTTCCTGACACCGTCGGCTTCTCCGTTCCTGACGAATACGCCGAACTGATCGGTCGCATGGTCAAAGCCTTGGGCGACCGCGCCATCGTCAGCGTTCACTGCCACGACGACCTCGGCCTAGCTGTCGCAAACTCGCTGGCCGCCATCAAAGCTGGTGCGCGTCAGATCGAGTGCACCATCAACGGCATCGGCGAACGTGCCGGCAACGCTGCTCTCGAAGAAGTCGTCACCGCCATGAAAGTTCGTCCCGACCGCCTGCCGTTCGAGACCAAGATCCACAGCGAGAAACTCTTCCCCACCAGCCAACTGCTCACCCAGTTCATCTCCTTCGGCCCGCAACCGAACAAAGCCATCGTTGGCGAGAATGCCTTCGCCCATGAAGCAGGCATTCATCAGGACGGTTATCTTAAGAACCCGGCTACATACGAAATCGTCAGCCCCGCCAGCGTCGGCGTTCCCGAAAGCCGCTTGGTTCTCGGCAAACACAGCGGCCGCCACGCCCTGAAAGATCGCGCCCATACCCTCGGCCACGAACTCACTCGCGAAGAGTTGGACGAGGTCTACACAAAGTTCACCCACTTGGCAGACAATAAGAAGGGCCTCCGCAATGACGAAATCCTAGCGCTCATCAAAAGCGTGAAAGCACAAAGCGTGCCCGCAGGCGCAACGAAATAAATCGGAATGAATCTATCCATACTCACTTTGCCCGGTGACGGAATCGGTGTCGAAGTCACACGAGAAGCAGTCAAGGTTTTAAAACAGGTAGCCGCCAATTACGGCCATACTCTGTCCCTGAGCGAAGGCCTGTTAGGCGGCATCGCGATTCACAAAACAGGCAATCCGCTGCCCGACGAAACCCGCGACTTGGCCCTCAAAGCCGATGCTACATTAATGGGCGCAGTCGGCCTGCCCGAATTCGACAACGCTCCACCAGAGAAACGTCCCGAACGCGGCTTGCTCGGCATTCGCAAAGCCCTCGGCGTCTACGCCAACCTCCGCCCCGTGCGTTCGTACAAAGCTCTCATCGATTCATCGCCGCTCAAAAACGAACTCGTCGATGGCACCGACATGATCATCGTCCGCGAGCTCACCGGAGGCCTGTATTACGGTACCCCCCGCGGCATCTCCGGCAGCGGTCCCGAAGAAACCGCCATCAACACCATGGTCTACACGCGCGCCGAAATCGAACGCGTCACCCACATGGCCTTCGAACTCGCCCGCAAACGCCGCAAAAAAGTCACCAGCGTCGACAAGTCGAACGTTCTCGAAAATTCGCAGCTCTGGCGTCGCGTCGTTGTCGAAGTCGCAGCCGGTTACCCCGATGTCGCCCTCGATCACATCCTGGTCGATAACTGCGCCATGCAACTCGTTCTCAATCCGAAACGCTTCGACATTGTCCTGACCGAAAATCTCTTCGGCGACATTTTGAGCGACGAAGGCGCAGTCCTCGCCGGCTCCATCGGCATGTTACCCTCCGCCTCCATCGGCGGCAAGCGTCCGTCCGGCGCATGGGTCGGCCTGTACGAACCCGTCCACGGTTCCGCCCCCGATATCGCCGGTCAAAATAAAGCCAATCCCTTCGGCGCCATTGGCTCCGTCGGCGCATTGTTGGAATACAGCTTCGGCCTCACCACTGAAGCGCAAGCCGTCTATGCGGCCATGGAACACGTTTTAGATAGCGGCCATGTCACGGCAGATTTAAAGCCCGCCGGCAAGCCCGCCACCACCAGCGAAGTTGGCGACGCCGTGTGCCAGGCGCTCACCGCGAAAGTCGCAGCCTGAAAGGAATTATGCAACGCACAATCATTGAAAAGGTGTGGGACAACCACGTCGTAGCGGAGCGCCCCGGCACCCCCACGCTCCTGTATATTGACTTGCACCTTGTGCACGAAGTCACCTCGCCCCAAGCCTTCTCCGGCCTCCGCGAACGCGGCATCAAAGTGCGCCGTCCCGATCTCACCATCGGCACCACCGATCACAGCATCCCCACGCATGATCGCTCGCTGCCCATCGTCGACAAGATCGCCGAAGCGCAAATCACTCAGTTTGAAAAGAACTGCAACGAATTCGGCATCCCGTTCTACGGCCCGCTCAGCAAGAACCAGGGCATCGTTCACGTCATCGGACCCGAACAAGGCCTCACGCAACCCGGCCAGACCGTCGTCTGCGGTGACAGCCACACCGCCACGCACGGCGCATTCGGTGCACTCGCGTTCGGCATCGGCACCAGTCAAGTGGAACACGTCCTCGCCACGCAGTGCTTGCTGCAAAGCCGCTCGCTCACTTATGAAGTCCGTGTCGATGGAACCCTGCGTCCCGGCGTCGGCGCCAAAGATATCGTCCTGAATCTCATCTCGCGCATCGGCATCGGCGGCGGCAACGGTTGCGTCTTCGAATACACCGGCTCCGCCATTCGCTCGCTCTCCATGGAAGAGCGCATGACCATCTGCAACATGTCCATCGAAGGCGGCGCGCGGGCCGGTCTCGTTGCGCCCGATGACACCACCTATCAATATCTCGCCGGTCGCCCCGCCGCACCCAAAGGCGCCGAGTGGGAAAAAGCCCTCAGCATCTGGCGCAAGCTCCCCACCGATCCCGGCGCCAAGTACGACAAAACCATTCACATCGACGCCAACACGCTCGAACCCATGATCACCTTCGGCACCAACCCCGGCATGGGCATCGGCATCACGCAAAATGTGCCCGATCCCGCATCCATTGGCGACCCCGTAGAGAGTGACACTCTCAGCAAAGCTCTGCGTTATATGGATCTCCCCGCAGGTAAAACCTTGCTCGGCCACGCCGTCAATGTTGTGTTCATCGGCAGTTGCACCAACTCCCGCATCTCCGATCTCCGCCAAGCCGCCAGCGTCTTCAAAGGCCGCAAAGTCAATCCCAACGTGCGCGTCATGGTCGTGCCCGGCTCGCAGCTTGTCAAACAGCAAGCCCAAGCCGAAGGCCTCGACCGCATCTTCAAAGACGCCGGTGCCGATTGGCGCGAAGCCGGCTGCTCCATGTGCATCGCCATGAACGGCGACCAACTCGCCCCCGGCGAATACAGCGTCTCCACCAGCAACCGCAACTTCGAAGGTCGCCAAGGCAAAGGTGGCCGCACCTTCTTAGCCAGCCCCTTAACCGCCGCCGCCAGCGCCGTCACCGGCGTAGTAACCGACGTAAGGACATTACTCTAAAATGGAAAAAGTAACCACCTTCACCGCCCGCCTCGCCCCGCTCGCTATCGACAACATCGACACCGACCAGATCATCCCCGCGCGTTTTTTGAAAACCACTTCAAAAATCGGCCTAGGCGATCAACTCTTCTGCGACTGGCGCTACGACGCCGAAGGCAAACCCAAGCCCGACTTCATCCTGAACAAACCCGACGGCAAAGCCGCTCAAGTCCTACTCGCCGGCGACAACTTCGGCTGCGGCAGTTCCCGCGAACACGCCCCCTGGGCACTCACCCAGTACGGCTTCAAAGCCGTCATCAGCACGTCCTTCGCCGATATCTTCAAAGGCAACTCCGCGAAGAACTCACTGCTTACCATCGCCATTCCGCCCGACGCCCACAAAGCTCTCTTTGCCGCCCTCGCCGCCAATCCCACCGCGACCGTCACCATCGATCTCGCCCAGCAGAAACTCACTCTGCCCGATGGATCCTCCGTGTCATTTCCCATCGACGAATTCGCCAAACAATGCATGCTGAACGGCGTCGATGAACTCGGCTACATCCTCCAACAAGAAGACGCCATCAAAGCCTACGAGGCTAAACGTTCGCTCAGCGTCAATACACTCGCCGCCGCCTAATGACTTCCATCAGCGAACTTCTCCGCCACCAGCTTCAGTTCACAACGTGGGCCGCCAACCGCATACTCACCGCAGTCGCGGCGCTTACCCCCGACGAACTGACCCAGGATTTCAAAACCTCCGAAAAAACCATCTTGGCCACACTCGTGCATTGTTATCGCGCCGAGCGTGTCTGGCTCAAACGCCTGCAAGGCGAAAAGGCCGACTTCAAAATCGAAGGCGACGACACACTCGCTGCGCTGCAAACCAACTGGCCAGCCCTCCGCACCGAATGGTCTACCTGGGGGCAAAGGTTAACCGACGAAAAGGCCTCCGCCGGCTTTTCGTATTCCGATCTCAAAGGCAACCCCTGGACCCAACCAGTTTGGATGCTTGTTCAACAGGTTACAAATCATTCGAGTCACCACCGCGGCCAAGCCGTCGGATTCATTCGCGCATTAGGCCACACTCCGCCGAATGTGGACTTCATCACCTTCGCCCGCGAAATTAGCTGAACTCAACCTTGTCGTAGACATCATCAAAATCAAGCTCTACGCCAAGGCACGTCAGCGGAACCCTACCATTGGCCGGGAAGTGTTCGCGGATCGTCCAGGATTCGTCAGCCTGTCGAACTCTCCGGTCAATAAGCCGTTCGCTCTGCGAAACCGTCAAGTATTCCTGGAGCGACGGAATCCGCATATATTGGTGGAATTTGCCGCCACGATCATAATCCTTAGTGGATTCGGACAGAACCTCAACAATCAGCACGGGATTTGTGAGCACGTCCCCCTGGGCTTCGGCTAAAACTGGTTTCCCGCAAACGACCATGACGTCCGGATAGGTGTAAAGACCCGTATCACTGACCAGCAGTCGCATGTCGTTCGGGTAGACTCGACAGTCGCGCTGTCGTAGATTAAACACTAAGCAAGAAACTAAGTTCGCGACAATTACGTTGTGACTCTCACTCGCACCGGCCATTGCGAACACTTCGCCGTGGTAGTACTCGCTCTTGGTTTCAGCCAAGCGCTCTCGAATGAGGTATTCCTCAGGAGTTAAACGAGGTTTGGGCTGAGTGGCCATGTCAAACTTCAATTGTACGATTTGCGCGCCTTTCGAATCGACCACTCCGTAACTGACCGCGAGCGTGAGCGAGCAGGCTAACCCAGAAAATCCGAGAAATCAATGGACATCCACCCCGCTCTCCGACGCGCCCTCATGCGGGTCCATCCCGACTACTTCACCCTGCCCGTCGAAGCCCAAGAGCGTTACCGTATGAGCATCCCGAAAAAGGACCGCTTCCTCATCGAAAAGATGTTGCTGGAAGCCCTTTTTCACGTCGCCGTCAACAACGAGAATCAACTAAACGCGGCTTTAAAGGCCTTGAGCGAGGAAGAGCAACTCACTCTCAACAAAACATGGCTCCCCATCAAAGGCATCGGCGAAGACTATTTCTTTCTCAACGAGTATCTCGATGAAGGTAAGACCCTTCTCGATTTCGGAACGCTCCACAACTACGATTACGATGACCACTGTTTTCAACAGCGCTCCAAACAAGAGCAGATTTCGGACTACGCAAGCCAGCCGTATCGCGGTTCCCTCTTCCACACCTGGGCTCGCTTATCCGTCAACGGAGAGTTCCATTACGCTTCCTTGTGCATGGCGGCCGGCTATGTCTACAGCAAGGTCGAAGAAACCGGTTATGAAAAGATCGATGCCCTGATTCCCCACCGTTATGTTCCGCGCAAGGATCACGGCAAGCGGGAAAGCACCGGCACCATCTTCAGTCAACGTGCCGACGCAAACGGCATGGAGCCGCAGCTCGACGAATTGCAGCGCCGCTTCTGGGCGTATCTCTCTGCGCTGTTTGATTCGCTCGCTGCTCACTTCGATCAAGAAGCCCGTCATTCGATTTGGCTGATCGACCGCAGCGAGGGCTATGACCCACAAATCGATTTCATATTTAGCGACAAGAGCGTCTTACCGGAAGTGAAATTTCGATCGTTCCTGCGCGACTGTCGCCGCCTCCAAGCAGACGTCGCCGACCTGGAAATCCACATCAATCGCGAACGGGCTAACTTAGCGGAATTCTTAGACAACCAGCACCAAGACATCGTCGCAAACTTCAACCCCAAAATCGCCCCGTTCAAGAAGAAGACCAAAATTATTCTTGCGGATGGAGCGCTGAATGACTTGCTCTAACTCGCCGCAGCAATGATTGCCAAATGATGTTATAAATGCAGCTATGCCCACGCGAAATGTCAATCTCACCGATCACTTTGATCGCTTCATCGAAGCTGGCATCACATCAGGCCGATTCGGCAACGCGAGCGAGGCCGTCCGCGATGGGCTTCCCTTGCTGGAGCAGCGCGAATCGGAAGACAAGGCAAAGCTCCGGTGGTTGCGTGCTGCCGTTAAAAGGTGAATCGATGAAATCGATAACGGTCAGTTCATCGCTCTTGATTCCGACAAGGAAACAGATAACCTCCTCGATCAACTTGCGCAAGGAAATTCTTGGAACTAAAGGCCGGGCGAAAAAATTCCTGAAAATACGACCCGAAAACATCACTCGCAAAATGCCCGCCAAACGACGATCGGAAAAAGAAAAAAAGCACCCGGCCCTTGGTCAAGCGCGTAACAGGCGGAATTGCTCCGCCCGGGCTCTTCTGCTAACGCTCGCCTTGCTTATCTGCACAGCTCCAGGCAACACCATGCCGTCCGTCATCTACACCTTGGATCTGCGACTGCATGGATTTCATGCAGAAGATAACTGGAGCGGCCTTGATAATTCGGGCCTAACGTTTCTTTCCGACAATCTGCTGCTTGTATCGGTTGTCCAGTTGCAGCTCCATGGCGGAGGGAATTTCACCGATGTTGATTCGCCGCCCTCGCCTCTCTTTGTCATAGACACCAGCAAGCGCCAGATCGTCTCCGCCGCGACCCTGCCAGTTGAGCACCAATCAACTCCAGTTCAGCTGGCAGGCGACGGCAAGTTCACTCTTTGGAATCAGCGCGGTGTACAGATATGTGATGCATGGTTCCATTGCGGTCAGCCTCTGCCAGCTCACAAACTCCGCCTCGTCTCGCCCAAAGGAACCAGGGCGATCACATGGTTTCAGCCGAACGCCACCGGCTGGGGCGATCTCGAGCTGATCAATCTCCAGAATATGAATTCCTTGGAAACCTTTCCTTATAGGCGTCCCGATCTGCGGTTTACCCATATCATTCCTGGTGACAACGCGGTCATCTTGCAGGATGGGAAATCGGCGGTTGTCCGCGCTCTCGGCAAAGACGACAGAAGGATCCCCTTTGACGACACGGGCACATTTGTTGAGGCAAGGTTTCTTAACGCATCAAGTGTGGTCTATTTGTCATGGAATGAATCTCAGGCGGTCATCGAGACGTTAGACGGAAAGGAACTGTATCGAATCGCCGTCCAAAAGGCATGGCAGGCTGGCTTCATACCAAGCTTCGAAGGGGCACGGTTCGGCGTCTACGAATATGGCTACACCTTGTGGAATTCCATTGTGAATTTCCTTGATATCGACGAAGGCCGACAAATGAACTTTCAGAAAGTCCGCATTATCAACACCAGCTCAGGCTCAAATGTGGTGGAACTGGAATGGGATCCGCGTCCACACCTGGTTACACCGGCAATCTCCCCCAACGGACATCTCCTGGCGCGGGTGCGCGGGGCCGTCCTCGAAATCGTTGCTATCCCGTAACTCGGGCTCCAGCAATTACCAAAATTCCAGTCCCAACTTTATTTCAAAAATCGTCTCAATTTTTTCAATCACTTAGGGCCAAAAAATCCATTCAGCGTTCGCCGTCTTCCGTAAATTGAAATTGTTCAGGGCTCGCTCTCACAAGCGATCCCGAATAAATTTAAGTAGTTAAAAGGTAAACATATGGCAACACCCGCTCAAATTCTAGCCAATCGGCTGAACGCACAAAAATCCGCCGGCGCCATAACCGCCGCTGGGAAACAAGCATCTTCCCAGAACCGAACCACGCGCGGTTTGGCGGCTTCTTCTTCCCTCCACAGCAACGCGACGATGTATTTCCTCGAGGACGAAAATATCGAAAAATACAACGCTATGTTCGACCGCCTCTTCGCCGAACACAAACCACAAACCGAAACTGAAGTCATCCTCGTCCGCCGCCTGGCGCAACATGACTCCGTCTTCAGAACGCCTGTATGCCGGACGCAGAACAGCACATGATGGCCAGGAAACACTTCGCCCTCTACCTGCGCTACCAAACCACCCACGAACGCGCCTTCTACAAAGCGCTCACCGAGCTTCAAAAGCTAAGAGAACAAAGGAGAAAAGAGCAAATTGGCTTCGAATCGCAAAAGCGTGCCCAAGCCGATGAAATCCGCGCCGAAAAAGCGCTCAATCTCCGCATCCAAGAGTTCCAAATCAAGAAACTCCGCTTCGAACGCGCCCAGAAGCCAGTTCCCGCAGCCCGAATCTAGCCCCGGCGACCTGAAAATGGCCGCCTAACAGCCTCGAAAATCGCAAGCAGGTCAAGTGACTCACCCCAGGTGCGCCTCCACGTTGTGCTTCCTCACTATGTCAAAATCAACGAATAGAAAAATGTTAGTAACAATCCACCAGCGTCTGTGGCGGTTAGTTGCATTCTTACTCGCCTTCGCGGCGCCGTCCGCGCGAGCTGCCGATTCTTGCCCCACCATCCACAAAGTCGCGCCCGGCGACACCCTCCGCGAACTCGCCGACTTCTACTTCGGCGATCGCCACTTCGATTCCTCCATCCTCCTCGCCACTAACTCCCGCGGCCGCGAAGGTTACCCATTCATCTTCGACATCAACGACATCAGCCACATCGAAAAGGTCTGCGTTCCCGGCATGACCGAGGCCCAGCGCCTGCGGTCCCGTTACGAAACCTACGTCCGCGCCATCTTCGACATGGCCTTGCCCGAACCCTGGAATACCGTCAAGGACTTAGTCGACATTCAGCCCGATCACGAAGTCACTGTAACTACCTGGATTCGCGAAGCGCAAATCAAAGGCTTCAAGGATTCCCGTGGTCACTGGCTCACCACCGCCCCGAGCGACATATGGGTCACGGTCGAACCCAACCTCCAGCAATTCTGCTCCGCCTACGCCACCGCCCACGCCGGCAGCCGCGACCAACTAACGCTTCGGCTCGAACAACGTCTCGGCTTGCCCCCGGCCAGCAATAAGTCAACCTTCGTACGCGTTCGAATCGCGCGCCCCACTCAAGACGTGATCTTCCGTCCCTGCATGTACCCCGCCACTGCCACCACGAACTGTCCCATCGGTCCCCCGCCTTCCGACATCGATGACTCGCACAAGAACTGGCTCTACCGTCAGTACTACTCATCGTATGGACAAGCCCGCCTCAGCTCGTTCCCTTGGACTTCTTTGGGTTACACCTTCGACTGGGCTCCCTCCGCGCACGCCGATGCCGACACCGATTTTCAGAAGTACGGTGAAAGCGAGTTTGTCATCCGCAAAGGTGCTCCCATCGAGATCCTCGCCGTTCTCGATACGCTGGATTATTGCCGCTAGACCGGCACCGCCAATTCGTTCGTCCACCGCCAAAACAGCCTTGTTTTGCATGTTATGGTGTAGCTAGTGTCTTCGCCCCTAAACTTCCATCTTGAACAGTACGATGGCCCGTTGGACCTGCTTTTGGACTTGATCCGAAAGCAGGAAATCAACATCGAAGACATTCCTATCGCCAAAATTACTGCCCAGTATTTGGAGTACATGAAGAAGGCAACGGCGCTCGATATTGAGCTGAGCTCCGATTTCGTGTACATGGCCGCCACGCTCATCCACATCAAGAGCAAAATGCTGCTGCCGCGCGATCCGGAGCTGGACAAAATGTCGCCGGAAGAAGACCCCCGCAAAGAGCTGGTCAACCAGTTGCTCGAGCACGAACGCTTCAAGAACGCCGCCGAAATGCTGCAGCAGAAGCGCGTCATTGAAGAAGCCGTCTGGTCGAATCCGCAGATTGAGCAGTTCATTTCCGAAGACGAAGGCCCCGGCCTCGCGGTCAACATTTTCGATCTTGTGCAAACGTTCCAAACCATCTTGGAGCGCGTGAAAAGCAGGCCCACTTACGAGATCGGCAAGGAGACTGTCAGCGTCCCGGAGATGATCCAATATCTGCGGAACCAGTTGACGAACTTGCGCAAAGAGTCGCTGTCGGCAACGCAGCTCTTTGAGAAACAACGCGGCCCGCGCGCCATGATCTGCTTATTTTTGGCGATACTCGAATTAGTGAAGCGGCAAGCCGTCGAACTGACGCAAGGCGAAGCATTCGGCGATATCGGTTTAAAGCGCGGCAGCGGCTTTGACGAATCGCAGGCAGCGGTTGAAGACCTTTCAGCCGTAGAAGAGGAATACCACTGATAGACAGCATGGACGAACCGCAAGAAGAGAATCCGCAGACACACGTTCCTGAAGAACACGCGCCGGAAGCTGAGGCGCCCCCGCCAGCAGAAGCCGAAGAAGAGACACGCGAACTCGAAGACGACGATGTGATGATCGCCGAAGCGATCACCGATCCGGTACCAACCGAGGATGCCGCTGCCGGCCTGAAGGCTGTCATCGAAGCGGCCATCTACATAACAGATGAACCGTTGACTGCCCAGCAAATCGCCTCTGCCCTGGATCAGCCGCTCGATCGCGTGAAAGAGATTCTAGCCGGCCTGGTGCAAGAATATGGCGCGCCCGACCGCGGCTTGTCCATTCGTGAACTCGCCGGTGGGTACAAGATGGCCACCAAGCCGGAGCATCACGAATCCATCCGGAAGTTCGTCAAGAAACTGCAAGCACCATTAAAGCTCTCGATGGCCGCACTCGAGACCTTGTCGGTCGTGGCATACAAGCAGCCCATCACCGCGCCCGAGATCATGGACATCCGCGGCGTCCAAGGTGCCGGTGTCTTGAAGACGCTGCTCGACCGCAAGCTAGTCGCGGCCGCTGGACGCAAGGAAGTGATCGGCAAACCGATCATGTATAAAACGACGCGCGAATTCCTCATCCAATTTGGCTTGAATTCGCTAGCCGAATTGCCCACCTTGAAAGAGTTCGAAGAACTGGGACGCTTCGCGCTCAACGACGAAGTAACGCCGCCGGCCGACCCGCTACCACCACCCACAACAGCGCCCGAAGAAAAAGCAGAAGAAACCGATGCCTGAAGAACGCCTCCAGAAGATTCTCGCCCACGCCGGCGTGGCGAGCCGCCGCAAGGCAGAGCAACTGATTGTCGAAGGGCGGGTTTCGGTAAACGGCGTCACCGTAACGGAATTGGGTTCCAAAGCCGATCTTTCTGTAGACAAGGTCAAAGTAGACGGCCAAGTATTAAGCGCTCCGAAGCATCATTTATATGTGGCTCTGAACAAGCCCAAGAATTGCGTGACTACGGTGCATGATCCGGAAGGGCGTGAAACCGTCATGTCGTTCTTCAAAGGGATGCGGGAACGCATCTATCCGGTGGGACGTCTGGATTACGCCAGCGAAGGTTTGCTGCTGTTGACCAATGATGGCGATTTTGCCAATAAGCTAATGGCTCCGGCGAGCCATATTTCCAAGACTTATTTGGTGAAGTCAAAGGGCACGTTGACGGCTGAGCAGGAAGAGGAATTCCGTACCGGGATTTCCATGTACGGAAAACGGACTGCGCCGGCTGGGTTGAAGCTGATCAAGAAGGGCGATAACCCTTGGTACGAAGTACGGCTGGTGGAAGGGCGGCAAAACCAGATCCGTATCATGTTTAAGCATTTTGGGCATTTGGTGGAAAAGTTGAAGCGGGTAAAGATTGGATTCTTAGAATTAGGCGCGTTGAAGTCGGGTGCTTACCGCACCCTGACCAATACCGAAGTCGCGCGTTTTCGCAAGCTGATGAATATGGAAGAACCTGAAAAATGAGCGACGCAGAACTACTGAAGCTCTTTCAGGAAGCAAAGACCGTGGCAGTGGTGGGCTTGTCGGACAATCCGTCCCGCGCCAGTCACGGCGTCGCGCGCTTCTTGCAGCGGCAGAATTTCCGCGTGATTCCAGTCAATCCTGCGTTGACCGAAGTGTTGGGCGAGAAGTGTTACGCAACGGTTCAAGACATCCCTGACGAAGTCGATATCGTCGACATTTTTCGAGCGTCCGAATTCGTGCCAGAAGTTGTAACGGATGCGCTGAATAAGCGGCCCAAGTGTATTTGGATGCAGGAAGGTGTCGTGAACGACGAAGCCGCTAAAACGGCGGAGGCAGCCGGCATTCCAGTTATGATGGATCGGTGTATTTTGAAAGAATTAGCTCGGTTGTTGCCAAGGTTTTAGTGCATGTTCAAGGGCCGACAGCGACACTTTGAGACACGCATCGGGTTAGTAGCCAGCCTGGTTGGATTTCTTTTCTTAAGCAGTTGCGCCGAAGAGCGGCAAACGCTCGGCCAAGCCTACGTAGCCCCGCAAACCCTCAACGTCCGTAGCGAAATTTCGATGAAGAGCGGATCGGTCAGTGCGCTCAAGCATGGCGACAAGGTCACGATCATCGATGTGCAGCGCAGGATGGTCAAAGTGGAGACGCCATCCGGCAGCGAAGGCTGGGTCGATTCAACGGATCTGCTGAGCGCCGAACAAATGCGCCAGATCCAACAGGAGAGGCAGAAGCAGAGAGCCTTGCCTGGACAAGGGGCGGCCACAGCCTTTGAAGTTTTAAACATCCACATTGAGCCGAGCCGCCGTTCTCCGGCCTTTGCCCAAATCCAAGAAGGCGGCGGGGTGGAGCTTTTGGGACGGCTGCGCGCCCCCAAAAACGCTCTGCCCAAAGAAACCTCGTCGTTGATCGTCGAGAGGCCCACACCCAGCAAGCGTCCCAAAAAAGACCAGCAGGCGAAGTCCGGGTTTCGACCGCCGCCGAAACCAGCACCACCCAAACCACCCGCAAACTGGCTGGATCTTTCCTCGGAGCGCATTGATGGTGCAGAAACTCCGAAGGAACGAGAGGCCGAGAAGAAAAAGGCAGCTCAGGAATTGGCAGCGAAGAAGGCTGTCGAGGCCAAAAAGCCTGTCGTGATGGAAGACTGGACGCTCGTGCGCACCAAAGCCGGCGACACCGGCTGGGTTTTAACCCGCAATCTGTTGATCGCCATTCCTGACGAAGTCGCGCAATACGCCGAAGGAAAGCGCATCACCTCATATTTCGAGTTAGGCACAGTGAATGACGAAGAAAAGGGCCCAAAGCATCACTGGCTTTGGACTACGCTCTCAGGAACCGATCCCGTCGATTTCGATTCATGGCGCGTCTTTATTTGGAATCTCCACCGTCATCGTTACGAAACGTCTTACCGGCAGCGTGATCTCGCTGGTTATTTCCCCGTGCAAGTCGATCCAGCCGAACAAAAAACGATGGGTCGAACGTTCCACATCGTCACCAAAGACGACGACGAAAAATTTCGCCGCCGCACCTATAATTTCGATGGCACCCTCGTCCACCTATCCGGTACAGAAGACCTAACGGGTGAACCATCCGCCACCGTGACACAGGCTAAACCAGACGGCTTAGACACGAACAAGATGGAATCCAAAGCGCACCCAAGTTGGTTCCGCCGGCAATGGAGCACCGTGATGAGCCGCTTCGGCCGCTAAGTAAACTAAGCTGTCGAAGCTTCTTTGCTCTTAGTGTTTTGCCGGATGTTAACCCATTTCACAACCACGGCCACCAGTTGCTCCGCCTGGAATGGCTTCGACAAATAGTCGTCCATCCCAGCGTTGAGGCAGCGCTCGCGTTCGCCAACCAAGGCGTTCGCCGTAACCGCCACAATAGCTGGCTGCGGCAACGGCAGACGGCGAATTTCTCGGCTGGCCTCGAACCCGTCCATGATGGGCATTTGACAGTCCATCAGAATCAAATCATAAGGTTGCTTTTTGTGGGCTTCCAGCGTTTCCACGCCATCGGCCGCAAGATCAATCGTGTAACCCGCGCGCTGGAGAATTAGCTTACCAACACGTTGGTTAATGACATTGTCTTCGGCCATCAAGATGCGCGGCGGCACCGAATTCGATGGCCCCGACGAAGCGTCAACTTCGCTTCGTGCTTTGTTGCCGGGGGCAGTCTCGCACATAAGGAACGTAGAAAGTGCTCTTGGTAACTTTAACCCTTGCCAGGGTTACCGACCACCAAATGCCTTTAAGATAACACTGTTGTGTTGGACAGCACTTACAATTGGCCGCGCGGTGTGGCATCATCGCGTTCGATCTTGCCGTCGCGAATGTGGATGACGCGGTGCGCATGGTTGGCAATATCTAATTCGTGAGTAACCAGAATGATGGTATTACCGGCTTGATGCAGGCGTTCGAATAGCGCCATGATTTCGTTACCTGTGTTAGTATCCAGCGCCCCCGTGGGTTCGTCTGCCAGCAGAATAGACGGCCGGTTTACCAACGCGCGCGCAATCGCCACACGTTGGCGCTGGCCACCCGAGAGTTCGTTGGGTTTGTGGTGCATCCGCTGCTCAAGGTCAACCTCGCGCAAAGCCGCTTTAGCGCGTTCAATGCGTTCTTCTGAACTAATACCCGCGTAGATCAGTGGCAGTTCCACATTGTGCAACGCAGACGAGCGCGCCAGCAAATTGAAAGTCTGAAAAACGAATCCAATTTCTTTGTTGCGGATGCGCGCCAGTTCATCGTCATCCATGTCGCTGGCCAGCTTACCGTTGAGATAATACAGTCCTCTGCTCGGCGTATCAAGACACCCGATCAGGTTCATCAGTGTCGACTTACCCGATCCGGAAGGACCCATAATGGCAACATATTCGCCCCGTTTGATCTGGATCTCCACGCCGGACACGGCGTTGATCTCCTGGTCGCCCATAATGTACGTCTTCCAAAGATCGTACGTGCGAATGACAATACCCTGGGTCTTGAGCTTTTCGCCCCGCTCTTCGCGCTGTTTCGGATCAAGATCCTCAAGAATAGATTGAGCTGCCATGGGGTAGTGTGTCGAAGCTTAGCTTGGCGTTGCGGACGCAGTCGCCGGCGGTTTATTGTCGACCTTCACCTTTGCATCATTGCGAATGGTCCGGATGACTTGGTAGCTACCGGTGATAATTTCCTGTCCATCTTGAAGTGCTCCCGGCAGAACTTCGATATCAGTGGCGCCACTGATGCCGGTTTTCACTTCGCGGAAGACCGCTTTGCCAGCCTCTACAACGAAGACGCCTTGGATCTCTTCTTTGTTGGCTTTCAAAGTGGCTGGGTCCGTCACGGGTGCTTGGCCGGCTTTCACCGGCAGCAATTGGCCCTTCTGGCGAATGGTCAACGATTGAATCGGAATCGCCAGCGTCTGGGGCCGCACGGCCGTGGTGATCTTCGCCGTACATGAAAGGCCGGGGCGAACTAAGTCTTCCGAGATATCTAGAGCGATGACAACTTTGAAGTCTTTCGCTTCCTGGCTAGACGTCTGACTTTGCGAAGCCGCCACACCGGTGGAACGGACAATGGCGGTGTCGCCAATCTCAATTACTTTCCCCTTGAAAATCTGGTTCGGTATGGCGTCAACCGTCACTTCAGCCGGTTGGTCCAGTTTCACGCTGACGATATCAGTCTCATCCACGTGCACTTCAGCCGTAATGATAGACATATCGGCGATGGTCATGATGGTAGAGGCAGTGGAGTTCTGTATACCAGGCACCACCGTTTCACCTACGCGCACGGGCAAGTTGGTGACAACACCATCCAATGGTGCAACCGCTTCGTACTGTTTGAGGACGTCGTTGTAGCGCGTGACCATGGCCTCAAGTTGCGTGACCTTACGTTGCGAAGACGAAAGCTGGGCGGCGGATTGGGCACGCTGCGATTCGGCTTGGCGGACTCGGGTGATCGAGGAGTTTAGCGTGCTCACGGCCAAATCGTATAGAACTCTCTTCGCCTCAAAATCCTGCGCTGCAATCAGCTTGGCGTCGTATAGTTCCTGCGCTCGCTTGAGGTCCACTTTCTTCTGATCGACATCGGCTTTGTCGTGGTCTACCTGAGCCTTGGCTACCGCTATATTGTCGTCGGCAGACTTTACGGAGGCTTCCGTGGCGGCGGAATCGGCCAAAGCTGAGTTCAAAGACGCCTGCTGAGCCGTTAAATCGGCCTTCGGCTGGATAGCCGCCAAGCGCGCTAAGACTTGCCCTTTCTTAACGTGATCACCCTCTTTCACGAGGATTTCGGTGATTGGTGCGGCGCCTTGGCTGTTCGCGCCTATGTTGATGTAATTTCTAGGCTTAACTTCGCCGGAGGCAGTGACGATGGCCGTCAAATCTTCTCGGGCTACCTTGCCTGTTTGTACAACGACAATACCCCGTTCGCTGTACTTAATGCTTGCGTAAATGCCGCCGCCGATGCCGACCAGCAGCAGCAGTAAGACGACAATTCTCCACTTCTTTTTCAATGACGGTCTCCCCGGCTGAAACTCTCAGACGGAAACGTGCGGACCAATGTTCCCTGAATTTCGGCGGTAACTTCGACTGTAGCACGCAGAAGCGGCCAGCCGGGACAAAAGTTCTTGCCTAGAGCATGGCCTACGTCGTGCCGACAGGGGGTCCAAGGGTGTTTTATTAACGGCAAACGAGAGTGTTCAGATTGCGCTGCTTTCTGTTTGGCTTTCAGCAACGGCCTCCGTGGCTCTTCAGCTGATGGCGTTTGATCGCACGCCTGGGGCTAAGGCGGCTGCGCCAAACAGTTGGCCGGCCGAAAGCGCGATCACGCGTAGGACAGGCCATCGGCAGTTTCCGATGTTCGTTCATATATGCAGGATTGCCAGCCTCTGAACAGTAGCGGGATTGGACGAAGGGCGCAAATCAGCGATCATGCCAACAATGATCGCCGACGCGACCAACACACAACCCGAGGCGCCCCAGAGAGTGAGCTACAACACAGCCGACGCCATGAGCCATGCGACGCAAATTGTTTCGTCAATCGAGGATCTGTCTCGATCGGCGGAGATCGCCCAGACGGCGTCCCAGCGCACCAACGAATCCTCTACCGAAATTGAACGGCTGGTAGCGCGCATGTCCGAAAGCCTCAAAATTGAAGTTTGAGAAGAACCTGCGGCCCCTTCCAATTACTTCTTTTTAAGCCCCGCGATTGAATCTCGGATGGCGCGTATGATAGCGTATTCTTTTAGGGCAAGTCCGCTATCGGTCGTACTGCGTTCGAACGCCGGTCTTTCTCTCTTTTTGCTCCCAGCCAGAAATCTCAAGCAATGGATGCCACGTTAAAGGCGCTCGCCGCCCTCGCCGTACAAGCAATACCCACCGTCGTTTTTTTTGTTTTTCTCACCCATTTTCTAAACCGTGTTTACTTTGCGCCGGTCTCGAAGATTCTGGAAGAGCGCCGTAAACAAACCGAGGGAATGCGCGAGTTAGCGCAACGGGCACACGACGCGGCCGATAAAAAATCATCCGAATTTGACACGGCGATCCAAATGGTGCGGTCGCAACTCCTACAGGAAAACGAAGCCCAGCGCCGCCAATGGGCCGATGAGCAGGCCAAATTAGTCGCTGATGCGCGAACGGCGGCCGAACAGCAAGTTGCCGCTGCCAAACTAGATATCGCGCGTGAACTCGACGCTGCCAAGACTGATATCGGTCCGACGGTCGATCAACTGGGTTCCCAAATTGTGGACGCCTTGTCGAAACGGAGAGCTGCCTGATGCCTTGCCGTTTCCTCTTCCTGTTTTTGCTGCTCGGTGCGTGCCGGCTTCCTGCCCAAGAAGCGTCACGTGTCGAGGCCGCGCAGGATGATAATAACCTGATTTGGAAAATCGCCAACTTTGCGATTTTCGCCGGTGGCATCGGTTACGCCATTGCCAAACTGGCACCGTCGTTCTTCAACGCGCGGTCCGCCGATATTCAGAACGCCATTCGAGAATCCACCGGCTTAAAGATGAACGCCGATCTCCGCTATTCCGAGATCGACCGTAAAATGGCTAACCTGTCGTCGGAAGTTGGCAAACTGCGGGCCGAAGCGCAGGGCGAGATGGAGCGCGAACATGCTCGCATGATCGCCCAAACGCAAGAAGAAATCGCCTATATTCAACGCAGCACCGCTGCAGAGATCGAAGCCTTGCGGGGCGAAGGCGTCGACAAACTCCGCGTACATGCCACGCAACAGGCGCTCGCTTTGGCCGAAGCCCGCCTGCGCGCGCGTTTTGCTTCCACCGATCAAACGGATCTATTCAATGACTTTGTGCGGCTCGTAGAGAGGGGCAAGAATTAGTGGACGCCCTTTCCGTGCATTACGCCGCAGCGCTGGCAGATTCTGTTTTTGGGTCGAACTCGGGCATCTCGCCGGAGGACGCCATGGCTCAGCTTCGCTTGGCGGAGTCTTTACTCAGCGGATCGAAACAGTTGGAACATGCGCTGTTGTCTCCAGCAGTCAGTAAGGCTCGCAAAAAACTGGTGATCGAAAAGCTTTCTACAGAGATGGCGCTTCATCGGCTGATCCGCAATTTCCTTTTGGTTGTGGTAACTCACCGCCGCACCCGCGAATTGCCCGCCATGCGGCGATCCTTTGAAGAAGCGGTTGATAAACGGTTAGGTTGGGTTCCCGCTGAAATTGCCTCAGCGAAAGAACTCAGCGACGAACAAAAGAAAGAAATCGAGACTTCGCTCCAGACGAAGCTCGGCAAATCGATTCGGGCAAGTTATCAAGTAGATCCCGCGCTGATCGGCGGTATTCGCGCTAGAGTTGCTTCGCGGGAATACGATGCCTCAGTCAAGGGCAAGCTAGAGGGCATGCGCCAGCGCTTGGCCTTCCGGCATTAGAACTTTTTTAGGGGATTGGGAACAGTATGGCTCAAATTAGAGCAGATGAAATCTCGCGCGTCTTACAGGCCGAGATTGAAAATTTCGATGCGGTCGCAAACGTTAGTGAGACGGGTTCCGTCATTAGCGTAGGCGACGGCATCGCCCGTATTTACGGTTTGGAAAACGTCATGGCCGGCGAACTGGTGGAGTTCGGTCCGCAAACCGTGGGTCTGGCACTCAACCTGGAAGAAGACCAGGTGGGCGTAGTGTTGCTGGGTGATTACGGCGGCGTAAAGGAAGGCGACCAAGTCAAACGTACCGGCCGGATTATGTCGATTCCGGTAGGCGATGCCATGGTCGGACGTGTGGTCAACGCCCTCGGCTTACCCATCGATGACAAGGGCCCCATTGCCACGACCGCGTTCAACCCTTTAGAAACGCTCGCTCCCGGCGTGGTTGATCGTCAACCGGTGAAGCAGCCTTTGCAAACCGGTATCAAAGCGATTGACGCGATGGTGCCCATCGGCCGCGGTCAGCGTGAGTTGATCATCGGCGATCGGCAAACGGGTAAGACCACCGTTGCCCTCGACACCATCATTAATCAAAAAGGCCAGGACGTCATTTGCATTTATGTCGCCATCGGCCAGAAGCGTTCAACCGTCGCTCAGGTGGTACGCACGCTGGAACACTATGGCGCGATGTCTTATACCATTGTGGTGGCCGCTACGGCGTCCGATCCGGCGCCAATGCAATACATTTCGCCTTACGCTGGCTGCGCCATTGGAGAGTTCTTCCGCGATAGCAAACGCCACGCGTTGTGCGTATACGACGATCTTTCGAAGCACGCTGCCGCCTATCGCGAAATCTCCTTGCTGCTGCGTCGCCCGCCCGGCCGCGAAGCGTTCCCGGGTGACGTTTTTTACCTACACAGCCGTCTGCTGGAGCGCGCCGCGAAACTCAGTAACGAAAAAGGCGGCGGGTCTCTGACAGCGCTGCCCTTCATTGAAACGCAGGCCGGCGATGTCTCGGCCTACATTCCGACAAACGTAATTTCGATCACCGACGGCCAGATTTATCTCGAAGGTGATTTGTTCAACTCGAACATCCGGCCTGCGATCAACGTGGGTCTTTCTGTGAGCCGCGTCGGCGGCAGCGCGCAAATCAAGGCGATGCGCTCCGTGGCTGGTAAGTTGCGTTTGGAACTGGCGCAGTATCGCAGTCTGGAAGCGTTTGCGCAATTCGGCTCCGATCTCGACAAGTCTTCTCAAGACCAGCTCAACCGCGGTAAGCGCTGGGTAGAGGTTTTGAAGCAGGGGCCGTATTCGCCAATCCCGGTGGAAAAACAGGTTGCGCTCATCTATGCCTGCGGTAACGGCATGTTGGACGATATGCGGGTGGAAGATATTCGCCGTTTCGAAAGCGAACTCTACCACTATCTGGACAACACCAAGCCTGAAATACTGGCGGCGATTCGCGACAAAAAAGAGTTGACCGACGACATTAAGGCGCAACTCAATTCGGCCATCAACGAATCGAAGGCTCGCCTCGGAAAGGCGCCCGTCAAGGCCTGATCGATGCCGAGCTTAATCGACATCCGACGCCGCATCCGCAGCGTCAAGAATATGCAGCAGATCACCAAGGCCATGAAAATGGTCTCGGCGGCCAAGCTGCGTCGTGCCCAGGAGCGTGCGGTCGCCTCGCGACCTTACGCGCGGATTATGCAGCGGATGCTTTCTAACATTGCCGCCGCGGCCGTTGGCAACGAAGAAGTAACGGAGCTTCCGTTGTTACAGATCCGTGATGAAAAGCGTATACAGCTGATTGTTGTTTCGAGCGACACAGGCTTGGCTGGAGCCTTTAACGCCAACCTGCTGCGTATGGCGCAGAAGTTCGTGGATGATCACAGCGGAGCTGATCTGCGAATGGAAACCATTGGCCGCAAGTCGCGCGACTATTTCCGCAAACGCAAATACAACGTAAGCGGCGAATATGTCGGCATTGTGGAAAAGCCCAAAATCGAACAGGGACGCGAAATCGCCGCCAAGATGATTGAGGCTTACAGCAAAGCCGAAGTGGATGCGGTGTATTTAGTTGTCAACGAATTCAAAAGTGTAATGGCGCCGAATTTGGTACTCAAGAAGATTCTGCCGGTGGAACTGCCTGCCGAGGGCGGGGAACAGATTGACTATATCTGGGAACAATCGCCGAAGGAACTGCTCAGCGATTTGTTGCCGCGCTACGTAGAGATGTCCATCTACCGGGCGATGCTTGAATCGCTTTCGGCTTATCATGCAGCGCGCATGACGGCCATGGACGCCGCCAGTTCCAACGCTGGCGATGTGATCCAAACTTTGACATTGAATATGAACCGCGTGCGCCAAGCCAGCATCACGCGCGAAATTATCGAAATTGTGAGCGGCGCCGCTGCCGCCGCATAGGTTTACTGGAGTTCTTATGCCGACAAATACTTTGGTTGAAGGCCGCGTTGTTCAGATCGCCGGACCCACCATCGAAATTGAGTTCCCCGAAGGTCACATACCGAAGATCTTCAATGCAATTCGCGTTACCAGCGAAGGTTACGACGTCCCGAAAAAGATCGATATCATCGCCGAAGTCGCGCAGCATATCGGCGAAGGTCGCGTGCGCACCATCGCCATGGAGCCGACCGATGGTTTGGTTCGCGGCATGAAAGCCTACGACTTGGGCGAGCCCATTACCATCCCCGTTGGGAAACAAACCCTGGGCCGTGTGCTCAACGTTTTGGGACAGCCCGTGGATAACATGGGCCCCGTTACCACCGAAAAGCATTTTCCAATTCACCGCTCAGCGCCAGAATTTGCGGAGCAGGCCACCGAATTGGAAATGTTTGAAACGGGCATCAAGGTGATCGATCTGCTCGAACCTTATTTGCGCGGCGGTAAGATTGGTTTGTTCGGCGGCGCGGGCGTCGGCAAGACCGTTATTATTCAGGAACTGATCAACAATATTGCCATGAAGCACGGCGGTGTGTCGGTGTTCGCGGGTGTGGGCGAACGCACGCGCGAGGGCAACGATCTCTGGCTCGAAATGCAGGAGTCGGGCATTGTCGATCCTAAGGACTGGCAAAAATCGAAAGTGGCGCTGGTTTACGGCCAAATGACCGAGCCGCCCGGTGCGCGTTTGCGCGTCGGCTTAACAGGTCTCACCGTTGCGGAATACTTCCGCGATGAAGAAGGCCAGGATGTGCTGCTGTTCATCGATAATATTTTCCGCTTCACACAGGCGGGTTCGGAAGTATCGGCGCTGCTGGGACGCATGCCGTCTGCCGTCGGTTATCAGCCTAACTTGGCTACTGAAATGGGTGATCTGCAGGAACGGATTACTTCAACCAAGCGCGGTTCGATTACTTCGGTGCAGGCGATTTATGTGCCTGCCGATGACTACACCGATCCGGCTCCAGCCACCACCTTTGCGCATCTCGACGCGACCACTCAGTTGTCGCGCGCGATTTCGGAACTCGGTATTTATCCTGCCGTCGATCCGCTCGCTTCTACTTCGCGCATTCTCGATCCAATCATCGTCGGCGAGGAACACTACGAAGTAGCCCAGCGCGTGAAGCAGACTCTACAGCGCTACAAAGATCTGCAGGACATCATCGCGATTCTTGGTATTGACGAATTGAGCGACGAAGACAAGCAGACGGTCGCGCGGGCACGCCGCTTGCAAAGCTTCCTGTCGCAGCCATTCCACGTGGCTGAACAGTTCACTGGCATTTCAGGTAAGTACGTGAAACTGGCCGACACGATTCGCAGCTTTAAAGAGATTGTCGACGGCAAGCACGATACGCTGCCGGAACGTGCCTTCTACATGCAGGGCACGATTGACGATGTGCTGGAAGCCGCACAGAAGTTGAAGTAAGATGGGCGCCACCACCGATACATTCCAATTGGAAGTAGCCACCCCTGAGCGTTTGCTAGTGGACGCTCAGGTAACCGAAGCCGAGTTGCCGGGTAAAGACGGATACATGGGCGTGTTGCCCGGACACGCGCCTTTGTTGAGTGTGTTGGGCACCGGCACGTTGAGTTATTCCGAAGGCGGCGCGCGAAAGGTCCTCAATATTGAGGGCGGCTTCGTGGAAGTGTTCGATAATCATGTGCGGGTTTTGGCGGATAAAGCGGAACCAGCCGCCGCTTAGACGCGGAAGTACCCGTCACCTTGTGGCCGTCACTACCGTCCAAGGGTTTGCCTTGAGATCTTCCAGCAGTGGTGCTTGCCAGGCCTGTTCGGGATGGGCTTTCAAATGCTTCTTGGCATCGAAGACAACGCCGCAAGGATGTCCTGCGCCAGCGACGAAAGAAAGCTTCTCGGCCATTGCGCTATCGGCCACTTTTGCTTCTACAGCACCTGCAGCACCAAACGGGCCTTGCCAACCCGGCATGCCGCGGCTTGATTTGTCGATGTGTCCGCAAAGGGTCCGTTCGTTCGGATCGAACTCTTTGGTGATTACATCATAGTGGTCGGTCTCAAAACGTTTGCCGGCTTCGACATCGATCTTGCCCTTGTTCTCTTCCATCAACTGGTCCCAGCGGCGGTGGCGGCACTGATTCGGTGCGTTCGGGTCTGACATCGGGAAGCTGGTCTCTTCTTTGCCGAGCTTGTCGTTCACTGGGAAATTCGATCCCACATAGTATCCGTCTTTCGTTCGCTCAAGAATCACATTCTTGAGGCCGAGTTCGAGGCGGGCAATCTCGTTGGTCTTGCGATCGCCCACGAGCCAGGCGTTGGCATAGCCGCCGTTGTTGCCGTCTTCCATGATGCGTGCGAAATCGTCAATCGATTCCGAATACTGCATCGCTTTTCGCGCTCGGATAAATTCGGGAACGCCGTTCTCGTCGAAGCCATGGAAATCGGAGATGGTGGTTTCGGTGATCATCATGCCTGCATCGTTGATGACGAAGTCGTCGGCGCTGTGAATGAGACCCGGCACGCCGTCCATGATCAGATGATGGCCGTTTGCGGGAGCGATATCGAAAATCACTTTCCAGCGGCTGCCGGAGAGATAATCGCTCCAGTTGTTATGGCCAATCACGATGCGGCCGTCCTTCGTATAGCGGCCCGTTGCCACGAAGGCGCTGCAATGTTCCGCGACACTGCTGGTGAGCGCCACACCTTGCCGCTTCTTCACTTCGTCGTAGTAGTACGGGAACTCCATATACTCGTTCATCGCGACTAAATCGATCACATCCAGCTTGGAGCCCTTGGCCTGCAGGCCGTCAGCGATGCCCTGCAATTCCTGGCGGTATTCCTCTGGAATCTTCGGCCACGACATCTTTTGCGCCAGCGCGCGCAGTTCCAGCCAGTTATGATTCACCTCATGAGTGACGCTGAGTTCGATCGCTTTTTTGGCGTCTTCGATCTCGGCGCTCAGGAGATAGCCGTGTTGATAACCGATGGTGGCAGCATTGCCCTGAAGGTGAACTTGGATCCAGCCGCTGTTCGTGCCCGGTTGACGAGTGGCGCCGTTCAAACGGTCGTCTGCCTTTGCTAAGGCGACTAAAGAGAGAGACAAAAATAAGCCGATCAGCCCTGCGCGCATATCATTTTAGTTTACGACTGAAGGAAAGAGGGAAAATAAAGGAAGTGACTACGGCTCCTGAAATGGTTGCGCGCGAGCGCGAATTGAATTCCCTGTACATCGTGACGGTTGTGGTGATTCTGGTGATCGTGACGGCTACCTTTGGGTCGCTCATTTTTGCGTTCTTCTGGCGATCCTACAACGGTTATCTGTGGGGTCACCTACAGGTCCCATCTCTGCTTTGGGGAACCACGGCCGTTTTGGCCGCGAGCAGTGTTTTCCTGGAACGGGCCCGCGTAGCGATGAAGGTGCCGGACCAAGCGCGTTTTTACCAGATGGTGAAGTGGACCACGGTGCTGGGCGTGATTTTCCTGATAGGCCAAGCCACCGCTTGGCTGCAGGTGACGCATTCGAATCTTTTCCTGGAGAAAGACAAGCATTCATGGTTTATCTTTTTGTTCAGCGGCATGCATGCCATTCACATTTTGGCCGGATTGGGAGGGCTAACGTATCTGCTGCATCGCGCACGGGAGGTGGTCAGCGGACCCCGCTATCAAATGACAACGCGAGCTTATACGAACGCGCTGGCGATCTTCTGGCACTACCTGGGATTCGTTTGGCTAGTCCTATTTGTCTTGTTACTGACCTGGAAGCGTTAACTGCAACTGTTGCCGGTCGTTCTCTCTGAGTTCGATTTTCGTGCCTTTATCGACAAGCTGCTTCAAGATTACCGGATCTGCTAACGTTTGATACTCATCGGTCTCATACGCCGCAGCGTAGTAAACTCCTGGCTCGACGCCGGTCACGGTAAACGCCCCGCTCTGGTTCGTAACTGCAGTATGAACCGCGCCGCCATTGAGTGTCAAGTCTTCCGGAATCAATACTACGGATGCGGAAGCTGCCATGCCACTCACCTGCGCCGCGCCGGTGTGCAAAACGACGTGGATCTCTCCGCCGGATGCCTGCGTCAGATCGAGATTCTTGCCTAACGTCTCCTGATTTCCGAACCGAATCGACTTCACGTATGAGCCTTCCGGTAGGATCATCACGCGAACGCGAAACTTTCCCGGAGTTACTTTTTCCATCGTGAAAGTGCCATCGGCAGTTGTCATCGCGCTCGCGACATTTGCCATCACCAGCGATTCCTCTACAGGCATCAGCATGACTTGAACATTCTCCAAGTCAGCTGGGCCGCTTTCTAACTCAACTGACCCGCGCAGGGTGAATACGGGTTGCGGTATGAGGACGACGTTGTTTAAGTCTTTCGAACTCACTTCCACGATCTCCACTTGGCGGCCGGGACATAGAATCCTGTAAACTCCAGGCGGAACGCCGGCTACATCGAAGCTGCCGTCTTTTGCAATGGCATTGGCGCCATGCGGAGGGCCGGGGTCGTCTTGGGGCCAGAGCATGATCATGGCGCGGGGCGTATCCTTTTCTGCAGGCCCAAGGGCCAGCTTGCCTCGGATATGGAAGGTTTGCACTGCCCGCATTCGAATATCTATGGACGGAATTTCCAGCCCTGGCGTCAATTCCAGCGGGGTCGCTCCGGCGCGATCCGGTGAGGCGGGATAGAAGGTATGGGTGCGCTGGCCGCGGGATTGTGCCGCTACGTAATATTGGCCTGGTCGCAGATTAGAAATTCGATATTCGCCCTCGTCATCGGTTGCGGCCGTACCCAATGGAAAGTATGGCGGCTTACGGTTCAGAGCCTCCACCGTGACGCCCATCTTCGGCTTGCCGTTCTGATCCAGAACTCTCCCCGAAATCGCTGCCTGTGGAGTTAACTGCAACTTCAAGTCTGTTATCTTTTGCCCGGCTGAGATGTTTATGGGCGTGCGGCACTTTGTTTGAATATAACCGGAATGCTCGGCGCTCAACGAGTAATCGCCCGGCTCGATGTTCTCGAACTGGAAGCTGCCATCTGGCTCCGAAACGGCGGCGTAGGCAGTGGTATTCGCTGGTTCGTTACGCAGCGTTAGATGCAGCGTCGCGTCCTTCAAGCCTTCAGCGGTGTGACTGTCGTTCACTCGACCGGAGACGCTACAGGTAATAACGGCAATCAGGACGATCGGTATCATCAGATGTTTAATTATCCAATCCCGCCGCCACTGCCTTTTGTAACTCATCGGGCGCTAGGAGATTCAACTGAAGCTGTTGCTTATCGTTTTCCTTCACCTCAACCTTCGTTCCCTTGTCGACAAGTTGTTTCAAGATCGCGGGGTCACTAAAATTACGATACTCCTCTGGTTCATAGGCGACAGCGTAATAGCGCCCTGGTTCCAAGTCCTTCGCGGTAAACGAGCCGTTCTGGTTCGTGCCGGCGGTGTGAACACTGCCGCCGTTCAGTGTCAAGTCTTCCGGAATCAGAAGGACGGAAGCAGACGTAGCTGGCACTAACGCGGAACTAGTGCTTGCTGCCGGATCAGCCTGCTTTGTTTGAACCGTACCACTGACTTCGGCGGCGCCTGCTTTCAAAGAGACGCGAATTTCGCCGCCTGAAGCTTGCGTTAGGTCCAGCGTCTTGCCCAGCATTTCCTGGTTTCCAAAACGAATTGATGCAACGTAGGAACCCTCAGGTTGATTCGTGATACGGACGCGGAACTTGGCCGGCATCACTCGTTCGATTGTGAATGAGCCGTCCGCTTTTGTTGTTGCAAAAGCCCTGCTGAACATCATGATTGAATCGTTCTCGGCAGTCAGCATTACCTGAATGTTCTCTAAGCTCTTGTCCTGGGAACTTCCCAATAATGTGCCCTGCAGATCAACCGATCCGTGCAGGCTGAACATCGACTGCGCCGTGAGCACTACATCATTGACATCGCTCGAACCAACTTCCACGTTCTGGTGGATGAACGTCTGTTGCTGGCCGCTGAACATGGCGCTGCTGATCGTATAAGAGCCAGGAGCGACTCCGGCAAAATCAAAAGTGCCGTCTTTGGCAACCATACCTCCGGCCGTCATGAACATTTGGCCATCTTCGGTTTGCGGCATGAGCGTCAACATGGTCGGGCGGTTATTGCTCTCGGGAAGGGGGACCGCCGCTTTGCCGCGAACATGAAATGTTTGCACTGCTCGCATGCGAATATCAATCCCAGGCAAATCCTGTCCGGGTTGAAGATCCAAAGCCGTCGCACTGGTGCGATCGAGAGAACCTGGGTAGAACGTGCGAGCGGGGCGGATATCGGGCTTTCCGGGCGTCGCCGGTGCTTCGCGCATACCCATCATCTGTTGCTGGGACGACTGAACTACAACGTAATACTTGCCCGGCCTAAGATTCGCGATTCGAAAAACGCCGGTGTCGTCGGTGGAACCCTGGCCCATGATAAAGTAACGCGGCTTTCCACCTAGCGCCCAAGTCTTGCCTAGCGCCTGTACGGACACGTTGCCCGCCGGGTCGCCATCTTCGTCAACGACTTTCCCGGAAATCGTCGCTTGCGGAACGAGTTGCATCTTCAAGTCAGTCAGCTTCTGCCCAGGCGAGAGTTGAATGGCGGTTCCAGCTGTCATGCCATTCTTGCTTCCGTATGCGTTTTGGATATAACCAGGCCGCTCGCCGGTGAGGGAATAGTTGCCGGGTTCTACCGCCTCGAATTTGAAACTGCCATCGGGTTCAGAGGTGCCGCTATAGCCAGTGCTCTCGTACATCCCATTCGCACTTCTCGAACCGCCGCGACGAGTCAGGTGCAGTGTTGCCTTCTTCACCGGCTCGCCGGTTTGCAAATTGCTAACTCGGCCTGAGACGGTGCATCGGTCCTTCTCCGCGGAAGTGCTGGCGGGTGGCTTGAGTTGTTGTGGATCGAAAGAGATCCCATTCTGGATACCTCCCACGACCATGATCTGCAGCATTCCGGCAACGAGGCTGAATATGATCGATTTCATTGGTAGTTTCCCACTTCCGATGCCGCGAGCGCTTGTTGTAGTTCCTCGGCTGCGAGCAGCGTTAACTGAACTTGTTGCTTGTCGTTTTCCTTTACATCGACTTTAGTGCCTTTGCCAACGAGTTGTTTCAACAGCGTAGGGTCGTCAAAGTCCTGGTAGCCTTCGGCCTCATAGGCGAGGACATAATAGCGTCCTGGAGACAGGCCTCCTTCCTTGAACGCGCCATTTTGGTTGGTGTTGGTTGTGTGGACACTGCCGCCGTTCAGCGTGAGATCTTCGGGAATCAACAAAATGGAAGCGGTGCTGGTGGTCGCAGCAGCGTCGTCCCCTCTTGTCTTTACGGTGCCACTTACTTCCGCCGCTCCGCTGTGTAATGTGACATGGAGGTCTCCTCCAGCAGCCTGTGTCAGGTCGAGAATCTTGCCCAACGTTTCCTGATGCCCGAAACGAATCGATGTCAGATAGAAGCCGGCGGGTTCGTTCGTGACATAGACGCGCATCTTGCCGGGAGCGACATTGTCCAACGCAAAGGTTCCGTCTGACTTGGTGGTTGCTTGAGCATTGGTATTGAATATCCCGTTTGATAAATCGGCCGGCCCTAGCGTGACCTCTAGGCCCTCCAGACCCTTGCCTTTCGAGTTGGCAGAGGTATTGCCTTGGAGTTCGACTGATCCATGGATTTTGAATGTGGATTGAATCGATAGTACGACGTCATTTAAGTCCGCCGAACCGACGGTTACTATTTGGCGAGCGAATTTTTGCGCTGCGCCGTCAAAATTCATGAGGGAGAGCTGATAGGTGCCCGGCATGACACGTCCGATATCGAAGGTGTGGTCCTTATCCACAACACCGCTGACAAACTCAAACGGACTCCCTTCCTCGCTATGCGGTGTCAGCAACAGCATCATCGGTTGGCCTTCGCTTGGGCCGAAATCGCCCGCCACTTTTCCTCTAATATGAAAGGTCTCGACGGACCGCATACGAATGTCGATGCCTCGCAGTCCATCGCCTGCCTTCAGTTCCACTGGGCTGGCGCCGCTGCGTTCTAATGAACTGGGATAGAACGTGCGCACGGGACGAACATCAGTCTTGCCCGGAATGGCCGGGGTCTCGCGCATACCCATCATCTGTTCGCGCGCGTTCTTCGCGGCAACGTAATACTTGCCCGGCATGAGATTCGAGATACGGTAAGCGCCCGTGTCATCGGTTGTGGCCTGGCCGAGGGGAATATAGGCACGTTTGCCCGGTCCCCAAAAGCGAGCGAGGGCTTCGACGGCTATTCCCGGCACTGGGTCACCTTCTTCATCCAGAACAACTCCCGAGATGGTCACTTGGGGGATGAGCTGCATCTTGAGATCGGTAAGTTTCTGACCTGGTTGAAGCGATATGACGGTGCCACTTACGAAGCCGCTCTTGCTGCCGTATTGAGTCTGGACGTAGCCCGAACGCTGGCCGAACAGCGAGTATTCGCCGGGTTCGATACCCTCGAACTTGAAGCTACCGTCGGGTTCGGAGGTGTCGGTGTAGCCAGTGTTAGCGTAAGCTCCATTGGTTGCGTTGTTGCGGAGCATCAGATTCAGTGTTGCCTTCTTCAGGGGTTCGCCGGTTTGCCTGTTTGTGACTCGACCGGAGAGGGCACACTTGTCTTTCTCGGACGAGGCGCTGGCGGGGGCTTTCACTTGCGAGGCTTGAGCCGGTACGCTGAAGTTCCCGCCTCCGGCGATTTGGATAAGTGCGACGAATAGGGCTACGAAGGGTGATGGCATCCGAGTTATCTCGTATTATATGTCGATTTTCTCTGTTTGAACGCGCATACAAAAGTGTCTGCGCCACCGGCTGGGCACACTTCGGGTGTACTCATTCCCTGCGCGTTTCAATTTGAGGCCGTTTACGCGGCTTTTTTCGCGTTGCGGTAGGCTTCGATGACTTTGTGGAAGTCTAAAACCTCTTCGGTGAGCTCATACTGGGCTTCCTGGAGTTTCCAATAGTGGTCGTATTCGGCGTATGTAAAATCGAACCCATGGTCGGCCGGAATGAACGGCTT
>Ga0182012_10000562_pt1 | contig 41231 bp, 40 predicted proteins | sample 612S2SmetaG_FD_120486 | JGI IMG/M metagenome (GOLD analysis project Ga0182012, IMG submission 120486) | Permafrost microbial communities from Stordalen Mire, Sweden - 612S2S metaG | ecosystem: Environmental > Terrestrial > Soil > Wetlands > Permafrost | place: Sweden: Stordalen | collected... | reverse complement strand
TGATACGGCGAGGGTCGCGGGTTGGTTCCAACGAGAAAAGCGCGATTCGCGCCCCGGTACCGGCAATTGAAAGGGAGTCCTCAGCGCAGAGCGGTTTAGTTGCTTTCCTTCTTACCGCTCGGGAGGTTGAACGCCATAAGTCCAATCCTGGTTCCGTCGGATTGCGGCTCAACGGCGACGAGGTGCTGATGAAGCTTGCTTCCTGTCTTCAGTTCGACTTCCTCTTTGGCGTTTCGGTCAACGTTGCTGATCGTGATGTGCTTACCTTCATCGCAGGTAAGACCTTCGCTGGTTTTGGATAGAGTGCCCACGCTACGATCACCCTTGCACTCGATCACATCGCCGAGACGGCCGAGTTCCTTGCGGTAAAACGCGAGTACTTTCTCCGGTGAGTCCGGCGTATGATACCCGACGGCCCGGACCTGCAGATGGAAGTCGCCAAAGCTCAGTTCGACATCCGCAGCGCCGTTGTTCTTCTCATTCTTCATGGCGGTGGCACCAGGGTAGACGGCAAGGCCCATTTCCGCGGCGACAGCATTTTGGTTGGTCTTCACCTTCACTCCGCCCAACGGAGTTTCGATCTTCACGTCCTCATTGCCGTTGCTGCCCCTCTTCTGGACATTGCATCCGGTTGCAGCCATCGTTGCGGCCAGCAGCGCCAAGGGAATCACCTTGCTGATCATTGCAGTACCTCGCACTCACTGGTTCTCGATACGGAGCCTGCGTCAGGAAAGTTCCGCGCAAAGCTACTCGACTAGGGCGATGGCGTCGATTTCGACGCGGACGTCTTTGGGAAGGCGGGCGACTTCTACGGTGGAGCGCGCTGGAGCCGATTGCGGGAAGAAGCGCTCATAAACATCGTTCATGGCGGCAAACTCGCCCATGTCTTTGAGGAAGACTCCGGTGCGGACTACTTTGTCCAGGCTGCTGCCGGCGGCCTTCAGGATCGCTTCCAGATTGGTGATGACCTGCTCGGTCTGCTGAGCTACTCCGCCTTCGACGAGCTTCTGAGTTGCGGGGTCAACAGGGATTTGTCCACTGACAAAGACGAAGCCGTTGGCCCGGATGGCCTGGGAATATGGCCCTATGGCCAGCGGTGCGTCTGGAGTGGAGATGACTTCGCGCATCGTGGATCCTCCTGAAAACTTCTTTCTCTATGAAGTGATTATTCTAGCGCCAGAGCTCAGCTTCTTAATCCCACATTCGCCAAAAGAGGGCGAATATGGGCCACCTCAGGGCTTTGCCGGATGCAGCAAGAAGAGGTAGGAAATTGCAATGGAGTAGAGGACCAGCGATACGGGAGTGGCGGCTCCCATGAGTTGCAGAGCAAAGCCGAACATTCCTACCACGGTGCAGAGGCAGAGCACGATGAGATTGTTGCGGCTCCAGCGGTGGAGCGCGGCGGGGTCTCGCGGATTGCGGCGCAGCTCAAGCAGGGCGGGCAGCACCATGGAATTGCGCACGGTATAGGCGAAGGTGAGCAGCACGGTGGAGAAGATGACGGGCATGTAGGTTCTGCGTCCGAGCGTTCCGGGAGCGGGGTGGAAGACCGTCATACCAAGGATGGCGCAGAGGATCAGGAGCCCAACCAGTGTGCGCTGCGTGCGCTGGAGCGAGAGGTACGCGTTCTGGACGGACTGGATGGAAGCAGGCAGAGTGGGCGGGGCGGACTGGGCTTTCTCAGAGAAGCGCGACATAGATAGTAACCATGATTAGCAACCGAAATTTAGCTGGAATTAGCTGGTCATCTTCTGCACGCGCTCCACGTTGTGCACGCCGGGGACGCGGCGGATGCCGGTGATGATGCGGTTAAGGTGATTGACGTCCCGGGTCTCAAAGATGATGTCTATGGTGGCCTGCGCGTTGCCGGTCTTGGCTTCGATGTGGCGGATGTTGGCCTCCTCACCGCTGATGACGGCTGAGACCTGGGTGATGATTCCGGGGCGGTCGTCACTGCCGACGACGAGTTTGACAGGATAGGCGGGCGGCGCTCCGGCGATGCGCGGCTCCTTGGCAGACCACTCGACGGCCAGCTTCCGCTCCGGTTCGTACATCAGGTTCTGCACGTTGGAACAGGTGGTGGCGTGCACGGCCACGCCCTTGCCTCGGGTAACGTAGCCGACGATCTCTTCCCCACGGATAGGGTTACAACATCGTGCGCGGTACACAAGCAGATCGTCTGTGCCACTCACGGTGAGAGCTGAACTGTCTGAGCCGAAGGTGCGTTTAAGCGCCGAGGCTGCGCCCTGCTGCTCTTCGCCGGGTTGCAGGTTGCTGCCGGGGGACATTTTGGCGAGCACGGAACGGGCAGAGTACTTACCGTATCCGATTCCGGCCATCAGATCGTCAACCTTGGATACGCCGTACTCCAGGGCAGCCTTCAGCAGCTCGGGGTCCTTGATTTCCTTGAGTGCGATGCGATACTTGCGCGCCTCTTTTTCGATCAGCTTGCGGCCGATTTCTATGGCGCGCTCGCGCTGATGGATGTTGAGCCAATGCTTGATTTTCTGGCGGGCACGAGAGCTTTTGACGATGCCCAGCCAGTCACGGCTAGGCTTGTGCCCGGTCTGCGTCATGACCTCGACGATGTCTCCGGAGCGCAGAGTAGAGCGCAGAGGGACGATGCGACCGTTGACCTTGGCGCCCACGCAGGAGTGTCCGACTTCGGTGTGCACGGTGTAGGCAAAATCAATGGGCGTGGCGTCGCGGGGAAGGATCACGACCTTGCCCTTGGGGGTGAAAGTGTAAACCTCTTCGGGATAAAGGTCGATCTTGAGCGTGGAGAGAAATTCGGCGGGGTCAGCCATCTCACGCTGCCACTCGACGACCTGCCGCAGCCAGGCGAGGCGCTGCTCATCGCGCGCGGAGATGGGACCGTCCTTGTACTTCCAGTGCGCGGCGATTCCCTCTTCGGCCAGCTTGTGCATTTCTTCGGTGCGAATCTGCACCTCGAAGGGATGGCCATCTTCGGCGATGACCGTGGTGTGCAGCGACTGGTAGAGGTTGGGGCGCGGCATGGCGATGAAGTCCTTGATGCGGCCCGGCACAGGACGCCATGCATTGTGAATGATGCCGAGCACGGCGTAGCAGTCGTTCACCGAGTAGGTAATCACGCGCAAGGCGAGCAGATCATACATCTGGTCAGGGGTGATCTTCTGTTTGACCACCTTCTGATAGATGGAATACATGCGCTTGATGCGCGAGTCAACGCGCACTACGCTGATCTTCGCCTCTTTGAGCTTGAGCTTGATGGTTTCGACCATTTGCGCGAGGGCGCGTTCGCCGTCTTTGCGAAGGGCTTCCACCTGCTCATAGACCATTTTGTAGCCGACCGGATCAACGTAGGGGAACGAGAGGTCTTCGAGCTCTCCGCGTACTTTGCCCATGCCGAGACGGTGGGCGAGGGGCGCGTAGATTTCCAGCGTCTCTTTGGCAATCTTCGTCTGGCGCTCAGGAGAAAGGTGTTGCAGGGTGCGCATGTTGTGGAGTCGATCAGCCAGTTTGATAAGGACGACGCGAATATCATCCACCATGGCCAGCATCATCTTGCGGACGTTCTCCGCCTGCGCCTCTTCACGCGAGGCGAAGTCGATTTTGCTGATTTTGGTAACGCCCTCAACGATATGTGCTACCTGTTCGCCGAACTTTTCTTTGATCTCCTCGGTGGTGACCGATGTGTCTTCGACGGAATCATGGAGGAGGCCTGCGGCGATGGCCGTGGTGTCCAGCTTCATTTCGGCGAGCAAAATGGCTACTTCGAGGGGATGCACGAGGTAAGGCTCGCCGGAGGCGCGCTGCTGTCCACTGTGATACTTGAGGGAGAGTTCGTAGGCGCGCTGGACGATCTCAAGATCGTCACTTGGACGGTTCGCACGGGCAATGTCCAGCAGATCGCGAAACCTTGTTGCGGTCAGTACATTCGTCGCAACCTGCTCACGAGGGCTCGCCATAATTGATTTTAGCTTGTATCCCTTCTGAAACGCCATGAACGGTGTTTGCATGCCGCTTCTGTTGCATCCGATGCCGTGGGGATTGAGAATGATTCCGAGAGAGAGGGACCGGCGATGAGAGTTCTGATCAGCGGCGCCAGTGGGTTGATTGGACGAGAAGTTTCCGGGCTGCTGCTCGACGGCAATCACGAGGTTCACAGCCTGGTGCGCGATGGAGCGAAGTTTGCGGCCGGCGATGTCGTCTGGAATCCCTCGAAAGGCCTCAAGGCGGAGCAGGTAGCAGGCTTCGACGTCATCATTCACCTTGCTGGACGGCCGGTCGCGACACTTTGGACTGCCCAGGCCAAGCAGGAGATACGCAACAGCCGCGTGGAGGGAACCGCCAACCTGGCTTTCGCGGTTGCCGAGTCGTTTCGCGCGGAAGGCAAGCCGCGCGCGCTGATTTCCAGCTCGGCGATTGGCTACTATGGCAGCCGGGGCGATGAAGAGCTGGTGGAAGAAAGCGAACCCGGGTTTGGTTTTCTGGCCGAGGTTTGCCGTGATTGGGAAGCAGCGGCGCAACCCGCAGCCATGGCCGGAGTGCGTGTGGCGCATATGCGTACTTCGCTGGTGCTGAGCGCGAAGGGCGGCGCGCTGGCCAAGATGCTCCCTGCGTTTCGTTTGGGCGTCGGCGGAAAGCTGGGCAGCGGGCGGCAATGGTGGAGCTGGGTGAGCCTGCACGATGCGGCCCGCGCCTTTGTTTTTGCCGTGGAAGACGAACGTATGCACGGAGCGGTCAACCTGGCAGCTCCGGATGCATTAACCAATGCGGAGTTCACGCGAATACTGGGACGGGTGCTGCACCGTCCCACGCTGCTGAGTGTCCCGGCTTTTGCTCTGAAAATCGCGACCGGAGAAATGGCCGGGCAGATGTTGCTGGCCAGCCAGCGCGTTGTGCCGAGACGACTACTTGAAGCAGGCTTCCACTTTGAAGACGAAGAGCTGGAGCCGTTGCTGCGCAAGTTGGTGGCGTAGCCGGACAAAAATAACAGTTGACCTGTCTAAAGCTGGAGGGTTGAAAGTGAAGATGTGCCCGGAATGCTGACGGTCTCCCAACTCGCGAAGCTCTGCGGACTGAGCCGCACCACTCTTCTGTATTACGAGTCGATTGGATTGCTGCTGCCCGCGTGCCGCTCTGGTTCCAACTATCGCCGCTATTCGGCGGAACAGTTGGAGCGGCTGCGAAGTATCTGCGCCTATCGGGATGCAGGGCTGCGGCTCAGCGATATTCAGCAGATTCTGGACGAGAGGTCGAACCAGGCAACCGCGGTTCTCAAACGGCGACTGCTGGAACTCGACGGCGAGATTGAAATGATTCGCGGGCACCAGAACGCCATTCTGCGGCTGTTGCAGGCAGATGATGGCTCATGGAGGACTTCCGAGATGAACAAGGAAAAGTGGGTTTCAATCATGCATGCTGCTGGATTCACCGAAGACCAGATGCGGCGCTGGCACAAACAGTTCGAACAGCAAGCGCCGGAGGAGCATCAGCAGTTTCTCGAATACCTGCAAATCGCAGGCGAAGAGATCGGCAAGATTCGAGGCTGGAGCCGGGAAGAATAAAGTTTAGAGAGGTTGGCTCCGCTACCAGTGAAGGGTGGCGGAGCTTTTCTTTTTCTCCAAGCGCCGAGACTCAGGCTATGCAGCTTTTTGCGTTTGTGTGCGCTGCTCGTATCCGACCAATGCATAGCAAATTGCGCGGTCGAAGAAGCGATTGAGCGTCTCCAGCAGTTCCAGTTCGCCGTAGAGTTCAAGCGCTCTTTCAGCACCACCCTCGCGGTAGATAAAACTCCAGAGCTGGGCCTTGGACATATGCAGAGCCCACGCCAACTGGCTTGCCGGCACACCATCAGCAGAGCGCCTGAGACCTAGCGCGACGAAGTGCTGCCTCACATCGCCGTCCGTCTTGTTGAGCAACCAATGCTCCAGATGCGAGTACAGCGAGACGAGCGAAGGGCGTAGCTCGTCTTCGGGTATGCTGCGATATGCAGGCGTATGCTCCGAGGTGCGCAGTTGATGCAGCAGGAGCTCGGCAATTTCCGTCGAATGTTTTTCAATCAGCCGTACCAGCTTGAGTCCTAGCAAAAGACACCTCCACCACTGTGAGGTTGATTCGCGCCCTGATGCCACAGATGCATTTTTCTCGTGGAGTTGGCTGATATAAGAGCGCTCGATAAATGATGCGGTCCGGATTGTGAGTTGCTCAAGGCTTCTCGCGTGAGATCTCTCCCACGGTGGCGCTGGTGGCGCGAAGGTAATCGGCTGGCGCGATGACAATCTGCAACCCGCGCTGGCCCGCCGAAACACAGACGAAATCCCAGAGCTCGATTGTTTCGTCGGCGAAGACTGGATACTCCTTCTTCATGCCGAGAGCAGTCACGCCGCCGCGAATGTATCCGGTAACACTCTGCACTTCTTTGAGTGGCAGCATTTCCACCTTACGATCTCCGGTGAGTTGCGCGAGCCGCTTGAAGTCGAGCTCATAGTTGCCGGGGATTACGGCGATAGAAACTCCCTGCCGATCACCTTTCACCGCGAGTGTCTTGAAGACCTGCCCGGGTGGCAGACCTACCTTGGCGGCAACGTTCTCCGCTGAGAGATCGTCGGAGTCCACCTTGTATTCACGGAGTTCGTAATGGATACCGAGGGAGTCCAGAATGCGGCAGGCGTTTGTCTTGCTCATAACAATATTCAAGCATAAACATTCGAGCTCCGGACTGACAAACCCGGCCGCAGGCGGGCCATCCAATGCTAGGAAGATAACGGAAGAACAGAGGGAAAGGATTAAGTAACAAAATGGCTGATGAAACGATTGACGTTATTGAGAGGCTGATTGAGACCTGCCGCGATGGGCAGGAGGGCTACCGCGATGCCGCCGAGCATACCCAGTCTGCTGAACTGAAAGCTTTCTTCAACAGGCAGTCACTGCAGCGCGCGAAGTTTGCGGGTGAGCTGGAAAGCGTAGCCCTGAGACTTGGAGAGTCAGACCCTGATCGCAGCCCAAGCATCGCAAACAAGCTACACCGAGCGTGGTTTGACCTGAAGGAGAAGTTGGGTGGCGGAGACGTCAGCATTCTCGAATCGGTAGAAGCTGGCGAGGACAACGCCAAGAAACATTATCAGGAGGCATTGCGGGCCGATCTTCCGGTCGACGTTCACGAAATTGTGGAGGCTCAAGCGCATAGCGTACTGGCCGCGCATGATGAGGTTCGAAACCTGCGGGACAGTTACAAGCGAGCTGCATAGTTTCTTGACTGTTAACGTTGAATACAGAAAGTGCCGCGCTGATTCGCGCGGCACTTTTTTGCGGCTTCTCAGGAATACACCAAGTCGAATCAGGGGCGGCTCTGGAATGCCTCCATCCAGATCGCAACGCGTTGTTTAACGCCCAGGATCAGACGCGGCTGGCCGAGGTTCGCTCCCTCTTCAATCAGAGGTATCAGTTTGTCGAACTCTGGTCCGGACTGCACGCCGGTGAGCATGATGCGGATGGGATGGAAGAGAGCCGGACCTTTTACGCCGGTTTCTTTTTGCACTTCCTTGATTAGAGCCTTGAAGCGTGCGGCATCGATGGGTTCGGGTTCGGCGACGAGCTTCGTGGTGAATGCGTCGAGCACGGTCTTCGTTGTTTCAGCGGCGAGGACCTCCGCGTTCTCCGGCGAGATGTTGGCCGCGACGGGATCGAAGTGAAAGACGGCGGCGGCGCGCTCCGGCAACTCGTCGAGCTTATTGACCGAGTGCACCAGCGATGCAGTGACATGAGCGAGCCATGAGCGAACCGGCGATGAGAGCTCGTCCAAGCCGAGCACGCGCTTGTAGAAAGGTTCGGCCAAGGCAGCGATACGCTCAGGCGACGACTCCTTGATGTAATGGCGATTGACCCAGTAGAGCTTCTCGAAATCGAAGACCGCCGGCGACGGAGTCACGCGAGAGAGATCGAACTCCTGCACTAATTCGTTGGGCGAAAAGATTTCACGTTCGCCACCTGTGGGAGCCCAGCCGAGCAACGCCATGTAATTCATAAGCGCCTCAGGGAGCACGCCCATCTCGCGGAAATTTGCGAGCGAGGTTGCGCCGTGACGCTTGGAGAGACGCTCCTTGTCAGGGCCGAGAATCGTCGAGAGGTGCGCGAACTCGGGCACGGGCCAGTCCAGCGCCTCATAGAGTGCGACCTGCTTGGGAGTGTTGGAGAGATGATCGTCGCCACGGATGACGTGCGTGATCTTCATCTCCGCGTCATCGACAACCACGACGTAGTTGTACACGGGCACGCCGTTGGAGCGGACGATGATGAGATCGCTCACCATGTCACTGGAGAACTCGACCCAGCCGCGCACAATGTCATGAAAGCGAATCGGCTTCTGGGGAATTTTCAGGCGAATGGCCGATGGTTCACCGGCAGCGCGGCGACGTTCGGACTCTTCCGGCGCAAGGTCACGGCAGGTGCCGGGATAGTTGGGCTGGAGATGCTGCGCCATGGCCTGCTCACGCTGACGATCAAGATCCTCCTGTTTGCAGAAGCAGCGATAGGCCTTGCCTTCGGTGATGAGGCGCTCGGCGTGGGCGCTATACACCTGCCACTTATCGCTCTGGCGATAAGGAGGGAAGGGGCCACCAACGTCGGGACCTTCGTCCCAGTCAAGGCCGAGCCATTTGATGTCCTCAATGAGCTGGGTTTCATAGCGCGCTTCGCTGCGCTCAAGATCAGTGTCTTCTATGCGAAGGACGAAAACTCCGCCCTGCTGGCGCGCAAAAAGCCAGTTAAAGAGCGCAGTGCGCGCGTTGCCTACGTGGACCTGACCGGTGGGTGATGGCGCGAAACGCACTCGCACCTTGCCTGATACTGACTGTTGTTCCATATCAAAATGGTAGCAGAGCGGAGGCGGCAGTGACGCGCGGGCGTTACTTGTTAACACGCTGTGCACATTCGCGCGCGCAGGATTAATCTATTGGACGAGTGCAGTCGGCACGCGAAAGGCGAGGTGAAGAGCGATGGCAAAGAAGAACATTCTTATGCTGGTTGGCGATTATGTGGAGGATTACGAGGTGATGGTGCCCTTCCAGGCATTGCTGATGGTGGGCCATACGGTTCACGCGGTTTGCCCCGGAAAAAAGGCAGGCGAGGTGGTGCGTACGGCTATCCACGACTTTGAGGGCGACCAGACATACAGCGAAAAACGCGGACATAATTTCACGCTCAACGCGGACTTCGATTCGGTGAAGCCGGAAACCTATGATGCGCTGGTGATTCCGGGCGGTCGTGCGCCGGAGTATCTGCGAATGAATCCAAGGGTGCTGGAGATTGTACGGCACTTTGACGCCGCGAAAAAACCGATTGCCGCCATCTGCCACGGTCCGCAGATTCTGGCTGCGGCCGGAGTACTGAAGAATCGCAAGTGCAGCAGCTATCCGGCGGTGGGCCCGGAGTTGACGGTATGCGGCGGCGCCTTTCAGGACATTCCGGTGGACAAGGCGTTTGTGGACGGAAACCTGGTGACGGCTCCGGCGTGGCCCGCGCATCCGGCGTGGATCGCGGCATTCCTGAAAGTGCTGGGAACGCGCATCGAACCGTAAGACTAGATCAAGAGTGAATGTGGGGGCTCGCGGGAGTGTACGTGGATTTCTTCTTGACCGCGGGCCTCACCACTCTTACGTCAAACTCCAGCGGAGTGGTCTTGGGCGGAAAGCACTGGCGGCTGTCGCAGGCCTGATACTTCACATCGCCGTGTACGCGGAGGGTTCCGAGTGCGGCTGATTTGGGAATGCGCACCTCGGCCTTGACGGTGAATTCGCCGGAATACACGTTGAGCTTTTCATTGTTCATGAAGGGCAGCGCCAGTTCTTCGCCCTGAGGATACTGAATGTTCATGATGAGGATTCCCTCAGGTGGATTGAGGTGAACCACGGTGGGCATCAGCAGCTCATCGTTGGGCTTGTTGGAGTTGACGTGGAAGCCCCGGTTTACAAGTAGATTCACGCGCAGTGGAGCTTTGCTTCCACGTGCGACAATCAAGGTGCCGATGGGTGATACGGTTACAGACGGAGAGCTGCCCTGGGCAAGTGCGGCGAGCGGGAGGATGAGCGCCGACAGCAGGAGCGCAATGCGTTGCGTTAGCTTCTTCATGAGTAAGTAGTTTAGCGGATTTCACGTTTTGTGTGAGACAAAGCGTCTCACACTAAGTCAAGAACGCGGCTTGCTGGCGATGGCGCGTTTCACGTTTTGCTCAATCTCTTCGGCGGTGCCGGGCTGGCCAAAGACGCGGTCCATCACCACGCCGCTCCGGTCGATGTAGAACGTTGTCGGCAGATAGTCGATGCCGCCATACTGCGCCGCGACCTGCTCCTTGCCTAACAGGATCGGGTAGTTGATGGAATTCTTAGCAGCAAACTGCGCCACATCTTTCTGGTCGCCTTCGTCGTCCATGTTGACGCCAACCACTTGCAATCCCTGAGAGCCGTAACGCTTCTGCAAGTCGACAAACCAGGGAATCTCCTGTTTGCAGGGCGGGCACCAGGTGGCCCAGAAGTTGAGCACCACGGCCTTGCCGCGCAGATCGCTGAGTTTCACGGCGTGGCCTTGCAGGTCGGTCAAGGTGAAGTCCGGCGCGTCCTGTCCCTTGGCGGCCAAGGCGCGAGCGCGGGCAGCAGGGAACTTTCCCTGATACTTGGCCATCAGCAACAGTCCCGCTATGACCACGACCATGACGCCGAAAACTACAACTTTGCGCTTCACGATGAAACTCCTGATACCTGTTCAGATGCTATGTGCAGCGATGCGATTCAGCTACAGCGCAAAGCGATTCAGGAAGCCGAGATAGCCCGAGAGCATGGAGAAGCGTCCCAGGGCGATCAGCAGGCCAAAGCAGATGAGCAGCACGCCGCTGATGACCTCAACGGTGTGCAGGTGGCGGCGGAAGCGTGCATAGAAACCGAGGAAGCGATTCACGCCCAGCGAGGTGAGCAGGAAGGGTACGGCCAGTCCTGCGGAATACACGGCGAGTAGAAGGATTCCCTTGAGCACGGTGTCCTGCGATCCGGCGAGCAGGAGGATTCCTGCAAGGATGGGACCGATGCAGGGCGTCCAGCCGAAGGCGAAGGCAAAACCGATCAGAAACGAGCCGAGCGGACTGGCGCCGCCCTTTACACTGTGCAGGCGCTTATCGGAGTACAGCGCGTTGATCTTGAAGATGCCCGTCAGGTGGAGTCCGAAGATGATGATCACGACTCCGGCGAAGATTGCCAGCGGACGGTGATATTGCTGCGTGATTTGTCCGACGCTGGTGGCCACCGCGCCGAGCGAGATGAAGACCACGCTGAAGCCCAGGATGAAGCAGAGCGAGTTCTGCATCACTGTGCGCAGCAGCTTGCGATCAGCGGTTTGCAGGGTTTCCACGCTGGCACCCGAGATCAGCGAGACGTAGCCCGGTACCAGCGGCAACACGCAGGGCGAGAGAAAAGAGAGCACTCCGGCAAGAAACGCCGCCAAAGGAAGAGGAAGACTATGCATACGATCTTGATTGTACAGCCCCGCCTAACTTAGAAATCGCGTCTGCTGGCGGGCGGTGAGGAGCAGGCAATGGCGCGGAGATACGGCGAGGCGTTTGCGAATGCCGGCGAAGAGGCGGTATCCAGCGCTGAGCAGCGCGGTGGGCAGCAGCCCGGCGATCGAAGCCATCCGTGCGTAGATGCCTCCTACGTATGCGGCAGTGTGGGCCACTGCTCCCCACTCGATGAACGCCTGACCGTCTTCAATCCACAACAGGGATTCGACATTCTGCAAGTGGTACTGCTCGCGCAAGGAGAGTCCGAGCGCCGAGTTGCGCGGAACGAAGAGCAGGTCGCTACGCCGCTCATGCGCGAGGATGAAGCGCACGGCGCGATGGCAGAAGCCGCAATCTCCGTCAAAGACCAGCATGGGCGCAGGCATGGTGGTTAGATGAGTGCGATCTCGCGCTCGGTTCGCATCAATCGGAAGATTCGGAATTCAAGGAGCCACATTGAGCAGCGCGGGTCCGGACCTACTTGAATGGACTCAAACAACAATGTCTGCGAAAGTGGAATTATGGCGGGGACCCCAATCAGGCCGGGCAGGGAGCAGTTCATCCTGGGATACGGAGCTTGCGCGCTGGCCGGAGCGCTGTGGGGAACTGGATTCTTCTTCGGAAAAATTGCATTGACACAGATGGGCGTGATGCACATGGTGCTCTACCGCTTTCTGTTTGCTTGCCTGGTGCTGGTGCCGCTGGTGTTGCGACACCCGACGCGACTGAGTGCAGCGGAGTGGCGTGTGCTGCTGTTTGCATCCTTTCTTGGTGTCCCGGTGCAGTTCATATTGCAGTTCTATGGACTGTCGCTTACGACTGTCTCTCATGCTTCCCTGATGGTGGGCACAATGCCGGTGCTGCTGGCGGTGGGGGCCTCGCTGTTTGCGCACGAGAGGCTGAATGTTACGGGATGGCTGGCGCTGGTGAGCTCGACCGCCGGAGTGTCGCTGATCGTGCTGGGCAGAACTCCGGCATCGTCCGAAATGGGTGGTCCGAGCATTGCTGGCGATCTGCTGGTTGTATTGTCGCTGGTGATCGCGTTGGGATGGGTGCTGATGAACAAGAAGCTGATGCAGGCGCATCCGCCGGTGGTCGTGACCTCCTATGGACTAGTGAGCGGAGCGGCCATGCTTGCGTTGGTGGTGCTGGTAACGCGCGGCGCTCCTCCGGTTCACGGGATTAGCGGACGGGTATGGCTGGCGCTGGCGGCCAGCGGCATCCTCTGCACGGCATCCACCACGCTGCTTTGGAATTGGGGAATGCATCGCGTACCGGCATCGCGCGCGGGAGTATTTCTCAATCTTGAGCCGGCGATGGGCTCACTGCTGGGAGTCGAACTGCTGGGCGACCACCTTGGGCCTATGGCATGGGTGGGAGGGGGTTTGATCGTGGCGGCCGCGATTGCGCTGACCACGAGCGGGCACGGCGAAACGACAGCAATCCTGGAGTAAGTAAAAAGGCACCGCGCGCGGCGGTGCCTTGGAAACGAACGAAGCACTTACAGCGGAATATTGCCGTGCTTCTTCGCCGGGTTCTTGTCGCGTTTGCCGTCGAGCATTTCGAGAGCCTGGATGATCTTCTTGCGAGTGTCGCGCGGACGGATGACAGCGTCCACGTAGCCGCGTTCGGCGGCGACGTAGGGGTTGGCAAACTTGTCGCGGAACTCATCGATCTTTTCGGCGCGCACTTTGGCGAATGCCGCGTCTCCGATGAGTCCATCCACTCCCTCTTTAGCGGCACGATCCAGCTCGCGGCGATAGACGATATTGACCGCACCGTCCGGACCCATGACGGCGATCTCGGCGGTGGGCCATGCGTAATTCACGTCAGAGCGGATGTGTTTGGAGCTCATGACGCAATACGCGCCGCCGTACGCTTTGCGGGTAATGACGGTGACCTTGGGAACGGTGGCTTCGGCGAAGGCGTAGAGCAGTTTTGCGCCGTGCATGATGATGCCGCCATGCTCCTGCTGAATGCCGGGAAGGAAGCCGGGAACGTCTTCAAAGGTGACGAGCGGAATGTTGAAGCAATCGCAGAAGCGCACGAAACGCGCAGCCTTGATCGAGGAGTTGATGTCCAGCACTCCAGCCAGAAAGTTTGGCTGGTTGGCGACGATGCCGACGGAGCGGCCGTTGAAGCGGGCGAAGCCGATGACGATGTTCTTGGCGTAGTGCTCCTGCACCTCGAAGAAGTAGGCGTCGTCCACAACGCGGGTAATGACGTCCTTAATGTCGTAAGGCTGATTGCTCTCGGTGGGAACCGTGGTGTCGAGCTTTTCGTCGGCGCGGTCAATCGGGTCCGTGGTTGGCTTGCGCGGCGCCTCCTCAAGATTGTTGGAGGGGATGAAGCTGAAAAGCTCGCGCACCATGCTGAGACACTCGGCATCGTCATGGGCGAGGAAGTGCGCTACACCGGACTTGGTGTTGTGCGTGGTCGCGCCGCCAAGTTCGTCCTTGGTGACCTCTTCATGCGTAACGGCCTTGATCACCTCGGGACCGGTGATGAACATATACGCGGTCTTATCCACCATGAGGATAAAGTCGGTCATTGCCGGGGAGTACACGGCCCCGCCAGCGCAGGGTCCCATGATGGCTGAAATTTGCGGAACCACGCCGGAAGAAAGAACATTGCGCAGGAAAATGTCAGCGTATCCGGCTAGTGAGCGGACGCCTTCCTGAATGCGCGCGCCGCCGGAATCATTGAGTCCAATGACCGGCGCGCCAACGCGTGCTGCCTGGTCCATGATCTTGACGATCTTGCCCGCGTTGGTCTCCGAGAGCGAGCCGCCGAAGACGGTGAAATCCTGTGCGAAGACAAAGACGAGGCGGCCTTCAATGCGTCCGTAGCCGGTGACAAAGCCATCGCCGAGAATGACCTGTTCGCCCATGCCGAATTCCGTGGTGCGATGGGTGACGAACTTGTCTGTCTCTTCAAAGGTGCCTTCATCGAGCAAGAAATCGATGCGCTCGCGAGCGGTCATCTTGCCGAGTTTGTGTTCGCGCGCACGCCGTTCTTCGCCGCCGCCTGCTTCGGCGAGATCGTCGCGCAGTTTTAGTTTTGCCAGTTTCTGCTCGATATTCATGAGACCGGAATTATAGCCAGAGAATGGCAGCGAAGGCCACGATTAGTTCTGCGGCGGCATTTTAAAGAGCGTGTCGTCCCCGGCCATTCCCTGCGCGCTCCAGCGCCAGCGCTTGCCGTCCCAGAAGACCAGCGAGTGCAGCGAAGTGCGGTCAACGGTTTCAACGGCCTGCAAATTCTTTTTCTTCAAGCGCAGATTGACGATCGCCACACTGTCAAAAGGAGTATTGATGAGCACAAACTTGGAAATCAGCTTCGGATTGGGTTTGGCCGGAGGCGAAAGGCGCCAGCCGAAGACGATGAGGATGCAGCGCGAGGAACCGTCAAAGTGGAGGGTGAACTGCGAGGTGATGCGGGGATCTCCGGTGCCAAAATACTGGTCGTAGGGGTCCTCCACCCTGAACTTGAACTGCTCCTGCGAGAGGAGCGGAGTACCACTGGTTCCCACCAATACAAGGTCTTCGTAGCCGTCGCCATCCAGGTCGCCAACCATGGGCGGAATCTTGGGATCGAGGACGAAGCTGGCACCGAACTGGCTCGCTACGTAGGCGGCGTCCACCACGGGCGCTGCCGTTTGCGCGGGCTTTGGAGGGGTGGACGAATAAGCCAGCAGGGAGAGGGCCAGATACAGGCAGAGAGCCAGCGTTCGAAGCACAAATCGGACTGGGAGTACCATAGCGATACTGTACTGCTTTTCGGCCGCCGCAGTACCCGCAAATAGGCGATAGTCCCGCACGCTGATTGATGGCTGCGCTTCAGAGTCTATAATTTGCCCAGTGCGATTACTCTTATTCAGTGACATTCATGCCAATCTGGAGGCATTAGAGGCCTGCCTGGATGCGGCTCCAGAGTATGATTTTGTCGCCAATCTGGGCGACGTGGTGGGCTATGGAGCCAGTCCGAACCAGGTGGTGGATCTGGTTCGCGCGGCAAACCCGGTCAGCGTGCGCGGCAACCACGACCGCTGCTGCTGCGGACTGGATGATCTCTCCACGTTCAATCCAGTTGCCGCCCAAGCCGCAAGCTGGACGCAAGCGGAGTTGAGCGAAAGAAACCTGGACTGGCTGCGGCAACTCCCTAGTGGACCCCTCCAGGATGGCCGGTGGGCGGGAGTGCAGTTTGTCCACGGCTCGCCCGAGCATGAGGACACATACATTACCTCTGAATTCAGCGCGCGCTCAGCCCTGGAGATCTCTCCCTTCCGCCTCACATTTTTTGGCCACACTCATATTCAAGGTGCGTTTGGGCGGGAACACGTACGCACCGTGGCCCTGCCGCTGGAGCCTGTGAGGAGCGTGAGCCGACTACTGATTTCAAGGCTGGCGCTCGACCCGAAGATGAAGTACCTGGTCAACCCGGGCTCGGTTGGGCAGCCCCGCGACCACGACCGGCGCGCCGCCTTCGCCGTTTACGATGACGAGTTGCACGAGGTTCTTTTCTACCGCGTGCCTTATGACATTGCCCGGGCGCAGGAGCGGATTCTGAGCGCGGGGTTGCCGCAGATGCTCGCCGCACGCCTGGAAGAAGGACGGTAGTTCCGCAGACCGGGCTTTTCCTTTAGCATGGACAGCGATGACCCCGGAACACTCTGTGAAGCGCGTGTGCGTGGTGGGCGCCGAATCCACTGGAACCACGACGCTGGCGCAGCGGCTCGCTGCGTACTACCGGACGCTGTGGGTTCCGGAGTATGGACGCGAGTACAGTGAGCGGCTGGCGTCCGAGGGTGTGGACCTTTGGCACTACGGCTGGCATAGCGAAGAGTTTGTCCACATAGCGCGGGTACAGCAGGAGCGCGAAGACAAGATGGCAGCGAAAGCGAACCGCGTGCTCATTTGCGATACCGACGCACTGGCAACCGCCATCTGGCACGAGCGCTACATGGGTTCGCGTTCAGAGGGTGTGGAGGCACTGGCCTTGGCGCGCGATTACGATCTCTACCTGCTGACCGGCTGCGAGATTCCCTTTGTGCAGGACGGAATCCGCGATGGCGAAAGCCTTCGCGAGTGGATGACTCACCGCTTCGAAGAGGTGCTCACGGAGCATCGGCGGCACTGGCTGAAGCTCTCGGGCCCCATCGAACAAAGACTCGTTGCAGCCACCACGTCCGTGGATAGGCTGCTTGCCTCGCCAGACGCCTCGCGGCTCTGATCGGACGCAATCCGGTTTTCCTCAACCTCTGCGCCGCTCCAATTTTGTTACACTCCGGCTATGCCCATTGGAAAAACAGGCGGACTCTTCGACGAACCTACAGGCTCGTCCGGCACTGCAAGCAAAGTGATGGTGGCGCACGTCGATGGCGGCTCGCGCGGCAATCCAGGACCGTCGGGTTACGGTGCTTACATCACGGACGCGGAAGGTCACAAACTCGCCGAGTTGGGCGAATTCCTCGGCGTGCAGACCAACAACTTTGCCGAGTACTCCGGGCTGATTGCGGCGCTCGAGTATGCCGTGGAGCACGGGTACGGCACGGTGAAGGTTGTCAGCGATTCCGAGTTGCTGGTGAAACAGATGAAAGGCCAGTACAAGGTCCGCAGCGAGGCTCTGCTTGCGATCTACGCCGAGGCCAAAACGCTCATCCGCAAACTGGACCGCTTTGAGATCCGCCATGTGCTACGCCACCTTAACAAGGATGCTGACCGGTTGGCCAACGCGGCGATGGATCGCGGCATGGGACGTGCAGCCGCTCCGAGGGCCGATGCCTATGAGAAGCCGCCAGTACAGCCCGCAGAGATCAAGGAGCTGCGCGGCTTTGTCAGCGGAGGCGTAGTGGAATTCACGGGCGAGAAATTTCCTGATGGCTGCTTTGTTGTGGTGCGGCGGGTCAAGCAATAATTGCGGCAAGAGAAAGCGCGAGCCATGGAGGCTCGCGCTTTCTTGCGTCTGCTGAAGCTATGCGGCCAACGCCTTCTTCACGGCTTCGCTGACCTGCTTGCCATCAATTCGAGCGCCAGCGAATTTTGCCATTACGTTCTTCATGATTGTGCCCATCTCTTTTGCCGTGGGCGCGCCCATCTCGGCGATCACCGCACGTACGGCGGCATCGATTTCGGCGGCACCAACAGGCTTGGGAAGATATTGTTCGATGAACACGATCTCTTCGAGCTCCTTGGCCGCAAGCTCCGGACGGTTGCCCTTTAAGAACTGCTCGTTGGAATCGAGACGCTGCTTGATGAGAGTGGTGAGCACCTGCATCTCTTCCTTCTCGTCGAGCGGGGAGCGCTTATCGATCTCTTTATTCTTCAGCGCAGCCTTGACCATGCGCAGGGTGGCGAGCCGCAGCTCTTGCCGCGTCTTCATCGACGCCACCATATCCTTTTGAACCTGGGACGTTATGCTCATGGCTCCATGATATCAGGCGCGTTGGAACTGAGAGTTTCAGGATTCATTACCCGAACTGGCTTTTCATTCAGAAACGCCAGCGCGTTTTCCACGCTCTGGCTGTAGAACTCTCGCCAGGTCTCCTGAACAGAAAATCCCAGATGCGGCACCAACACGGTGTTTAGGGCGTTTCTCAGGGGATGGTCTGCCGGCAGCGGCTCACGGTCATACACATCCAGCGCAGCAATAATCCTGCGCGACTGCACAGCTTCGATCAGCGCCTGCTCATCCACGATGGGACCGCGCGAAGTGTTGATGAGGATTGCTCCCGGTTTCATCCTGGCGATCTCCTTTGAGCCGATCAAGCCGCGCGAACGCTCCGACAGCACCAGGTGAATGCTAATGGCGTCAGACTGCGACAGCAGTTCGTCCTGAGACACCAGGGTTGCGCCCTCTGCCTCAGCCTTTTCAGCCGTCATGTTTTGGCTCCAGGCAATCACTTTCATGTTCAGCGCCAGGCAATAGCGCGCCATGGATGCACCGAGCCGTCCCAGGCCGACGATGCCAAGGGTCTTCCCAGCCAAGCTAATTCCAACCGGCAATCCTTCCTGGAAGCGTCCGGCACGAACGTTGGCGTCGGCAGCCGGGATAGCCCTCGCCGCGGCCAGCAGAAGCCCGAGCGCCAGTTCAGCCGTCGAATCGCGGGTACTTGTGTCCATTGTGTTGCATACAACAATGCCCCGTGCGGTACAGGCCGCTACATCCAGCGAGAGATTGCGCGATCCGGTGATGCCGAGCATCCGGAGCTTAGGCAGGCGTGAAATCACTGACGCTGGCATGGGAGTGCGCTCGCGCATCGAAAGCACTATCTCGAAATCGGCCAGATGCTCAACTGCGTCCTGTCCGTTGCGAAAGGCTTTCGCGAAGAATGTCACTTCACTGCGCGCCATCAGCGTCGCCCAATCCACACTGCTTCGGGCGATCCCCTGCCAATCGTCAAGAACAGCCACCTTGATCATTGCTTGCTCCCTGGGAGATTTGAAGGTAACCAAAATTCTATTCTCAAGAGCGCAATATCAAAAAAATTGAGCTGCCATCACCCGGAGTGAGTTGGTTTGAGAGTACCTCCCCGCATGGAGGATGCCGCTACTGCCTACTGCTGTGTTGCGGGAGCGTTGGGTGCGGAAGTCTTTGCTGCGGGACGGCGAAGAGAGAGAGCCGTTAACTTGCGCATCAGGTTCTGGAATGTGACGATGCCAATCAAATAGTCGCCTTCCACCACGGGGATCATGGCGAGGCCGCTGCGTCCGATGCGGCGCAACACGGCAGCCAGCGATTCCTGCGGACCGGCCACCAGGTATTCGCGGCGCATCGCCGATTGCACGTAGCCGTTGCCTTCCTCTTGCATGGACTCGGCCATCTGCTGGCGGCTGATGACACCCACCATGTCTGTGCCGCGCACTACGGGGAACTCTTCTTGCGGGGGCTCGACGGCGCGCTGCAAAGCATCTGCCAGGGTGTCTGCCGGAGAGAGCGTGATGAAGTCGGTGATCATTACGTCGATCACGCGTACCCGCTCCAGCACGGCCTGAAGAATCATGCTGCGATCCTCCAACTGCGCCGCCAGAAAGAGAAATACTCCGGCCATCATGATCCAGAGATTGTTTGAGCTTGAGCCCAGAAAGACTGCGCCGCCGCAGAGAAAGAGCGCCAGGGAGAAGAACTGCCCTATGGAGACGGCACGGCGCGTCGCCGTAACCTGATCGCCATTGCAGGCCAGCACCGCACGCAGAATGCGGCCGCCGTCCAGGGGATATGCCGGCAGCAAGTTGATTCCGCCCACGAATATCTGCGCCCAGAACAGGCTGCGCAGCAGGTTGAAAGGCGTGAGCCACGGGAAGCTGAACAACTGAACACTTGGACGGAAGATGAGAATCGAGCTGCCGATAAGTGCGGCGAACAACAGGTTCACCAGCGGTCCGGCGAGGGCCATGCGAATCTCGCGCGGTGCATCCATCCCGCGCTGCGCCTGCTCATCGAGCAGCGCAATGCCGGCGATAGGCAACAGCACTACAGAGCGCACCTTGATGCCGCTGCGTGCCGCAATCAGTGCGTGTCCCAGTTCATGCGCCATCACCGCCAGCGCCACAGCCGCCATCAGCAGGAGGCTGCGCAGACCAACCTGCGGGCCGCGTCCGGCCTCCAGGGTCCACACCAGGCAGAACATCAGCGGGAAGCTGAAGTGCAGGCGGAAGTGGATGCCGAAGATATCTAGGACCGGAATGGACCAGCGTCTCATACAATTTGCCTTGTCTTGCGAAAACCCGTTACTAATGAAACGTCACAGAAGAAACGTTATTAATACACTACACGGCAGAGGGCAGGGAGTAGAAGAGTCCAATGAGAGTGATTGCTGGAAAGTTTCGCAGCCGGACCCTCAGGAGCCTTGAAGGTTTAGAGACGCGCCCGACGTACGACCGTCTGAAAGAGACACTCTTCAACGTGCTCGCCTCGGCTGGGATGGTGGAAGGTTGCGCCTGGGCCGACCTGTTTGCCGGGACCGGAGCCGTCGGCATTGAAGCTCTCAGCCGTGGCGCTGCCTCCGTACACTTCGCCGAATCCAGTTCTGCTGCAGCACGCGTGCTGCGTCAGAACCTATCCGCCCTGGGCGTTGAGGCCGACGATGTTGCCGAGCGAGATGCCGCCGAAGCCTTGCGTCAGTGGCAAAAAGCCGGAGTGCGATTCGATGTTTGCTTCCTCGATCCTCCTTATCGGCTGCATGGCGCGTACGGCGAAGTGCTGCGTACGATTGCTCGTGGAGACCTGCTGCGCGCTGGCGGAATTGTAGTGGCCGAGCACGAAAAGCGCTTCGATCCCGGCGATGGCGAAGGTACTTTGCAGCGCTACCGCCTGCTCAAGCAGGGAGAAAGTTCGCTCAGTTTTTACCGCCGCAACGCACCTCCGGAGCCCGAAGGCTGAGCCAACTTACATCACGAAATCATCTGGACGAACCAACGCATACTTCATTTCGGTCAGTTCCTTGCGCACCAGGTTCAGCCCGAAGACGCAGCTCTCAAACTGTTGGGAGAGGCGGCCAAAGAGCGGCGCAACCTTGCGATATTCCATTTGGTCGAACTGGCTCACGATGAAATAGCTCTCTTTGCCCGCGTGCACCCAATCGATCATGTTTTCCAACCGCTGGCGGCGCAGACGAAAGCGATTGATCGACTCGGGAAACATTCCGCTGTAGAAGAGTGTGAAGTCACCGATGTGTTTGCGCACCTGGCGCTCACGGTCAAACGATGCCGCCTCGCCAAAGATGGGATCGCTTTCCAGCAGCATCTCGCCGACATCGTCCAGCGAGCGGCCCTGCGCGTTTTTCAACGCGTACAGGTTGCGCGTGTCGCAAAATTCGGTGAGCAGGTTGGCGAGGTAGGCCCAGATTTCTTCATCTCGCAGGCCCACTTCTTTGCCGAAATGTTGAGCAATCTTTTCTGACAAAAGCTGCCGCAATGGATGCCGGTCACTGATCTCTCCCATGATTTGCCATCCTCCCCGTCGCGGTAGGCGTTCACCCCGAACGCCTTGGCGCTACTTAATACGAGTTAGACAGCAATGACAATAAGGAAGGTGCATGAGTCGCAAAGATTGGCAGTCAAGGCAGCAGACTGCTGATAATGCACGCGGGCGCTAGAGGCGCAGTCCGCACCAAGTCTCTGCCACCACGATCGAGTTGCCCGGGTTCTTGGGATCGTACTTGATGCTGGTGGCCACGCCGATGCGGCAGGAGTGCAGGTCGACGAACTGGCGCAGGTGGGTTACATCCTGCGAGCACTCGTATTGCACACCTGCTATGTCATAGGTGTAGATCACCATCTGCCGCGAGTGGTCAGTCTCAGCATCGTACTCTTGCACGTCAAGAACTGTGCCATCGGTGATGCGGCCAATCGTGCTGATACGCTGCCGACGCAATGCTTCGCGCTGCTCGGGAGTTTTCCTCTTGCGCCGTCCCAGCAGCAGGGAGCTGGTGGCTATGGCGATCACGAGCGCGCCGGTGAGAGTATAGAGTCGAATCAGAGCCATGAAGAAGAAGTCGGCGGCCTTGGAGTTCAGAACCGCCCTCCTTCGACTTTACTACGAAACCGGAGTGCTTTGCCGTCCACAGTGCAAAGCGCGAACCCGCAAGCCCGCGCTTTGAGATTTGCCGAGATCAGATCTGCTCGTTGATCACCGGGTTACGCAAGGTTCCAATGCCTTCTACGGACACTTCCACCACGTCTCCCGCCTGAAGCGGCCCCACGCCCTCCGGAGTACCGGTCGCAACCAGGTCGCCCGGCAGCAGGGTGCAGAACTGCGAGATGTACTGCACAATGCGGTCGATGGAGAACATCATGTCACGCGTATTACCGTCTTGCCGCAGTTCGCCGTTGACGCGGGTCTGTACGGAAATGCCGCTCCAAGGGTCCAGCTCCGTAGTGACAATCGGCCCGAAGGGACAGAACGTGTCGAAGCCTTTGCTCCGCGTCCACTGGCCGTCTTTGTTTTGCAGGTCACGCGCCGTGACGTCATTCACGATGGTGTAGCCGAGGATGTAATCCTTCGCGCTCTCGCCTTCCTTCATCAAATGGCAGCGCTTCCCAATAATGATTCCCAACTCTCCTTCGTGATCTACCCGCTGACTGATCGCGGGCCTCACGATCTCACCGCCCGGTGCGAGCAGCGACGAGGGCGGCTTGCTGAAGATCAGTGGCTCGCTCGGCATCTCATGATTCAGCTCGCGTACGTGAGCTGCATAGTTGCGTCCCACGCACATGATCTTGCTGACGATAGGGAATGGAGTAAGCAGCTTGGCGCGCTCCAATGGAAACGGCTCGTCGATCTTTTTTCCTGAGCCAATCTCAGGCAGCACGATCTGTTCGGGCACGCCCGACGTACTGACCTGCATCTGAGGGCTACCTAATTCGCTGACAATGTAGTCGTGTCCATCGCGCGTTTCCACCAAACCAAAGCGCGAGCCGTCCATTCCAAGAAATCGGCAGAATTTCATCGAACCTCCATGGGAACTGATTCTTCGGCCGGCGCTGATTGTGCGCTCTCATTCCCGCGCAGATCGACAGCCGAGACCGTGTAGTAATACTTCTGTCCAGGTTGGACGTTGTTGTCACGCCACGCGGGAGCCTTGAGCAGGTCTGAAGAAACAACAACAACCGTCGAAGCAGCCGTGTGCCGGTAAACCTTGTAACCAGCCAGATCACTCTCGGTGTCAGGTGCCCAGGTGAGGTCGATGAAAGGCTTTTGACCCACGCTGCTGAAGACAGCCTGCAACCCGCCTGGAACCGAGGGCGGGAAGGTGTCCCGCACAACCAGGTGCACGAGATCACTGTCATCGCCTTCCACTTCGGTTGCAGCGTGAGATGCGGCTGCGGAAGCAGAGTGTTCCAGCGCGGCGATGGTCGTGACGGCGGCGATTTTGTAATCGTACTGCTGCTCCCACTCGAATCCGGGGTCTCGTGCTTCGTCTTCGCCTGCGCGATACGGCTGTTCGCTGGTCAGCAGAAATTCTTTCTTGTCCTTGGCGCGGCGGTAAACGCGGAGCCGGTAAGAAACGCCCGGAGCTGACACGGGCTCGGCCTCTGCGTTCCACTCCAGCAGCGGACCTTGCGCGTCCAGCTTGGCGCGGAAATTAGTGGGTGCGGGTGGAGTGAGCACCAGCGGCACGCGTACCTGGTTCGAGAGTCCTGCGGAGTGCCCGCGCTGGTTCACAACTTCGACTGCATAAGTGGCCTGATTCTGAGTGGCGATCAATGAAGGCGGCAGCACGTCTTCAAACGAAACCACCGGCTTGCGCGCCGCTGGCAGCTCACTAACCAACTCGCTTGTCTTGATCTCTTTGACGACCTCGCCGCAGACGTTGGTAGGGAACTGGTTGAGCACGCGGCAAATTCGCGTGACCGTCGGCCAGCGCATGGCCTGGTGATCCGTGGTCTCCGTCGGCGAAGACCAGCTGAGAACCACGCGAGAGCCCTTTCGCACGACGCTCAGGTTATCCACCGTCATGGGCAGGCGTAACGAGGGCGGCTGCGGCGCGCCCGGTGCCGCACACCCGGCGGCCAGAGCGAGTACAAAACAACATACGGCGAGAGCGATGGAAGTCTTCATTATCAGGACCGTTCAGCGTAACAGATTGTGAACCTCGCAGTTTTGCTTGAACTTAGTACAACTTTTCCTGTCGTTTCATATTGCCGAAGGTTCCTATGTTTGCGAGGGTGAAGGCGAAGCGATACTGATTCTCAACGGGCAGCACGCCGGAAACGTTGGTATGCCGGTATTCAAAGCTCACTCCACAGCAATCCGAGTTATAGCTGGTTTGCACGGCGACGTATTGCAGGTAGTTGAGATTCTCGTCATAGCCCACGCTGGCACCTCCTGCAAATCCTCGTTTGTTGGGATGACCGTAGCCCACCAGAGCACGAACCTGATTGAAAACCAGCGGCTCCTTGGCAAAGGTTTCCGTAACCGAGTTGGCAGGCACATGGAAATAAGAGTGGCTTCCGCCAAGAAAGTACTCACCAATGCGATATTCCGCAAAGGTTGCACTGGAGTTGATTCGTCCGCGCAGGGAGTCGTAGTCCAACTGCCACTGCACGTCCGTGTTAGCCGAGGTCTGTATGCGTAGTTTGCTGACCACCGGACTCCAGAGACGCGGTGAATCGAGGAAGGCAATTCCTGAAAGGTCGATGGTATCGGTGAACACATTGCGACGTCCCGGCACCAGAGCGCCACCAAAGTTCTGGTTGTAGTAATACTTCTGCTTCACTTCCCAGCTCAACAACTCGCGCGTGGTCTTGCCCTCATCCTCACACTTTGGACGCACGGCGCTCACACCGGGAATATAGAACGGCGGTTGATTTTCGCGACGCGGTAGAGGGTGGGCTGCCGTTGGAGGTGGCGTTGCGACTACCTGCTCGCAGCCGGGGTCGTGATGGGTGGAGCGGCGGCGGCCATAGATACGCTGCACAACATCGTACTCAAATTCGCTTGTGTCGCTCAGAATGTCCATGCCATCGAAGCGGATTACGTTCTGGAAGCGGTCCACCCCCGTGGTGTAGCGGTAGGTGAGAATGGGTTCGATGACGTGCTTGAACTTGCGGCCGAAAATCTCCTTGTCGAAGACTTTTTCCAGCACTGGAGGACGCAACTCGACCGCACCTTCCACGTCGCGGCGGTTCAACTCATTGCCGTTCGCTACCCCAAGTGGATTCGTCGCCGAGGCACTGACCTGCTGCGTATAGAGCGTGTCATGCAGGGCGATTTCCGGGCGCAGATCCCACCCTTTCCAGTGCAGTGGCAGCGCAATTCGCGGACGCACGTCGAGGCGTCCTACCAGGTTGGCTGTCACGAAGCCTGGTTCGCTGCGTTGCAGGCCACCCGCGCTGCTATCCACTGCCCAGTAAAATGGCGATCCATATAGCCTTCGCTCCAGCCCGTTCGCCTCCACCATGGGCAGGTGATAGATCTTGATCTGATCGGAATAAGTGTTCGTACTCGGATCCTGGTAAAAATTCTGGTAGCGCTGCGCAAAAGCGTTCAGCGAGATACCGTCGAGGTTGTGCGAGAGATAGAGAACAGATCGTACCTCGGAGTTCACTGCCTGGGAGTAGGTCGCCGAGAACGCCTGGCGGAAGAGAAATGAGCTCAGGTAATCGATATTCGCGGACGCACGCCAGTGATCCCGGTCGATCGATCCCAGCAGCCTTGCCTCTTGGCCGCCCTGATCTTGATGAATCGTTGTCTGCGTTCCATTCTGGAGCGTCTCAACAACGTCGATGCCGCGGTCGGTCACGCCGTAGTAGTGCAGTTCCAGCGAACTGTTCTCCGTGGGCCGCACCCGGTATTGCAGCGTCTCGCTCCAACCACGCTTGGAAAGATACTCGGCTCCCAACGTGAGATCGCTCGAACGGTTGATCGCCCAGTAAAACGAATCACCAAAGATGAAGCCGCGCGTGTTCGATTCTCCAATGGACGGCAGCAGAAAACCCGTAGTGCGCGCCATGGCGCTGGCAGGAGTCTGGGTGTAGGGAAAGTAAAAGATTGGCAGTTTCAGCAGCCTGAAAGTGGAGTGATAGAGCTTGGCGTCTTCGCCCGCCAAAACGTCGATCTTCTCCGCGTTGAAGGTCCAGGTTGGAGTTTGCTCGGCGCAGGACGTAACGCTGCCATGGGTCACGACGTAGCGGTCACGGCCGACTTTATGCACCACCTTTCCCACGATCAGGAAAGGATTGTTGGTAGTTAGCACCACTGCGCCGCCGCGCACCACCGCGCCAAATGTTCCAATCACGTCGTAAAACGTTCCGCTCTCGTCCTTCACGTTGTAGGTGGCGTGACCGGCAGTGATGTGGGCGTCGTGTGGGCCGCCGTCAAAGACCACCCGTCCGGTCGCCTCCATGGCGCCGGTATCCTCGTGATAAGTCACGTGTTCGGCGCGCATCACATAACCCTGGAACAACACCTCCACGTCGCCGTCCAGTTGATAAACATCGCCCTGCTTTTCCTGCTCGTGGGCCCGAATCGTAACCTCCTGCGAGGCTAGCGGGCTGGCCGCTGCACCACCGGAGGGAGCTGCGGGCAACTGACTGGTAAACGCCAGCGATGCCATCAGCAGGTGACTTACAAACGTGAGTGTGATAATTCTCAGAGTGCGAAGATTCATTTGGAATGCGTTAGCCGTTCCAGTGGTATGCAAACAGCGCCCGGATGCAAGTTAGCACGCGCAAGCGCCTGCCACAAAGTTTAACGATTCGGAAAAGCCTTCGCACGCTCTGGTAGTTCTCACAATTCGCCCATGGACTGTCCGCTTTGCGGTACACCATGCACTTGTTCCGCGCCCTCCCCGGCCGTCGGCATCTTGCCGCACGGCCTCCTCGCCATGTCTGAAGCCGTGGACACTTCGCGTGTCCCGAACTCGCCAGTGGACAAAAGGGCCAGAATGCACTCAGCGCAACCAGAAGATTCCCGTCTAGTAAATGATATCCAGCCAGCCGCCGAGCAGGATGCCTGGCGCGCGCTCGTCTCTTCTCGTGTGAGCCGCTATCGCGCACTCCGCAAGCCGAAGACCGGCGAGAATCTTCCTGCCCTCGATTTCGGTCCTGCAGGCGAGCCGGCGAGCCCGGAAAGTCCCAGCTTTGCCGCGCAGGGTCGCACGCCCAGCGAAACAACTTCTGTGCGTGCGCCTCGCAATGCGTTTGACACGAATTACTACCGCCGAATGAACGCCGAGTCCCTCAACGCGGGCGCGTACTCCCAGGGCTCCAGCGCCCTGATGGGTGCACCGGCGGCTACCGCGCCGATGCAGGAACTCGAAGCCGAGCCCGAGCTGGAGAGCCCCGACCTTCTTCTCGAAGATTTGGACAGCGAAGCGTGCGAGCAGCCGATTCCAGATATCCAACTGCGCGCCGAAGCCAGCGGTGACCCCGGCCTGGATCGCTATTGCATCTCGGAGCCAGCACCCGAGCCAGCGGTGGAAGTGGAATCAGAGCCTGAACCTGAGCCGGAACCGAAGCCCGCACCGATGTCGCAGGGAAATCTCATCATCTTCCGGCGCTCGTTGATTGAGCCCCCTCTGGTGCCTCAACCTTCTCGCGATGAACTCGCCGAGCCGATGCATAATCGCCCGCGCATCCTCGAGGTCCCCGAAGACATCATGCCTCCCGTACAGGGCTCACTTTTCCCTGAGATTCGTCTGGAATCCAACGAATCAGAGAGCTCTGCTCCACGCGAGCCGGAGATCGAGGTGCCACTCGCGGTGGCGCAGGTTTCAGACCGCCTCATGGCCGCTCTGCTGGATGCAGGCGTCGTCATCGCCGCCGCAGTGCTCTTTGGCGCCATTGCCTGGACCTCGCTCCCCGGAGTGCCGCACACCAAGCCTTTCTTCATGATGCTGGGCGCAGTAAGCCTGGTTCTATGGGCCATCTACCAGCATCTCTTCCTGCTCTATGCCGGGCGCACCCTGGGAATGAGTCTTCGCGGCATCCGCCTCAGCACCTTTGACGGCCGCACTCCGGAGTGGAAGCAGCGTGGCAGCCGCGCCCGATATATGTTCATCTCAATGGCCTCCGTGATGCTCGGGTTTCTCTGGGCCATGGTGGACGAGGACATGCTCTGCTGGCATGACCGCATCTCGCGAACATTTCCCACAACAGGGTAATCGCCCGTTCTTCGATGCAACAATAAGCGCGACCCCCGTGGGGCCGCGCTTATTGTTTGAGCCGCAAGCTACTGTTTACGGAGTGTTCTCATCCCCATCAGATTTATGTAACTCGGCCTTCAGCAGTGCGAGTATCTCCTCGCGCTGCGCGCCGTGCAACCGTTCATAAAGGCGCTCCAAAGCCATACCCACTATGTTGTAGTGGTGCAGCGAGGCCAGCTCAGGATCCTCGCTTACCTCCAGCCAGATTTTGTGAAGCAGTTCCAAATCCTGCTCGCGCAGCCGAGGCGTGTGCGGCCCAAGGTAGTACTCCTGCACCGTGTGATCCGGCGCGTGAATCTCCAGCACAACATTGGGACGCGGCTCCGGCAATCTCTCCCAGGCATCGCCGGTCAGCTTGCCCTGCTCGTCCAGCGTAAGCCGGTTAGAGAGACCGCAGACCAGCCGTGAGGATTCCAGGCGCGAACCCGTCTGCAGGATTGCGTCGAAGACATTGGCCGATGGCACCACCATCAGCGAAACATGCTTGCCCTGCTTCTCTGCCAACTCGACGACCTTCGTGAACAACTGCTGCTCGTACTCCTCGAAGAGCTCTCCGCTGTCAATTGTCGAGCTGCCGCTGAAAGTGTGTTCGCGATGATAAATGCGCGCCGTCATCACCACAATATCCTGCTTGGTGGTGTCGGTTGCCTTTAGCAGGGTGTTGAGGTAATACAGATTGCGCGGGTCTCGGATGGCCACCAGCACGTTGCCTGGCCGAACCTTCATCTCCTCACGGTCTACCAGCGGTTGCTCGGCGACGCGGAACTCCTCACGCATCTCATGATCTGCGCCCTTGCGCTGCTTATGCGTGTGCTTTTCCGAGAGCATGAACACGACGTAGAGGAAGCCGGAGAACGCGATGCCTGCCTCGGTCGCCAGCGGCTTCGTCATCAGATTGATCAGTGCGACGGCAAAGAGCAGTATCGTGATCAACGCCAGCCCAACAGGAATTTCGATGTTGCCGATGTGGAAGTTGCCCGGTACGCGGAAGTCGCGATGCCCCGGCTCTTTGAAGCGCAGCACGAGCACGGCCAGCGACTTGAAGGCAAAGCTCCAGATCACGCCGAAGGCATACAGCGCCGCCAGCAGGTACACGTTGCCTCGGCTGAGAACAATGGTCAGGCACTGCAATAGGGCAATCGTGTTGATCAGGCGGTGCGAGGTTCCGTACTTGGTGTGCGGCTTGCGGAACCAGGGCGTCAGCACACCATCTTCGCTGATGCGGTTGAGCACTCCGTTGGCGCCCACAATTGCCGTGTTCACCGCGCCCGCAAGAATCAGCACGCCGACCAGCACCACGAAGCCCTGGAAAATCAGCTTGAGATTGTACGGACCGGCCATGAACATGGCGAGACCGCTGATCAGGTTGGCAAAGTATTCCGGCCGCTTGTTGTCCGGAATGATCATCACGGCAAAAAACGACACCAGTGATGTGAAGAACAGGCTGTAGAGAAAGATGACAGCACCGGCCTTCTCCAGGTTCTTCAGCTTTGGATATTCAATTTCTCGATTGACCTGCGCCAGCGATTCTTCGCCGCTCATGGCCAGCACCGAGTGTCCGAAACCCACCAGCATCAGGATCCATGGAAGCATGGTCAGAAATGGCAAATGGGCCAGCCATCCCAAGGTGTCGCCGTGTGAGGACACGTTCGCCGCCATGATCGAGTGGTGTGTCGGCAGCGGTGGCAGGTGGCGCGTCTCCGGGTGCACCATCAGCGTGATCACGCACCACACAATCAGCATGACCACCATCACCGTGGTGATCTGCATGATGCGCAGGGCCTTCTCACTCGATTCATGCATACCCTGGATGTTTTTCCACCAGAAGTAAGCAGTCACCAGGATTGCAAACCCAGCCGCAAAGTAATCTCCGCGATGGCCTGCAAGGTTCAGCGGATGCCCGACGCGAGCCGTCAGATCGACCACGAAACCCGCCAGGTACTGTCCCGCGGACACTGCGCTGATCGGGCCGGTCAGCACGTAATCGAACAGCAGCGCGGAAACCGACAGCTTGGCCAGCGAGCCGCCCATCGCTTCCTTCACCACGCGATAAACGCCGCCGCGCACAAACATCGTGCTGGACTCGATGTACAGCGAGCGCACCGCGTAGCTGAACAGCATCACCGAGAGCACAAACCAGGGCGCGCTCTTGCCGATCACGTTTTCCGCGTCGCCACCCACGTAGTAGGCCGACGATGCCAGATCGCTGAGCACAATCGCCGCCGCCCGCCAGAAGCTGATAAAACTCAGCATCACCGTGGTGGCAACAAACACCTTGATCGCCGGGCGATTACTCGCGGTCGTCACAGAATTCGAATTCCCAGGAGTGGTTCCCATGATTTGTAAGGCGAGCCCGCTTCTGTTTTGTGTAGCAGAAGTCCGCTCTTTCTCTCTTCCCACTTCAAGAATGGTTTGTTCAATGGCGAGCGTCGGCTGCCATCCAGCACGCCCTTGCTTCCCGCCTCTAACCCGATGATCAACAGGTTAAATGGAGCGGACCAAAAATGTAAGACCCACCCCGGATTTTGCCGCGGACGGCTCTGAGTTGGCTCTCAGGGTTGCTATGAGAATCCCAGCCTAAGCCCGGTCCGGAATCTCCGGATCGTAGTCTGGCTCCTCGTCCGCTTCCTTCTTCACCGGAGGACGCTGCACCGGCAGTTCAAGAACCGAATCTACCTTCCCCACCGGATACAAACCAATGCGCTCATCCCACCACGCCGAACGTTCGTAGAACCAATTCAGCCGGGCGCGTGGGCTCGCGGCAAACTTCGGATCGGCCGCGACCCGCTGCTCGAACTCGGCCTTCAGCTTCGCGTCCTTTTCCAACATCTTGCGCGCCAGCCGTTCCAGCACATAATCCTCGCCATACTCTTTCTGTTCAAAGATGGAATCGAACAGTCCCCATTGCAGCGCCGAGTCAGGTCCCAGCGGCTCCAGCCATTGCATTGCAACCCGCGCCGCCCGCTGATCCATTGGCACTACCACGGAGCCTGCGGCGAAACTCATCTTCACGCGCACGGCCGTACACGCAGCAGATTTATCATCGCCGCGCCAGCTCGCCAAGTGGCGGCCCTCGAAGGGTTGTTCTTGCCACTGCGGCGCGCGGCAGCGATAGGTGTCCACTTCACCCGTCCAAGGCTTGACCAATTTCTTCAGCCGTAGCCCGTGTAACTCCAGCCGAGAAATCACCTCGGTCCACTGCGCGGGAATAATGTAAGCTGCCGGAATCTTGGCCTCAACCGTTGCCTTCAGCGTAGTCTGCTTCGGCACGGTAATCGTCACCGGCTCATGCGTGTATTGCACCCACTCCGCGCCGGAGATTTCGCTGTGTTCGGTCTTCCAGCGGTAGCCTTTGAAGTCGAACGGCTCGGTCGCTCCCGTCGCTTCATACTTCAGTGGTTGCGCTGCCCGGTGCAGGCGGCCACGGGAGATCGTTTCACGATCGGCCCTCCGATTTGCGTCCACCAGCTTCGTCGCATCGCGATTTACCACCTCGAGCAGCGCCCGCATCACCTCATAGTTGCCGGTCACGCGCGTCTGGTAGTCCTTGAGCATATGCATTTCAACCAGCATCCCAGGGCGGTTCTGCTCGCGCGCCAATCCGGTAGAGAAGCGCGGCGTCGCCGAAGCATTGGCGATTCCCGTATCCGGAGTGCGCCCCATGAATTCCAGGTAAGGAGCAATCACGTGCCCCGCGGCGGCCACGCGCCGGAAGAGTTCCGGCTCCAGCGTCTGGCTTACCCAGGACGAAACGGGCCCGTCGGTCTCAATCGCGAACGTTACGTCATATTGATAATCAGCACCGTCGGTCACGTGATTGTCGACAAAGAAATCCGGCAGCCAGCGCTGCCACTCGCGCAAAAAGCCGCGCGTCTCCGGAGCGTCCGCCTTCAGGTAATCGCGATTCAGGTTCTGATGCGTGGCATTGGCGCGCCAGCCCATCTGCTCCGGCCCGTTCTGATTGATGCGGTTGAACGGCCCAAAGTGTTCGTGTCCGTCCGCGTTGTAAATCGGCACAATCACCAGCACCGCGCGATCAATCAACCGGGCCTGCTTCTTCGTGATCAGTATGTCGCGCAGCAACGCCAGCGAGGCGTCTTTGCCGTCCATCTCACCGGCATGAATCGCATTCTGAATGAACACCACCGGACGCTTCCCGGCATGCAACGCAGCAGGCGCAAACACGCCATCGCCAGAAACCACAACGGCCACCAGAGCGCGCCCCTCGCCAGTCTTGCCAAAACTTTCCAACCTTACTTGCCGCGGAGCAGCCAGCGCGATCCGCCGCACATAGGCCATCGTCTCCTCATAGCGAGGAGTCGTGCGATAGCAACTTTTCTCCGCCGGAGTGCTCCAGCCATTCACCACCGGACACCTTGCCACCTGCTCCGCGCGCGGAGGCTGTTCCAGCAAACTGGCGTTAGGAAGATTGTCGTGCGGAGCCTGCGCGAAGGCCGCAGCCGAGAGAAGAAGAATCAGATACAAACGATGCATGAAACATTCTAGTACGGCAGGATCCTCAAAATATTGAGGGCGGACTCATCTGAGTCCGCCCTCAATTCAGAAACCTTCACTTGCTAGTGTCTTCCGTTCCCATTCCCGCCATCAATAATCTTCGCGACGTCCTCTGCTTCAACGGTTTCGACGCCTACAGCCACCGCATCTTCCTCTAGCAGCGGCTCCAGCGGAATCGTTTCCAGCAGCACCACCGCGTGCGCGATGGCCGCATTGTCCGTACCTGTGCCCTCGGGAGTCTTCGCCTTGATGCCGACGCAGTTCCCCGCCACCTGCAGCAACTCGGCAATCCGAGCCCGCAGCTTTGCCGCGTGCGGAACCATCTTCGGAGCCATCATGATCACCGTGGTATCCACGTTGACCACGCGATAGCCCGCCATCGCAATCTGCCGCATGGCCTCTTCAAGGAATACAACCGAGTTCGCGCCTTTCCACTTCGGATCGCTTGGCGGAAAGTAGCTGCCGATGTCGCCTGCGGCCACGGCGCCCAGCAGCGCGTCCGTGATGGCGTGCAGCAGTACATCGCCATCGGAGTGCCCCGCGAGTCCGTGTGTGTGCTCCAGCTTTACGCCGCCAATTACCAGCGGCACACCCGCCTTGAACTCGTGCGAGTCATAGCCGTAGCCAATACGCATGCTCATTTGCCAACGCCTTGCAGTTCGCGAGACTCCTGAGCGAGGAAGAACTCCGCCAGTTCCAGGTCCGCCGGAGTGGTGATCTTGATGTTGCGCGCCGAGCCCATCACCACGTGCACGGCCTGTCCCGCGCGCTCAAGCAGGCTGGCTTCGTCCGTGCCCTGGAAGCCCTCGATGCGCGCCTCATTGAAGATCGGGCTGAGCAGTCCGTAGCGGAAGCCCTGCGGCGTTTGCGCCTGCACAATCTGCTCGCGCGGAATCGTCGCTTCCACCACTGCACCTTCGGCGCGCCGCTCCACCCGCTTGATGGTGTCGATGGCGGGCACTCCGGCGATGGCTGCCCCGTAGCGGCCAGCCTGCTCGATCACACCCGCAATCGTCTCCTGCGAGACAAACGGGCGCACCGCGTCGTGAATCAACACAAGGTCGTCCGGATGCGCTGGCAGCGCGTCAAGCACGTTGCCTACCGACTCCTGGCGATGCTCGCCACCCTCCACCAGATGTACGGGCTTGCCAACAGCGGCCGCTTCGAGCAGTGGCGCAAAGCTCTCCATCTCGGCCTTGCGCATGGCAATCCAGATGGAATCCACCTTGGGCGCGGCAGCAAATTTGCGGAGCGTGTGAATGAGAATAGGAACTCCGTGGAGTTCCAGAAACTGTTTGGAGCGCAAGGGCGTCTGGCCTGCATGAGCTACTCCCATGCGTGTTCCTAAACCGGCTGCGGGGATAATTACGAATACTTTCATAAGGGCCTGCCAGTATAACGAGCACTGCGCGCAAACATCAAATCGCACTCTGCGGAAGCGCGTAAAAAGGCGCGAGCCGGAGCCCACGCCAGTTGTCCTGTGATCCTCCGGAGCTCGTGCTCCTAGCGGGATTCCACGTCGGGGGTACCAGTGCTGCCGCCCGCCGCTGCACCCTGCTGCTCCGGTGAGGCTGGTTGAGGATTGCTTTTGCGCAGATCCGGCGGCCGCAACTCAGGCTTCGCCATTCCAGTCTGCCCGCGCTCGTCGAACTTGCCAAAGATCATTTTGCCTGCCGTGGTCTGCAATACGCTGGTCACCGAAATGTCGATGGTCTTGCCAATCATCTTGCGCGCATTGTCCACCACTACCATGGTTCCGTCGTCAAGATAGGCCACACCCTGGTTGTATTCCTTGCCTTCTTTCAGGATGAAGACCTTCATGATCTCGCCCGGCAGCACAATCGGCTTCAGCGCATTGGCCAGTTCGTTGATGTTCAGCACATCCACGCCGTGCAGCTGCGCAACTTTATTCAAGTTGAAGTCGTTGGTCACGATCTTGCCTTCGTACAGCTTGGCAAGCTCGATCAGCTTCATATCCACTTCGCGCACCGCCGGAAAATCGTCCTCGACGATGGTGACCTGGATGTTTGTAAGCTTCTGAATCCGTTGCAGAATGTCCAGTCCGCGGCGTCCACGGTTGCGTTTCAGCGAGTCTGCCGAATCCGCTACCAGCTGCAGTTCGCGCAGCACAAAGGCAGGAATCGTCAACACTCCGTCAAGGAACCCGGTTTCTGCGATGTCAGCAATGCGACCGTCGATGATGACCGACGTGTCCAGAATTTTGTAGCTGCGCCGACTCTGTTTTTCACCGCCGAACAGTCCGCCCAAGGCTGCCAGGTTGAGCATGTCGCCCTTGGCCGCGCCTACGATGAGGCCTACATAGGCCATCACCAGCATCACCATGAGCTGCAGGAAGCTCTGCAAGCGCCCAAAAGGAACGGCTTCGCGGATCACCACACTGAAAAGGTAAGCGCCGACAATGCCGAGCACACTGCCCAGTGCCGCGCCAATCAACCGCTTCAGGCTTATGGCCCGCAACCGAATCTCAAACAGTATGACACTGCCACCCAGCAACACGCCGAGCGCCGTATCCGCCAACCTTGAGACTCCAAAGGGCTGAAGCAGGAAGCAAGCCAGGCCCACTAGAATAACGAGAATACCCCTGATAATGAACAGATCCAATTGCGGACCTCCCTGAAGGCCCTGTATCAAAATACAGACGGAAGCCACCTTGAATGGCGAGCGCTTCCGGTTATTACAGCAACAAACCTACCCGTGCAAAACCGTAATTATGAAGAGCCAAGAACTAAGATGCTCAAACTGCCCCTGCGCGCACTCACATCGCGCTGAAAAGTAGGGGAAGTATATACCAGCTCAACCAGTTCTGCTTACGCTTCGTTTTATCCCACCCTGAAGGTGTTTATCAGGCTTTGTTTCGGGTGGCAACTTCCACGAACCGGGCCCTGCAACAGTATCTCATTAGTAATCGTTCCGGTGACGTTTCTGATTGTAAATCAACGCATTACAATGCACCTTGATTAGGCAGCCCCGGCTTGCAATTTCACATCGGGGCACCAGTATTTGTAAAACTTTAGCCGCCCCGCAAGGGGAAGATGAGCGGCTAAGCGCTCCCGGGTCACTCCGGGAGTGCTGAAAGCCGGCGCAACACTTCTCGGGGGAGAATACGCGCCGGTTTTTCTTTGTCTTCACCCCGGCTCCGCCGCCGCTCAGCCCCCCAGCATCTCCTCGGCCCGCAACGCCAAACCGCTCGCCACGGATGTGAACTCGTTCCCGGTCCGCACCCGCTCCGCACCGAAACGCGTCTCGAAGATTCTCCTGACCGCCGGAACAAACGAAGTTCCACCTGTCAGGAAGACCCGGTCCACAGCACGAGCCTCCACTCCGCTCGATGCCAGCAGGCCGTCCACGCACCGCTCAATCTTCTCCAACTCGTCGGCAATCCAGCTTTCGAAATCCGCTCGCGTCACGGCCACACGCAGTTCCAGCCCGCCCTCTCGAAAGAGGAACTCGGCGCGCTCGCCCTGCGACAGTTCGAACTTCACCCGCTGCACCGACTGATGCAACTGATAGCCCAAATCCTCGTCCACCAGCATGATTAGCGATTCAATCTTCTCTGGCTCCATGGCCCGCGCCCGTGCACCTTTCAGCAACTCCATCACCTCGCGCGTCCGCAGGAAGGAAAGGTAATGCCAGCGCTCCAGATTTGCGTAAATCCACGCCGGAAGCACCGGCAGAATCTTCTTGCCCGAACGGGCCATGGTTCCCGCTCCCAACGCCGGAGAGACCAGCCTGCGCACAATCCGCGCGTCAAACGCATCGCCCGCCACTCCCACGCCGCTGTTGCCCAGCAGATCCTCCGGACGCCGTCCACGCGCTCGAATTCCCGGCCCAACGTGCAGCAGCGAAAAGTCGCTCGTGCCACCGCCGAAATCTCCAATCATGATCAGTTCGTCGTGGTCGAGCGTTGATTCGTACGCGTAGGCTGCCGCCACAGGCTCCATCTCAAACTCAACCCGCTCATAGCCCGCCAACTCGAACGCATGGCGCAGCCGTCCCAGGGCGTAGTCCTCATCCTCATCTTTTTCCGCGCCCACAAAGCGCACCGGCCTGCCCACTACGGCCTCGCGAACCGGCTCACCGAACTGTTGCTCCGCCTTCAGGCGCAAGTCGGCCAGCATGCGCGAGATCAAATCCTCTAATGTGTAATGCCGCCCCAGCACTTCGGTTCCACTCAGCAGGCGGCTGGGGAGGTAGGACTTGAGCGACTGTATGAGTCGCCCTTTGTGTTCCGCCACAAGGTACTGCTCAATCGCCGACGGCCCGGTCCACGACTGGGTCACCCGGCGTCCAGCTTTCTTGTGCTGTTCAAGGTATAGGACTGAGCGGAACGCTTCCGTCATGCCCGCTGCGCTGGAAAACCGGATCAACTCAACCTTCGAGTTTCCAGAGGCAAGCGAGTTTCCAGTAGCGCGCGCCAGCGAGCTGTTGGTGGTGCCAAAATCTATGCCAATTGCGGTGCGGGGTTTCGTTCTCAACTTCACAACCTATTATTCCGCAGATTCCCCGCCTCGTGCCTGCGCTCAAATGCAATGCGCGTGAGGAGCGTTATCGGTGAGTCTTATTAAAGACGTTTTTCTATGGATATTATTCGATTCGTCGAATCAGTGTGCCTACTTGAAGCGCAATCCGCGAAACTCAAGCTCCGGCTGCGCCTGGTTCCACTCGCTGGAGATGTGTTCCACCGTAAGCCGCAGCACGCGCGTCTGTCCCGGCCCGAGCGGAGCCACTGCCAGGTCGCCCGCCTCGTCTTCTCCACCCAGCGAATGAGGCACGAGCGCCCGCAGTGGCAGTGTCTCTGTCTGCACGGCCTGCCCCAGCGTGTCGCGGAAAACCGCGCGCACCGTGCCGCCCACCACCGTGCGCGTCCCAGTGTTGCGCACCGTCAAATCAATGTAGGTCACGGTAGCGCCGACGAAATTGTCCGCCTGGCTCAGCTTCGCTTGCTCAACTGTCAGATTCGCAGCATAAGGATCGGCGGTCTTCACCACGTCCGGCTTGCTTCGCCCCAGAATCACGATAGCGGCCACAATCACCAGCATCAGCGCAAACCCCACAATCAGCGGAGTCCAGTTGCGCTTCTCTTTCCGCTCATCATGCGCGCCAAACATTCCCACGTCGTGGGTGGCGTTCTGCATTGATTCTTTCGGCTCATTCATAGCAGGCTCATTCTATCAGCGTAGGACACTCGCGTGAGCAGGCACATAATGCCGCAACTTTAAGCCGCTGCAGGTATTCAGCTACTTTGAATTGACTTCCTTCTACGCGGATGACACAGTGATGGCTCTCCCAACTCTACGCCGTGTCCGCACTCAGGAGATTTCCGGTCCATGAAACAATTTCTCAGCATTCTTCTCGCTGTATCCTTTCTCGCGTTCTCCTCTTTCGCACTAAACTCGCAACCAACTCCCGCCGCGGCTAGTGCACAAGCTCCTATGCCTATAGATCCTCAGGACAAACCCAGAATATTTGTCACTGATGAGCCTCTTCATGAAGGTAATTTTGTGGCCCATGGACGAGCCGCCGCTGCCCACGTTGAGAGCGGACCGAATGCTCGAGTCGTGGAAATACAATCCGACTTGGTCAAGGTCTGCCCGAAGGTGACCGTCACCAATCGGCCCGATATGGCCGACTTCACACTGCTATTTCGTCGCGAGGGAGGAAAGCGTTCGGCTATGTTTGCTTTCGGTGGGCTGGCAGGCTTGGCACTTTCAGCTGCTTCCAAGGTCGATGGAGCCTCTCTGTTCTCCTCCAACGGAGACCTTGTAACCGCGACGAAGCAGCGAACAGTAGAGAAATCGATCATTGAGATTTGCGCCGCAATTCCGGCAACAGTTACACATGCGGCCCTCCAATCTGCTCCAGTGCAGCAACCGAGCGCTGCTGCCGAGCCCATTCCTGCTCCCATCCCACCGTCCCAAGTCGCCGCCGAGCCATCAGTTACGGAACTCACGCTGATATCTACTCCTCGCGGAGCCGATGTCGAAGTGGACGGAGCATTTGTTGGCAGCACACCCTCGACTCTCACACTTGCCAGTGGAAATCACACCGTGCGCGTCACAAAAAAAGGCTTTCAACCCTACGAAAGAAATCTGCGAACCTCGGGTGGCAAGATCAACCTCAACGCCGAACTTGATCGCGTCGGGCAATAGTTTCTCCAAACGCAAAACGGGAAGCCGATGCCTCCCGTTTCTAATTCCCGCGAACCCCGAGGGTGCCCCATTCCAAACCCTCCGTTGGATTAGGATGGAGTCTTGATTTTGCAGTTGCTCTTGCTCTCAAGCCAACCCCACCCAAACTTACTCACCGGCAATCGTCATCCCTTCGATCCGCAGCGTTGGGCAAGCTACCGAGCCGCGCCAGATCAGGTCGCTTCCCACTTCGGCCAGGTTGCTGAACATCTCGCCCAGGTTTCCGGCCACAGTGATCTCTTCCACCGGATACGCCAGCTCGCCGTTCTCAATCCACATACCGCTGGCTCCGCGAGAAAAGTCTCCGGTCACAAGGTTCACGCCAAAGCCCAGGAATTCGGTTACCAGCAGTCCTTGCTTCACACCCTTGATGATCTCTTCCTGTGACTTCTCGCCCGGCTGCAAATAGAAATTTCCATTGCCAATGCCCGGCGTTCCGGCCAGTCCGCGAGAGGCGTTGCCCGTCGTCGCCAGTCCAAGTTTCTTGCCCGTATAAGTGTTCAGCAGGTAGCTTTTCAATTCGCCGTTTTCAATGACGGTGGTACGCCGCGTCGGAACTCCTTCGCCATCAAACGGACGCGTGCCGTATCCGCCCACAATCGTTCCATCATCCCAAACCGTAACGTTCGTGCCAAAGGTTTTCTCGCCCAGCTTGCCCGCCAGAAACGATGCGTGCCGATAAATGGAATCACCGTTCACGGCTTCGAAGATGTGTCCCAGCAGCGCTCCGGCCGCTTGACGGTCAAAAACTATAGGAACCTTCTGCGTCTTGATTTTGCGTGCACCCAACCGTCGTAGCGTGCGCGCGGCAGCAATGCGTCCCACTTCTTCAGGAGACTCCAGTTTACTCAGCGTGCGAGCCACCGAGTACCAGTAGTCACGCTGCATGTTGCCTGCTTCGTCGCTCGCAATCGGCACCGCCGAAATCGAACAGTAGGACGATCGATACTCGCCCACAAAGCCATGTGAGTTCGCCAGCACTTTGCGTCCAATGCTCGCGTCAAACGTGCCTCCGTCGCTGTTCGTCAGCCGCGAGTCCACGGCAAGCGCGGCCTTCTCTGCACGTCGCGCCTGATCGATGCGCTCTTCGTTCGAGAGCGAATACACATCTTCATAGTAGAGTTCAAGGTCGCCCTCAAGCTGTCCGAGTTGATCCGCTTCAGGAATCCCCGCCATCGGATCTTCCGACGTAATCTTCGCCAGCTCAATGGCTCCGCGTACCATCTGCTCCACGCCTTCTGGAGACAAGTCGCTGGTCGTGGTATTAGCCGTGTGCTGTCCAACAAACACCCTCACGCCCAATCCGCGCGAGCCAGATTCCTTCAGCGTCTCCACCTCGCCCAGCCGCACCACGGTGCCAAACTCCGAGCCTTCGCTCACCACGGACTCCACCGCCGTTGCACCCAACTCTTTTGCCCGCTTCACAACTCCCGATACCAGTTCGCGCAGGTCCAGTTCTATCTGTGTGCTTGTCGTCGCCATTACTGTGCGCTCCCTGTCCCGCCAACGGTCATGCGGTCAATCTTCAAGGTTGGAATCCCCACGCCCACGGGAACGCTCTGTCCGTCTTTGCCGCAGGTGCCAATGCCTTCGTCGAGTTGCAGATCGTTGCCCACCATGCTCACTCGTGTCAGCACGTCCGGCCCGTTGCCAATCAGTGTTGCGTCCTTTACCGGAGCCGTGATCTTGCCGTCCTCAATCAGGTAGGCCTCGCTTGCAGCAAACACAAACTTGCCATTCGTGATGTCCACCTGCCCTCCGGCAAAGTTCACCGCATAGAGGCCGCGCTTCACGCTCTTGATAATGTCTTCCGGCATGTCATCGCCGGACAGCATATAGGTGTTGGTCATGCGCGGCATGGGAATGTGCTCATAACTCTCGCGCCGTCCGTTGCCGGTATTGGGCAGCCCCATCAACCGCGCGGAAAGCTTGTCCGCCATGTAGCCCTTGAGAATTCCCTTTTCGATCAGCACCGTGTTGTTGGTCGTGTTGCCTTCGTCGTCCACGTTCAGCGATCCGCGCCGCTCGTTCAGCGTTCCGTTATCGACCACCGTGCACTTATCGCTCGCCACGCGCTTGCCCATCAGTCCTGAGAACGCCGAGGTTTTCTTGCGATTGAAGTCCGCTTCCAGTCCGTGTCCAATCGCCTCATGCAGCAGCACGCCCGGCCAACCAGGCCCCAGCACCACTTCCATCTCACCCGCCGGACAAGAGATGGCGCTCAACTGCAAAATCGCCTGCCGCGCTGCTTCGTTTGCAAAGTGCTCCGGCGTTTTTTCTGTCAGGAATGTTTCGAACTTGTGTCGTCCACCACCGCCAGAGCTGCCTT
>Ga0182012_10000561_pt1 | contig 41249 bp, 33 predicted proteins | sample 612S2SmetaG_FD_120486 | JGI IMG/M metagenome (GOLD analysis project Ga0182012, IMG submission 120486) | Permafrost microbial communities from Stordalen Mire, Sweden - 612S2S metaG | ecosystem: Environmental > Terrestrial > Soil > Wetlands > Permafrost | place: Sweden: Stordalen | collected... | reverse complement strand
TCCCAGGTCCCCCGCGATGGCCGAGGGGGAAAGGTTCGAACATGGGTCAGTTCTCGGTGGAAAAAACCGTGCTACCCGGGTCAGCTCTCAGTGGAAATCAACAATCCGACCCTCACCAGCGGCCCGATTAAACGCTTTCCACGCCGCCCACTTTTCGGGCTTTCCCGGGTTCTCGCCAAAAGTGTCCGCGAACAAATTATAGACGCTACCAGCAAGGGCGACCATTTGACGGTAGGTGATGGTGGTTGGCCCTCTTCCTACGGCATTGAACAGCTTGTGGAGTTCGGATCGCGCCACTGCTTCTCGCGCTTTGGCGACACCCTGATCGCGAGTCCGAAGGGAGAATTTGACGAGATCGCCAATTTTCGTTCGGACCAAAACCGGCGCTTCCTCACCCGAAGGCGGAAGCGAAATCGGGATCGTTCGCCCCTTGACCCTTGGCAATACCCTGAGCGGAACCCGCATCAAAAATTGATACGGGGCGGAGCGGACTCGGCGGAGATAGGTTTTCTTGGGCGACATGAATGTTACCGGGTTTTGTTACTCACCCGGTCTTATATTTGCAATGAAATCAGGTAATTCAAGAGCCTATGGCTGAACGGCGCTCTTGTTGAGCATGAGCAGGCCGACCAAGCTCTCAACGGCGACCAGGCCCGCGACGGCGAACACCGCGCTCATAGAACGGGCAAACGCCCAAATCGCCAAAAGCGCGAAGCCCACATCTTCACACATCGCCAAACTGGCTATGAAGCCGGGAACCACGAAATCGATCAAGCCCATCGAGCTTGGCATTAAGATAAAGTAACTTATGCCCGCGCCGATCAAAAGCAAGGGAACTCCTTTGCGTAGCGCCTCGCCGGGAGCGCGCGGCGCGCGGCGTGCAATACCGGAGGCTCCAGCGTGGACGAACAATTTCTCGTATATGAGATTCCCCGAGAGAACGCAGGCGACTCCGACCGCGGCGATTAAATTGACCCGCTCAAGATCCGCCGGCAGAAAGAAATACGCGCTTTGCGCATAGATGAGGCTGGCCGAGTTCATGAGCATCGGCGCGATGTTGCCGAGGCCGAAATAAATCAGCGTCGCCACGCGGAACCAGAACAGCGGCGTCCAGATCGCTCTGCTGTCGGCTGTGCCCATTTTCAGCGCGCTCGCGCCAAGCGCCAGCGACAACCATACGGGCGCCAAGATATTCAAAGTGTCTTCGGCGCGCCAATCCTCAATATCAGCGGCCGTGAGAGTCGCGATAAGCGCGAGTATCGCGGGCAGTTCCCACCAGTTCGGCTCGATCAGCGGATCCTTCGCACGCCCTACTGGGCGAACGCCGAGCTCCCATCTCGTCGAATGATAGCCCAATCCCGCTTATCCCCTGGAGTGGCATGCGCATCGCGCGATCCCCAAGCTTACGCTCGGTTTTTGCGCGGCTTGTCGCCGTTGTCAATTCCCGCGCAATGCAAATTGCGAAGATTAAGCCTGATCGCCTCTGAGCAGCTAACCTCGATCATCGAAAGCGAAGAGCCGAGCTGGCGGTAAAATTCCGCCAGGCCCTCCCTGCTCACACCAGTCGGCTCTGCGCTTTCGCCGCCTCGATAAAACTGGCGAACAGCGGATGCGGGTCGAACGGACGACTCTTTAGCTCCGGGTGATATTGCACGCCGATGAACCAGGGATGGTCGAGGATTTCGATCGTCTCGGGAAGCAGACCGTCGGGCGAGCTGCCGGCGAAGATGACGCCGTTGGCCTCCAGGCGCTCGCGATAGGCGTCGTTGACCTCGTAGCGGTGGCGATGGCGCTCGGAAATATCCTGACCGCCATAAATTTTCGCGATCTGGGAATTCGCGCGCAGATGCGCGGAATAAGCGCCAAGACGCATGGTGCCGCCTAGATTGCCGCCCACGCCGCGCTGTTCGAGCTCATTGCCGCGCAGCCATTCGGTCATCAGACCGACCACCGGCTCGTCGCAGGGGCCAAACTCCGTTGAGTTGGCGCCCTCTATGCCCGCGAGCGAGCGAGCCGCTTCGATCACCGCCATCTGCATGCCGAAGCAAATGCCGAAGTAAGGAACCTTGCGCTCTCGAGCGAAACGGGCGGCGAGCATCTTGCCTTCCGCGCCGCGCTGTCCAAAGCCGCCTGGCACCAGAATACCGTTGACATGCTCCAGATGCGCCGCCGGGTCGCCGCTCTCGAAAATCTCGGATTCGATCCAGTCAAGGTTGACCTTCACGCGATTGGCGAGTCCTCCATGCGCCAGCGCCTCGATCAGGCTCTTATAGGCGTCCTTCATGCCGGTATATTTGCCGACGATGGCGATGGTGACTTCACCTTCGGGATTATTGATGCGCTGAGCCACCGCGTTCCAGCGGCTCATATCGGGTTTGGGCGCCGGTTCGATGCCGAAGGCGGCGAGCACCTGCGCGTCCAGCCCGGCGGCGTGATAAAGCCTCGGGACGTCATAGATATTGGCCGCGTCGCGCGCTTCGATCACCGCGCTTTCCCGCACATTGCAGAAGAGGCCGAGCTTGCGACGTTCGTCGCGGGGAATCTCGCGGTCGCAGCGGCACAAGAGAATGTCGGGCTGAATGCCGATGGAGCGCAATTCCTTGACCGAGTGCTGCGTCGGCTTGGTCTTCAGTTCGCCCGCGCTGGAAATATAAGGCAGCAGCGTCAGGTGAATGTAAACGCAGTGGCTTCGCGGCAGGTCGTTGCCGAGTTGGCGGATCGCCTCGAAAAATGGAAGGCCCTCGATGTCGCCAACGGTGCCCCCGATCTCGATCAGCATGAAATCGACGTGCTCGTCGCCTTCCAGCACGAATTCCTTGATGGCGTTGGTGACATGGGGGATCACCTGGATCGTCGCGCCGAGATAGTCGCCGCGCCGCTCCTTCGCGATGATGTCGCTGTAAATGCGCCCGGTCGTCACATTGTCTCGCCGGGTCGCCGGACATCCGGTGAAACGCTCGTAATGGCCGAGGTCGAGGTCGGTCTCGGCGCCATCGTCGGTGACGAAAACCTCGCCGTGCTGATAGGGGCTCATGGTCCCCGGATCAACATTGAGATAGGGGTCGAGCTTGCGCAGCCGCACGCTGTAGCCGCGCGCTTGAAGCAACGCGCCCAGAGCCGCCGAGGCCAGCCCCTTGCCAAGCGAAGAGACCACCCCACCCGTGATGAAGATGTAGCGAGCCATGGGGCTCCACGCCTAACGCCTAAAAGCCGATTCGGATAGCTGTGATTTCGCCTTCGCTCGGAATTTTTGCGAGCGAAGGCGAGAGCCAGGCGAGCCTACTTGGTGGGCGCCGCCCAAGTGGTCGGCGCTTGCGGCGTCCCCGCCGGCGGCTGAGATTGCTCAGCCTTAGGCTCGGCGGGGGCGGCGGGGGATTGAGTCGTCGCCGGCGCGGCCTCGGACTTCGGCGCGGCGCTGGGCTCCTCGGATGGACGCAGCGTCGGCTTCTCGGCCTCGGGAGCCTGCGGCGCCGCGGCGGGAGCTTCCGGGGTCGCCGCGGGGGTCTGCGGGGCGGCCTGGCGTTTTTCCTGGGCCCGCTTCAACTGCTCGAAGACGCTGTCGTTTTCCTCGGGAGCGGCCTTGTCCTTCGTTTCCGGCGCGGCGCCGGGCGCTGGTTTGATTTCTTTGATTTGGACATTCTTGCTGTCTACGGCGGTGGTCCAGTCCTCGCCGCCGGCGGCGTGCCGTTCCCAGGCGGGCAGGACCGTCAGCAATATGCTGGTCACGAAGAAAATCGTGCCGAGAATGCCCGTGGCGCGCGTGAGCGCATTGGCCTGGCCGCGCCCGCTGAACAAGCCGCTCTGGCCAAGGCCGAGCGCGCTGCCTTCCGATTTCTGGTAGAGCACCAGCGCCACGAGAGCTATCACCACCATGAGGTGGATCGCTATGATGACCTGCTGCATTTTAAAAGATCCCTTCCCGGCGGAGCTCTGCGCCTGGCGCGTTATTGATTGCGGGCGGTTCTACACGAAAGGCGCGGCTCCGCAAAGGGGCGCCACGCGCGAAGGGCGATCGCTTCAACTTAAGGCGGCCGTTTGACGGATCAGGGTTTCGCGGCGCGAGGTTGACCTCCGCGTCGTCGTCGCCTAGTCTCCTGCCCTACAAAACCCCAAGGGCGCAGCAATTGACCGACCGCCTCCTCGTATTTTTCGCGCCAGCGCCGGACCGGGCATAGCCCGGTTGTCCGCGACTGGCGCTTGACCAAAGGCCCCTTGTGGGCCTTTTTTGTTGCCCAGGTTTTTTGTTGCCCAAGCCACGCCAAGCCCTAAAAAGAACCGCGACAACGACAAGAAACGGAAAGCCAAGACGATGTCGAAAGAGATGACCGGCGCTGAAATGGTGGTCGAAGCCCTGAAGGATCATGGCGTCGACGTTCTCTTTGGCTATCCCGGCGGCGCCGTCCTCCCGATCTATGACGTGCTGTTCCAGCAGGAGAGCGTGCGCCATATTCTGGTGCGGCACGAGCAGGGTGCCGCCCACGCCGCCGAAGGCTACGCCCGCTCCTCGGGCAAGGTCGGGACGCTGCTCGTCACCTCGGGTCCCGGCGCCACCAACACCGTCACCGGCCTCACCGACGCGCTGATGGACAGCATTCCGCTGGTCTGCATCACCGGGCAGGTGCCGACGCATCTCATCGGCTCCGACGCCTTTCAGGAATGCGACACGGTCGGCATCACCCGCCACTGCACCAAGCATAATTATCTCGTCAAAAGCATCAACGATCTGTGCCGCGTGCTGCACGAGGCATTTTACGTCGCCTCGAGCGGACGGCCCGGCCCGGTGGTGGTCGACATCCCCAAGGACGTGCAGTTCGCGCGCGGCGTCTATTCGCCCCCGCATAACGTGCATCATAAGACCTATCACCCGCAGCTCGACGGCGACGTGACCCTGATCCGCGAGGCGGTGGCGATGATGGCCGCCGCCAAGCGCCCGGTGTTTTACACCGGCGGCGGCGTGATCAACTCGGGCCCGGTGGCGGCGGCGACGCTGCGCGAACTTGTCGCGCTCACCGGTTTTCCCATCACCTCCACGCTGATGGGTCTTGGCGCCTATCCGGCCTCGGGCGCCAATTGGCTCGGCATGCTCGGCATGCACGGCACTTTCGAGGCCAATAACGCGATGCACGACTGCGATCTGATGATCGCCGTCGGCTCGCGCTTCGACGACCGCATCACCGGACGGCTCGACGCCTTCTCCCCCGGATCCAAGAAAATCCATATCGACATCGACCGCTCCTCGATCAACAAGAACGTGAAGGTCGATCTCGCCATCGTCGGCGACTGCGGCCATGTGCTCGAGGCGATGGTGCGCGTGTGGCGCTCGGAGGCGATGCACGCGGAAAAGCAGCCGCTCGACGCCTGGCGCGCGCAAATCGACCACTGGCGCGCCAAAAAGTCGCTCGCGTACCGCAACTCCAAAACGACCATCAAGCCGCAATACGCGGTGCAGCGGCTCTATGAGTTGACCAAGGACAAGGACGTCTACGTCACGACGGAGGTCGGCCAACACCAGATGTGGGCCGCCCAGCATTATCACTTCGACGAGCCCAATCGCTGGATGACGTCGGGCGGTCTTGGAACAATGGGCTATGGCCTCCCCGCGGCCATCGGCGCGCAATTGGCGCACCCAAAATCCCTCGTCATCGACATCGCCGGCGAGGCGTCGATCCTGATGTGCATTCAGGAACTCTCGACCGCCATTCAGTATCGCCTGCCCGTGAAAGTGTTCATCCTGAACAACGAATATATGGGCATGGTGCGGCAGTGGCAGGAACTGCTGCATGGCGGACGCTATTCGCACAGCTATTCGGAGGCGCTGCCGGATTTCGTCAAGCTGGCGGAGGCTTTCGGCGCCAAGGGCATTCGCTGCTACGAGCCCGGCGATCTCGACCGGGCGATCGGCGAGATGCTCGATTATGACGGTCCGGTGCTGTTCGACTGCGTCGTCGAGAAGGGCGAGAATTGCTTCCCGATGATCCCCTCGGGCAAGGCGCACAACGACATGCTGCTGGCCGATCTTTCCGACGACGCCGGCGTCGAGCTTGGCGCGATCATCGATGAAAAGGGCAAGATGCTGGTGTAAAACCGCTTTGTCGCGTCTCGCCCTTCAATCCAACGACGGAACCGCCATGAACGCCCCGACCTCACCGCCTTCTCCCTATTCCTCGGCGACGACGAACCCCAATGTCGAGTCGCACACTCTGTCGGTGCTGGTGGACAACGAGCCGGGCGTGCTGGCGCGCGTCGTGGGGCTGTTTTCGGGGCGCGGCTACAATATCGAGAGCCTCACCGTGGCCGAGGTCGCCCATGCCGAGCATCTTTCGCGCATCACGATCCGAACCTCCGGCGCGCCCGAGACCATCGAACAGATCCGGCATCAGCTGGAGCGGCTGGTTCCGGTGCGCCAGGTCACTGATCTGACGGTGACCGGGCGCGGCCTGGAGCGAGAACTCGCCATGGTCAAGGTGCGCGGCCGCGGCGACAATCGCAACGACGCGCTGCAACTGGCGGAAGCCTTTCGCGCGCGCATCGTCGACGCGACGACCGAGAGCTTTATTTTCGAGCTGACCGGCAAGCCGGAAAAGATCGACGAGTTCGTCGATCTGATGCGCCCCATAGGTCTCGTCGAGGTCTCACGCACCGGCGTCGCCGCGATTTCACGGGGGCCGGAGCCGATCTGAATAGGGGGCGATGGCTGGACATAGAAACCGGCCGCGCGACGGTCTACTCGCCCTTTTCAAGCCGTGCCGCGAGCCCCGCGATCCTCTGATCATCCGGCGACAAATTCGACAGCGTGCGCGCGACGAGCGCGGCGCCTTTCATGTCTCCATTACGAAGCGCCTCGGGAAGCTCCAGCTGCAGCAGACCGACGTCGAAGGGGTGGCGGAGCAAGGCCTCCTCCAGCGCCTTCTTGGCTTCCGCGCGGCGCTCCCGCGATTGCAGCGCGACGACATAGACGTATGCGTAGCGAGGCTCATCTGGCCCCAGTTCGACGGCGCGGCCCAGCTGCTGGATCGCGTCGTCATAGCGCTTCTGGCGTATCAAACTCAGCCCGAGCGCATGGCGCAAGGAAGCCGCTTCGGGCGACAAAGCCAGCGCTTCGCGCAAAACCTGTTCCGCCCGGCCTTCATTCCCCTGGACGCGATATAGCTCCGCCAAATTGACGCTGAGCGGAGCGGCCGCCGGCGACAGCTTCAGCCCGGCGAGATACTCCTGCTCCGCATCGTTCGCGTTGCCTCGGCGCAGCAGAAAGCCCGCGAGATTAGCGCGTCCCTCGGGGCGATCCGCGTTGAGCCTCTGGCTTGCTTCATATTCCGCCCATGCGGCCTCCAGGCGGACGCGATCTTCGTTCGCGAGCGCATCCGCGGGCTGGTCGGCGAGCAGGCTGGCCGCCTCGATGCGCACCGCCCGTATCGGATCGGACAACAGCGGGCCCGCGCGCCGCCAACGTTGATCGAGCGGCGCGGACGGCGATTGCGCGCGTAGGGCGGCGATGCGAACCAATGGGTCGGGATCGTCGAGCGACCGACTCGCAACTTGCTCCACCGAGATCGAAGGCAGCCGCCGCACTTCGATGAGGGCGGTGGCTCGCGCCACGGCTGGCGTCGTGGGCTCATCGACGAGCTTTAGCAATAAATCGCGCGCGGCCGGGTCGCCGCCGCGCGCGAGATGGAACGCCTCGCCCCAGCCTTGGAACCCCTTCCGAACGGCGCCGTGCCATTTTTCGATCGCCAGCGCCGCCCAATCCGCCGTCTTGTCCTTGTGACAATCATTGCAGGCGTTCGGCGTCTGAAGCGTTTTCGTGAGATCTGGCCGTGGAATGCGGAAGGAGTGATCGTGCCGCTCGTCGACGACCATATAGGTTCGGGCGGGCATGTGGCAGGAGACGCAATCGGGGGCTTCCGATCCGCTCGCATGGCCGGAGTGCTCCTTCGTCGCGAAGCGCGCGTGTTGATGACATTGCCCGCATGTTTCGGCTCGGGCGATTTTCAGCTTGCCCGAATGCGGATCATGGCAGTCGCTGCAAATGACGCCCTTCGCATACATCAGGCTTTGTTTGAACAAATGATCGTTGAAGACTTCGTCCTTCATCTGGCCGTCGTCTTCGAACAGGTCTTCGGCCAAGAACGATGGCAAATGCGTATCCAGCAACGGCTGGCCCGGACGCCATCCCTCGTGGATCTCGCCGCGTCGCGAGTGGCAATGCGCGCAAAGCTCAACTTCATCCGTGGCCGGACGTGGCGCGCCGTTCGTCGGGCTGCCGGTTTTCGCATCGGGTGACCATTCGACTTTTTCGCGACGGGCGTAGCTCCCGTCGAAGCCCTTGTTGGCTTGCCCCGGATCGCGACCGCCTTTCGCCCAATCGAGATGACCGCCGCCCGGCCCATGGCAAGTCTCGCAACCGACGTCTATCTCGGAGAAACTCGTGTGAAAACTGTCCTTCTTAGCATCATAGCCCTTTTGGACTCCCGTCGAGTGACATTCCGAGCACATAAAGTTCCAGTTCTGCATGGATCCGGTCCAATGCAGCGGGTCCGTGCTGGGGATGGGTCGATCGGGGTAAAGGTGGAACCAACGCTGCCCCCCCGACTGTTTGGTCCGCGAGTCCCACGCCCATGGAAGGGCCTGCACTCTTCCGTCCGGGAAGGCGACGAGATATTGCTGCAGCGGTTCGACGCCGAAGGTCCATGCAACCTCGAAACGCGCGGTCTTGCCGTCGCGGCCTTCCGTTTCGACGATGAAACGATCGCCGTCGCGCAGAAACCGACCTTTCGACCCGTGGCTCTCGATGGAGACATCCTTGAAGTCGCCGAGCACTGTTTCCGGCGTCGCCACGGCCATGGCGGCGGCGTGATGAGAGCTTCGCCAAGCCTTCGATTGCGCGACGTGACAGCTGGCGCAGGCCGTCGAGCCGACATAGCTCGCCTCGGCGGCGCGGACTTCCACGGCATGGAATAACAGGCAAGCCGCGAGAATCGGAAACAAGGCGTTCGCGCATGGTTTGCGCGGGGCCGCGCGACGAACGACCGTCGCGACGAAATTTTTGATCGCGGCGGTAAAGTTGAGCATGTAGCCTCGTGGAGATGATGAACGCGAACGCGATACCGCCGCCCGCCCGGGCGCCGCGCGATGAGGCGCTTTCGCGAGCGGCCGCGCCCCTGTTCCGAGAGTCCGCCTCGTCACCGGAGCGCGCGCTCGATCAATCGCGCTGGAACGGCCCTTTCAGCCTTTCCATAACCTGATCGATCGAGAAGCTCGCCGGTCTCTGCCGCGGCGGATAGTCCTTGAACGACGTCAGGAATTTCCCAACATAGGTCTGCACCGGAAGCGCGATAAAGGCGTGATCCAGGAACCAGTCGTAATAGGTGTTCGACGTGATGGTCGCGCGCTCGTATGGATCGAGACGGAGGTTGAAGATCAACGGCACGCGCAGCATGGTGAACGGATCCATCCAGACGGCCAGGGTGCCGGGAGTCTTTTGTTCGGCGAAGATCAGCTTCCAATTGTCGTAGCGCAAGGCGGTCAGATCGCCTTCATCGGAGAAGTAGAAGAACTCCTTGCGTGGACTCTTGGCTTCCTGGCCGGTCAAATACGGCAACAGATTGTAACCGTCGAGATGGACCTTGAAAGTTGTTTTCCCGGCCTTGTAGCCCTTGAGGAGCTTTTCCGTGATATCCGGCACGCCGGCCGCCGCGAGCAGAGTCGGCATCCAGTCGAGATGCGAAACGATCTCGTTGGAAACGGAACCTGGCTTGATCTTGCCCGGCCAGCGAACCATGGCGGGCACGCGATAGGCGCCCTCCCAATTCGTGTTCTTTTCGTTGCGGAACGGCGTCATCGCCGCGTCGGGCCAGGAATTCATATGCGGGCCGTTGTCGGTCGAATACATCACGATCGTGTTGTCGTCGATCCCAAGCTCCTTGATCTTGTCGAGAACGGTCCCGACGTTTTTGTCGTGATCGATCATTACGTCAGCGTAAGGCCCCATCCAGCGTCCCGATTGGCCGACGCTCTCCGGCTTGGGGTGGGTGCGGAAATGCATATGGGTGAAGTTCACCCAAAGAAAGACCGGCTTGCCGGCCTTCACCTGTTTTTCAAGAAACTCCGCGGAGCGAGCGGCGATGTCGTCGTCAATGGTCTCCATCCGCTTCTTGGTGAGCGGGCCGGTATCCTCGATCTTTTGTTTGCCGTCCGGGAGCGCGAAACTGTGGATCACGCCGCGGGGACCGAAATTTTTGCGAAAATTAGGAAATTCCGGGTCGTCGGCTTTCGGATAATCGGGGAGTTCCGGCTCCTCCTCCGCGTTAAGATGGTAGAGATTGCCATAGAATTCATCGAAGCCATGCGCGGTGGGCAGAAACTCGTCCTTGTCGCCAAGGTGATTCTTGCCGAATTGGCCCGTCGCGTAGCCCTGCGCCTTGAGAAGCTCCGCGATCGTCGGATCTTCCTTCTGCAATCCGAGATTGGCGCCCGGCATCCCCACTTTCGTCAGGCCGGTGCGCAATCCGCTCTGCCCGGTGATGAATGAGGCGCGGCCGGCGGTGCAGCTCTGTTCGCCGTAATAATCCGTGAAAATCACGCCATCCTTGGCGATGGAGTCGATATTGGGCGTGCGATAACCCATCAAGCCATTGGTGTAGGCGCTGACGTTGGATTGGCCGATGTCGTCGCCCCAGATGATGACGATGTGCGGCCTCTTAGCCAAATCGGCCGACGCTTGACGCGCGCCGCAGAACATCGAAACACCCACGAGAATCAGACTGATGATCGTTGATTTGAACGTTCCCGCCATCATGGCCGCCCCCTAAAATCGCGCATGAACGTCGAAATAAGACGATATTTTCTCGCCCGCGGCAAGGTCGTAGCCACAATTTCGCGGCGGCCACGAGCAAAAATCATCGTCTTCCAGATGCGGGGGAGCCGCGCGTTGGGCAAGAGATCGTTGGGGAAGAGTTCAATGCGCCTCGCGCGCCATGGTAAGGATGCCGCGCGCGGATGATGCGATCAACAAAACGGACGGTTCAATGAAGCCCATTGTCGAATTTCTAAAGAACACGATTCTCGGAGGCCTTTTGGTGCTGCTGCCGCTATTGTTGTCGTGGGGTCTGCTCGCGAAGGCGTTCGACATCATCGTCAAAATGGCGACGCCTCTCGTGCGTCTTCTTCCAAGTAGCATTTTGGTGGAGGCGCCGCGACTCAAGGAACTGGTGGCTGTCGTCGTGCTCGTCACCGCATCGTTCATTTTCGGGATGCTGCTGCGCGCGTCGCTTTTCAGAAATGTCGTAAATTTGATGGAGAGCCACACGGTCGGTCGTCTTCCTGTTTACGCGGCGCTGAAAGGTCTCGTGTCGGAAGCCTTTCGGCCCGAGGCTTCGGGAGGATTCAAGCCGGCGATGCTATTGCTTGCCGAAGGCATGCAACGACCGGCCTATGTGATCGAAGATCACGGAGATGGCAATTTGACCGTGTTTCTTCCTTCGGCGCCAGCGGCTTTCTCTGGCATGGTCCATGTCGTCTCGCGCGACAGGGTCGTCTTTCTCGACGTCAAACTCATCGAATTGATCCAGAGCATCGCGCGATATGGAGTGGGACAGCGCGATCTGCTGAAGAAGAAGAAGCCGAACGAGGCCCGAGACGATGAAAGAGATCCTCCGCGGCTTTGAGTGACGGAAGCACGGGCAGCCGGCTTGTTGGCGGAACGCGCCGTAGGGCCAAGTCGAACTCCATGAGGGCGTCAAATGACATTCGATCGATTGGTTTTTTGGTCCGGGATCTGGAATATTGGTCTTGGATTAATTTTGGTCACGCCGCCGGCCGCGCAATTGCTCGGAGTGCAAATTCCCAATCCCTTCTGGCCCTTGATCGTCGCGGGATTTCTTTGGTACTCGTCAGCGACTCTGATTGTGAGTTCTCGCGACGTGGGACGATTCGCATCCATCATTTATTGGGAGGCGCTATTGCGTTTTTTCGCGGTGACCGCCTTGCTCGCATACGGTTTCACATATGTCGGCGTGTTGCCGGCGGCGTTGTTCGCGATCACCGATTTTGCATGGGGCGCCATCTGTATCGTAGGGGTGCGACGGGTCACGGGACGGTCTCACACGTCTCTGTTGCGAAATAGCGGCGTCTAAGCGTCGAGCGGGATCAATCGCCAGCGGGCCCTTGCTTGTCATCCGCCGGTCAAGGCGCCACTATACTCCATGCTGAACGCCCATCATGAAGACGGGCTTGGAACGGGGAGGTTTGCAATGAGATTTATAGCGATGTTGGGACTGGGATTTTGCGTGTTCGTCACCGGCTTGACCTTGCCGACGACCGACGCCAACGCGGTCGTATGCGCCCGGGGATTTTACCGTGCCGGTTGTGTTGGGCCGGGCGGCGCTGTCGGCGTGCGCCGCGGCTATTACCATGGCGGCGTGGTTGTTCATCGCGGATATTACCATCGTGGCGTCGTTGTTCGGGGTCGCCGTTGGTGAGGGCGACACACGGTCGCGCGCCTCTATCTCGCGGCGGAGCCGCCACGGTGCGCGACAGAAGTTAGTCTAACCTATTATGGCGCGCGACCTCGGCATCGCCCGCAAAGGGATAAATGCTGGACGCACGGGCTCGCGCGCCATTTTCATATCCGGTTGTCGACACTCGTTTCTCTTGTTTGAGCCTCCGGCGAAGCTGCGACGTCGTTCCATAAAATTCCCCGCGCTTGGATGGAGATCGCGCGTGAAATTGGGAATTCGGCGCGTGCGCGAAGCGCGGAAGGCTAGCGTCGCGCTGGCTTGATCGGCGCCGCGGAATCCGGGTGTTTTCTGGTGCCGAGATGGTTGAAAATTCCTTTCGAAAGCGCATGTCTAGGGCTTCGATCACAGAAGGGAGGAATTCTCATGGAGTTGCTCACAACCAACGTGATGGACGCAACGGGACTGGATCCGGCGATCGCCAAAGCGGCGATCGGTCAGGTGTTGTTGTTCCTTCGCAGTGAAGCGCCGCACGGCCATGTCGCCGAGTTAATCGACAAAATGCCGGGGGCTCACGAGGCGGTCGAAGCGGCGGCCGCGCATGGCGACGGCGGCGTCACCGTCGCTATCGAGGGAATGACGAGCTTCATGGGGCGGGGCCGCGCGGACACCAATATACTTGCGGGCAGGCTGATGAATCTCGGCCTCGACGAGACACAGATCAAGGGACTCGTGAACCAGATATTGGCGAGGGCCGAAGGGGCGGTGGGCGCCGAAGGCGCCGCGAAGATCAGGGCGATACTACCTGCCCTCGACGAACGCTTCGACCAGAAGGACGGTTCGGCGCACGCGGGCGCGAGCGGTGCGACACCGAAACTTAAAGCAACGCTTGCGCGACGTGACGCAGCCAAGAGTCCGCGCCACGTCGGCCCCGCGTGACGGCGAATCCAATCCGCGAAAACCAGCGAAGAGAGTGGTTGCGAGCTACGGCGTTGGGCAGCGTCGACGGAGCCGCCGCACGTCGAGGCCGCGATAGGAAAGCTGCAAATTGTGGTTAGGGACTCACAGCAGTTTCCGCTGATTGAAGTGGGGAAACGTCTGCCACCAGAGTTGGCGGGTAAAGCCATGGGCTTCAGCGAACTAACGCGGCAAGCGGCAAAGTGGTGTGTTTGAAGGGGCACGCGTTTGAAAAACTTCTCGGGAACAGTGAAATCGCAAATGCCGTTATCCAACGTTTAGGTGACGACGGGGTTCTGTTAATAAATAGCGAGGGAAATATACCCATAAAACTCAGGTCCGAGGCTTTGGAGGTAACCCGCGCGATGGTTGGTATCGCATTCATGCGGGCGCTTTGGTCAAATGGAAAGGCTGAAACTCGTAACGTCGGCGGCGGATTTTTTCCGCCACAAAGCTAGCCTTCGGACGTTCGCGCTGACAGAAAGAGGCCGCTTTGCGAGGTACACCAGATATGCAGCAGTTGTCGCTGCATAGCTGGGTTTGACCCGAAGCGGACTCCCAATCATTTCCCCATACAATACGAGACGGCCGCACTCTGGCATTGATCGGCGCACGCCGGGCGAGCCTCTCGGTCTGCGGACAAACCTCTAGCGCCCGCTACAACTCTGCTGAATACGCAGCGACCGCGTCTTCATTCCATTCGAGACCGACGCCCGGCGCGTCAGGAATGTGCAACATGCCGTCGAGGATTTTATACGGCTCTTGCAAAACAGGATCGGCCCAGTTCTGCCATTCCAGCCAATGCGCCATCTCCGTGACCCGCATGACATGCGCGGCGACCTCGGGGTAAAGGTGAGTGGAGATAGGAACGCCCGCCGCTCCGGCGATCGCGGCCGCTCTGAGCCAGCCAGTGACGCCGCCGATGCGCATGAAGTCCGGCATCACCAAGTCGCAGGCTTTCATCTGAAGCGCTCGATGGAGGTCGCGAACGCCATAGAAATTCTCGCCGATTTGAATTGGCGTTTTCAGTCGGGAGGACAGCCGAACGAAGCCGTCGAAATTGTCGTAAACGATCGGCTCCTCGATCCAGTCGAGACCCAAGTCGTCGATCGCGTGGCAACGGCGCAACGCTTCGGCGAGATCGAGACCCTGGTTGAAGTCGACCATTAGGTGAATTCCATCGCCGACCGAAGCGCTAATGGCGTGGATCGCTCGAAGATCATCCCGCGCGTTCTCCCGCCCGAGCCGAAGTTTGAGACCTGTGAAGCCTCCTTCGTCGCGCAGTTCGATCGCCTCCTCCGCGAGCCGCTCCGGCTCCCTGAGCCAAAGCCCATTGCTGTTGTACGCCTTCACGGGTCCGACCGCGCCCCCCAGAAGCACGCACAGCGGCAGGCGGGCGGCCTTCGCCAGCGCGTCCCAAGCCGCCATGTCGAGCCCCGACACGGCGATCATCGCGAGGCCCTGATAGCCCACGAAATGCAGAGATTTGCGGGCAAGCTCGTAAAATTCGACCGGCGCCACGCGGTGCCCCTTGAGCATCTCGCCGAAGTCATGAAGCGCGGGGATCAGATATCGCATCGCCTTGATGGTGTATGGCTCGAGATAGCTTCGACCAACGACGCCTTCCTCCGTCAACAGGTCGATCAGAATAAGCGGCCAATCGGGGAGCGTCGCTATCCGCGCGACAATGGGCCGCTTCAGCTTTAGCACGACCGCTCGCGCCCGGATCGATCGCAGCGTCAAGGATTCAAGTCGCATCGGGGGCGATCCGCTTTGGCGTTTCAGAGAAAATCACATGCGCGGGGTTCAATTACTCCGCATATTGAGCAATTCCATTCCCGAACGACCAATTCTCTTTTTGAACCTCTATGAGATTGATGAACACGTCCTCGGGACGAAGCCCCAGTCGGGCATGGAGAGCGTCGGCCACGGCCTTGTAGAAGTCTTTCTTTTGCTCGACGGTTCGACCGGCGTTGAGCGTTAATTGGATAAAGATGCAATCTTGAGTGCGTCGAACGCCAAGATAATTTTCGTCGGCGACCAGCGCGCCGATCGGATGCTCGGCGATGACCTGGAAACGGTCGTCCTTAGGCGCTTTCAGAGCCTCGACCATCGCCTCGTAAACGATGTCGCCGACCGTGCGACGATATTCGGCGGACTTTCCTTGGATGAGATCAATGCGTGCGAGCGGCATGTGCGGTCCTTGCTAACTAGCGTCGACAGTAGTCCCGGCGAAGCGCCGAACAGGGCTGAACTGCCCGGCGCGGTCCTCAAGCCGCGTCTTCAATTTTATTGAGCAATTCCGTCAACCGCTCGACTTGTTGCAACAGGATGCCGCCGACGCCGAGGGCAAACCAAACGCCGATGACGAATCCCCAGTGAATCGGCGCGGCGAAGAACTCCTCCCGAAACCAGAATGTGTGTCCCCATTCATTGAAGCCGACGCTCACCAAGATCATGAAGGGGCCAACGACAGCGAGCGTCAACGGAACCGAAATGCCCTTGGCGTAGAGCGGCAATCGGGTCCGCGCGTAAATCCAGGCGGAACCGCCGAGAAGCACATAGAGCGGGAAGTTGAAATAGAATTCGATGATATGATTGGCGGTGAATGGCGTGTCGCGAACGGAAACCTGATGCCAGGAATTGTCCTGCTCGGCGAAGTAACTGCCGGCCCAGTAGACCGCGAATGTATAGACGCTGATCCACATGGTCAGCGTGAAATAGCGGGTGATTTCCTCTTTCGGCGACATGGCGTCCATATTCTGGTCGCGCGTGAACCAGAGATATCCCCAAAGCGCGGGGAATACCACGGCGAGCACCGCCAGCTCGATGTAGAGCAGGCGCATCCAATGCGTCGCGAAGGCCGGTTCGGACGAGTCGAGGCCGGTCGATACGCCGAAGACGCCCTGATACAGCCGAAATCCGACGTATATGATCGTCAGCCCGGCGAAAGTAGCGAGATATTTGTAAACTTCCCTTAAGTACCACGGCGGCCCGAAGCTCACATGCGCGGCGGCGACGGGCTGGATTTCTTGTGACGTCACGGACATTGCGATTGCCTTTCGAGTTTCGGCTTCGTTGGACCAGCGGGCGACACGCGGTCGACGTTAGTTGAAGGTTGGAATGATGGCGGTCGAGACGCTTGCGATGTGGCGTTGGCCGTTCGCGTCGTAGAGGAACAGGAGACCGCCCAATCTGCTGTCCGCATCGCGAATGAGGCCATCCAATCTTTCTCGCTGCCACAAGGAGTCTGTCGCGGTGATCCGGACGGTTCGCGTTTCTCCCGGCTGAATCGGATCGGCGGAGTCGAGGCTCATTCCTTGCGGAGCGATAAGTGTGTCTTTGTCGCCTTCGCGAGACGGGCCGACGCCAGGGTTAAGAAAACGCACGTTGGCCGTCGCGAATTCTCCGATCTGAAGCGGCTGGTCCGACGCGTTGTGGATTTGCGCGACGATAGTCAGCGATCGGGCGGGAACGTTGAATTCCGCCCGCTGAACTTTCAGTTTCACCAAACCATTGACGGCCGCGGGCAGGGGCTCGATCTGATCCATCCCGGCCTGAAGCGGAATGGCGTTCGGATATTGCCGATCCGTCATCGCCTGAGCGCCGAAAACGAACAGGGGCACGCCCGCAAGCATTAGCACGGCGATTTTCCTGTCGAGCGGCGTGATCAATGCATTCTCCTGGCCGAGTTGAAGCATTTTGTAGCGTGGCAGGAACAACGGCCGCCGCACCCACCAGAGCAGCCACGCCGAGCCGAGCGCGATCCAGAACGCATGCCATGCGACGCCATTGGCGAGGCCGTAACTCTCCATGTCGATCATATCGCCATTGAGCGTTTTCACTTGATTGGTGAAGGTGGCCGGATCGCCGGCGACTTCGAACCAATGCCCCGGCCCCATGACAGCGCCGGCGTCATGCAGATTGAAAAACGGATGGAGATGATATCGGCCGGGCAGGCGCGCCTTGAGCACGATTTTGAAGTCGTAATCGCCACCCAGCTTCAGCGCGGCGGAGCTGACGGAAGATTGCCCGTTCAGATAGCGCTCGGTGCGGATGAACACGGGTCCGGGCGACGAGACGTTGAGATAGGTCGCATCTGGTTTGGGCACGCCGCGCGGCCAGTCCTCGGCGACATGAAATTTGCCGGTGATGACCAACTCATCATTGACGTTCAGTTTCTCCCGCGACCATTGCACATCGTACCATTGGATGGTGCGCATGCGAATGAATGGCTCCAGCGCCTTTTCGCCGTGGGCCGCCGCGCCGCTTGGGGCAAGCATCAGGCAGCATGCGCCTAAGCCGAGGAGGCCGAGGAATTTCTTGATCGTTTTCAGCATGGCCGTGCCCTCGCTTAGATTTTCTGGACGAAACGGGTCGTTGCGAACGCTTTGCCGATGAACCACCAAGCGGGGTACATCAACGTGCACAACAACCCTGAGCAGAACGCCGACAGCGGCGTCGCGACCTGTCCGTAGGTCCTCAGCGTCCCTCTTTCGATGAGCCGCAGATATTCGGGCGTGCCGGCGCGGATATACTCAAAGCCGAACAGATCGGCGACGGTCAGTTGCGCGCCGCCATATTCCACCGGCACATGAAACATCGCGAAAATTGGCCAGTTGCTCGGATAGAATAGCAGCGCGAACGCCATTCCGCCGAAGATGCTCGTCACCGTCACGCTGTCGCTCAGCATCAAAATGGCGTCGAGCACGAGAGCGCTCGGCAGCATGGTCGCCGGCAGCACCTCGTTGATCGGGAAATAGTTCCACAAATGATAGGCGAAAAAGCGCGCGATCCAGGTTCCGATCAAAAGGCATGCGATGCACAAGGTCGCGCCGAGCGGCAGACGGAAATGGGTCCAGAGGACGGCCTGGACGGCGGCGGGAAATGTTATCATCATCAAGGGAGTGACCAGCGGCCACCATTGCCGGTCCTTCCAGTCAACCCAAAAGTCCCAGTCGCCGACCGTCAGCGCCACATGAAGATGAAACGCGCCGATGAACAGAAACAGGGCCAGCACCAGGATGAGATAATCATAGGCTCGGGAAAGCCTCGCTTTTTCCCCCGTGTAAGGCTGTGCAATTTCGAGATCGGTGCTCGTCATGGAAGTCTCCTGGCAAAAGCGGCTGTTCGCCGGATCGCCGTATCGTTGCCGCCCGTCGCCCGCGAACCCTAAGTTCGAGACGGGCGTCAACGGGCTTCGGAGATGGCAATCTAGGCACCCAGGTGAACCGCGTGAAATGATGAGATTTAATGGTGGTATGAATGAAAATCACAGGCCGGAAACGCGCCTCCAAAATTTGCACGCGGGATATGAACTCGCCAACGAGAACACCGACCCAGAGGCGTCCGAAAAATGCCGGAACTGCGAAATTTCGATCTCAATTTGCTGGTCGCCTTCGATCTGCTCATGCAAGAGCAGAACGTCTCGCGCGCGGCGGAACATATGTTCGTCAGTCAATCGGCGATGAGCCACATTTTGCAGCGCCTGCGGCAACAACTAGACGACCCGCTGCTCGTCAAGACGCCGTCCGGCATGAAACCGACGGACAGGGCGCTCACCTTGATCGGCCCGGTCAAGGCCGTCCTTCGCGACATAAGAAATTTGCTCAACGCCGAAGAAGAGTTCGTCCCGGCGACAAGCGCGCGGCGCTTCGTCATCGCGGCGACCGACTATATGGATTTTCTCATCGTTCCAGCGCTCGTCGAGCGCATCGCGCGAACAGCGCCCGGCGTCGACATCCACATCAAGCGAACGGAAACGCCGTTTCCCGAGCGGGAGCTGGAATACAATGATCTCGATTTGGTGCTGGGGTTCGAGGCGATCTTGAATCCGCCGGGGCATATGATCGTCCAAAAGCTGTTCGAGGATCGCATGACGTGTCTGGTCGCTCGCGATCATCCCGCCAGCCGCGCCGAGCGTTTGACGCTGGACGAATATGTCGCGCTGAAGCACATGCTGATTTCACGCACGGGAACACGCGTCGGATTGATCGACGAATGGCTGGCCGGAAAGGGGCTGGAGCGTCGCATCGCGCTGATCGTGCCGCACTTCCTCTCCGCGCCATTCATCGTCGCCCGGACGGATATGCTGTTGTCCCTGCCTGAACGAATCGCCCAGAAATTCCTGGACCTCGCGCCGCTCAGCATATTGTCCGCCCCGATTGACCTTCCCGCCTACGATCTGGTGATGGTGTGGCACCCGTTGCGCGAGAACGATCCCGTTCATCGCTGGCTGCGCGGTCAGATACTCGCCATTTGCCAAACGCTTGACGCGGCCGCCGCTGCGTCGGTCACCGACCCGGCAGGCCGGGGGCGAGAGCTTTGACCTCGATCAGAAGGTAGGGCGGCTTGGACAGCGCTTCGCCGCCATTCAAGACAGCCGAGCGGTGAAGTTGATTAATCACGGCATAGAGCTTGCGTTTCGGCCCAAAAGCCAGGGAATCGACCCACGCCAGCTCAGGGCTTTGCGCGAGCCGGTAATAGCTTCGATCCGGCTTGATGACGCCAATAGCGTTCGCTTCGAGGTCACCGAGATAAATATTATTGTCCTTGTCGATGCTGATTCCGTCGCAGATCGGTTTGTCGCTGTAGCGCTCGACCAATTGACCGAGCGTGTTCGGATCCAGATTTTCATCGGCGAGAGCGCCCGCCTTGATGCGATAGAGACTGGTTCCGTGCATGGGGCCAAAATACACCCATTCGTTTTGCAAATCCTCGGTGACGGGATTGACGCCGATATGGGGCCGGACCCAACGGCCCTCGGCGTCCTTCATCTGAATGGGCCGCCCATCGATTACGAGATCGACCTTTTCCGGAACGACGCTTCGATGCCCCTCCAGCACGCGTCGGGCCGCGCCGGTCTCGATGTCCACGACGATGAACGCCGCATTGGCGCCGCCCGCTGGATCGACGATGAATATCCGGTTGTGCCGACTGTCCACCGTAAAATCGTTGACGAATGCGTCCTTGGGGGCGATCGGAGCGGGCAGATAAATGACTCGGCGCAGTCTGTCGGTGTTCGTGTCCCAGCCCACGAGCTTGGGCGTGACGCCTCCGCGCATTCCATTGTCGAGCATCCAGACAACGCCGTCAACGCCGGTCCGGATCCCCAGAACCGAATCCAGCGTCAGGCCGGAATGGCCTTGCCGATCGTTCAACTCCTTGCTGGGAAACGGCGTGAGCGAGCCGTCGGCCTGACGTTCCACGACCGAGTCATTCGGCTCGTAGAACTGATGCTGACTCATGATGATTCTGCCGCCTCCGGTCACTGTGACGTTTCCCGGGGCTTGAGACAGTTTCGCGATAATTTCGTAATTTGACGCGGGCTCGGCGGAAACATGACCCGAGAACGCGAACAGAAATATTAGCGCGGCGAAAACTCCTTGCACGGCGGTCTCCCGGAGGTCGAGTGGGCGCTCGACGTTCAATTTATGCCATCGACTGCGGTGAGTTTAATGGCCTTTTTTCATACCGGTATTACCCAGCCGAATGTCAGGCGTTGCCCCTTCCGGCTTCAGGCCGATGATGTCCTCGACCGCCAAGCCCTTCTCGGCGCCTTGCACGACGGGCTTGCCGGCCAATTCCGGCGCGAAGACATATTGAAACTTACGTGCGAGCTCTGGCGGAAGCCCGTTGACCAGCGCGTCCTGCCGGCCCAGCGCGAACAGGAATCCATTGATGACCGGAACGGCGCCAAGCATCACCATGCGCGCGACCCGATTCGGGATCGCGACGCTTCGCCCCGCCATATCGACGAAATCGGGACCCCGCGCCTCTGCGACAAAGCACAGGACGAAAGCGAGAGCCGCGAGAATTCGCTTCGTGGAATCGTTCATGCCCGCCCCTTGACGCTGCGTGGCTCAGAAATTCGCGGTGATTCCGGCGAAGATCGTCCGCGGCGGCGCGACATAGTAAGAGGCGCTGTTGAGATTGTCCTCGTTCACCGAAATGGCGCCGATATAACGCCGGTCGGTGAGGTTCATGATGCCGGCGTTGATCCGCATCGGCTTTAGACCGAGCTTTGTTCCGAACTCGTAGGACGCATTGACGTCCACGACGGCATAGGGGCTAACCGCCTGCGAGTCGTCGGCGAGTCCGTAACGCGTGCTGACATAGCGAATGATCGGCGTGAATTCGAAGCCGTAGGCGTGATAGGTAATCGCGCCCTTCGCTTGAATCTTGGGCGTATAGGGCACTTGCTTGCCGCCAATATACATCGTCGTGTTGGTTCCGGTCGAGATGTTGGAATCATAGACTTCGGCGGCGTCGGTGAAGGTGCCGTTGACGGTGAGATAATCGGTCGCCTTCCAAATGGCCTCGAGTTCGAAGCCATAGCCCGTCGTCGCCGCATTGCTCTGGTAGTAGTTTTGTCCGACATTCGGGTCGTAGACCAGAACCTCTTTCTTATGCGTCCAGAAGCCGAAGAATGTCGGGACGACCGTCAGTTTTCCGGCCGGATAACGCGCGCCGACATCGACCTCGTCGACAAGTTCGGGCTGAATCTTGTTCATGACGCTTTGCATATTCATGCCTTCCTTCAAGAAGGCGGCTTCCGCGCCAGCGAAGCTGCTCGCCTGCGGTCCCCAGTCGGGACGCCCGGTCTTGCGGCTGTAGCTCGCGTTGAGGCTCCATTCGTTCGACAATTGCTGACGCACGCCAAGATTGGGAAGCCATTCATAAAAATATCGCGCGGCGACCGTCGCATTGGGGTCCGGCTTCGGGGCGTAAGCGAACACATCCGTATAGGACACGTCCGGCAGTCCCGTGGTCGTGTAATATTGCATGGCGGGCGCGCCTTCGATCAGCAGACGCAGGCCGCCGGTGACCGTCTTGGAATTGTATGTTTGCGTATATTGCATGAATGGGCTGTAGAACTCGGAGTCAGTTGTTTTCGCGAGCACCGACCAACTCGCGAAATTCAACGTTCCGACCGTGGTGACGTTGAACTGCTGTTGGCCGAGCGGCGGGTTCGGGCTTGGCGTCCTCGCCCCAATAACCGAGCAGAAGGTCGCCGCCCCAAGCGAAATGCTTTCTATATTCAGCCACGCCGCCCAAAGTGTAATTGTTGATCGGCCACAACTTCACGCCCGTTCCCGAGGTCGTGAGCTGAGAGCCTTCATCCCCCCAAAAATAGGGCTTCAGCACGAAGCTCTGGTCTTGATCGATCTTATAAGTTATTTCCGTTTATATCGCGTTATTGGCGTATCTCGTCTGATTGAACAGATATTCATTATTGTCGATTTTCGGCCGCCCAACCAATTGCGTGTTGTAATCGGCCCAGGCGTAAGCGAACATCATCGTCGTCTGCGCATAGGTCAAGGGCAGATAGGAATAGGCTTGCTGATCGTTGTGGACGCCATAGACCTTGATATCCAGATTGTCGCCCAGTTTCTGACTGACGCCGAACATGACATTCTTGCGCGAGGCGTCGCCGTCGCCCTTCCACTTATTGGCCTCGGTCCACGAGCCAGAAACGAAGAACGCCGTGCCGGTCGACAAGAGGCCGGAGTCGACACGCACAGAGGTGCGCCAGAACCCGTCGGAGCCGGCGCCCTGGCTGATCGTGCCGCCAAACTCTTGTTTCGGGGCGAGCATGATCTGATCCAACTGTCCAGCGGCGCTGGAGAATCCAAGACCTTGATTGGCCTGCAGGCTGCCTCGATAAAGATCGATCCGCGCCAGATTGTTCAAGTCGATCAGATCGGCGCCGCCGACAATGCCGGTGATCGGCAGTTTCAGGGCTGCGACGGCGGAGCCGGGCGATGCTTGACCTTCGGCGACATGAGCGCGCCTTTCAACGCGCTGGTAGGGTCGACTTCCGCCCGAGCGGTGCGATAGCGAAACGAAACACGGAGCCAATGGTGGCGCGCAGGCGTTTCGCCGTTTCGAGATTGCCGCGCGTCTCGATCCGCTTCAGCACCGCGAGCACCTCCTGAGCCTTGATGTCCGAGATCGGTCGCCCGCCGAGCCCAGGCGTCGCAAGCGAGAGCAGCCATGTGACTTTCCCCAGCGTCGCCGGCGCGCGCCCGTCGCACTTCAGCTTGTCGATGTATTCGTCCGCAAGCCCTTTGAAGGTTGTCGCGTTCGAAACGGCTTTGGCGAGCTTTTCGAGTTTTCTTTGCTGGCCGCGGTCCACCGCGTCCGCGAGCAGGGCCTTCGCCTCATCGCGCCTCGCGCGCGCGTCCTTTAACGACACGCCTGGATACCCACCGAAGGAAAGACTGCGCTCCTCGCCATCGAAACGATAGGCCATGCGCCAAAGCTTGGACCCCTTCGGGTCGATTCGCAGGTAAAGGCCGCCTCCGTCGAAAAGCTTCTTCGGGGTCGTCGCCGTCTTGGCGGCGCGAACCTCAATGTCGGTGAGCGGCATTTGTGGGCATCCAGTGTGGGTATCCGGTTTGTGGGCATTGCCGGAATGCCCACATAAATACCCACAAACTACCCGGCTGCAAGGACACGCCTAGGGACGGCTGGACACGCCCAAAGGCGCGAATCCGCTGTTTTATCTAATGTTCTGAGACGCTTAGGGACGATCTGAAACTTTGAGAGATCGTGGAGTGGTGCCGCAAGAGGGATTCGAACCACAGACCCCATCATTACGAATCAAAGGGACCAGATTTCCCTTGGTGTCCCTGGAATGCCCCCTATTACCATATCTGATTGGTTTAGAATGAAATTCATCAATTGGCATTTCCCTCAATGCCTGTTAGTGTCACTCTAGGTTGGTCACCATATGGTCACCAGCATGGGCGCCGGAGGTAAAAAGGGAAATGGCAACCGCGTCGATAAAGCTCACCAAGCGCGTCGTCGACGACGCGTTACCCAAAGCCAAGCGCTACGAGATTTGGGACGGAGAGACCAGGGGACTGGGCCTCCGCGTCGAGGCCAGCGGCACAAAGACCTATATCCTCCGGTACAGGCCACGTAATATCGGGCCAGGCGCTCCCAAGCGCTTCGTCTCCCTCGGGCGCCATGGCGCGATCACACCCGATGAAGCTAGAGCGCGAGCGCGCGCCACGCTCGGAGCGGTCGCCGCAGGCCGGGACCCGGCTCTCGAGCGCAAGGATGCTCAGGCCGCGATCACCTGCAGCGAACTGGCAAACCGGTTTCTCGAAGAACATGTCGGACCGAAGAGAAAGGCGCACACCGCGAAAGGGTATGGCGCCAGCCTCCGAAGCAACTTCCTACCAACGCTGGGGAAGCGTAAAGCCGAGCTGGTCACGACTGCTGAGGTCGCCAAGCTACACCTGTCTCTGCGGGATCGGCCGTATCAGGCGAACCGCCTCCTGGCGATTATTGGCAGCATGTACACCTTTGCCGCCCGGCGGGGTCTGGTGGCCCGCGGGACGAACCCTACGATCGGCCTCGAGCGATTTACGGAAGCCAAGCGGGAACGGTTTCTTGGAACAGAAGAGCTCAAGCGTCTCGGTGAAACATTGCGGCTCGCTGAGACCGAGGGGCTTCCCCGGCGCCTCAACGCCGACGCGAGAGCGAACAAGCATCTCGTGAAAGAACCGAACCAACGGACCGTCTTTGCCCCCGAAGTGGCTCTCGCGTTTCGCCTGCTTCTCTTCACGGGCGCGCGTCTTCGCGAGATCCTTCACTTGGAGTGGGCCCATGTCGACCTGGAGCGGGGCCTGCTGCTGCTCCCCGACAGCAAGACCGGCCGGAAGACGATCGTGCTGAGCGCCCCAGCGCTCGCGCTGCTGCGGGATGCCGATCGCAGCAGCGCCTTCGTCGTGCCCGGCGCGACCCGGGATCAGCCTCGGTCCGACCTCAAGAAGCCATGGCGCGCCATTCAGCAGCATTCAGGCCTTTCGGGCGTGCGTATCCACGATCTGCGTCACACTTTCGCTTCTGTCGGCGCGGGATCGAGCCTCGGACTGCCGATCGTCGGAAAGCTCCTCGGCCATTCGCAGTCGGCCACGACGGCAAGATACGCTCATCTCGATGCAGACCCACTTCGTCGAGCCGCCGACATCATTGGCGAAAAAATCTCGGGCGCTATGGAATCCTAAACGACGGCGACCCGCACGCCGACCAGACGAAGCGGCGCGGCTTGGCGATGGCCGGAAAGGTCGCTTCAGACGCGAGAGCCCGGTATCCTTGTTGGAAATTAAATCCCGTGTCGTCGAGCCCAGCCATGCGTTTGGCGGCGTAACGAACGCGGGAGCCAGCTCTCGGAACACATAGCATCGTTCGGACAGAAAGTTTTACTTGGAGAGCAATTTTTTGAGGATACTCGCGTTTCAGAGCTAGCAAATTGCCTTATCGATTCAATGGCTGCTGGTGGCCACCATGGATGACGCGACAGACGAGAGTGAGGACCTCCAGGAATTGGAAACTGGACGCGCGGAGCTAGGAAAATTGGCTGTTACGCAACGTCCGAGCTGGGTCGTGTGTCACGAGCGAGCCGTCACGAGTATTGGCGGCGCTCAACTGTACGAGAGATGAAGGAGGGCCCTTCGAGTTCGGCAATCAGGTGCCGATCTCAAGCCACCGCAAGCAGCTTCGGTCAAGAGCCGTGGTTGTGAGCGTTGCGGAAACGCCGGGACGATGATCCCGGCAGGCAAGGTCGAGAGAGGCAAGCGCATGCAAACCGTCGATGAAGTGTCGAAAGCGGATTAGGCGATGTCAGAACCGGGGGGTGACCCTTCCTCCGGGATGAGCTCGGGGGATGCCTGATACGGCCCGAGCGGCATCCGGCATGTAGGCGGCGCGAAGCTCGACCAGGCTTTCGTATGGAACGTGAGAACCTGGGTGTAAATCGGCGTGGGGTCACGACGCCGATCGGCGACGGGTCACACACATAAGCGACTAATTTTTCTATCATGAGAAACATTGAAAGGGGTCATGATTGGAATCCGATTTACACTCCTACTATCCGGACGTGTCGAGCAGTTCGGGCGGCTACGACACGAGCAGTGCTGCGCTCGACCAGGTCAGCCAGGACGCTGTCGCGCAGCCAATGCGGCCATCGCGGCGCAAGGAGTGCAACAGGCTGCCGATATAGCGCGGCAGGGCGAATTGGCTGCATCGGGTATGTCCAGTTCGGAACTGAGCATCGATAACGACGGCCTCGCGCGCCCTAAGCGCCGGGGCGGTAGTCCGATCTTTGCCCGGCTACCCAGGCGGCGGAGACCGAAATATCCTTCGGGTCGAACGCCACCATGTCGGCTCGATATCCCGGTGCGAGGCGGCCGAGCGATTGTCCGAGACCCAGAAAATCGGCGGGGTGGAATGAGGCGTAGCGCAGGGCCCGCTCCAAGGGAAGCCCCAAAAGCCGGACACAGTTGCGAACCGCGCCCGCCATCTCGATCGACGATCCCGCGAGCGCGCCCTCCTGCGTGCGGCAACTGCCGTCGCGGACTGTGATCCGCCTGCCCAAGAGATCGAACTCCTCCCTCATGCCGCCAACGGGCGGCATGGCGTCGCTCACGAGCATGGGGCGCCCGACGCCGCGCATCGCCAATCCCAGCACGGCGGGGGCGACATGCTCACCGTCGACGATGAGCCCGTAATAGGCGTGCGGCGATTCGAGCGCGGCCGCGACAGGGCCGGGCTCGCGGGCGGAAAGCGGGCGCATCGCGTTGAACAAATGCGTGAAGCCCGTCAGCCCTTCGGCCATCGCGGCTCGCGTTTCCTGATAAGTCGCCATCGAATGACCGAGCGAGACCTTCGCTCCCGAAGCGACAAGTTCGGCGATGAAGCCGTTAGGCGTCTCCTCGGGCGCGAGGGTCACGAGCAAGACGCCGTCGTGAAAAGAGCCGAGCATTTGGCGATGATGGGCTTGCGGGCGGCGGATGAATTCGCGCCGATGAACGCCTGGTTTTTCTGGAGACAAGAAGGGGCCCTCGAGATGAATCCCGAGAACGCCGGGCTCACGCGCCATGATTACGCTTACGGCGTCGAGCGCCGCGGCCATAGCCTGATCGCAGTCGGTGATGAGCGTCGGCAAAAGCGCCGTCACGCCGAACTTGCGGTGCGCCTCGGCAATTTTCGCGAGAGCGGCCGGCGTTGGATCGGCGTTGAAAAGGACGTCTCCTCCGCCATTGACCTGAATGTCGATGAAGCCCGGCGCGAGCCATGCGCCGCGAGGGGCGTTGTAAACCGCGATCGAGGAGGGGAGATCGGCTCGAGGCGTCAGCGCCGCGATTTGCCTGTCTTCGATCACGACGGCAATGTTGTCATGCCTTCTTTCGCCGTTGAAGACGACGTCGGCGGCCACCGCGTGTCGAGAGAGGCGGCTCATCGCGTGCGCGTGATCTTGCGCAGGTGGCGTGGCCGGTCGGCGTTCCTTCCGCGCACCGCGGCCAAGCGAACGACCATGGCGTAGAAGCTCTGGATCAGACAGATCGCATCGGTTTCGGGATGATCGGGGGGCAGCGCGGGAAGCCGGTCCGGCGTCGACTCCTCCGAGGAGGTGATGAAGGCCGCCGCTCCCTTCGCCGTAAGATCGGCCGCGAGCTGCGTCATGCCCACCGCGGCGGCGTCGGTCGGCGCGAACATGAGCACCGGATAACGAGGCGAGACCAAAGCGATTGGGCCGTGGAGGAATTCGGCTGCAGAGAAAGGTTCCGCATGGAGATCCGAGGCTTCCTTCAGTTTCAGCGCTGCCTCGCGCGCGATGGCGAGCGTCGGACCGCGTCCGATCGTGACGAGGCTTTCCGCGCCCGCGAAACTGTCCAAAAGGCGGCTCCAGTCGAGCTCGCCTGCGGCGGCGAGGCGATCGGGCAACGGCCGTAGCGCGTTCGCGAGCGCCTCGTCCTCCGCCCACAAGGCGGTCAATCGCGCGAGCGCCGCGACAGATGCGACGAAAGTCTTGGTCGCGGGAATACTGAGCTCGGGGCCGGCCGCCATGGGCAACACGAACTCGCAGACCTGCGCCAGCGCGCTGTCCGGGTCATTTGTGACGCAGGCGGTCACGGCGCCGCAGTCGCGCGCCGCGACGGCCTGTTCGATGATATCGCTGCTTTCGCCCGACTGTGAGATCGCGAGAAAGAGCTGATCGGCCAGGCGCAAACGCCGATGGTAGATCGTCGCGATGTTCGGCGCGGCGGCGGCGACCACAATGCCGAGGTATCGCTCGATCAGATGCTTGCCGAACATCGCGGCGTGGGCGGAGCTGCCGCGCGCGCAGGTTACAACGACCTGCGGCGGCTTACGCCGCAACCGCTCCGCGAGAGCGGGCAGAACCGCGGCGAGAACCTTATCCTGTCGCCTCACGGCTTCCGGAGCCGCTCGCATGTCAGAGGTGATCTGCGATTCAAGGACGGTCATTTATTTTCGCCTTTTGGTCAAACCCATCAGAACACAAAATTGAGCCGGACAAGCGAGAAAGCAAGTTCCGGCGCGGCGTCTGCATATAGAGCCGCCGGCTTGAGGCTGGCTCATGTGAAGCTTCGCTTGAAGTTTTCCCGGCGTTGGCCATATGCGGGAAGTCAGCTGGAATTGCTCCGATGGGTTATACGGAGACTGAACGCCAAAGCCCGCGCTACGCCAAGATCGACGTCTGGGAACCGGCCGAGATTTTGGAGGCGATGATCGAAGGGCAATTTTCCGCCGTCGCGGCCGTGCGAGCCGCGCGGCCCGCGATCGAGCGGGCGGGGCTTGCGATAGAGCGCCGATTGCGTGGGCCCGGGCGGCTCGTTTACGTGGGCGCCGGCACGTCCGGTCGTCTGGCTGCTCAGGACGGCGCGGAGCTCATGCCGACCTTCGGCTGGCCGCATGATCGACTTCTGCTCCTCATTGCGGGCGGAGAAAACGCTCTACTGCGCGCTGTCGAAGGCGCCGAAGACCAGGACCAGCAAGCAATCGAGCTCGTTCGGGGTAATGAGATCGGGGGTTCGGATGTGACCATCGCGGTGGCGGCGAGCGGTACGACGCCGTTCACGCTCGCCTGTTTGCGCGAAGCGAAAAAAAGGGGCTCCTTGACGATCGGCGTCGCCAATAATCGAGGGACGCCGCTCCTCCAAGAGGCCGATCATTCGATCTTTCTCGAAACGGGCCCGGAGCCGATCGCGGGCTCAACGCGCATGAAGGCGGGAACCGCCCAGCGTATCACGCTCATTCTGCTGTCATCCCTAGTCATGATCCTGCTCGGGCGCGTTTACGACGGTCTCATGGTGGACGTGCAGGCCTCGAACAAGAAACTGGTCCGAAGGAGCGGAAAAATCCTGTCGCGACTGACGGGCCGCGGCGACGAGGAGATCCACGAGGCCTTGCAGCAGACCGGCGGAAGCGTGAAGCTCGCCTTTCTGCTGCTGCAGGGTTTCGGGCTCGGCGAGGCGGAGGCGGCGCTGGATCAGGCCGAGGGTCATCTGCGTCGCGCCATGAGCTTGATCGTCGAGCGGTCGAAGGGGACGGGCCTGAGAGAGACCCCGCCGTCCTTCCGAGAGCACGCGACGCACGAGTAGGGCTCAATCATTGTCGGTTTGCGGGCTCGACGCACCATTGAGGCTCAGCCGGTTAATTCATGAGTCTTCTCGCGTTTCGGAAAGCACGCGACGAGACGGCGAACTTGTCGACCAGCCTCACGGACGTGTCCGGGGCTCGGTGCCGAATGATGGAGTGGATGCCCCCTCCTGACGGCATCGAATGTGCCAAGGTGGTGATGTTTTCGCATCCCACGAACGGAGAGAGCAGCACATCCCTGGCGCAACTGACCGCTCTCGAAGCGGCGGCGAATCCGCAATGGCCGGTTCAACGATCGAATAATCGCAAGCTTCGTTGCATGGCGCCCAGCGTCCACAACGTAAACGCCAAATATGGCACGAGAAATCCGATCTTGATCACCTCAAAGGCATCCGGTTCGGCCGAGACGTTGATCGTCACCGAGCCGATGACCCTTCGCGCCTCATCGGACTTGATCGAAGACGCCAATGAGGTTTCGACGATTTCTTCGGGCTGATTAATCCATTGATCAACTGCTAAATCCGCCCGCGAGTGAACGATTGCGAGTCCGGGAGCAGCCGGCGAATTGGCACTGTTCGACGGATTTTGGAAGGAGATCGTCTTCTTGCTCATGCTGCATTCCTGTTGGGATCGGGAAATACCGACTCCGCGAGCCGCCGCAGTTCCTTCGCGGCATCGCTGCGAGGCGCGGCTTCAATCACCGAGAGGCCGCTCGTCGCGCTTTCCTCATAGACAACTCTTTGGATTAGCGCGGTCCCGAGCACCGGAGTTTCCGGGAATTGTTCAAGCGCCGTGAGCACATCCCGGCCAATGGCCGTATTCGAGATCATTCGGTTGATGACGAACGCCGCGCGCAAGCTTTCCTTATAGAGCCGCGCCTCGCGCACCAGTTGGACGGTCTCGGCGGCGGCCCAGACGTCGTAGGGCGAGGGCTGGACTGGGATTAAAACCAGGTCGCTCGCCATAATCGCCGCGCGGCCAAGTTCATTGACGCGCGGCGCACCGTCGATGATGACCACGTCGTAATGTGCAGCCAGCGCTGGGACCTCACGATGCAAGGTGGGCTTCGCCATGCCAACCACGACGAATATTGGCTCCGCCTGCCGCGCGCCAGACCAGGCTAGGGCGCTCCCCTGAGGATCGGCGTCAATGAGAAGGACTCGCCGCCCCGCATGACTGAGGCAGGCCGCGAGATCGATGGCGATCGTCGTCTTGCCCACCCCGCCCTTTTGGTTCAGCAGACTGATGATCATCTGGGCGTCTTTCCGCAAGAGCCAGAACGTACGCCGGATCTCCCACCGCGAATCCGAATCGATTTGCCGCTCGGCAAGAAATCTCATCAAATAGATAAAAAGACAACCTTGCTCGGGCTTTGATAGTGGGCGGTTTGAATAAAACAGTGCATGAACGGCCGAACAGCCATGTCCGCATTGGCGCGAACCCGCAACGTGGGAGCATCCTACTTCGCGCGCGCCTTCCGAGGACAGCGGCCCGCGCGGCCAGAACAGCGCGGCGGCCTCGTCGAGGGACAGGGTCTCGTCGTCGTCCCAGAGCCTCGGGTGGGGGCGCTCCGCCACCCTCGGGGGCGACGGGCGCCGATCTCGGTCGTCCATGGTCGTGATCCGCTTTCGTCGTTTCGCGCCGAGGATGACGCCACCGACGCCGGTTGCAAGCGGATTTTTCGCCATGGAATCATCACGTTGATCCTTCGCGGAGCGACCGGGCGCGGGGTCGCCCGAGCGACGGGGCGACGTCGAATCCGCGCCGGCGGGACCGGCGGGGTCGAAACTGGAATTCGGCGGACACATCTCTGGACACTCGGATACCCGTCCTCCACGCGGGCTGTTCGCGGCGGACTCCGGGGAGGACCGGATGTTGCTCATGGGAATACTCCGTCGTTCCCGCGGGCGTGGCGCCTTCGCGGGGTGAGAATTGCGGTGACGATCCCAATTGGGGATCGGCTGTGGTTCAGGATTCGATGAAGCGGGGAGGAGGCCCGGCGGTCAGCGCGTGATCACGCGCGTATCGGGACGCCGGGCAAGCGCTCTCGTTCGGCGCGGAGGCCGGCGGCGGGAACGATGGCGATGAGGGACGCCTTCGTCGCGGGCGCATCGGCGCCGGCGGAGGCGATCGGGATTCGACGGGATTGGGAACTCGAACACGTCGGAGGACACTCGAATACGCGTCCTCCACGCACGCAGGCTATTCGGCGCGGGCTCCGCGGAGGGCGAACGGAGCCGGCCGGCCGCTCTGGGGCGGCCGTTCTATGGCTTCGCGTTCTATGCGTACGGTCGGGTTCGTGCTCATGGAACGAAATAAGAACACAGGTGCCGCGCTTGAGTCAAGCCCGTCGTTGCGGCGATCGCGACAATCGTCCGAAGATTTGATCGACGATTTTAGGCGTGGTTAACATCCGTAGGGTGATGCGATGAAATCGCCGAGTTCAGCGTGGCTACCAATGCAGTGGGTTGGTTAACAACGCTTGCCGAAACAGTCACCTTCATCGTACGATTCTTTTGATGATCCTTTTTAGGGCGGCGCCGCCTGCCGCTACTCGGGTCCACGGCGATGCCCTCGTTGGGGACCTATGCGGAAACCGAGATGCAACCGATGGCCGAAATCGTTCAACAGGCAATCCAGTTTTTCCAGTCGGCGCCGATGACAATACGGATTATCTCGGGCCTCTTGATTTTCTTGGCCGTCCTATTCTTTTTTCGCTTCCTGCTACCCGCCTTATGGATGCACATGCGGTTCAGTTCGATGATACGCCAACTGCAACGTATCAAGCGAGAAAATGGAGTAGATATCGCCCCCATCTTTGCTCGCGATAAGACGCTGAACCACTTGTGGACCGAGTATGAGCACACGATCCACAGGCAGTACAACCAAGTTTATAGCCCAGCGGACGGGGGACAGAGCAGACCATCGCCTGAACCGCTGCGTCGTTCCACCGTTCCAGCCGCCGCGATTTTCACGACCGAGGCCATGGTTGATAGCCGGCTTTCAACCGAGTTCTTCAAGCATCTGCCAGGGCTCTTCACCGGCATCGGCATCATCGGCACCTTCTCCGGCCTGATTACGGGATTGCAAGCGTTCAAGGTCTCCGAGAACGCGACGGTGGTACGGAATAGCCTCGAAAAGCTCATGCAGGGGGTTTACGAGGCCTTTCTCGTATCCGCAGTCGCGATCAGCGCCGCGATGGTGGCTACGGCTCTCGAAAGATGGCTGATAACCGGGCTCTACAAGAAAGCCGAGGCGATTACGTTCGAGATCGACGGTATGTTCGAATCGGGTGTCGAGGAGGAATACCTCGAGCGCTTGGTCAGCGCCGCCGAGGAAGGCACCGGTCAAAGCAAGCTATTGAAGGATGCGCTTGTCACGGAACTCGGAAACATCCTTTCGAAGCTGACAGAGCATCAAATCGAAGCCCAGAGGAATGCGACTAGAGACCTTGGAGCACAAATCTCCGAAGGCATTGCAACGGGCATCGCGGAACCCCTCAGTCGGATTGCGATCACAGCGGGGGAGGCCACGGAAGGTAATACCCAAGCGGTGACCAATCTTTTGACCGACGTCCTAGCCAGCTTCAGTCAACGGCTTGAGGAACTGTTCGGCGGCCAAATCGGCGGCATCAACCAACTTCAGCAGCAGACAATCGAGTCTCTCACGAAAGCCACGACGGCGTTGGAGACAATGGCGGCGAAGATCGAGACCGCGGGCACGAGTTCCTCGGAAGCCATCGCCCAGCAGATCACGGAAGCGATGACCTCCATGGAAGGCCATCAACGTGTCATGAACGACCGAATGGCCGAGTTCATCGAGCAGATCCGCGGCTCGGCTCGCGACGAACAGCAGGAGACAAGCCGAGCGTTGCAATCGATGATCGCCGACCTTGGAGAGGCAGCGAGATTGCAGATCAAGGCTCTTAATGACGCTGGAGGTTTGGCCGCGAATACCAGTGCGGAGCGCGAGGGGCGATTGGCGGCGCAGGCCGATGAAGCGGCGGGCAAGCTTGCTTCGCTGACCGAGGGAGTCATGGCGGAGATCCGTCTCCTCACCGGCGAGATACGTCAAACTACCAGTGCGATGCAGACGATCACCTCCGACGCGGTCGCGCGCATGAACATCGGCGCGGAGGCTCTTGCCAAAGCCGCCGGCGATTTCAGCCAAGCCGGTCAAGGCGTGACCGGCGTGCTCCAGCAAGCAGCCGGGGTTTCTGGCAGCCTGAAGGAGGCCGCAGGCTCTCTATCCTCCTCCTCGAGCGTCCTGAAAGGCGTCATCGACGACCACGCATTGGCGCGCGCAAGTCTGGCTTCCATGATCGAGCAACTGCAAGTCATCGTCGATAGCGCAAGACGCGAAGCCGCGGTCACTTCCGACGTAATTACTCGGATCGAGTCGTCAGCGGAAAAGCTTGGCGGTGCGCAGAAACAAGCGGAAGAATATCTGGCCGGCGTGACGGAAGCCTTGGCCTCGGCCCACGGCGAGTTCTCAGAAGGACTGAGCAAGGTTGTTACGGAGGCTAATGGCGATTTCCACAGAAGCTTATCGAGTGCGACAGGTTTGTTGCGGGACGCTATAGAGGAGCTGGCGGCGACCGTCGACGTCATTCCTTCGGCGCGTTCGGCACCTCAAAAAGAGCGGATTTAATCGTCAATGCGTCATACGCGCACCGTAATCAAACGCGGATCGAAGGGCGAGCCCGAGAAGCCTTTCTGGATCTCGTATGCCGACCTCATGACGGCTCTCATGGTTCTGTTCTTGGTCGTCATGTCGGTCGCGCTTCTCGCCGTCACGAAGACGGCGAGCGAGGTGACGAAAACCGTGACCGAAATCGAACGACAAAAGGCCGAGGCCGAGCGACAGAGGGCCGAACGCGATCTGGATATCAGGAAACTTCTCGAGGAAGTCGAAAAGGCCGCCGACCACTATCCCGGCGTGAAGGTTGACAAGGGGCGTAACATAATCGACTTCGGCGAGAAGGCCCGGTTCGAGAAGGCGAAAAGCATTCTCAATGCCGAGCAGGCTCGCCTCCTGCGCGCATTTACTCCCGAGGTGCTCGCGATCGCTCGCGACGAATTGGGGCAGAAGTGGCTGAAAAGGGTGGTCGTCGAAGGGTTCGCCAGTCCAGAGGGAGACTACCTTTACAACCTCAACCTCAGCCTGCAACGGAGCCAGCGAGTCATCTGCGTGTTATTAGCCAGCCCAGCCCCCGGCGAACGTCAGATGACGGATGCCGAACGCGGCCAGATCCGCGACCTGTTCCTAGTTGGCGGGTATTCTTTCAACGGGGCGAAGTACGACGCAGTCCTTGCGAATTTTGACGAAAGCCGTCGGGTTGAGTTGCGTCTAGAGTTCTTGGGAATCGGCGAACCCCGGCCCGCGATCGATGCGGTCCCTCCTGGAAACTTCGGGAAATGTGCGCTGGAGGGATGATGTCGAGCCTAGCACACCTTCGCATCTCCCTCAGGCAAGCGCACGTGGCTTCCTTGGAATGGCTAGGCTTCGATACGAAGGCCATCGACGCGGAAGTGGAGCGACTTCGAAAATGGATCGGAGGGCGTGGCTCCGACAAGCCTCCCGCAGACATTACTGCCGCCGCCCTGAACGCCTTTTATCGTAGCCAAGAACTTCCAAACCTACGTGAAGCACGTCTCGTTTGCTTCGGCTGTCTGGATGCGGTGCTTCCAGACCGACGCAGGCTGATCGAAGACCCCCAAAGATTTCCTGTGTTGCTCGGTGGAGTAGATGACTATCTGACCGATCCGAGGACCTTCAGGAGCTGCTATCGGGGACTGCTGCGCGGATATTTCGGCTACGACCCCGACAACGGGCATGCCGAGGGAAGGCGAAATTGGGAACTGCTCCGTTCCTATCTTCGCGAACGAACGCCCCATACAATCGCGCCGGGCTGGTCGCCAGAATGGGTGGATGCGCTTCAGGCGAATCCCGCAATTTTCAGCGACAATCCAGGCGATGCTTACGGGCCACGGTTGCTCGTCGACGACGACAAACAATTCAGCCAGATGCAGATGGCGCTCGACATCAACGACGCGTCATGGCTGGTTCGATCCGCTGTCTTGGGGCAGATCGAAGCTTCGACAGTCGGGAACGACGACTCGTTTCGAGCCTGTCTCCCAAAGCTGCTCGACCTACTTGCACGCCACCCCTTGATCACGAACGAGGGCTTGAAAAGGCTGCTGGGGCGTTACAGGGCTTGCACGCAATTGGGCGTGCACCCGCGCCTTCGAGACTTCTCCGTCGCGCACTGGGGCAATCCGTGGCTCTCCGTGAACAAGCCAAAATGGAGCTTGGTCGGCGAAGACGTGCGCAGGATGGTCGTCGACTGGCTCAAACTCGATCTCATCCAGCGGTTTTTTAGCCTGCTCGCAGCGGACGGAACGAACAATACGCGTCGCCTGAAGTTTTGGGAGCGCTACCACGCCAGCATTCACGACATGTATTTCGCGCTTGGAAACACTGCGTTCTATCACACGGGCGCCGATTTCAGGGGGATCAAAAAGAAGATGGAGGGACGCCTCCTGAACCTGCAAAAGGCACGAAGTCGTGACAACAATGCTTTCATTATGTGTATCGGTGAACATGTAGTGGTTGAGTTCGGCCTGACTGGAGACGCCTGTTTCATTTTCCGCCGGGACGAGTTGCCATTTGCACTGACAACCCCTGTCAACGGAGACGGCAGTGGACTCAAGGGGACGCCTTTTCTCGAGCGCATGTTGCACATCGATACGACCATCGAGTCTTGCGAAGACAAGTTTCAAAGCACCATCGCCAAGCTGATGTCCGTCCATCCTGGAGCCCCTATATCGGGCGGCTCCATCCTTGAAACTGCCACGCCGTCGGCGAGCCCCGTGCACGAGGCTACCCGGACGAGGCCGGCGTCGGATGCCAAAAGCCCGCCAACTGCATCCAAATATGTTGGCGGTTCGATCCTTCAAAATCCAGCCGCTCATTTGGCCGATCGTGGTCGAACTCTGGATGAGCTTTGTCGCGAACGAGGACTCGAGGTTCAGGATTTCCGTGGGCAGAACGGAAATCAATGGGTGCTGACCGACGATTCCGACCCTTCCGTCAGCGCGACGCTTCGTTCTTCGGGCTTCACATACAAATCCGGCAAGGGTTGGTGGCGGAAATAGGCGGTCCGATGCTGAACTGGTTCAAAGGCAAATCCACGACGTCGACGACGGGAAAGTCCTCATGGCGCGCATTCGACGGCGAAGGACTGGTCGTAGCCCCTGACGACGCGCGCCTGCCAGCCCACGCCGAGGACCGAAGGAAGATCGAGGCCACAGGCACGGAGGATCTTCTCGCCCAGCTTGACGACGATGGGCTGACCACGGCGCGGGATGGCGCCGTTCTGTTGCCTTGGGAAAACGTGTTCCAACTGTTGAGTGGGCCAGATCATCAGGACTGCCGGCACCTGCTAGGCCTGCCCAACGACAAGCCTTACGTCCCTGCACTACAAAGTCGCGGCACGCTAACCGACAAGGACTTCAGCATAACGACGCCGGTTTGGTTCGATCGGGACGACAAAAGGTTGCCCAACTTCAAAATCGTTGGCGGCGTCGGTTTCGACGGAAAGGAATGGGGTCTGCTCTCAAGGGAAGTATGGGAAACTCTGGAGCTTGTCGGGCGCTTCCAAAGTCGCCCCGAACCCGAGCGGGACCAGATCTCCAATCGCCGACATTGGGGGAAGATCCGACGGGCGGCAGCCGCCGCTAGAGCCCGGCTTGACGGCTTCCTTTTCCAAAACGTGGTTCTCACCCCAGAAAAGCTCGATATCGCTTTGCGCGCAAACGGCGCCGGCGGCGCCCGTGTCGTCGAGGTAATCCCGAGCTTCGAAGGTGCGCCTGACGACTGGCTCAATCAGTTCGACAAACGGCCCGATGTCCCCGACGTTTACAACTTCCCTACGAATGACGGGATTGTTCAAGTTCTGATTTCCCCATCCGTGAAGACCGTTTTGGCCAGCATCAAACGTTTTCCCGGTCGGCGCGTGGCCGGGACGCGGGCCGAAGCGTTCTTGGTCAATCCCTTCGCTGCGCTGGGCGATGCCGCTTCTGAGACGATCGACGAAGCGCAGTTCATCGGCGCCAGAGAGCGGGCAGGATTACTATTCGAGCACTTCAGCGTGCACATAGAGCGCGATGCATTCGCGTACCCGGCGGAGATCGGGCTGCGGATCGAGTCCCCGAAACCGGGCGGAAACGTTGAGAGCGAGACCCGCCTCTTCGTCGACGACCAAGAGGCGGGTCAATTCATCCGTAGCGTTGAAGCGGCGGTGGCAGCCGACCGCCAGCTTTGCGGATGGGACGGATACGATTTCGAGGTCTTGGGAGATACCGAGCAGGAGATCCAACGTCTCAGGGAGGCGCTGGAGGAGCGGCGCGAACCCCGCATCCTCATCAGACATGCCAACGTTTATGATCTGGGTTCGTACTCCCTCCGCATAGAGGGCATCGGCGTCGAGGAACCTTACTATTCTCCTTTCATCGCAAGGAAGGACGATGGCGAAGGATGGCTCCCCGAGAACATCGTCCCCGTCGTTTCTTGGACGCCAGAAGGTGCGGAAGAAGCCGTCGCGGTTCCGATCACCAGCGAGGCCAAGGAACAGATCAAGGCGAAGATCGACGAAGCGAAGGCTAATGGCGAGGACTCGTTCGTTCTCTCGGGCTTCGACAAGCCGATGCCCGTCCATGAGGCGGAAGCCATCCTCAGGACTTTCGAGGAGGTCGACAAGGATGCCCGCACCGGGAAGCTCGATCCCGAAAAGGGGCCGAACGGTCCGGCGCGGCGACCAAGGAAGCAACTGGTCGTCAAGGCCAATATCCAAAGCATCGATTACGACGAAGCCCGCCGCGACGCGTTGCTGGACGTTCCCAACAGTCCGACTTTGCCGGCGGGATTGCGGGAAGGGATCGTCCTCAAGGATCATCAGCTTTCCGGTGTCGCTTGGCTTCAACATCTGTTCGGTAGCGCGCCGGGACATTGCCGGGGTTCGGTTCTCGCGGACGACATGGGTCTCGGAAAGACCCTGCAACTACTCGTTTTCTTGGCAGCAGCCTTCGAGCGCGATCCTAAGCTCCCACCTGCTTTGATCGTGGCCCCGGTGTCTCTCCTAGAGAACTGGGAAAAGGAGGCAAAGAAGTTCCTGCTCCCCGAAGCGTTATCCCTGCTTACCGCGTACGGCGACTCGCTTTTGGGGCTGCGCGTTTCGCGCGACAACATCGACAAGCAACTTCAGGCGGATGGCTTGGTCAGGTTCCTTAAGCCGGGATGGCGGGGCACCGCCAATGTCGTGTTGACGACTTATGAGACTCTACGCGACCTTGAGTTCTCGTTCGCTGCCGAGAAGTGGTCGGTCATGATCTGCGACGAGGCCCAGCGCATCAAGAATCCGAACGCCATGGTGACGCGTGCCGCGAAGAAGCAGAACGTTATCTTCAAGATCGCCTGCACCGGTACGCCGGTGGAAAACACGCTCGCGGATCTATGGTGTCTATTCGATTTTGTGCAGCCTGGACTGCTCGGAGCCCTCAACGACTTCGGGCGGCGCTACCGCCGTCCGATCGAGGCGCAGACGGACGAGGAGAAGGAGCGTGTCGAGGAACTGAGGAGGCTGATCGCACCGCAGATCCTCCGAAGAACAAAGGATCTGCCGGAAATCGCGCGGGAATTGAAAGGGAAAGTGTTTCCGCCGTGCCCAATCCTGCTGTCCACGTATCAGCGCTCGCTTTACGTCAATGCTACGGATTTGTATCAACGCCGTAAAGATCCATCAGTCGTGTCCCCATTTCAGAATTACCTTGGTTTGATCCAATATTTCCGGCAAGTCTGTACCGATCCCAAGCGGATCGGAATGAACGTCTTCAGGCCCGAGCCGCTGAAGAGTTATAGTGAAAAAGCTCCGAAACTCCATTGGTTGCTCACGACGCTCAGGGGGATCGAGAAGAACGACGATGCGGTTGGCAACAAGGTGATCGTCTTTTGCGAATTCAAGGAAATGCAACGTATGTTGCGCCACTATATCGAGATGGAATTCGGCTTCGCGCCGGATATCATCAATGGGGACACCTCCACGTCGATAAAGAACAGCGCCAGTAGGCAAAAGCGTATCGACGCGTTTCAGGCCAAGCCGGGGCTCGGCATCCTGATACTTTCACCGGTTGCCGTCGGTTTCGGCGTCAACATCCAAGAGGCCAACCACGTAATTCATTACACCCGCAACTGGAATCCGGCAAAAGAGGATCAGGCCACGGACAGGGCATATCGTATCGGCCAAACGCGCACGGTCTACGTATATTGCCCGATCGTTTACGCGGACGATTTCACCACCTTCGATGTCAAGCTTGATAGACTGCTGTCGGTCAAGCGCGTCCTTGCAACGGACATGCTCAATGGCTCAGGGGATGTTCAGCCGGGAGAATTCAACTTCTCGGATCTCACTCCCAAGGACGCCAGCGAGGGTTTCCCCAGCGAGATCACGTTGGACGATGTGCTGGGAATGCAGTGGGACTACTTCGAATGTTTGGTCGCCGTGTTATGGCAAAAGCGGGGATACAGGAACGTCTACCGTACTCCCAAACACGACGATGGCGTCGATGTGGTTGCCATCACTGGGTCCGATGGCGACTTGGTTCAATGCAAGACGAGCGGCACCGATGACGCGTCGCTTGGCTGGGATGCCGTCAAGGATGTTGTCACTGGCGAAGCTGCTTATCGCGCGCGCCATCCCGGTGTCGTCTTCCGGAGGATTTGCGTCACTAATCAGTTTTTCAACGGCACGGCTAAGAAGCATGCCGACCTTAACGATGTCGAACTTTTGGACCAGTCGGATGTTTGCGCCTTGCTAAGGGATTTCCCGATCGCGATGCATGACATCGAAAGGCTCCTTTACACGACTTGGCACTAGGAGACGATCGAGATTCTCCCCACGTTCGCCTCGAAGACCGCCCGCGCGAACCCTGGCGGGGTGACGCTGCGGACGCTGGCCCGTTCCTCGGACGGCGGCAGGTCGCGGATGTAGAGGGGCCGGAACGCAGGAATCTCGCGCTTTTCCGGGAAGCGGAAGCCGCCGCCGGCCCAGAGGCAGGTTCTTTTCAGGTAGTCGTCGCGATGACCACTCGGCCAGCCGCCGAATTCATGAGGGTGGAACGAGAAATCCGGCTTGCGCCAGTAGGCTGAGCACGGAGCCTTTGCCCGCGTTCATCAACGCCACGGTGTTGCGCGCCCACACGGGAATGTCGCCGCTGCCGACCCACCTCGACACCGTCTCCCTGGTCGTATCCCTCCGCAGTGGGCCGCCTTTTCAAAATCGAGGGAAGTGTGATGCTGCGCAGCTAAGTCGGCTTTATCAGCGAGGCTAGCTGCACAGCATGGGTCGGATGACATTGATCACGGGCG
>Ga0182012_10000560_pt1 | contig 41266 bp, 33 predicted proteins | sample 612S2SmetaG_FD_120486 | JGI IMG/M metagenome (GOLD analysis project Ga0182012, IMG submission 120486) | Permafrost microbial communities from Stordalen Mire, Sweden - 612S2S metaG | ecosystem: Environmental > Terrestrial > Soil > Wetlands > Permafrost | place: Sweden: Stordalen | collected... | reverse complement strand
GTGAGCCTGGTCTTGTTGAACGCCGCGAGGCTCAAGAGACCCGCGACCAATGCAAGCTTCGCGCACATCGCCCACCCATACGGACTCGTCCACAACGCGGAAGCATGCCCGAGGAGATTCGACAGTACGAAAATCCCCGCGAGCGCCAGGGCTCCCACGACCGCGAGCGCAATCCTCCCGAAGCGCGACGCCGCGGCGCCGGCGCGTCGCGGATCCGCGCATTGGGCGAGAAATGCGAGCGGCCCGAGCGCGCCGATCCAGAAGGCTGCGCACACGACGTGCAGCGCGACACAGGCGACCGTCCATGAATCGCCGGTCGCGTGCGCATGCCCCGTCCAGGCGAACGACATCGCGGCGCACGCGGCGCCCACCGCCGCGAGCGCCGGCGGGCGCCGCGCCGGCAGCGCTGCGCGGACGGCCAGCAACAGACCCGCGATTCGCGTGATCACCGCGGTGTCCTCGCCGGAACGCCACACCATATGGATGAGTTTACGGTCGATCATGCCCGACGCGTCGCCCGCCAGGGATCCCGCGGTCAACAGGATGCGCAGCGCGCTCAACACGACGGCGGCGGCGACCCAGATCTCGATTCGCCGGCCGATCGCGCGGCGCTCGTCATCCCCCAGCAGAGCGCCGCTGTAGCAGAGGAAGAAACCGCCCCCCGCGGCCGCGAACGTGGCCTCATAGAGCGCCGTCTTCACGATTACGGCGCAGACGTCCCAAACGCCGATGTCCAACGAGCTACGGCTTGATCACGAACGAGAACGTGCCCTTGACCACATGGCCGTCGTCGACGGTCAGTGCGCTCCATTTCACCTGATAAGTCCCGGGAGCGAGCGGCGGCAGCGGCACTGCGACATGCGCGGCGGATGCGCCGGCATCGTAAGGCACGGAGATGTCCTTTCCGCCGGAGGACACCTTGAGCACGGCGAGCTTCACGCTTTCGTTGAAATCCAGGGCCAGCACTTTGGGCGCAGCCGCAAGCTCCGCACCGGAAGCGGGCGAGGTGCTCAGCAATTTTGCGTGCGCCAGCGCCGCGAGCGGAAAAATCAGGACGGCGGCGGCCGTCGCCAGCCGGAATCGTTTCGTCATGGCCAACTCCTTGGATAGGGAACGCAGTTCTCAAGCCTAGCCGAGAATGGCCTGTGAGGGGTGTATTGTCGCGACGCCGGTGGTATGTTTTGCAGCACGATGCGGCTACCACGCACCCTCTCGTTGATCCTGGCGCTGATGCTGGCGGCGGCGCTTCCGCTGCGCGGCTATGCCGCGATGGCGCAATGCGCGGGATCCGCGCCTGCGGGACTCCATGCCGGACACCACGCCCATTGCATCGAGGGTGCGGGATCGGGATCCACGCATGCGAACGGCTGCAGCGATTGCTGTAGCGCCGCCTCGGCGTCGACGCCTCCTCGATGGGCGGCGCCTCCGGCGCCGCCCGGACAGATCATCGCGCCTGCTTTCGCCCCCCCTCCCACCCTCGCCCCGGACCGGCTCGACCGCCCCCCGCGCCCGCGCCGCTGATCCCGGTGCGCTCGGCGTCCGCCGCGCGCCCGTATCAGGGTGGGGTCATCGCCGCTGCGGCATTGCGCCGCGAACGACAAGCGAGGGTTGTCATGGCTTACAACGGCATTTTGAGTTTCGGTATTGCGGGCCTGTGTGCGCTAGGCGTCATGGGCTGCGCGCAGTTCTCCCGCGACGGGGGATTCGACGAGGTCGCGCGTGCGAGCCGGTTGCAGATCGGCACAGAAGTGCGCTGGGCACGTACGCCCGAGGAGCGCGCCAAATCCGATCTGCAGATCGCCGATCTTCTGCAGCACCCGCTGTCGGTGAACGATGCGGTGCAGATCGCGTTGCTCGGGAACGCGGCGCTGCAGGCCTCGTTCCAAGAGCTTGGGATCTCCGAGGCCGACCTGGTCCAGTCCGGACGGCTGCCGAATCCCGGTTTCACCTTCCGCCACGCGGCTTCCGGGGGCGTATACGACATCGAGGAGACGTTGAGCGTGAACGTCGTCGCGCTGTTGAGCGCCCCGGCGCGGCACCGGATGCAAGAGCGCCGCTTTCAGGAAACGCAGCAGGCGGTGACGCTCGAAGTCGTGCAATTGGCCGAGCACACGCGCGAGGCTTATTACACTGCACTCGCCGCGAGCGAGTCCGTGCGCTATCGGGAACAGGTACAGGCGGCGGCCGAAGCCGGCGCCGAGCTCGCCCGCAGAATGCGCGCGGCTGGAAACTGGAACCGGCTGGACGAGGCGCACGAGCGCGGCTTCTATGACGACGCGTCGTTGAATCTGGAGCGCGCCCGGTTGGGAGAGACCGTGGCACGCGAGAACCTGGCGCGGTTGCTCGCGCTCGGCTCGGAATCCGCAAACTTCCGGCTCGTTGATCGGCTGCCGGAGTTGCCGGCCGCCCTCGAGCAGACGCCGGACTTCGAGAAGACCGCGCTCGCCGGGCGCATCGATCTTGAGCTGATGCGCGCCCGGATCGATGCGTTGGCGGCGAATCTTCATCTGACCCGCGCGACGCGCGTCATCGACGTGCTCGAGGCGGGCCCGACCCGCATCAAGCAGGGGCCGGGCTCCGACCCGTACGAAACCGGCTACGAGGTGAGCCTGCAGATACCCCTCTTCGACACCGGCGAGGCGCGCGTGAGGAGGGCCGGGGCCATTTATGCAAAGGCCCTGGAGGAATTCAGGCAGGCCGCCATCGATGCCCGCACCGAGGTCCACGCGGCGTACGCACGCTATCGCGCCTCGCACGCGATCGCCCTGCGGGAACGCGACGAGGTGCTGCCGCTGCGCCAGTCGATCTCGCGCGAAGACATCAAGCTCTATAACGCATCCCAGCTGAGCGTGTTCGATTTGCTCGCCGACGCGCGCCTGCAGAGCGCGGGCGTCGACGATTTCATCCAGAGCGTCAGGGATTTTTGGATCGCCAAGTCGGCGCTCGACGCGGCGCTGATCGCGCCACCCTTGCAACCATCAGCCGGGGAAAAATCATGGTGACTCGTCGACATCTGTTCGGCGGCATGGGCGCCGCCATTGCCTCGGCCACGGTCGCCCGGGCGGCGCTCGCCGCCCTTCCGCAGATCGCCGCGAGCGACGGCGCGAGCATGCGGCAGCCCCTCACGCCGCCCACCGGAAGGCCCTACCGGCCGGTCGCGACGCTCAACGGCTGGACGCTTCCCTGGCGCATGCGCAACGGCATCAAGGAGTTCCATCTGGTGGCCGAGCCCGTCGTGCGCGAGATCGCGCCCGGCATGAAGGCGAATCTCTGGGGCTACAACGGGCAGTCGCCGGGCCCCACCATCGAGGTGGTGGAGGGCGACCGGGTGCGCATCTTCGTCACCAACCGGCTGCCCGAGGCGACCAGCATCCATTGGCACGGCCAACGCCTGCCCAACGGCATGGACGGCGTCGCCGGCCTCACTCAACCGGCGATCAAGCCTGGTCAGACTTTCGTCTACGAATTCCGCGCGCAACGCGCCGGCACGTTCATGTACCACCCGCACGCGGACGAAACCACGCAGATCGCGATGGGATTGATGGGGTCCTGGGTCACACACCCGGCGGACCCCGCATCGATGCCGGTGGACCGCGACTACGTGTTTCTGCTGAACGCCTACGACATCGGCCCCGGCAGCTCCACGCCCAAGGTCAGCACCATGCTCGACTTCAATCTCTGGACCTTCAACAGCCGCGCCTATCCCGGAATCGATCCGATGGTGGCGAGGCTCGGGGAGCGCGTGCGCATCCGAATCGGGAACCTCACCATGACCAACCATCCCATTCACCTGCACGGTCACGAATTCGAGGTGGCGGGCACCGACGGCGGTTGGATCCCGCCCGCCGCGCGCTGGCCCGAGGTCACCACGGACATCGCCGTCGGCCAGATGCGCGCCATCGAGGTCGTGGCGGCCGCACCGGGCGACTGGGCCTTTCATTGCCACAAGAGCCATCACACCATGAACGGCATGAGCCACAACGTCCCCAACACGCTGGGTGTGGACGATTCCGACCTCGCCGGGAAGATCACGGCGCTCGTGCCGGACTACATGGGCGTGGACGCCAATCGCTCGATGGCCGACATGCAGATGTCCATGCCGATGCCGGAGAACACGCTCGGGATGATGTCGGGCGAGGGCCCGTACGGAAACATCGACATGGGCGGCATGTTCACGGTGCTCAAGGTTCGCAAGGAGCTCGCGCCGGGCGATTACCGCGACCCCGGTTGGTATCATGCGCCGAAGGGCAGCGTCGCCTGGTTGTGGGAGGGCGAGCCGCCCCCGGTGACCCGCTGACGGGCCGGTACGTTCACCGGGGAAGCTTCGACTCGTCCAGGGGATAGAACTCCGACGCCGGCGTCGCCCGCAGGAAATCCCCGATCGCGGTCGATACCGGCTTCGAGGTCGTATCCGTGGGGCTTCGGGTCAACGGCATCGTGCGGCGGAATGCCGCCCACGCGGCCGTGACCGGCGCTCCGAAGGCGCGCTGGCCATCCTGCCGCTTGCGCGCGTCCAGCCAGAGACTCCCCTCGAGCAGGTCGTAGCCCAAGAGATCGATAGTGGCGGCAACGGCCTGTCGGGCGCGCTGCACTTTGATGCGGGTCTGGGCCTGAAGATCCTCCACCGTGGCGACGATGGCGCTCCCCGAGGGCGCGATCGGACTCATCAGGCTCTGGACCTCCTGCTCGAGATCCACGGTCGCGTAATCGGTGAACGCATGGTCCGCCTCCGGCAGCACGTCCGCAAGAAGGGCGCCGGTGAAGAAGGGGTTGTTGAATCGCTCGATGCGCTGCGCCACCGCGATGTCCATGTTGCCCAGCGCGATCACGAAGTCCTCGATCCGATTGGCCATCGGATAGGGATCCCAGTTGGCGTTCGAGACGATGTAGCCATGCTGTCCGTTGCTGTGCGGGCCGCCTTTCACGTAGAAGCGCATCAGCTGCGGCGTCGCGAGCTCCGGTGAATCGCCGGGACTCAGGCCGACCGCCACCGCGGGATTGTGGTCCGAGGAATTCGCCTGCAGCGTGACCGCAGCCTCGAGGCCGCCCCAAGACTCCCACGCCGACGCCTGGCGGATGGACGAAGCACGCAGGCTCTCCGGATCCTGGATGATCCGGTGGGCATCGTCGCCGAACAGATAGCTGCCCTTCAGCATGTCGAGGATCCGCGCCGCATGCCAGTTCAACCAGGGCTCCGGGCGGTCGCGCTGCACGGCGAGGCTCAGCGGCGTGACGCTCGAGTTCATCCCGTTCAGGTCGATGGCGTAGATGACATCCGCCCATTCGAGGGCGGCGCGCGCGTCGCACACCAGGAGCGCGGCCTGGCCGGTCGCGTACGCGTTGCTGCTCGTCAACGCGTTGTCGTCGGCCGCGAAGGGCCTGATGGGCGACAAGCCCGCGCGCTTGAGCGCGTCGCCCGCGGCCATCCGCACGCCCCCTAGATAGACGTCGCCCGCACCCACCATCGCCGCGCCCACGTTGCCCAGCGGGGTAAGATCCCCTTCGCCCAGGGTGCCGCGGGACTGCACCACCGGCGTGATGCGCTTGTTCAATAAATCGAGCAGCATTTGCGCCAGCTGCGGGCTCGGCGCGTTATAGGTCATGGCGTTGGCGCGCACCACCATCATCGCGCGCACGATCTCCTCGTCGCCCACTTCCGGACCGGTTCCCCGCAACGCGCCGTCGCGAAACGCCGCCATCTGAGTCTTTTCGATCAACGCGCGATTCTTGGAGGACATCGGATCGCCGTCGAACATGACGGTCTCGCGCTGTTCTCCCGCCCCGCGGTTGAACCAGTAAACCGGCACGCCTTCGGCAGCCGCCTCGAGCAGCAAGCCGTAGTTGTCGGCCTCGCGCCGGCGCGCCTCGCTTCCGAGCTCGACCTTCGCGCCGTGCCGCGCGACCGCAACGATTTCCTCGATGGTCAGGGTTCGGCCGGTCAAAGTGACCGTCCGGTCGCTCATGTTCGCAACGATCGGCGTGTAGGCCGTGGCAGCCGGGGCGATACGCGCCATCACGGCCGACAAGGCACAGAGCAGGACCAATCCCGCGTGTCGGGCGAAAGCCGCGCTCATCGACTCAACCTCCGCGCCGGCCGTCGCGCAGGCGATCGGTCCCGTAGACGAACAGGAAGTTTCCCAATATGGCGATCGCGAACAGCGCCAGCGATGCGGGCAATACCTCAACCACCTTGTGCAAGCCCAGCCAATCCACCGGTGCGTCGAGCCAATGCGACAGCCTCGCCAATCGGCTGGTCGAGTCGTCGGGAATCTGCATGCGATTCAGCACGGCGCGAACGCCGTCGCCAATGCTGACGTGGGTCCATTCTCCCTCCTTGAACCAGTCGTAGGTCTGCAGGCCGACGAGGCTCAGAAAGGCCGCGAGGCACCCGTAGCCGACGATCCCGCCGAGCAGGGTCAGGATGCGCCAGGTGGATTCGCGTCGGTTCATGGCGCCGCACCGGCGGCGGCGGGACAGCCCTTGACCTCGAGGCGCACGATGCGGCCGGAGTCCGCCTCCAAATCCGAGGGCTTCAGCACACTGTCCGTGGCTTTGAGGTCGATGTCGATCCAGTACACGTCCCCGGTTCGCTTCCGATCGGCAATGCCGGGATTGAATCCCAGGGCCTGCGCCTGCGAAATCCGCGCTTGAGCCCGCTTCGAGTCGCTGAACAGGCCGAGCGACAGGACGGATCCTTCATTGGGGCCCGGCATTTCCAGTGCATCGTCGATGCCTCCGGCCTTGAGTTTCGCCTGCATTTGATCGCCGCTCCGGGAGGGAGTGATGGGCAGATAGACCCACACTCCCGCCCACACCTCGCCCTCGGCCACCCGTTGCCTCGGATCATAGCCCCCGCTGCGCAGCGTAGAGGCCGCGTGCGCGGCCTCGGCCACGTCCCGGAACGGGCCCACGCTGATGCAACGCTTCACATCGGTCAACAGGACTCCGCCTCCTTCGGACGAGGATGCCGGAGCCGCGGCTGGCGCCTCCGTCCCGCCGCTCGCCCCCGCAATCCCGGCCGCCGTCTTGCCGCCGGCGGCGGCGGCCTCGGCGGGCGGGCGCGTGGCGGCGGCCGAGGTCTCGGAGGCGAGTTTCAAGCTGACGCCCGACGCCGGGCCCGGTGCCGATGCCGCGGCTCCGTCGCCGATTCCGCGCGTCCAGAGGAAATATCCGATATTGGCGAGCGCGAGGCACACCACGATGCTTTTAAGGATAGTCACCCGTCACCTTCATTCAAGCGCAGACTCACCTCGCCCGACACGTGTCGTTGCAGCTGGCCCCGGACCTCCAGCAGCAGCGCCCCATCCCGGTCCACCCCCCGAGCCGTCCCCTCGACCGAGCCGTCTCCCGCGACCACGCGCGCCTGCCGGCCGGCCAGCGCATCGAGCATCGCCCATTCCTGGCGGAAGGCGGCGAATCCGCTTCGTTCGAACTCATCCAGCATACCCAAAAGTTGCTCCAAAAGAGCTGCCGCCAGGACATTCCGGGACAACGGCTCCGGGCACGCATCCGAGATCGCGGCGACACGCACGCCCGTGGACTCGATGGCGCGCCGCGCGCCGGCCGACAGCGACACATTGAGCCCGACGCCGATCACGACGTGAGCCGGACCTCCGGCCTCCGTGCGCAGCTCGACCAGAATTCCGCCGACCTTGCGGTCGTCCAGCCAGATGTCGTTTGGCCATTTCAGCCGGATACGCTTCGCGCCGAGCCGCTCCAAGCCGCGGGAAACCGCCACGCCCACCGCGAGGCTCAAGGTCGGAGCCACCGTCGTGGCACCTGCGAATGACCATCCGAGGGACAGGGCCAAGCCTGCGCCGAACGGGCAGATCCACCGTCGCCCGCGGCGGCCGCGCCCGGCGTGCTGCAGTTCGCTCGAGCACACATCCGCGGAACGCGACGGAGGCGGCGTGAGTTGCAGCAGGTGCGTGTTGGTGGAATCGACGTCGAACAAGACGTCCAGACGATGGATCCTCGAACGCGCCTCCTCGCAGAGCGCACTGCGGATCCTGGCGGGATCCAACAGCTCCACCGACGCCGCCAAACGATAGCTTTGGCGGCCGACCGCGTCGATGTCGACGCCCTCCCCGCGCAGTTTCCGGACGAGCTTGCTGATCTCGCCGCGGCTGGTGTGGAGTTCGCTCGCAAGACGGGCGGTGGGGCATATCTCGCCATCCGCCAGGAGCGTCAACAGCGCCCGCGCATCTACACGGTTCGGGAGCGAAACAGCCATAGCTTCTGCACGCGGTGCTCCTGCCCGGAGGCCATGCGCGCGATATTGGCCCGATGGGTGAAGATCACGAACAGCTCGACCACCGCGCAAAACGTGAGGAGCGGCTGGTTACCCGGTTCGGTCACATAGACGAAGCCGACGAGCGCCGCGCCGGCAAGCATGCTGGCAAGACCCACGTAGCCGGTGAGCAGCAGCACCGTGAGCCACGCGATGCACACCGGCAGGAGCAGCCTCGGCTGGAGCGCTCCGATGACTCCCACCATGGTCGCGACGCCCTTGCCGCCGCGAAACGAGAACCATACGGGATAGACGTGGCCCAGGATCACGGCCAGGGCGCACGCCAGGGTGATCCACTCGCGCGACACCGCGGGATCGGAGGGGGGCCAGGCCGCGCCCGGCAGATAGAGCACCGCGAGCACTCCCTTGCCCGCATCGATCAACAGCACCGCCAGCCCGAACAGCTTTCCTTGCGTGCGCAACGCGTTCGTCGCTCCGGCGTTGCCGCTGCCCAGGCGTCGAATGTCGACTCCGCGCAGGCGCCCGAGGATCAGGCTGCCGAGCAGCGAGCCGAGAAGATAGGCCATCAGGCTTTTGACGCCGAGTTCCAGCATGCAGGGGCGCCTACTTGCGGCGCGGCAGGTGGATTTCCGCCAGCATGCAGCGCACGCCGCCGCCCCCGTGGCGCTCGATCACGGGAATATCCGCCGCCACGATGCGGCCGTGTCTTTCGAGTGCGCGGCGCTGCCCCGGGGCGAAGCTTTCCCAGGCAGTGGTCGACAGCGCGATCGTGTGGGAGCCGGGGGGAGCCAGCTCCAGCAGGTTGCCCGCAAACGCCTGCAGTTGCGCGAATCCGATCTCGATGATTTCGCGGCCGCCCGACTCGAGCGTCGAATACACCGCCGCGCGCCGATTGCGGTCGGCGATCGACTCACCGCACACCACCGCGAAGCCGGTCCCGATCGCCATCATCACATTGGTGTGATACACCGATCTTCCCGCACCGTCGGTGGCTTCGAAGGTGACCACATCGTAGTCGAGTTGCTGGGCGAAATCGCCCAGGACATCGAGATCGGTGCGCGCCGAGACGTTCGCGTAGGCGATGTGACGCACGCGATCGAGCACGAGGCTCCCCGTGCCTTCGAGATACTGTCCGCGAGTCTCGCGGTCGGAGAGGTCCACCGTTCTCGTGGTGCGGAATCCGCCGGCGCCGAAGACTTCACCGAGGACGTCGTCGCGGCGCTCGAGGCGGCGGTTCGGCGCCAGCATCGGATACAGCACGACGGTGCCGTCGGCGTGAAAGCTGACCCAGTTGTTGGGGAATATCGCGTCCGGCTTGACCGGCGCCCGCGTGTCCTCTGCGACGATCACGGTCACTCCGGACCGCTCGAGCGACTCGGCCAGCCGGTCGAATTCCCGCAAGGCGAGGGCCTGGATGTCCGCGCCATCGTGCGACGCCGGCGTCGCCGCGGAATGCTCCGGGGCGTGTTGGAACGCGTTGCTCGCGGCGGTTTCCTGGTTGAAGCCGAAGTTCGCCGGCCGGATCATCAGTACCGCCGATGCGCTCTGGCGTTCGGTGCCTGGCGGCTCTAGGCGCGGTTCTGGGGGGAGCAAGGTGGTGGCCATCGCGTTAAACTATCCCAATCCGCCGCACGGTCAATGCCCGGGGAAGCGATGCGCTCGCTCATCCCCGGCTGCCCGGGGGCTTTTTCGACGAGGGGAGTGGGTAAATTGCGATTTGCGATCGCCAGCGCCGGGTTGGTGCTCACGATGACCGCCGCCGGGCTCTCGATCGCGGCGGCGCCGGGAGCGCGCAAACCCGAACCGCCGCCCCCTGCGCCGAGACCCGAGGGCACCTATCCGTTCAGTTTCGACGTGCTTCTGGCCGACGCCAAGCGGCTTGCGGCGAAGCCGTACACGCCGCGCTCGAGCGCCCTGTCCGCCGACCTCGACAAATTGAGTCCGGAGCAATACCACGCCATCCTTTTCGACCGTAACGCCGCAATCTGGCGCCAGGAGGGGTTGCCGTTTCGCCTCGAGCTGTTGCGCGCCGGCTTCAATCAACGGACGGCTCCGGTCACGGTGTCCACGGTCGAAGCGGGATTGGCGAAGGACTTGATCGCGACTCCCGCGATGTTCGCCATGGGCGCGGTCGCGCAGCATGCCGGTGGCCAGGTGTCGCTGCCGCTGTCCGGGTTCCGCCTCGTCGGCCACATCAACTCCAAGAAGGTGTGGGATGAGTTTCTGGTGTTTCAGGGCGCGAGCTACTTTCGCGCCGTGGCGAAAAATCTGCTGTACGGCCTGTCGGCCCGCGGGTTGGCCATCAACACGGCCGAGGGCGCGGGCGAGGAGTTCCCCGCGTTCACGCACTTCTGGATCGAGCGCCCGTCGCCGCGCGCCGAATCGGTCGTGATCGACGCGCTGCTCGAGAGCGACTCCACCACCGGTGCATACCGTTTCACCGTGACCCCGGGCGTGGACACCGTCATGGACGTCGAATTCACCTTGTTTCCGCGCACGGACGTCCGCGTCGTGGGCATCGCGCCGCTCACCTCCATGTTCCTGTTCGACGAGACCAATCGAGGCCGCCTCGACGATTACCGGCCGGAAGTTCATGACTCGGACGGATTGCAGATCACGTCGGATTCGGGTGAACACATATTCCGCCAGCTCGCGAACCCCACCAAGCTCGAGGTGTCGACCTTCACCACGCATCCCCCGCAGGGTTTTGGTCTGGTGCAGCGCTCCCGCGATCAGAGTGACTTCCAGGATTTCGACAACTTGTACGAACGGCGGCCGAGCGCCTGGGTGGAGCCGAAGGGCGACTGGGGGCCCGGCGGGGTCGAACTGGTCGAGATCCCGTCGGGGCGTGAAAGCAACGACAACATCGTCGCCTTCTGGCGGCCCGCGCAGGGACTGCAGGCCGGACATCCGGTGAGCTTTGCATACAAGCTCACCTGGCTGGCGGAACCGGCGCTCCCGAAGGGCATGGGAGAGGTGGTTGCCACCCGATCCGGTGCAAGCCTCGACGGCAAGCGCCGCGTCTTCATCCTGGACATCGTCGGCGCGGGCGACAAAACCGAGGGCTTGAGGGTCGATCTCGGTGCCTCGGCGGGCAAGATTTCCAATGTCTCGTTGGTGTCGAACAGCGCCCTTCATGGCCTTCGCGCCAGTTTCGAGCTGGATCCGAGCAATGCCGACCTGATCGAGCTGCGCCTGCGAATCCTGCGCGGCGACGCTCCCGTCACCGAAACATGGCTGTACCGATGGACCTCCATCTGAGCTCGGCGGCATGCGTGGCCCCTGCCGAGTCCTCGGGCGGGATGCCGCCGGAGAGCCGGGTCAGCATGCCGTCCCAGGATCTGCGCTTTTCGCGGCGCCATCTGGTTCCGGCCCACCCGTCGGCGGCCGAGATATTTGCACGCATCATCCTGGTCGCGACCTCGATCGGGGTGACGGTCTACGGCGTCTACCAGATGCTTCAGGTGGTGCGGTTCGCCAGCATGACCTGGCTGCAGGGCCTGATGATTTTCTTCTTTGCGATATCGCTCGCCTGGATCGCATTCGCGGCCGGGTCGGTGCTCGCCGGCGCATCCAAACGCCGCGATCCGAGCCCCTCGCCGGGCGAGGGCATGGGCGGTACGCTGACGGCGCTGGTGATGCCGATCTACAACGAGGATCCGACGCGCACCACCGCGGCGCTGCAGGCGATGGCCGAGGCCCTGGGTCAACTGGGTGCGCAGCAGGCGTTCGAGATCGTTGTCCTGTCCGACTCCACGAATGCGGATGCGTGGGTGCGGGAGACCGTGGCGATCGACGGCCTGCGGCGCTCGCTCATCTCGGTGATGCCGGTGTGGTACCGGCGGCGCTGGCGCAACGTCGCGCGCAAGTCCGGGAACGTCGAGGATTTCGTCAGCCGCTGGGGAGGACGCTACGACCACATGATCGTGCTCGACGCCGACAGCCTGATCGATGCCTCGACGCTCATGCGGCTCGTGCAGATGATGCACGCGGATCCGGCGCTCGGCATTCTGCAGACCGCGCCGCAGCTGATCGGCGCGCGCAGCTTTTTCGGCCGCCTGCAGCAGTTTGCCGCCTGCGCCTACGGGCCGGTCATCACGCGCGGGCTGGCGGCCTGGTCGGGTGACAGCGGCAACTACTGGGGGCACAACGCCATCATCCGCGTGCGGGCATTCGCCGACTGTTGCGGCTTGCCGGAGCTCGAGGGCCGCAAGCCCTTCGGGGGCCACGTGCTGTCGCACGATTTCGTGGAGGCTGCGCTCATGCGGCGTGCCGGATGGAAGGTGCGGATGGCGACCGACTGCGGCGGCTCCTGGGAGGAATCGCCCCCGTCACTCATCGATGTGGCCATCCGTGACCGGCGCTGGGCGCAGGGCAACCTGCAGCACATGAAGATCATCGGCGCCTCCGGTTTGTCCTTCGCGAGCCGGCTGCATCTCGGCATCGGCATCATGAGCTACCTCTCCTCCCCGCTCTGGCTGTTGATGCTCGGCATCGGATTCGCGCTCGCCGTGCAGTCGCATTTGATCCGACCGGAATATTTCAATCACGATTTCCAGATGTTTCCGACCTGGCCCCGCTTCGACGTGGAGCTCATGATGGCGCTGTTCTGGTTCAGCATGGTCGTGCTGCTGATTCCGAAGATGCTCGGCCTGATCTGCGCGCTGACCTCGAGAAGGCTCCGGCGCGGAGGCGGCGGCGTGATCGGCATCGGCGCGAGCTTCCTGTTCGAGGTCGTCTTTTCCGCGCTCTACGCGCCGGTGATGATGATGCTGCAAAGCCGCCATGTCTTCGAGGTGTTCCTCGGCCGCGATTCCGGCTGGAACCCGCAGAGGCGGGACGGCGGCGGGACGAGTTGGGGCGATGCCTGGCATTTCCACAGGCGCGACATGCTGCTCGCCGCCATGGCGGCGGCGATTTTCTGGTTTCTGTCGCCCGCCTTGCTTGCCTGGGTATCGCCCGCGCTCCTCGGCCTTCTGCTGTCGGTGCCGCTGTCGCGCGCGAGCGGCAGCGAATGGCTCGGCAATGCGCTTGCAAAGGTCGCGCTGCTGCGCACGCCGGAAGAGCTCGAGGTGCCCTCGCTGATGGCGCGGCGCGCGGAACTGATCGCGACCGCGCGCATCCTTCCCAACGACGGCCTCAAGTTCCTGGCGCGAAACCGCGAAGCGCGGATGGCGCACATCGAAGGCAACCTTCCCCGCCCCGTCGACCCGCCGGGCCGCCCCGACCCGGATGCTTTTACCGCGCAGCAAAAGCTCATCGATGCCCGCTCCCTGGAGGAGGCGCTCGGATGGCTGACACGCGTGGAGCGGGTCGAGGTCGCCGGCAGCGCCCGGCTCCTCAACCAGCTCGCGCAGCTGCCCGACGCACAGCCCCCCACTTTGTTGATCTGAAGGACTGCAAGCACATGACCGATCGTCGCTCGCTATTGAGACTGGCTCTGGGATTCGCGGGCGGACAGCTCCTGCGCGCCGCCGGCGCGGACGCCGCCGCACAGCAGGGCCCCGCGGCCGCGCCCCCCGCGGCGCAGGCATTCGACTTTGCGTGGCTCAAGGGCCAGGCGCATTGGCTCGCCAGCAACGCCTTTCAGCCGTCGAAGGACTCGCTTCCGCCGGCGATGGGAAAACTGGGTTACGATCAATATCAGTCCATCCGGTTCCGCGGCGACCACGCGCTCTGGGCGGATGCGGGACTCGCCTTCCGCCTGCAGTTCTTCCACGTGGGCCGCAATTTCACCGAGCCCGTCCATATGTACGAAGTCGTCGACGGTCAGGCGCGCGAAATCGTCTACGATCCGGCGATGTTCGAGTGGGACAAGAGCGGCGTCGACCCCGCCCTCATGAAGGACCGTGCGGGTTTCGCGGGATTCCGGGTGCAATTCATCACCGACTGGCGGGATGACGTGGCGGCGTTCCTCGGCGCGAGCTACTTCCGTGCGGTCGGCGGCGACACGCGCCAATACGGCCTTTCGGCGAGGGCGCTCGCGGTCGACACCGCGTTTCCGCGCCCGGAGGAGTTTCCGCGCTTCACCTCATTCTGGTTCGAGCGGCCCGCCAAGGATTCCGGCACGCTGACTCTGTACGCGCTGCTCGACTCGCCGAGCATCGCGGGCGCGCTGCGCTTCCAGATCACCCCCGGCGGCACTCAGATCATGAACATCGACACGGCGTACTACCCGCGCAAGCCGATCGAGCGGCTTGGGATCGCGCCCCTCACCAGCATGTTCTTCTACGGCGAGAACGACCGGCGCGTGGCGAATGATTGGCGGCCGGAGATTCACGACTCGGACGGTCTTTCCATGTGGACCGGCGCGGGCGAGTGGATATGGCGTCCGCTGGTCAACCCTCCGCAGCTGCATCTGAATTCCTACTTCGACGACAACCCGCGGGGATTCGGCCTGCTCCAGCGGGACCGCAACTTCGATCACTACCAGGACGACGGCGTGTACTACGACCGGCGGCCGAGCCTCTGGGTGGAGCCCAAGTCCGGACCGAACGGCGGCTGGGGCAAGGGCGCGGTGCAGCTCGTTGAAATCCCGACCGTCGATGAAACCTTCGACAACATCGTCGCCTTCTGGAATCCGGCGGACAAGCCCAAGCCCGGGCAGGAATTGCTGTTCGGTTACCGCCTGTACTGGGGCACCAAGATTCCCTATTCGTCGCCGCTCGGGCAAACGATCGCCACGCGCACCGGTATCGGCGGCACCGTCGGCGTCAAGCGCCAGTACTACTCGTGGCATTTCGCCGTCGATTTCGCCGGCGGCGAGCTCGGCGCGCTGCCCAAGGATTCCGCCGTGGAGGCGGTGATCACGAGCTCGCGGGGCACCACCGAACACGTCACGGCGCATTTCGTTGCGGAGTTCGCCGGATACCGCGCGCTGTTCGATGTGCGGCCGCCGGAGGACTCCGTCGAGCCCATCGATTTGCGGCTCTATCTGCGCATCGATGGCCGGCCCCTCACCGAGACATGGATCTATCAGTGGACGCCGCCTTCCTTGAAGGATCGCAAGCTCGCCATCCAGTGACCGCTCGGGGGGATGTGCGCGCGCTGCGGCGCGCGCTTCGGTCCCCGCGCTATTTGGGCCGCAGCACGAGGCTCTTGAGCCGCTGCGTATCGCCGGTCGCGCGCCGCAGATCGGCCTCGCGCTTGAGGAACGGCTGCGCCGCGCGCGGATCGAGGATGGCCAGCCGGTATTCCTGCAGCTGCTGCTTGAGGAGCGGCAGCAACGCGCGCTGCGACTCCGCCTCGTTCGAACCGGCAATCAGGCAGACGCAGTACAAATCGAAATACTCGGCGTAAAGTTCCTCGTAGCGCTGCATCGGATCGAGGAATGCCGGATCCCGCACCACTTCCGTTCCAAGGTGACTGGTGCACAGATGGCTGCACGCCTTGCGCAGATACGCGCCATGCTCGGAAATGACCGCCGCTTCGTAGCTTCGGCCCGGACGAAAGTGCGCGATCACGCGTTGCCTGAGCCGGCCGCGCACCGAGCCTTGACGCAGATAGTGGAACAGCGCCTTTCCATGCAGCAGCCTCAAGGTGGTCTGTTTGAGTTCCCCGACTTGCATGCGCGCGCCACAGTCGGCGAGCTTGCGCATGAGATTGGAATGTTCGCGCTCCCAGAGGCCCCACGCCTGCGGGTTCTCGAGGACGCGGTGGGCGATCAATTGCTCGCCCGCATCGGTGCTCGCGAGCGCCGCTTGCACGCGGTCAGTCGATTCGCGCATGAGGCGCGCATGACTGATCGCGTGATGCAACATAATCTTTCCCTCCTCACGCTACACTCTGGCAAATGAACCGAGTAGTCAACCGTAGCCAACAGGAGACAACCGGGGAGAAATGTAGGACAGCGCCAGGAGCGGGCGGTTAGGTCAGGGCAGGAGCGCGATCGGCCGCTTAGTGCACTGCGATTCCGGCGGCGCCGTCAGCCGCAGGCTCTCAATAGCTGCGGGACAGCAACCAGTGAGCCAGCGAACGAAGCGGCGCGGCGCGCTCGCCGAAGGGAACCAGCGCTTCTAGCGCCTGGTTGTGCAGGAGATGCACGCGCTCCTGCGAGGCTTCGATGCCGATGACCGTGGGGTGCGTCGGCTTGGCGTGCTCGCGGTCGGCGCCGGTGGCCTTGCCGAGCGTCGATACGTCGCCCAGCACGTCGAGAAGGTCGTCCTGAATTTGAAATGCCAGGCCGATCGCCGCGGCAAACCGGGCGAGCGCCTCATAGCGCGCGGGCGGCAGATCGGGCGCGCAGGCGGCCGCCATCAGCACGCTCGCGCTGATGATGGCGCCGGTTTTGCGGGCATGCATGTCCTCGACCGCCGCGACATCGAGCTTTCTGCCCTGCACCTCGAGATCGATCGCCTGTCCGCCGGCCATGCCGAACGTCCCGCTCGCCTCGCTCAACATGTCGATCAACCGCAGGCGCACGGCGGGTGCCTGGGGGAGCGACGCATCGCGGGCGAGCAATTGGAAGGCCAGCGGTTGCAACGCATCACCGACCAGAATTGCGGTCGCCTCGTCAAAGGCCTTGTGGCAGGTCGGACGCCCGCGCCGCAGGTCATCGTCGTCCATGGCGGGCAGATCGTCATGCACCAGCGAATACACGTGAATCAGTTCGATGGCGCAGGCGACGGCTTCCACCTGACCCTCCGAGAGGCCGACGGCATGCGCGGTCGCGAAGGTGAGCGCAGGCCTGATCCGCTTGCCCCCGCCGAGCACGCTGTAGCGCATGGCCTCATGCAGCCGAGCAGGAGTTTCCGTCGCCGCGGGCAGGCGGCGGTCGAGGGCGCGCTCCATCTGGACACGCCAAACCTCGAGTTGCTTCGCGAAAGCCCCGTCGTCCTCCGAAGGAGACCGGGCCGGGGCGCGACGATCGGCTGCGTTGCTCACGGGCGGTGCCAGGGTCGGGCGCCGCTCAGTGCGTGGCCGCCACTCGTTGACCTTCGTCCGAGTCGCGCGACATTCGTTTGATCTCGGAGAGCGCCACGGTGGCCACGGTGCCGGGGGCCGCGCCTTCGGCATAATCGAAAGGCAGCTCCGGCGCCATCGGGCCAGATACCCGGGGTCCTCTGAGTGAGGCCAGCATCGCCTTCACGGGGTGGCTGAACGCGTCGTTCACGGCCGTGCCCTCGAAACCGCAATGCGCCATGCAGTTGTCGCAACGCGGATTCTTGCCCACGCCGTACTTGTCCCATTCGGTGTCCTCGATGAGCGAGCGGTAGCTCGGCGCATACCCCTCGTCGGACAACAAATAGCATGGACGCTGCCAACCGAACACGTTGTAGGTCGGATTGCTCCAAGGCGTGCACTGATACGTCTGGTTGCCCGCCAGGAAATCCAGGAACAGGCCCGAGTGGTTGAATGACCAGCTCTTGCCCGACGGTCGTTGGCGGCGCTTGAAGATCTCACGGAACAACTGCTTGCTCGCGTGGCGGCCGAGGAACACGTCCTGCCGCGGCGCGTGGTGGTAGCTGTACCCCGGCGAGACCGTGATGCCCTCGATGCCGAGGCTCATCGCGGTGTCGAAGAACTCCGCGACGTGCTCGGGATTTTCGCCGTTGAACAGCGTGCAATTGATGGTGACGCGAAATCCCCTGCCGCGTGCCAATTTGATGGCGGCGACCGCCTTGTCGAACACACCTTCCTGGCACACCGATTCGTCGTGGCGCTCGCGGTTGCCGTCCAGATGGATCGAGAACGTCAGATACGGCGATGGCTGATATTCATCGATGTGTTTGGACAGGAGGATCGCGTTGGTGCAGAGGTAGACGAACTTCTTGCGCTGGACGATGCCCGCCACGATTTGCGGCATCTCCTTGTGGATGAGCGGCTCGCCCCCGGGGATGGAGACGATGGGTGCGCCGCATTCGTCCACGGCCTTCAACGCATCCTCCAGGCTGACCCGCTGCTGCAGAATCTCCTTGGGATAGTCGATCTTGCCGCAGCCGGCGCAGGCCAGGTTGCACTGGAACAGCGGCTCCAGCATGAGGACCAGGGGGTAGCGCTTGTCCCCCCGGAGTTTGCGTCCGGCGAGGTATTTCGCGACCCGATACATTTGCAGAAGAGGTATTGCCATGTCGTATGTTACCGCGGCTTGGTCGATTTGGGCGTCAGGTTGATATTTCAGGCGAAATTAAGATTGGCTCATCAAGCGCGAAAAGCGAGCACCTCTGCCCGATGATCCCGCCATACCCTGGCCCATTCCAGCATGAACCACGGCGTAAATCTTGAACAATCGGCGCTCGTCAATTCCCGCTGTAGGGCCTCGGCATCCACCCAGCGCCAATCCGCGATTTCCTCGGGGTTGATCGTCGGAACGGCGTCGGAGCGGCCGATAAACACGGAGCAAAGCTCGTGTTCGGCGCCGGTGGCGTCGAATTGCGCGTGATATTGGAACTTGAACAGGAATTTGAGGTCGCAGCGAATGCCCAGTTCTTCCCACAGGCGTCGCCGGGTGGCGACATCCATGGTCTCCGCGCGGCGCGGATGGCTGCAGCAGCTGTTCGACCAATACAGCGGCCAGAGGCGCTTGGTGGCGGCCCGCTGTTGCACCAGGAGCTCGGCGCGGTCGTTGAAGATCAGCAGGGAAAAGGCACGATGCAGCACCCCACGTCCCTCGTGGCACAGCGATTTGCTCAGGTGGCCGACCCGGCGGTCGGCCTGGTCCACGAGAATCAATGCGTCGGAATCTGCCATAATATCGCTATTATCGATTCGTTCCGCAGGTCCAGCTTCGTCCATCTCGATAGCCTCTACGGGTCGGCGTCTCCGCCGACGGTCATCGGCGGATCATAGCGTCATGCGGAAGGGCCGCGCCAGCCTGCGGCGGAACCACCCGCCCTTGAGCCGACCGAGCCGACACCGCAAAGTTGGAGTTCTTCAGTGATCGTGAGTCCGCATACATGGATGTCCTGGTTGGGTACGGCGCTTGCGGCCGCGGTCGCGATTTATACGGTGTTGGCCGCCTATGCCGTGCGGACCCGCCTCAAACCCCACCCGGCCTGGCCGCCGCTGCGCAAGGCCGCGCCGGTGACCATGCTCAAGCCGCTGTGCGGGGCTGAGCACGAGCTCTACGAATGCCTCCATTCGTTTTGCGACCAGGACTATCCCCGCTTCCAGATCGTGTTCGGAGTTTGCGACGAGGATGATCCGGCGATCGGCGTGGTCGCCCGGCTCGCGCGCGAATTCCCCCGCGTGGACATCCAGCTCGCCGTCGACCGCCGGCAGCATGGGACCAGCCGCAAGGTGAGCAATCTGATCAACATGATGCCGTACGCGCGTCACGATCTGTTGGTGATCTCGGACAGCGACGTGCGCGTGGGCCGGGACTATCTCTCCCGCATCGTGGCCCCGCTCGCCGATCCCGCGGTCGGCATCGTCACCTGTCCGTATCTGGGCCGCCCCATGAAGGGGCTCTGGTCGCAGCTCGGATCCTTGTTCATCAACGATTGGTTCACCCCGTCGGTCCGTGTCGCGGCCATGTTCGGATCGCGGGCATTCGCGTTCGGCGCGACCATTGCGATCCGGCGGCACGTCCTGCGGCGCATCGGCGGATTCGCGGCGATCGCCAACCAGCTCGCGGACGATTACCGGCTGGGCGAATTGACGCGCGCCTTGGGTTTGCGCACGGTGCTCTCCGACGTCGTGGTCGAGACCTGCGTGGACGAGCCGAGCTTGAGCGAGCTCGTGAATCATGAGTTGCGCTGGCTGCGCACCATCCGCATCGTGCGGCCGGTGGGCTACAGTCTCTCGGTCGTGACCTTCGGCGTGCCCGTGGCCGCCGCCGGATGCCTGCTTGCCGGCTTTGCGCTGCCGGCGATCACGCTGTTGGCCGTCGCCGCGCTCGCCCGGATCGTGCTGCATCTTCGCGTGCGCGGCGCGAGTTTCCCGCCGGCGCACCAGTTGTTGCTGCTGCCGGTCCGGGACATGTTGAGCCTCGCCCTGTGGGCGTGGGGCTTCGCGACGCGACGCGTTCAATGGCGCGACGACAGTTTCGATGTGGCCCGCGACGGGTCCGTCGACCCCGTGGTGAGGGACGCCGCTTGAGGCGATTGATCGTCACCGCCGACGACTTCGGCGCGGCACCCGAGGTCAATGAGGCTGTCGAGACGGCCCATCGCGCCGGCATCCTCACGGCGGCGAGCCTCATGGTTTCGGGAACCGCGGCCGCCGATGCCGTGGCTCGCGCGTGCCGCATGCCGCAGCTTCGTGTCGGACTGCATCTCGTGCTGGTCGAGGGCCGGCCCACGCTGCCCGCATCGCAGGTCTCGAGGCTGGTCGGCGCGGACGGCTGTTTTCGATCCGACATGGCTGCGCTCGGCGCCGCGATCGCCTTCAGCCCGCGAGTGCGCCGCCAGCTCGCCGCAGAGATCACCGCGCAGTTCGAGGCGTTTGCCGCCACGGGGCTCGCACTCGATCATTGCAACGCGCACAAGCACTACCATCTGCATCCCGCGATCGGCGGCCTGATGGCCTCCATCGGGCGAGGCTTCGGGGTGCGTGCGGTGCGGGTTCCCTCGGAGCCGCTCTCGGTGCTGCGCAAAATCGAGCCCTCGACGGCGCGCGGGCCCGCGCTCGTCACGGCGCCGTTCGCGTGGCTGCTGAGACGGCGGTTTCGCGCGGCCGGCCTCGCCATCTCCGATCGCGTGTTCGGCTTGCAATGGTCCGGCGCGATGATCCAAGCGCGCCTCGCGGGGCTCCTGCGGCATCTGCCGCAGGGCCTGACGGAAATCTATCTGCATCCCGCCACCGGCGCTTATGCAGGTTCGGCGCCGGGGTACCGGTACCGGGAGGAGCTGGAGGCGCTCACCTCGCCCGAGATCGTGCGCCTGTGCCGCACCGGCGCGGTCAGGCTGGGCGGTTTCACCGATTTTGAGGGTTCGACGGCGGCGGCCGATTCGCCGCGAAGCATGCGGCCTCAGGAGACGGCGCCATGAGTTCACCATCGTCTGCAGTCACCTCGGCGGGTACGAAGCGCGAGGACTTTTCCGGCGGCCCCATCCGCGTCGGCAGCGACGCCCACCGGGAGCTGTTTTGCAGGACACTGCTGGACACGTTCAACCCTTACAAGCCGGCGGTGATCGATTGGCCGCCCCTCGATGAGGAGGCGCGCGCGCGCCTGGTGGCGCTGCCCATCTGGGACATCGCGGTCCAGACCGAGGGCCGTGCGCGGCTCAACGTCGCCTCCTACGCCTCCGAAGTATCCGATCCTCTGCTGCGCCGGGCGGTGGAGCTCAATGCGTTCGAGGAGGGCCGCCACAAGCACGTGCTCTCCAACCTCGTGCAGGCCTATGGCATCGAGCTTGCGCCCGAGCCGCCTTATCCCGCGCCGCGAGACCCGGAATGGGCGTTCATGGTCACCGGCTACAGCGAATGCATCGACAGCTTCTTCGCGTTCGGCCTGTTCGCAGCCGCCAAGCGATCGGGATTCTTTCCGGAGGAACTGGTCGATACCTTCGAGCCGGTGATCCAGGAAGAGGGCCGCCACATTCTGTTCTTCGTCAACTGGGCAGCCTGGCATCGGCGCACGATGCCCGTCTGGCGGCGGCCCTATTTCGAGCTCAAGGTGCTCGCGGTCTGGATCTTCCTGATCTGGGAGCGGATCGGGATTGCGCGAAATGTCGGCGGTGCTCCCGAGGACAATAACTTCACGCTGACCGCCTCGAAATCCGTGCACGAGGACATCAGCGTGGGCGACCTGATCGAGACATGCCTGTCGGAGAACGAGCGGCGGATGAGCCCTTACGATCGACGGTTGCTCCGGCCTCGATTCGTGCCGGCGCTCGCTCGATGGGCGCTTCGGTTCATCCGCCCGCGCCGGGCCGCCCCCACCTCGTGAAGGTCCGAGCTTTGTTGGTCGCGGCGCTGGGCCTCGCCCTCGCCGCGTATCTGGTGCTGCACGTGGGCTTTACAGCGGTGCTCTCCGCCGCGTCTCAGGTCGGCTGGACGGGCTTCGCGTTGCTCTGCGCCTACGGACTCGCGCTCTTCCCGCTGTTGGGAGCGTCCTGGTCCGTGCTGCTGCCGAAGTCCAGCACCGGCATCTGGGTCTTCGTCTGGGCGCGGCTGGTCCGCGAAGCCGCCTCGGACGTGCTGCCCTTCTCCCAGGTCGGCGGCATCGTGTTCGGCGCGCGCACCGCGATCCGTTACGGCGTGGCGGGACCCGAAGCGTTCGCCTCGACGATCGTCGATGTGACCAGCGAGGCGTTGGCTCAGATCGCATTCATCGCGCTCGGTTTCGCGATCCTGAGCGGCGACGCGCCGCGCTCCTCGTCCGCCGTCGCGCTCACCCGCGTCTTCTCGGTGGGACTTGCCCTCGCGGTGATCGCGGGTGTGTCGCTGGTATTCCTGCAGCGCTACGGCCATCGCGTGATGCAAAGGGTCGCCACGCGGCTCGTCCCCGGCGCCGCCGCTTCCGCCGCGGCGCTCGCGGATTCATTGGATGAGGTTTACCGCTCGCGGCCCCGGATCGCGCTTTCCACCGCGATGCACCTGATCGGATGGCTCGCGAGCGGGGCCGGTTCCTGGATCGCGTTCAGGCTCATCGGCGTCCGCGTGGAGCTGTCTTCGGTGATCGCCATCGAGAGCCTGGTGGGGGCGGTCAGGAGCGTCGCCGCGCTCGTTCCCAACGCGCTCGGCGTACAGGAGGCGAGCTACGCGGCGTTCGCGCCGCTGTTCGGCATCGGACCCGAGTTCGGCCTCGCGGTGTCGCTCCTGCGCCGCGCGCGGGACATCGCGATCGGCGCGCCGGTGTTGCTGATCGCGCATGCCGAAGCCGGCCGGCGCGTGATTGGACGCGCCGAAGGATCTTAGGCCAGCCATCCGCGCGCGCTAAACCAGCGTACCGCGTCAGCCAGGGCCTCGGCGGGCGGACGCCAGGAATAGCCCAGTTCACGCTCGGCCTTCGCGCTCGAGAAGAACATGCGCTTGCGCGACATCCGCACGCCCTCGAGCGTGAGGCGCCCGCTGCGTCCGGAGATTTTCGCGACGCCTTCCGCCACGTAGGCCATCGGCAGCACCAGCGCATACGGCAGACGGACTCGCGGCGGCTTGCGTCCCACGATGCGGGCGATTTCACCGAGGATCTGCTCGAGCGTCATGTCCACCCCGCCGAGAATGTAGCGCTCGCCCGTGCGTCCCCGGGACAACGCCAGAAGATGTCCATGAGCCACGTCATCGACGTGCACCACGTTCAGGCCGGTGTCGACGTAGGCGGGCATGCGACCTGCCGCGGCATCGAGCACCACCCGGCCGGTCGGCGTGGGCTTCACGTCGCCGGGCCCGATCGGCGTGGAGGGGTTGACGATGACCACCGACAGCCCTTCGCGCGCCGCCTCGAGCGCCGCCTGCTCGGCGAGAAACTTCGAGCGCTTGTAGTGACCGATCATCGCCTCGAGAGCGACCGGCGTGCTCTCGTCGCCGGGGGTGCCGTCGGCGGGAATGCCGATGGTCGCGACGCTCGAGGTGTAGACGACCCGCTCCACGCCCCCCCGGCGTGCCGCCTTGAGGATGTTTCTGGTTCCGTCGACGTTGGCGCGGTACAGCTGCGAGGGATCCGGCGCCCCGAGCCGATAGTCTGCCGCGACATGAAACAAGGCGGCGCAATCCGCCACGGCGCGATCGAGCGACGCCAGGTCGGTGAGGTCTCCGACCGCGAGCTCGACGGGCAGGGCACGGAGATTGCTTCGATCCGACCCCTCGCGCACCAGCGCGCGCACCTCCCACCGCTCGGCGAGCAACGCCCGGGCGACCGCCGCGCCGACGAATCCGGTGGCGCCCGTGACCAGCGCCCTCACCGTCGATTCTCCGCAGGCATCGCGGCGGGCGCCAGCCGGCCGAGCTTCCCGACCGCACGAAGCGAACCCATGGCGGCTCGATAGCGGCGCGCCAGATTCACGAGCGACACGATGTCCCCGGGCGATCGGGCAACGCCCAGGAGGAGCCGCCCGATCCGTATCTGTCCGGTTTCGCCGGCGGCCGTCACCGAGGCCGGAATCGCATCGAGCGCGCTGTCGACGATGACGCGAATCGCCATGAACGGCACGTGGCTCGCCGCGGCGACCTCCGCGACGGCGGAGCTCTCCATGTCGACGGCCACCGCACCGGTTTCGCGGCGTGCCGCCGCCTTGGCGGCCGCGCCCGTGATCGGGTGCATGCAGGTGAGCAGAGCGCCCGATGCCAGCGGCCGGCATGAGGCGATCGAAGCGTTCAGCATGTCGCGCCACGAGGATGCGGTGGCGAATCGCATGCCGTCCGGCGCCACCACTTCGCGCGGGAGACATATCGCTCCGGCTTGAAGATCCGGATCGAGGCCGCCGGCCATGCCCCAGCTGATCAGAGCCTTGGCGCCGGCTTGGATGAGTCCACGCGCGGCCATTCCGGCGGCTGCGCATCCCATCCCGCTCACCGCCCGAAGCGTCCCGTCGGCGAGGACATCGAATCCAGCGCTGCGTTCAACCGAACGACCCAGTGTGCGCGCCTCTCGATCGAGCGCCGCGACGACGCCCGCCACGGTCAATGGGTGGTTCCGGCCCGGGTCAGCGTTCGATAGGCGGCGAGGGCCCACAGCGGGAAGTAGCGGCAATAGCCGTGGTACTTGAGGTAGAACACCCGCGGGAAGCCGGGCGCGGTGAACGTTGGATCGCTCCACAGGCCGTCGGACTGCTGCGTGCGCATGAGGTGGTTGACGCCGCGGCGCACCGTCTCCGAAGCCGCCTCGCCCGCGGCGAGCAATCCCAAGAGCGCCCACGCCGTATGGTAGGGCGTGCTCGGCGCGTTGGCGTCGAGCGGATTGTTATAGCCGTCGTTGCTCTCGCCCCAGCCGCCGTCCGCGTTCTGCAGGCCGTTCAGCCAGCCCACCGCGCGTCGAACCGCCTGATCATCCGGCGATATGCCGGCCTGTGAGAACGCGGTGAGCACCGACCATGTGCCGTAGATGTAGTTGGTCCCCCACCGGCCGAACCACGAGCCGTCCGGCTCCTGTTCGGCGCGCAGGTACGCGAGTGCGCGATCCAGGGCCTGCTTGTCCTGCGGACGCCCGATCCGGGAAAGCACCGTCACGACCCGGGCGCTCACGTCGCTCGTGGGCGGGTCGAGCAGCGCGCCGTGATCGGCGAACGGAATCTTGTTCAAGTAATACGAGGTGTTGTCGGCATCGAACGCGGCGAATCCGCCGTTCTCGCTCTGCATGCCCACCAGCCAGTCGAGCGCACGGGAGATATTCTCCTCGTAGTCGGCGGCATTCGGGGCCTGGTGCATGGACCACGCAACCACGGCGGTGTCGTCGAGGTCCGGGTAATAGTCGTTGGCGAACTGAAACGCCCACCCGCCGCCCTTGAGATGGGGCCGATCGACCTGCCAATCTCCCGGCTCGTCGAGAATCTGCTCGGCTTGCAGCCAATCGAGCGCGCGGCCCGATGCCTCGGAAGAACGGGCGCATCCAGCCTCCTGCATGGCGAGACTGGCCAGGGCCGTATCCCACACGGGGGACACGCAGGGCTGGCAATAGGCGCTCGAGGGACCCACGACCAGGAGTTTCTGCAACGCCCGCTTCGCGGTCGCGCGGCGCGGGTCGTCCGCCGGGTACCCCAGAATCGTCATCACTTCCAGCGCATTCACCATCGCGGGGAAGATCGCGCCGAGCCCATCCTCTCCGTTCAGCCGCTCGAGCATCCACTGCTCCGCCTGGCGGGTGGCGCGTTCCCTCATCGAGGTGGGGATGAAGGGATCGATGCGCCGGGCCAGCCGATCGACGACCAGCAGCACCCTGCCGAGCCAACCGCCCTGGCGGGCGTCGCGAAAATAATCGCGCTCGATCTCGGGAGGGGTCGTGAACAGCTCGCGGATATGCACGTCCCTCGGGTTTTTGGCGAGCGGCTTCTTCGTGCACAAGATGAAGAGCGGTACCATGACGGTGCGGGACCAGTACGACACCTTGTCGAGGTGAAAGAAGAACCACTTCGGCAGCAACATGATCTCGACGGGAATGTACGGCACCCCGCGCCAGGGAATCTGTCCGAACAGCGCGAGGGCGATGCGCGTGAACACGTTCGAGCGCGCGGCCCCGCCCCGCTCGAGGATCGCCGCCCGCGCCCGCGCCATGTGCGGCGCCTTCACGTCGTCGCCCGCCAGTTTCAGCGCATAGTAGGCCTTGACGGTGCAGCTCATGTTGAATTCGCCGCCGTGGTACAGCGGCCACCCGCCCGTTGGCTGCTGATGGGCCCGCAAGTAGGTTGCGATCTTGGCCTCAAGCTCGGTGTCGATCTCGTCCAAGAAGTGCATCATCATGATGTATTCGGCGGGAATGGTGCAGTCCGCCTCGAGTTCGAACAGCCAATAGCCCGCGGCGTTCTGTGCGGCGATCATCGCATCGCGCGCCTGCGCGATCGCACGGTCCAGGAGGCTCGAGACGGTCTTGGTGAGCGAGAGCGCGACCACATCGGCGCGTGCGGGCGCCTCGGTCTCGGCGCTCAGCGGTTTCTTCGCGATACGAATCATGACCCGGAGCCCCCATAGGAGCGTCGCCGCAGCGGCTCGGGTTCCCGCGCGTCGCATGGCTCGCCGGCCGGCGGATCGAGCTCGGTGCGCTGCCGCGGCTCTGCGAAGTGACCGCGCCGCGTCTCGGAAAGCGGCGCCACCGGCAGCCCACGGGCGGCCACGGCGAACAGGCGCCGGAGCATGAAGTCGTTGCGTATGAAAAGGTCCGTCAAAATTCTCGTCATAGTTACCGCTGAGCGGGAGATTTTGACCTGAGATCCAGCGGTAAAGCCGGGATTTTTATGAATTTTCTGCAATGTGAGCACCGCGAGCCCGACGGCCCATAGACAAAAACGCCGTATCCCCGTCTCTTTGGCGGGAATCAACAAGGTGTAGTCCAAGGCATTGCGCAAATGGGCATGCGCCACCCCGATCAGCTCGTTCATTCCGGCATCGAATCCGGGATTCCGGGGCGTGGAGGTGAGCCGGGCCAGGTCCACCTGGTGCGGGGTGAATACTTCCTGGGGCAGCCAGCAGGCGCCGCGGCTCCTGTCCTCCCAGACATCCTTGAGGATATTCGTCATTTGCAGGCCCTGCGCGAATGACACGGCCACGCCCTGCAACGCGGTCCGATTCCGCGCGGCGCCTTCGGAATAGTCGCAAAACAGCTCGGTGAGCATCTCGCCGACGACCCCGGCCACGTAGTAGCAATATTCATCGAGGTCGGTTTTCTGGGGCAGCCCGCGGATGCTGGCGGTCGACTGAAATCGCGGCATGCCATAGCACATGAGATCGACACAGCGCTGGATCGCGGCCCGCTGGGAGGGATTCAGCGAGGCGGTGACGTGCAAGACACGCGCCATGTGAACAACGAGGTCGCGCTCGGTCGCGAGCGTGCGGTTCGATAAGTGCGCTTCTACCTCCGCCGCCAGGGGCGCCGCATCCTCGCGCCCGGCCACGACCGCCTTGAAGCGCTCGAGGAACGCCAGGGTCTGTTCGGGGGGTAGAGCCGGCTCATCTTCGATGGTGTCCGCTATACGGCAAAGCAGGTAGGCATTGGTCACCGCCACGCGCAGCGGTTCCGGCAGCTGAGGAATCGTCAGCGCGAACGTGCGCGATACGTGCGGGAGGATCTGATCTTGGTAGGCTTCATCTGAAATGCCGGAATCCATACGAGCAGTCTCTTGGAAAGTCAGCGGGAAAGCACCCTGGGACATGGTGTGGCGCGAAATACCCAAGTGCTTCAGGGAGGCTGCCCTCAACCCACAGATCACTATAGCGGCCAGCCCCGCGTTGCTGCAACGTCGCAGGCGACGGTGGCGATTATGCCACAACACCCTTTGGTCATTTACCGTGGAGGGCCGGTCCAGTATAAACTGGCCCAAATGATCCCGCCACCCAACACCTATCCGTTGCTCGAGTCGATCCACCTGCCGGCCGACCTGCGCAAGCTCCCCCCATCCAAGCTCCAGCAGCTGGCGGATGAGCTGCGCCAGTTTCTGATCCAGAGCGTCAGTACGCGCGGCGGGCACTTCGCTGCCGGGCTGGGCACGGTCGAGCTCACCATTGCGCTTCATTACATTTACAACACGCCGGATGACCGGTTGGTTTGGGACGTGGGCCACCAGGCGTATCCCCACAAGGTGCTGACCGGCCGGCGCGAGCTGTTGCATACCATCAAGCAGGACAAGGGTCTCGCGCCGTTCCCGACGAGGAGCGAGAGCGACTACGATACGTTCGGTGTCGGTCACTCCAGCACCTCCATCAGTGCGGCGCTCGGCATGGCGATTGCGGCCGCCAAGCGGGGCGAGGATCGCCGCGCGGTCGCCATCATCGGCGACGGGGCGCTCACGGCCGGAATGGCGTTCGAAGCGCTGAATCACGCAGGATCCGCCCCTGCGGATCTTCTGATCATCCTGAACGACAACGACATGTCGATCTCGGAGAACGTGGGCGCGTTGTCCAATTATTTGGCCCGTGCGCTGTCCGGACGCATGTATGCGCATCTGCGCGAGGGCGGTAAAAAGGTCCTGCGGCAGATGCCCACCGTGTGGGAGCTCGCACGCCGATCCGAGGAACACCTGAAAGGCATGGTGTTGCCGGGCACGCTGTTCGAGGAGATGGGCTTCAACTACATCGGTCCGGTCGACGGGCACGATCTGAAGTCCCTGGTCACGACGCTCGGCAACGTCAAGAAGCTTCGCGGACCGCAATTTCTGCACGTGGTGACCCGCAAGGGCAAGGGCTACGCGCCCGCCGAGGCGGATCCGATCAAATGGCATGGCCCGGGCCCGTTCGATCCCGTCAGCGGCAAGATCTTCAAGGAAGCGAGCACGGGCCCGACCTATTCGCAAATCTTCGGTCAATGGCTGTGCGACATGGCGGAGCGGGATCCGACCATCATCGGCATCACGCCGGCCATGCGCGAGGGGTCCGGACTGGTCGAGTACTCGAAGCGCTTCCCCGATCGTTATTTCGACGTCGCCATCGCCGAGCAGCACGCGGTCACCTTCGCGGCCGGGCTTGCCTGCGAGGGCTTCAAGCCGATCGTCGCCATCTATTCGACTTTTCTGCAGCGCGCCTATGATCAATTGATCCATGATGTTGCGTTGCAGAATCTGCCCGTGGTGTTTGCCTTGGATCGCGCGGGGCTCGTCGGCAGCGACGGTGCGACCCATCAGGGCGCCTACGATTTGACGTTCATGCGCTGCATCCCGAACCTCGTGATCATGGCGCCGGCCGACGAGAACGAGTGCCGTCAGATGCTGTTTACGGGCACGACGCTGTCGTCGCCCTCCGCCGTGCGCTACCCGCGCGGCACCGGTCCGGGTGTCGCCGTCGTCTCCGAGATGAGCGCCATCGAGGTCGGCAAGGCGCAGCTTCGGCGCGACGGACGCAGCGGCCTCGCGATCCTCGCTTTCGGCACGCTCTTCGACTCCGCCCGCCGCATCGCCGAGCGGCTCGACGCAACGCTCGTCAACATGCGTTTCGTGAAGCCGATCGACCAGGAAATGATCGTGGATGTGGCATCGCGCCATCGCGCGATCGTGACCATCGAGGAGAATGCCGTCATGGGCGGGGCCGGCTCCGCGGTGAGCGAAGTGCTCGCCGCACATGGGGTATCATTGCCGGTATTGCATCTGGGCATTCCGGACCGATTCATCGAGCATGGCTCGCGCGAAACCTGCCTGGCAGCCGCGGGCCTCGACCTGGCCGGCCTGACGGCGAGCGTGGAAACATGGTGGGCGTCGCAGAACCAGGAAAGAGTCCGTTCGGTTCGAAGCGTCTGAAGGTCGAGGCCCAACGAGGGGCGTCGGCCGATACATATTGAGCTAGTAGAGAGATCGTCATGAGAACACTGTTCCTGCATCCTCCTTCATTCGACGGCTTCGACGGCGGCGCCGGTGCGCGCTACCAGGCGAAGCGGGAGATCCGCTCCTTTTGGTTCCCGACGTGGCTTGCGCAGCCTGCGGCGCTGGTGCCGGGCAGCAAGCTGATCGACGCTCCCGCGGACGGAACGCCGATCGAGGATGTGCTCGCCCAGGCTCGCGATTACGATCTCGTCATCATGCACACGAGCGCCCCTTCGTTCTTGAAGGACGCGCACGTTGCCGAGCTCCTCAAAAAGGAGAATCCTAAGCTCAAGATCGGCATGGTCGGCGCCCAAGTCGCCGTGGACCCGGCGGGTTCCCTGGCCGCGTCCCCCGCGGTCGACTTCGTCGCGCGCGAGGAATTCGACTACACCTGCAAGGATGTCGCCGACGGTTTGCCCCTGGAAAGCATCGAAGGCTTGAGCTTCCGGCGCGAAGACGGGACCCTTCAGCACAATGCGCCGCGGCCCATGATCGAGAACATGGATGCGCTGCCCTGGGTCGCGCCGATCTACAAGCGCGATCTCAAGATCGAGAATTACTTCATCGGCTATTTGAAGCATCCCTACGTCTCCATTTACACCGGCCGCGGCTGCCGTTCGAAGTGCACGTTCTGCCTCTGGCCTCAGACCGTGGGAGGTCATCGCTACCGCGTGCGCAGTCCCGAGAACGTGGTGGACGAGGTGCGCTGGATCAAGGAGAACATGCCGGAAGTGAAGGAGATTTTCTTCGACGACGACACGTTCACCGATTTCAGGCCGCGCGCCGAAGAGATCGCCCGCGGACTGGGAAAGCTCGGCGTCACCTGGTCGTGCAATGCCAAGGCCAACGTACCGTATCAAACCCTCAAGGTCATGAAGGACAACGGCTTGCGTCTGCTGCTCGTGGGTTACGAGTCCGGCAACGACCAGATCCTGCACAACATCCGCAAGGGGCTGCGCACCGACATCGCCCGGCGCTTCACCGAGGATTGCCGCAAGCTCGGCATCATCATTCACGGCACGTTCATCCTGGGCCTCCCCGGCGAGACGCAGGAGACCATCCGCGAGACCATTCAATACGCGGTCGACATCAATCCGCACACCATCCAAGTCTCCTTGGCGGCGCCGTATCCGGGCACCGAGCTGTACGCGCAAGCCGTTGCGAACGGCTGGCTCACCGACACCCAGAACGCAAGCCTCGTGAACAAGCAGGGAGTGCAGCTGTCGCCGCTGAGCTATCCGAACCTCGGTGCCGAGGAGATCTACGCCGCCGTGGAAACCTTCTACCGGCGCTTCTACTTCAGGCCCCGCAAGATCATGGAGCTCACGGCGGAGATGATGAGGAGCTGGGAGATGACCAAGCGGCGCTTGCGCGAAGGCGTGGAATTTTTCCGGTTCTTGAACGCTCGCGCGGCGTGACGGGCAGCTTCGGGTTCACCGTATCCCCACTCTGTCCACTTTGCTGCGTCTTTGGACGCTACGCCGGGTAACCGGCATCCATACGCTCGCCGCCGACCCATCCTTGATCGGGCTCGGCCTGGCGTCGCTCCTGCTATGGGGAACGCTGGACCGCTGGCGCGCCGGGCCGGGAGCCGTCTTCGAGCCGCTCGAGGCGCCCTTGGTCTCGGTGTATCTCGTGCTCGTGCTGGTGATCGCCTACCTGGCCTCGCGCGCCTCGAACCCGCCGCTTCAGTTCAGGAGCACCTTGTTCGTCGTGTTGGCCTTCCTGCCCATCCTGATTGCCACGGGCTTCTGGATCGACATGCGCTTGGACGGAAACACCGCAGTCGCAGCTTGGATGCTGCTGGCGCTTTACGCGCTTGTGTATGCAATGAGCGCGCTGCGCGCCTTGTCGGGACGATGGCAAGGGACCGCGGCGGCCGCCATCATCATGCTGCTGGGAGTATTTTCCACCGGGTATCGTTCGGCGGACCTCAAGCCCTCGATCTGGACGGCCGCGGCCGAGGAGCAGGGCACGCAGGCCGATTTGGCGCCCGCCGACGCCGAGTCCCTGCTGTTCGATCAGCGCGAGGCGATCGACGAGGAGGTCGATCGGATGGCCGAGAATTTGGGCCCGAAGCCGGCGATATTCTTCGTCGGTTTTGCCGGGGTCGCCAGCCAGCGGGTGTTCGCGCAGGAGATCAAGCTCGCAGCGCGTGTGGTAGGCGATCGATTCGGCTCGACCGACCGGGAGGTCTTGCTGCTCAACGACCGCCGGGATCTCGACACCTACCCCCTCGCGACGTTGAGCGGCTTGCAGTACGCGCTGAGCGCGGTCGCGCAGAAAATGGATCCGGACCGGGACATTCTGTTTCTGGCGATTTCCTCGCACGGATCACCCGATCCTCTGCTGGCCGTCTCCAATGACGGCCTGCCGCTCGCGCAATTGAGCGCCGGCGATTTGCAGAGTGCGCTGAGCGATTCCGGCATCAAGCGCCGCATCATCGTGATTTCCGCCTGCTACGCGGGCGGCTTCATGGCGCCGCTGGAGAATCCCGACACCATCGTGATTGCCGCGGCGGCGACCGACAAGACCTCCTTCGGATGCTCGGACGACCGGGATCTCACCTACTTCGGCGAGGCGTTTTACCGCGACGCGCTGCCTAACGCCACGTCCTTGGAGGACGCCTTCGTCCGCGCGAGGTCCGCGATCGCCGACCGCGAAAAGCAGGAGAACGAGATCGCTTCGGACCCGCAGGCTTTTTTCGGGGGCAACCTCTCGAAAGCGCTGCAAGCGAGCCCGATGCGGATCGGGGGGCACGGCGCGGTGGTCACCGAGGTACTGCCATCCACCGTGCAGCCGGGGCGCGGGGCCTATATGATCTCCACAGGAACCCAATAAGAAACTGAGGTCTCGGGAGATCGGCATAGCCCGCGCAGCCGACCAAAACAGGATTCCATTCCTGGTCGGCGTGGTCGGCCACCGCGACCTGCGCCCCGATGAAACCGGCGCAATCCGCACCGCCGTTGCAGGGCTGATGCGTCGCTTGCGGGACGACCATCCGGATGTACCCCTGCGACTGATCTGCTCCATGGCTGCCGGAGCCGACCTGTTGGTCGCGGAAGTGGCGGAGGAACTCGGCATCGTGATCACCGCCCTGCTTCCCTACGCCCGGCGTCTGTGCCGGGAGGACCTCGAGACGGACGAGAACAAGGCCCGGTTCGACAGGCTCTGCGATTCGAGCGATGTCGTCGAACTCGGTCTTCCGGCCGGCGCAAACCCGGCCGACATCGACAGCGCGGGCGAGCTTCGCGATCGCCAACTGCAGCGGGCCGGCGCCATCATTGCGCGCTACAGCGGCCTGATGATCGCCATCTGGAACGGTGAAAGCACCATCCATCGTGCGGGGACTGCCCGCGCCATCCAGTTCCGCCGGCGGGGTGTCATGCCCTCCGACGAGCTCGTGGTGTCGCCCCGCGACGTGCTGCTTTCGCCGCAGGACGATGATTTGAACTTCGAGATCCGCTGCGGCCGCGTTTCGCAGTCCGGCGGCAGCGCGGTGACCATCCTCGGTTTCACCGGCACCGCTACGCAGGGCGGCGACCGATATCCCCGGCACCTGCGCACGACGCTCGAGAGGCTCGCGGAGCTCAATCGCGACATGGAACAGTTCGCCGCCGAGATCGCGGAAAAAGGCCGGCGTCTGTCGCAGCCCAGTCCCAACCCGCTTCCGGAGCCCCTGCAATACCTTGATCGGCTGTTCACGGCCGCAGACTGGATGGGCGGCCACTTCCGCCGCTGCTTCACCACCGCTCTCAAGGCGCGCTATGGCCTCTGGGCGCTCATGGCTTTTCTGCTGATCGCCTTCAAGAAGGATTCCGTCGGCCGGATGGCGATGATTTCGATCTCGGGGGTGCTCGCCGTGTTTGCGTGCGGAACCTTGCTCGCGTATTGGGCGCACCGGCGCGCATGGCATCGAAAATTCCTGGATTACCGGGCGCTTGCGGAGGCCCTGCGGGTGGACTTCTATTGGGAGATCGCCGGCGTTCGAAAAGAGTTCGACGGCGAATTCGCCCACGAGAGTTTTCTGCAGAAGCAGGATGTCGAGCTGCAATGGATTCGCAATGCCATGCGTGCCGTCAGCTTGCAGCTTGCCATCCGGCCGTGCGGGGAATTCGCGAGCGGCTTTCCCTTCGTCTATGCAAACTGGGTCGGTGACGACCATCCGACCAGCCGTCGGGGACAGATGTCCTACTATCGCGAGAGGCTGCACGAGCTCGAGCGCGGGATGCATTTTTCGGACCAGATCGATCGGGCGTTGTTGTTCTGCGGGCTGGGGCTCGCGCTTGCGTTTGCCGTCGATGTGGCGCTCGGCGCACACTCATTTTTGCCGCAGCACCTGCGCGACGCCATGTTATGGGCCCTCGCGCTGGTTCCCGTCTACGCCGCGATTTTCGAGATCTATCTGAACGAGAAGGCGGATCGGGCGTTGATCCGGCAGTACCGCTATATGGTCTCGCTGTTCGGCTTCGCGGCCGGGGAGCTGCGCGCCGCCGAGACGGTCGAAATGAAGCTGCTCATACTGCGATCGCTCGGGCACGCCTGCCTCGCGGAGCACGCACAGTGGATTCTCGCGCACCGGGACAAGCGGATCCAGGGCATGCGCTGGTGAAGGACGGGCATCGCGTCTTAGGATTGCTCGTCCTGCTCTTTGGGATCACCTACCTCGACCGGGTGTGCATTTCCGTGGCGGGCCCGCTGATGCAGCGGGACCTTCATATCGGGCCGGTCGGGTGGGGATGGGTGACCGGGATGTTCACCGTCTCCTATTGCCTGTTCGAGATTCCGACCGGCGTGCTGGGCGACCGGATCGGGCCGAGGCGTGTTCTGACCCGGATCGTCATCTGGTGGTCCGCGTTCACCGCCTTGACGGGCGCGGTCACCGGCTACCTGCCGCTGCTGATCACTCGATTTCTATTCGGCGCGGGGGAGGCCGGCGCCTTTCCGAATGCGTCGATCGTCGTCTCGCGCTGGTTCCCGCCCGCCCGCAGGGCCACGATGTGCGGTGTTTTGCTGATGTCGAGCCAGATCGGCGGAGCGCTCGCGCCGCTGCTGGTGGTGCCGATGCAGAGCCGATACGGATGGCGGGTATCGTTTTTCGTTTTTGGCGCGTTGGGAATCGGGTGGGCGGGGGCGTGGTACGCGTGGTTTCGCGATTCGCCGCCGCACGAGGCCGGACAGGTCCGCGAATCCGCGCAGACACGCGGGGATCATTCATTCCCGTGGCGTACCGCCTTTCGCTCGCCGAGCGCGCTCGCTCTTCTGGGGACCGCGTTTTGCTACGTGTACGTGTACAACTTCTTCCAGACGTGGTTCCACACGTTTCTGGTGAAAGGACGTGGCTTCAGCGAAACCGGTCTGATGCTGTCCGCTCTTCCCTACGCCGTCGCCGCCCTGGCAAATCTGACCGGCGGTGCGGTGAGCGATGCCCTGGCTCGCAAACTCGGGCCGACCTGGGGACGCCGAACCCTCGGCGTTTGTGCGCTGGGGATTGCCGGTGTGTTCACGCTCGCGGCCATGCTCTCCCGGACCCAGGTTCTCACCGTCGTTTTCCTGACGGTGGTCTATGGAGGGATCACGTTCCAGCAGTCCGGAGTATTCGGCGTTTGTCTGGACATCGGGAAAAAGCACGCCGGCGCAATGGTCGGCCTGATGAACGCGAGCGCGCAAGTTGGCGGCCTGGTGGGCGCCGTCGCCTACGGCTACATCGTCGAGCATTTCGGAAGTTACGACGCCCCGTTCGTGCCGATGGCCGCGCTGCTCTTCCTCGGTGCCCTGTTATGGTTCCGGATCGACGCATCGCAGGAGCTGCACGCGGCGTGAGCAGCCTCCCCTCACGCCCCGGGCTTCGCGGCGAGCGCCTGGCTGTCGAGAACTTCCCGAACTTTACGCGCGAGGGAGAGCGGGCTGAAGGGCTTTTGCAGAAAGGCGACGTTCGCCTGCAGCACGCCGTGCCGGACGACCGCGTCATCGGTGTAACCGCTGAGGAACAAAACCTTGAGTTTCGGGTGTGAGGCGTGCAGCGCCTCGGCCAATTTGCGTCCGCTCATACCGGGCATGACCACATCGGTCACCAGCAGGTGAACTTCGTCGCCATGGGCGTCCATGAACTGCAGGGCGGCGCTCGCGCGCGAGGCGGTGAACAGGCGATAACCGAACCCCTTCAGCGCGACGACGGCCAGATCCCGCACGCTGTCCTCATCCTCGACCAATAGAATCGTCTCGCTGCCATGAGGCGAGCGTCTCTCGCTCGAGACAGCTTCCGTTGGGCTCCGCTCAGAAATCGCGGGCAGGTAGATTTTGAACGAGGTCCCGACCCCGATCTCACTGTAGATCTCGATCGAGCCGCCGCTCTGTTTGACGATGCCCTGCACGACCGCCAATCCCAATCCTGTTCCTTTACCCCCCTTGGTCGTGAAGAACGGCTCGAAAATCCGGGCCTTCACATCCGGCGACATGCCGGACCCCGTATCGCTGATGGCGAGCAGCACGTAGCGGCCGGGACGTGTGTCGGGATGGTCCAGCGCGTAGCTCGCGGCAATTTCCAGATCGCCGGTTTCGATGGTGAGCTGGCCGCCGCGAGGCATCGCGTCCCTGGCGTTGACGGCAAGATTCATGATGACCTGTTCGATTTGGCCGGGATCGACTTTCACCGAGCTGATGTCCTTGCGCAGCACACTCGACAGATGAACGTCCTCGCCGATCAAGCGGCGCAGCATGGCTTCGGTGTCCTTGACGATCGCATTCAGGTCGACGATGCGCGGTTCGAGAACCTGTTGTCTGGTGAACGCGAGAAGTTGACGGGTGAGGGAGGCCGCGCGGTCGCCGGCGCGGCTGATCTCGCTGACCATTTCCCGATTCACGTCCTCCGCCGGCAACACGGTCAGCAATAAATCGCTGTAGCCCGATATCACGGTGAGCAGATTATTGAAGTCATGGGCGACGCCGCCCGCCAGCTGACCGAACGCCTCCATTTTCTGCGACTGGTGAAGTTGCGTCTCGAGCCTCTTACGCTCGGAAATGTCGCGCACGATGCCCACGAAGAAGCGTTGGTTGTCGAGCCGAAACTCGGTCACCGCGAGATCCAGCGGAAAGGTGGACCCGTCCTTGCGCAGGCCCGACAGTTCCCTGCCGATGCCGATGACTTTGGCGTCGCCGGTGCGCAGGTAACTGTCGATATAAACGCCGTGTGATTCGCGATGGGGGGCGGGCATGAGCATCTTGACGTTATTGCCGATGGCCTCGGCTTCCGGGTGTCCGAACATGGTCTCCCCGGCCCGGTTGATCATCGAAATCACGCCTTGATCGTCGATGCCGATGATGGCGTCGAGCGTGTTGTCGAGCACCGACCGCAGCAACTCATCATTGCGGCGCTTCGCGGTCCGGTCACGGGTGACCTTGGCGAACCCGCGGACTTGGCGCTGATCGTCGTACAGCGCCGCGACGGTGCCGTTCGCCCAGAATCGCGAGCCATTCTTGCGGACGCGCCAGCCGTCGACGTCGGCCTTGCCTTGGGCGGCGGCGAGCGCCAATTCCTCCTCGGGCTTGCCGGCGGCAATGCCTTCGGGAGTGAACAGGCAGGAGAAATGCCGGCCGATGATCTCTTCGCCTGTATAACCGTCGATCCGCTCGGCGCCGCTGTTCCAGGTCACCACGTGGCCGGCCGGGTCGAGCATGAATATGGCGTGGTCAGCGACTCCCTCGATGAGCAGGCCGAAGTTTGCCTCGGCGGCTCGAAGGGCCTGTTCGGTCAACTTCCTGTCGTTGATGTCCGCGTTGTAGCCGAGCCAGAGAATGTCGCCGTTGCTTTCGAGCTGCGGTACGGAATGCCCTTCGACCCAGATGTACCCGCGCGTCGGATGGCTCACGCGGAAGTCGCACCGCCACGGATTCAACGTGCGCGCAGATTCATCGATGGAGGCTTGAAGGCCCTCCGCGTCATCGGGATGTACTTTTGCGAAAGCTGGCGATGCGTCTGCCTCGAGCTCTTTCGGCGACACTCCGTAGATGAGCTCGAGGCGCGGATTGGCGAACGGAAAGCGCGCGCTGCCGTCGGGCCGCCTGAGGAAGGAGCAGATCACCACCGGTACCGCGGCAACGATCTTCGCAAACCGATCGCGCTCGGCCCTCAGGGATTGATTGATGAGCGCCAGCTCCGCGGTGCGCTCCTGAACGTGCATCTCCAGCGAGTCTTTAGCCGCACGCAACGAGGTTTCCATCTGCTTGCGTGCCGTGATGTCGCGATTGATTTCGAGAATATAACGCCGGTCGGCCGCGTGGATCATCACCATCCGGGAACTCACGATCAGCCGGCGACCGTCCTGACTGATATGGTGCAATTCACCTTCCCACGAAAGCTCGCGTCGCAGGACATCCAGCACCGAGTCGATGCCGCCGGGCGTGCTGGTCTTGAGCAGATCGTGGCTCACCCGACCGATGGCGTCCTGCCGCGAGAAGCCATAGAGGCGCTCGGCAGCCGGATTCCAAAAGGTGATCGGCCCCCCCCAATCCCAGACCAGCACCGCGTCAAAGGTCTGCTCAATCAGTGCCGCCTGGTTGCGGGAACTCTCCGCGGCCGACTCCGCCCGCCGGCGGGCGCTATGCATCGATCCCCCGAGGAGCGCGATGCCAGCGCCCGTACCCAGGAAGGCGACCAGGGCTATCTGGTTGAAATCGACTGTGATAGCCCCGCGGGGACGCAGCAGGATCATCTGGGCAGCCGCCCCACTCAGCGCGACGGCCACCAGGGCGGGCTGCAAGCCACCGTACCAGGCGGTCAGCAGCACGGCCAGAAAGAGCGTGAACACGGGAAGCTGACCACCCATAACGGGGTCGAGTAGCAGCCTGCACCAGACGGCAAGTGCGACACTGATCACCGCGCAGCCGTAGCGAAGGGCGGCCCCGTGGCGTGACGTCATGGTCGATGGGTGGATGAACCTCATCATGCCGCCCGGCGAAGCATCCACTGCTCGACGGCCCCGCCCTGCATCGGGCGCCCGACGAAATAGCCCTGGGCAAGATCGCAGCTGATTTGTTGGAGGTAGTCGAGGGTTTCGAGATTCTCCACACCTTCCGCCGCGACCTTGATTCCGAGGCTCCGACCCAAATCCACGATCGATTTGACGACGGTACGCGACTCCTTGGACTTCAAGGCCGTCATCACGAACGACTTGTCCACCTTGAGCTCCGAAAACGGCATGCGCACGAGCTGCAGCATCGAGGAATAGCCGGTGCCAAAATCGTCTATCGAGAGCTGAAAGCCCTTCATTCTCAGCCGCGTCAGCAACGCGAGCGATGTCGTTGGATTTTCCATTGCGCTCGTCTCGGTGAGCTCGAAAATCACCCTGGCCGGATCCACGTCGCGGTTGCGGCACCAGTCGGTGACACGATCGACGAACGTCGGATCGCTCAAGGTCTTTGCCGATAGATTGATCGACATGCAAATTCGCCCGATTGCATCACTGTCCATCGGAGCCGCTGCGGCCATGCCGGGCCACTGCGTGGTCAGCCATGAGACGGCCTGATCCAACACCTCGTCGGTCAGCGCGTCGATGAGACCGGACGTTTCCGCAAAAGGAATGAATTGGTCTGGGAGGATGAGCCCGCGGTCCGGATGGGTCCAGCGAGCCAGTGCCTCGAATCCCGCCAGACGGCCGCCTGCGCACTCGATCTTGGGTTGATAGACCAAATGCACTTCGTGATTCGTCAGCGCGTGCACGAATTCCCGCGCACACAGTTCGATCCCCGGCGTTCCCGACAGCTCGCCGCCGTTCGCCACCTCCCGCGGCTCCGCTGACGTCGCCCCGGCCGAGGTGACCCGTCCGGCTGGCAGCAGCACATCTCTGAGTGCGGCGATCGGGAACGGCTTCGTCAGCGTGCCGATGAGGTTGAGCCCATGTTCACCCGCCGATCGCGCGGCAGCCTCCAAGACCCGGCCCCCGATGCCGCTGGTGATGATGATGCGAGCATCGCACTTGCGCCTGGCCAGCTCGACCAGGACTTCAACCCCGTCCATCTCCGGCATGACCAGATCGATCGCGATGTGCGTCGGCGACCATTGGTCGATGAGGCGGAAGAAGGCGTCGGGTCGGGCTTCGGCGCGGGCCTCGAAGCCCAGCCGCGCGGCCGTGGAAGCCATGAAAGTCCCAACGGCCACATCGTCGTCGAGAATCAGAAGCCGTCCCTTAGCCTGCGAGTACCGCATGAGTCCTTTATCGGCGGGGACGTTCGTTACGAGCTATTCACCGCCAGAACGACGGTACTCTCCCGCGTTTACAGTGTATATGCGGAACAACCGATACCCTCTTCAGGATTGAGACTTGGTCGCCGGCGCGTTACGCGCACGCAGCTCGATGTTGCGGCGCGCAAATACCGCACCGCGGGAGGCATCACCTTCCGGCGAATCCTTGGACGACGATTTCACTCATGACTCATCCCAAAGCGTGGCTGGTTTGCGGGTCGAAGCGACGGCTCGCGCGCGGTTGGCAAAATGTTCCTCATAAACGGTGACCAGGAGCGTGCTGGCCAGCACCCCGATTCCTCCGACCGCCATGCGAACGGTCAGATGCTCGCCCAGGGCCGCAGCGGCTATGAGAACGCCAAAGACCGGAATCAGATAATTCGAATTTCTTTGCGATCTGAAACCTTTGCCTACCCGCCGTGTTTTGATGTCACAGGACACGGGAGAAGGACATGAACGGCAATCTTATTCACTCGAAGTGCAGGGTGCTGCTCGACGGTTGGCCACTGCTGGTCGGCTTCGCGTTATATTGGGTTGCGTTGGCCTACTTCGCGCTGACTTTGGCTTCCGGAATCTTAGTGGCTTGAGGAGCTGGCATGCGGTCAATCATGGTGATGATTATCCTCTCGGTTTCTGCTGGAGCGCTGCCGGTTGCGGCCGATGCGCATGGTTGCATCAAGGGTGCCGCGGTCGGTGGCGTCGCCGGTCACGTGGCGGGTCACCACGCGGTGGCGGGCGCGGCGATCGGTTGTGCCGTCGGGCATCATCGGGCGAAGGTGCACGAAAAACAGGCTCAGGCCCAAGCTCACGCGCAAGCACCGAGCCAGACGCAAGCCGCGCCCCCTGCGCCACACCAATGAGCCATTGGAACGATGGCGTGTCCCCCGCCGGCAGGTGTCACCGTCGCATGGCGTGACACAAGGGGGTTACATCTCGACATCTCGGGCGTGCTTTCGT